>JADMIO011374051.1_pt1 | contig 56246 bp, 46 predicted proteins | sample 8958161 | NCBI WGS metagenome assembly JADMIO01 (sample SAMN16585339, study PRJNA669376) | soil metagenome | isolation source: Crop rotation soil | place: USA: Cullars Rotation, Alabama | collected 2011
GCCGCGACTTCAAGTCACGTGAATTCCAAGCTTCGGATCCCACTGTGCTGGAAAGGCTGCTTCCCCAGCTCGATTTTTTCGGGCGTAAGCGGATTGTCGGCGGGCACCGGAACCGGCTTCAGTCCCAGCGGAAGCTTCAGTGAATCTTTGTCCGCGGCTGCAGCCCACAAAGGCAGCAGCGCGGCGAGTAGTAAAGCAGAACGAGCAGCAGACGAAGACATTGCGGATTGAACTCTTTGGACAGAGCGCGAAATGCAAGGTGGGATAGTACAGGCGGCAAAACACTGGCATTTTGGCGGACGCACACGCTGGCAGCAAGTGGCCGGGCCGTTAGAGCACGGTGACTTACTTTACTTCGCCACGGATAAAGCGGGCGAGGAGATCGATTTCTTCGGCCGTCAGCAGCCGTTTTTTCGTTCCGCCCTCGGGCGCGACGCCAAAGGAGGGCATACGGTCGTTGGTTTCACGGTAGAAGGCTTCGTGCGTGGGATCCGTAATGAATCGGACGAGCCAATCCTTGGAACCCCAGCCGGTGAGGTCGGGGGCACTGCCAAGATCGCCTTGATCGCGGAACTTATGGCAATCGACGCAGGATGAGCTCTCGAATGCTTCACCGAGCGCCTTGCGGCCCTTCGCGAGCGAACCGTCGGACTCGGCGGCTTTATCAGCATCGGCTTGCGACGGCAATGCGGCATCGGCGGATAATGCCGCGATCACGGTTTGCAGTCGATTCTTGTCGGCGTCATCGAGCTCCTTCAAGTTATCGACGACGAACCCAGCCATTTCACCCTTCGCGTGGCGAGTGTTGCCGAAATATCGCGATGATTTGATCTTGTCGGGATCGAGGAGGCCGGCGAGCCATTCGCGCGAGCCGAAGCCGCTCAGATTCGGCGCTGACGTGGATGACGCGCTGCCCTCGCTCGCGCTTCGGGTTAGTGTGCCGTGGCAGCCGGAGCAGTTGGCGGCAAAGAGGCGCTCGGCCTTGTGAACGTCCGTTTCCGGCGTCGCCGGCGGAGCACCGACGATTGCCGTCCAAGGGTTCGCAACCGTGCGCGCCAGGGCGACGGACCGCTCGGCAGCGTCTTGCTCGTGCGGTAAAACCGCCTGCTTGTCCTCTGGATCGTAGTAGTCACCTCGCAGCCAATCGACGATCAGCGACAATTCACGAATGCTGACGTTATTGTTTTCCTGGTGGGCTAAATCCTTCGCGAACGAAGGCATCCGGTCGTTTTCGTGGCGGTAAAACCGTTCGTGCGCCGGATCGGTGACAAAACCGAGCATCCATTCGTAAGAACCGTAGCCAGTCAGGTCCGGTGCCAGACCAAGCTGCCCGTGCTCGCCGAATTTGTGGCAGCCGCGAGTGCAGTTCTGCTCGACGAGACCGATTCCGCGGCGAATCAACTCGGTGTCGTTTCTGTCGGCCTGGCGTTGGGACTTGAGTTGCGCTTGAGCCGAAAGAGCAGTGGCAATCGCATCGGTATCCTCCGGCTTGAGTGAAGCCGCGTTTTTCTTGACCCAAGTCGCCATCCGGCCGGTTTTGTGAGCGGTCGATCCAAAATAACTCGCGGATTCGATCATTGCCGGCGTGAGCAACCCCTTCACCCAGGCGCGGTCCGCAAAGCCGTGCAGATCCGGGGCAGTGGGCGCCGCCTTGCCCGCGGTGGCGATCGGGGTTGGTTTATTGGATTCGTTGTAACCGTGGCAACTTGCGCAGTGCTGATTGAACAACCTCGGACCATGCGTCAGCGGATCGTTGCGCAATAGTGTGACCGCGCCCTCCTTAGGAATCAGTCGCGCGTCGGAAAGCGTGCCATCGGGCAGCGTTTCGCGGCGATTGATAAGTTGAATCGCTCGCTCCGCATTTCGCTCGGCTTCTTCCTGGGCGTCGAGAAACTCACGCGAAGCAGTCCACTTTTTCTCATTGAACAGTCCGAATTTCGGGCCGATCCAAGCATAGTTGTCGTCGTACAGGGCGATGCCAGTTAGCAGGGCGGCGCCAACAACGAGCAGAATCACAAACGCCCGGCTGAGCTGATGCCCGAGTGAAAAAGAGCCAAATAGTGGCAGGGCAAACAGGACTGCAACCACAACCGTCGGAATCACGATCGCGCCGATGATTTCGCTCGATCCCGGAAAATATTTCAGTAGCTGGAACAGGAACAGGTAGTACCATTCGGGCCGAGCAGCCGAATAGGCCTGCGACGGATCAGCGGGCGCTCCCAGCTCCGCACCGCGATGGTTGTCGGCCAGATCTCCGGAGAACAACCCGCCCAGATCGAAGTGAACGACAAGAAGCATCACGATCGTCAGCAGCACCAGGCAGCCAATCGCGTCGAACAATACTTGTTTAGGCCAAAAAAATTCGTCGGGGCGGCCGGGCGTGATGTGGGCCGTGATGCCGTGACGCCGGAACAACGTGACGTGCAATCCCAGAAACATGACTAGCAGCACGGGCAACACGCCGGCATGCATCGCGAAAAACCGCGTGAGCGTGTGATGCCCGTAAGCCGAGCCGCCAACGGCTAGCGTTTGCATCTCTTTGCCAACACCTGGCGAAAGAGTCATCAGATTTGTGGCGACGTTCGTTGCCCAAAATCCCTTTTGATCCCACGGCAGCAAGTAGCCGGTCAGCCCCAGACCCATCACCAGCATCATCAATACCAGACCGAGCCAGTAATTGACCTCGCGCGGGGGACGGTAGGCCCCATCCCACACGACTTGCAACAGATGCAGCACCATGCACACCACCATGGCCTGGGCCATGAAGTGGTGAATGCCGCGAAGGACCCAGCCGCCCGTCATTTCGTGCTGGATGTAATACACGCTTTCGTAGGCTGTCGTGCTGCTGGGGCTGTAGGCCATCCACAGGAAGATGCCGGTAATCGCCTGCGCGACGAACGCGAACACGAGCATGCTGCCGGTGACGTAGCGAAACCGCGCCCCGCTCGGAATCCGCTCGAACAGCGTATCATGGACCAAATACCGGTGGCCGATGCGGTGGTCGAGCCAATCTAAAAAACGATCTAGCATGACTAACTTGGCTTTTCTTCCCGATCCTCTTTCCCCGGATAATAATTCACAAACTGCACCCACACTTCGCCTGCTTTAAGCTTTTCAGGATCGATGTCCAGCTCGTCCATGTTGCGGGGACTCGGCGAAGGCATGATCCGCTCGCCATCGAGTTCGAAGCTGCTCGTGTGACAGGGGCATTGAAAGACTTTGCGCTCGGCGGCGTAACCCACGAAGCAGCCCGCATGCGGACAGATCGCGTTGAAGCAGTGCACCTGGTCGCCTTTGCGCCGCAGATAGACCGCCCCGATCGGCTGATTCGCTTCGCGATTCCACGCGTCAGTCAAGTCAGCGACGACTGGCACCTGAATCGGCGTACCATCGGTCGGCAATGCATCGAATGAAGCCACGCGCCGAAACTGACGATTGCTTCCTTCCCCGCCGTTCTTCTTTTGCCGCCACAGCGGATCGAGAAACGTGGCAACGCCAGCGGCGAAGGGGACAATGCCCACAAACGAGCCGATAACAACCGCGGCGATACTGGCCAGCAGATTCCGCCGAGGCGCTAGGGCGGTCTCGGGAACCGGTCGCGCCCCCGTGGGCGGCGGCAACCCGCCCGGCAGCGTTGCATTTGGATTGAGTGACTTAGCCATCGGAGTTCAAAGCTTAATGTTCAATGTTCAAAGTTTAGTGCCTAAGCCAAAATCGAGCCAGATTCCCAACTTTGAACCTTGATCTTGGAACTTTGAACTAGCAGTCCGGGCTCATTTCATCGCCGCGCGAACCGCATTAAGGATTATTTGCTGCACCTCCGGCAGCGGCCCTTTAATAAACGCTCCCGCCGCCGCCTTATGTCCGCCGCCGCCGAACTTTTCGGCCAGCTTGGCGCAATCGACCTGGCAACGACTGCGAAAGCTGATTTTGAACCCCCCGTCCTTCTGCTCCACGAAAATGACCGCGAACTGCGTCCCGCGTATGCCCAGCAAAATGTTGATGACGTCCTCGGTGTCGCTCGGCAGTGAATTCGTCGCCACAAAATCTTCCTTCAGCACATACGTATGCGCCAGCCGCCCATCCAGCTCCATCACAATTCGTGTCAGAATCACACCCCGCAACTTCACGCGGCCCAGCGAGTCCTGCTCGTAGAGCGAATTGAAAATTGCCGCCGGCTGAGCGCCCGCATTGATCAGTTTGGCCGCAGTACGGTAGCAACCGGCCGAAGCAGAAGGAAATCGATACCAGCCCGTATCGGTCGCGATCGCGGCAAACAGCGGCGTCGCCATCTCGGCCGTCAATTTCACGCCGAGGGCCTCGGCTGCCTGGACAACGAGGCTGCCGGTCGCCTCCGCTGTCACGTCCTTGAACTCCTCCGCTCCCAGATCGTCGGCACTCGCATGATGATCGAGGACGATCTTCGTGCCTGCAAAGCCGCGGAGAAAATCGCTCACGGGGCCAATCTGAGCCCAGGCGCTCGTATCAAGCACCATCACGATATCCGTATCAGCCAGATCCGCCGGTTGAACGGTTTGGCCAATCACTTTGATCTGAGTTTCCGGATCGATGAACGCCAAATTCGGCGGCGTTGCCTGCCCATTTACGATCCGCACGCTCTTACCAAGCGCCCGCAATACCGCCGCCATTCCCAGCTCACTGCCCAGTGCGTCGCAGTCGGGCCGGATGTGGCTCACGAGGACAAACCGCTGATGGCCGCGAACAACCTCAGCGAACCGGTTCCAATGAATCGCCATGCGGCCAGTCTAAAGCCTAAAACCGAAAGCCTAAAGCCCTCTCCTCACGTTCGTTTGAAGCGCCGGTCCAACTCTTCACGCGTGAAGACCAAGGCCGTCGGCCGGCCGTGTGGGCAATGGTGGGAGTCCTGATAGTGGTGGCGCTGCTCCAGTAGCACTGTGATTTCTTCGGGAGCCAGATGGTCGCCAGCTTTGATTGCCGCTTTGCAGGCGATCATGTGTAGTAGCTCGTCGAGCAAATCGCGGCGCTCGAGAGGCTTGTGACTCGACGTCAGTAGCTCGACAACTTGTCGCAGCATTTCCTCCGGGCTGAGGTTCGCGAGCATCGCCGGGTAGCTCGACACCAGCACCGTATCGCCACCGAATTCCTCAACTTCAATTCCCAGCTTGGCCAATGTCTCACGAGCCGCCAGCGCGGCCGCCAGATCGGTCGGCGCAAGCGTCACCGGCTCGGGAACGAGGAGCCGTTGCATTTCCATTTGCCCGGCCAAAACCTTTTCGCGCAACTGCTCATACAAAATCCGCTCGTGCAGGGCATGCTGATCGATCACAACCATTCCATCGTCGTTCTCGGTGATCAGGTAGCGATTGTGAACCTGAAAGCCGAGATAAGATCGACTGTCAACCTGCTGTAGGACCGCCGAGCTTGGCGAGCGGGGAGCGTAAGCTTCTCGGTCACTTTCCACACCGGTGTATTTCAGGGTCTGCCGGCCCGCATGTTCCGCCGCCTCATGCTGCCGCGCCGAAATCGGCGGCGGCGGCCACGCGCGATCCAACCGATTCAGTTCCAGCGGCGGCCCCTTCGGCGGCTCGAAACGCAACTCCAGCGCACCTTGATCGTCGCCTACCGTATCCTGTCCCGTGACCCCTGATTCCTGACCTCTGACTCCTGGTATCGCCCCCTTCGCCCAATCGACCAGCGCCCGTCGATGTTCTTGCGCCGCGGTCACATCGGCAGCTTCGGCGCCAGGCTCACTAGCCGCCTTCGTTCCAACCCGCGTCGTCAAATCGGTCGCCAGGAATTTCTTGCGAATGGTTCCCAGCAGCAGCGAATAAATCCGCCCACTGTCGGCGAAACGCACTTCCAGCTTCGTCGGGTGCACGTTGACGTCGACCGCTTCCGCCGGAACCTCCAGCCGCAAAAAGGCAATCGGAAAACGGCCACTTAACAGCAAACCGCGATAAGCCTCCCCCAGCGCGTGCTGTAGCGATCGATCGCGAATGAACCGGCCATTGAGCAGCAAATACTGCATCCGATTGTTCGCCCGGCTGTGCTCTGGATCAGCCGCAAAGCCAAACAGCCGGACGTCGCCATCCGTGTTGTCGAGTGGAATCAACGATTGCTCGATATCTCTGCCAAAAAAAGCCGCAATCCGCTCCCGCCAATTGGCCGTCGACGGTAAATCAAACAGCAGCTTGTCATTGTGCCGCAGCGTGAAATGAATCGCCGGCTGAGCCAGCGCGATCCGTGTAAAGGCCTCCGCGCAATGGCCGATTTCCGTCTGCGACGCCCGCAAAAACTTCCGCCGCACCGGCGTGTTGTAAAACAGATTGCGAATCTCGATCGTCGTGCCGGCCGGACAACCGACGGGCACGATGTCGGTCTTCATGCCGCCCGTCACCGTCACTTCATAACCCGAGTCGCTTGCCGCTGGCCGGCTGCGAATCGAAAGCTGGCTCACTTCGGCAATCGACGCCAACGCCTCGCCGCGAAAACCGAATGTACCGACATGAAACAAATCATCGGCATCGGCAATTTTGCTGGTCGCATGGCTCGCCACCGCCAGAGGCAAATCCTCCACCGCAATGCCACAACCGTCATCGGCAATTCGCATCAGATCCGTCCCACCCTGACCCAGCATCACCTCAATCCGGCGCGCTCCCGCATCGACGCTATTCTCCAACAGCTCCTTGACCACGCTTGCCGGCCGCTCGATGACTTCGCCCGCGGCAATTTTGTTGACGACGGACAGCGGCAGTTGGCGAATGACTGACATAGGTCCGTCCCTGGAACAGCAAGACTTTAGGTCTTAGGTTTTAGACTTTAGGGTCTCAATCAATTCCTAAGAGCTAAAGTCTAAAGCCTAAAGCCTCTTTCGTCACTCGCCTTCTCCGTTCGTGCCGCCGCTTTGGTATTTTTCCAACTTGCGATACAACGTCCGGGCGCCGATGCCGAGAATCTTGGCCGCTTCCTCGCGATTGTCGTTCGTCAGCTTGAGCGTCTCTTCGATCGCCCAGCGTTCAATATCGTCCATCGTCTTACCGATCAATTCCATCGGGCCAGATATTGCAGTGGCGCCTGTCGTTGTCGCAGGCGTGTCGGCCAATTCCGGCGGCAAATCGTCCACGTCGAGCGTGCCATCGAAATCGAGCACCACCATTGTCTCGATCGCGTTGCGAAGTTGCCGCACGTTGCCGGGCCATTCATACGAGTACAGCCGCTTGCTGACGATCGGCGAAAATCCCTTGATCTGCTTGTGATGCCGCTTCGTGAACTGCCGCCGAAAATGATCGGCCAGGGGAATGATGTCCTCGCGCCGTTCGCGTAGCGCCGGCAGATTCACCGTGACAACCTTCAGCCGAAAATAAAGGTCGTTCCGGAATTTGCCCTGTGCAACCATCTCTTCCAGACTGCGGTTTGTCGCGGAAACCAGCCTGACGTTGACGCGAATCGGCTTATTATCGCCGACGCGGGTTATTTGGTGCTCTTCGAGCACGCGGAGCAGCTTGATCTGCGTGCTCATCGGCATATCGCCGACTTCGTCCAGAAACAGCGTCCCGCCGTTGGCGTATTCAAAGGCTCCAATCCGGTCGCTGTGGGCGTCGGTAAACGCCCCTTTTACATGACCAAACAATTCGCTCTCGACAAGATTCTCGGCCACGGCCGCACAATTGAGCGCAACCAGTCGCTTGCCTTTCCTCGGGCTATTCTGATGGATCGCCTGGGCAATCAACTCCTTCCCCGTGCCGCTCTCCCCGCTCACCAGCACCGTCGCGTCCGTCGGCGCAATCCGCTTCAGCCGATCGATGACCTGCTGCATTTGCGGCGCGGCGAAAATGATCCCTTCGAAGCCGAACCGCTCATCCAGCCGCTCCCGAAGTTCCGTATTCTGTCGCTTGAGACGGATTGCGTCCGCCGCCTTCTCGCAAACGGCCCTTAGCCGCGTCGTCGTAATCGGCTTTTCCAGGAAATTGAACGCCCCCTGCTGCATCGCTTCGACGGCTTTCGGCACCGTCGCATGGCCGGTGACCAGAATTACCTCAGCATCGGGCAGCACCTGCCGAGCCCGCCCTAAAATCTCCATCCCATCCACGTCGTTCATCACCAGATCGGTGACAATGCAATCGAACGTATCCGTTTCGATCTTCCGCGCCCCTTCCGGCCCACTCGTTGCCACGACGCACTCGTAGCCGACCTTCACCAGGCTCTCCTCCATCGCCCGTGCCAGCGCCTCGTCATTATCGACGATCAGCACACGAATCGGCGCCCCGGCTGGCTCCACGGCATCGGTAGTACGAGCATCTTCCTCCATGCCAGCGATGATAACGAACCACCCTCCAAACGACGAGTGGCGTTGCTTGCCCGGATTGATTAGGAATGGCCATGCGCCACACTAAGACGCAGATACTTCTGCCATTAGGACCCACAACCAACGTGTTGCAGTGCGCTCTTTGAAAGAAGCGTCCGAACTCTTGTACGCGTTATCAGTGAGAGGTAGCATTCGGCTCTCGCGGAGTGTCAGGCCCGGTTTCGCTACCATTTCGATGAATTCGGCTGGCGTAACTTTAGTGTCCGGGAAGGCGTCGTCGGCAACATTCCAAACTAGTACGTAACGATGTACGTTACCTGGAGCTTGTTCTCTCAGCTTGTCGATATCGTCGCGTACTTTACCTGTTAACGGAGTGGGATTGCCGTCTGGCGTGCCATCGAGTTTGCTACTCCATAAAAAAGCACGCTTAGCTTCAATCCAAGTCGCTGGTTCAATTCTCGTTCCATCGGCATCGTTTATACGACAGCAAACCAAATCAACGGCTTTGGCTTTTTCACCTTTTTCGGCGGGATATGGCAACTCGCGCCCGATGCTAAAATACCTATAGCCGGCCTCGACACTCCGGCCAACATCAGCATTAAAATAAACTCCAGATGCGTAGCGTGAATGTATGAATTGTTGAGAAATCGCCGCGCAAACTGTTACCTCGCCGGCATACGCAACACCTGGACCGCGATTTAGCCTCGTGAAATCGGCCTGCTGCCGAATATTTTGGTTTGTTGACCAAAGTAGATAGTCTTGGTGCACGCTCATCAGAGCACGCATTGCCATTTCGACAAAGACTTCCGTCCATGGAAAGCCCGTTGGGATCGTTTCATCATTCTTAGCGTCCATTTGAGCCTCCGCGATTAGTCCTTTTCCCCAATCCTTGCCGGCGTCGGAAATTCCAGCGTGAATTGTGTGCCGATGCCAACTTCGCTGTGAACGCTGATGCGGCCGCCGTGGGCTTCAATGATCCGCCGGGCCGTAGGCAGACCCAATCCGCTGCCGCCGCTTTTGGTGGTATAGAAGGCATCGAACATCTTCATCGCCGTCCGCTCGTCCATGCCAACGCCCGTGTCGATCAAATCGAGCGCGACCCCGTGGCGGATTACATGCGTGCGGGCCGTGAGTTGGCCGCCGTCGGACATCGCTTCGAGGGCATTTTTCACGAGATTCACGAGCGCCGCCTGCAGCGTCTCGGCGTTCAACAAAACGCTCGGCAAATCTGGATCGAGATATCGGACAATTTCGACGTGATTTTCCTCCGCTTGGGCCGAAAAAAGATCTAGCACCCGTTCGATTTGGTCGTTGAGACTGCCCAGCGTTAGCTCTAAGTTGCTGACTTTATTGAACCTCAAAAAATCATTCAGCAAATTCTCTAGCCGTGTACATTGTCGGCTCACCATCTCAATCTTTCCTAATGCCCGCCGCTCCTTGGACGACTGGGGTTCCGCAAAGTCCTCTCCCAAGAGGTCCATATTCATCCGAATGACCGACAACGGATTCTTGATCTCATGCGCCAGCGAACCGGCCAATGCCGCGAGTTCCGCATACCGCGACCGCAGCTCATCGAGCGCGTCTTCCGTCGTTTTCAATTGGTCGGGCATAGAAAAAGGGTCCGAGACCCCATTCTGCCATGCGATTAACACAACAGGCAGTGGGAATTCTGAAACTCTTCGTCCCCCTCGAATGGAGCGCGCTTCATTTTCGTGCTTTTTGTGTTTTTCGTGGCTAATCCTGCTCCGGCTGACTCATGTTATTCTGTGTCCATGAAACTGCCCTCTGCCGAAATTGAAAAGCGACTAGAACTCGCCATCACTGCCGGCAAAGAAGCCGGTCGCCTGACGCTGCGTTACTTTCAGCACGACAATCTCCAGGTCGAGCGTAAAAGCGACGCCTCCCCTGTAACGATTGCCGACCGCTCGGCCGAACAGCTTCTTCGTGAACGCATCCGTGAAGCTTTTTCCACCGACGGCATTCTCGGCGAAGAATTCGGCACTTCCGCGGGCACATCAGGCTTCACCTGGATCCTTGACCCCATCGACGGAACCAAGTCGTTTATCAGTGGCGTGCCGCTCTATGGCACGATGGTTGGAATCGAGCACGAAGGCGTCGCTCTGGCTGGCCTCGTCTACATCCCCGGCCTAGACGAGGGCGTTTACGCCGCCGCCGGCCAGGGCACCTGGCATTTTCGCCGCGATGAAGCACCCACCCGCTGCCGCGTCAGCACCAAACAATCTCTCGCCGACGGCCTCTTCCTCACGTCCCAAGTCGATTCCTTTGCCAAACGCGGTGCGGGGACTGCCTTCGAAGCCCTCCAAAAAACGGCCTACATCACCCGCACCTGGGGCGATTGCTACGGCTATCTACTCGTCGCCACCGGCCGGGCCGAGCTCATGGTCGATCCCATCATGAACGTCTGGGACGCCGCCGCCGTTCAGCCCATCATCGAGGAAGCTGGCGGCCAATTCACCGACTGGCAAGGCACTCCCACGATTCATTCCGGTGAAGCCATTGCCACCAATGGCCTGATTCACCCTGAGATTCTGGCGATTACGCGGCAATTTCCTCGGCCGCAATGAACCTTTCGCCGCCGCCGCTTCTCTACAAAACGATCCCGCCCGTAACCATCCCGCCCCGCCTCGTCCCTTCATAATCCGGCCTCCATCACTCATAATTGTCTGACTCCTGTCCCCTGACTCCTGTCCCCTTCCCCCATGACCCCCTTCACTACCCACACCGGCCTCGTCGCCTGCATGGACCGAGCCGCCGTCGACACTGATCAGATCATCCCCAAGCAATTCCTCAAACGCATCGAACGCACCGGCTACGGCCCCTTCCTGTTCTTCGATTGGCGCTACGAAAACGACGGCAAAACGCCGAACCCATCGTTTGAGCTGAACCAACCCAAAGCCCAAGGTGCCTCGATCCTCCTCGCCCGCCGCAACTTCGGCTGCGGTTCCAGCCGCGAGCACGCCGTCTGGGCCATCGAAAACTATGGCTTCCGCGCCGTCATCGCCCCCACCTTCGCCGACATCTTCTACAACAACTGCTTCAAAAACGGTGTCCTCCCGATCCGCCTCAGCGAAGACCAGGTCGAGCAACTCTTTCAAAAAGCGTCCAACGGCGGCTACCAGCTCACGATCGATCTCAACACTTGCCGCATCACCGATTCGCAAGGCCTTTCGCTTCCCTTCGACATCGACGAATCCCGCCGTCACAACATGCTCAACGGCCTCGACGACATCGCCCTCACGCTGCAGCATGAATCGAAGATCTCCGCCTTCGAGCAATCAAACGCCGCCGCTTCCTAGCCGTTACCAACGTAGCCATCACGCTCCGCGTGATGGGCCCGGCGTCACCGCAAAACTTTCTACTGCATTTGCTCTTCCATGCCCCAGCTCTCCACCAACAAAAATACTCTCCGCGCCGGCATGGTCGGCATGGGCATGATCTTCGACGAGACCTATCGCCCCTTTTTCGAGCAAGCCCACGCCGCTGGTATCTATGACCCGCGCTTCGGCCTCTGCGAAGTTGAACTCGCGGCCGTCGCCAGTCGCACCGGCAGCCGAGCCGACGCCTACAAGAAATCCGCCGGTGACCGCATCGCATCCTTCCAAAGCTTCAAAGAGCCCGACTCAATCGGCCAACTCCTCAAGCACGGCGTCGATTTCGTCTGCGTCGCCACACCCGACGATCGCCACTTCTCCGCCGCCAAAGCAGCCCTCGAAGCCGGCAAGCACGTCCTCATTGAAAAGCCCTCCGTCCTCTCGCTCGCCGAGCTCGACAACCTCGACAAGCTCGCCCGCCAAAAAAACGTCCTCGCCAAAGTCGTCTATCACAAGCTCCTCGATCCAGACCACAAGAAACTCCGCACTCTCGTCGCCGACGGCGAGCTCAAGCACGTCAACACGGGCTACTGCACGCTGCTCGAGCCCAAGAGTATCAGCGGCGGCCAATTCGCCGAATGGATCAAAGGCCGCAACCCCGGCACCTACGTCGCTGTCCACTACATTAAGCTCATCGATTTCACGTTTGGCGGCCGCCTCAAAAGCGTCTCGTGCACCGGCCAGCGCGGCCTCGTCGGTCCGGCCAACGGCCCGACCTGGGACACCACGCAGCTCCGCATGATTTATGAATACGCCGACGGCCGCGAAGCCGCCTTCGACATCCACACGAGCTGGGTCACGCCCGACAACTTCCCCGGCTACGTCGATCAAGAGGTCCAGTTCCGATTCGACAACGGCGTCTGGAACGCTCACAGCCGCAAACGCGGCATCGAATGCACCGTCGAGGAACGCACTCCATTCAAGCGCAAGATCAACATCAACAATCACTACAACGGCGAGTTCCTAGAGCCCTGGGGCGAACGTTCCCAACGCGGCTACGGCGTCGAAGTCCTCGAACGCTTCGTCCGCGAAGTGGCGACGGTCGAATTCGGCGGCCCCCCCGCTGATCGCCCCAATCGCCTCGCGGCCGCCCGCGAGCTTACCTATAACGACGTCTCCTCCGACCGCCAAACTGTCGCCGCCGTCCAAGCCATGGAAGCCATCCTCGCCAAGCACGTCGCCGGCACACCCAACTGCATCGTCGAAATCGACCACTCCCTCGGCGGCCTTGTTTTGCTCGCCCCCGGCAAATCCGAACCAGAAGTGTTGTACTCCGGTCGCGTCAACGCGTCCTAGCGGCACCGCGATGCATGAGAGGGCGACGCGCCTCGCCCTCCCCGCGTTTAGGCTGGCCTTCTTGGCATCCGCCGCGGATGGGGCGGCTTCTTCTTCGGCGGCAGCGTCTGGCCCGTTTCTTCGGCCCACGCTTCGCGCTCTTCGTCCGAGGCATAATACATCAGCCAAATCTCCGGCTGGGCCTCATCGTCGAGGAAATGCCAATGCAAATAATTGCGGGGCAAATCCAACTTTTTTTCCGGCGACGGCAGAATATCGCGGAGGATCAAGCAATATAACTGCCGATCGCTCAGATGATCGGTGAAGTCGAGTACGATTCGCTGTGAGTACAGCTTCTGAATCGTCTCGGTGAGAATCTTATTGAGCTCGTCGTCGGTTAGCCGATCCGGATGCGGCAGCACCAACTCCGGCTGAAACCATTTGGAGATTGGGAGCACGGGCGCCCGCTCCCAAGCGAGCATCTGCTCGAGAAATTCGTTTTCGTCCGAGGTCGGCAGCCGGCGGCAATCGAGAATGTGCACGGACTCGTCCAGGAACGGCTCCAGCTCGTCGCGAAGTCGCGCGTTGAGCAAAAGCTGATCGACTTCCGCTGAGTGATGGTTGCGGGCGGGCATGGTATCGGTCGGTGGAGAGGTTTTTCCTTGGCGTAATCGCGCGTCAGGAACTCACTATTCCCAACATCGCCTGGTGGCACTGGCATGTGGCCAGCGCTGCGCGGACGCCGCGGACAGTTTCGACTTTATCCGGAAGCAGGACCGCCGCAAAAGAAAAAATGATCGAAAACCGACGCAATTCCGCGGTTTTTTGCGGTGCAAGCTGTCAAAAGCATCACCACCGGGAAAGTCACCGGAGATTACCGTAGGCGGCCCTGACACGTGGGTAAGCTGTGCGTTCTAGGGCGCTCTGATTACGGCGAAAATGCGGGCAGCGAGACGCCGATTTCCGCGGCGCGGCGGTGCATTCCCTCTTGAAAGTACGGAAAGGGGATGTCTGTTTTGCGGCGGTGATTTTCAACCTCTTGTCGCGAGCGCTTGCGGGCCCATTCCATCATGCTGAGCACGAGCGCCACTGGCAGCTCGCCCGAATCGACCTTCGCCGTCACGAGATTCACATACGCAAATTCCTGAGGCCGGCGGCATTTCAAAACCGAACGCAGCAACTCGTTGAGCGTCGCCTGCTGCTCGTCGCCACGGGCAAATCGCTGAAGCGTGGCCCACTGGAACCAGCCGACTGACCAGGCAAAGCATTTGAGCCAAAAGCGACGCGTCATGAACAACTCCAGTGGGTCAGGCAACTTGCCTGCCGCGAACAACATGGCGCAGGCCTCTTGCCTGCCGCGAAGCGTATGGGACGCAAGATGCCTGCCCCACGTAAACGCCGCGTGCGTGTACCAGAGCCGCGTGCGGAAAACCAGCCCAAAAGGAGGCTTCCTGCCCTGGAGTGGCCTAGATAGCGGTCAAATTGATGCAGCGTGTGAACTGCGTCAGCCGATAATCGCCGCTAGCCACGCCAGCAAAGTTGACACTCGCTTTGCCTGGGCGGTATAGTACGGCAAGTAACCAAACTGGGCAATTTACGCCTAGTTCCCGCCTGATATGTGCTTGGGTGGACGTGTTTTGCATTGCAAAGCGCAGCCATTCCTGGTGCCGCTCTCCTATCACAACCAAAGGACCCCCCGCCATGTCGATGCTCTGCATCCCTGGCCAAGCCGGCAAGGACCTCTGCGATTCGCACCTCGGCGTCACCCGCCGCGACATCCTCCGCGTTGGCGGCTCCGGCTTCCTCGGCCTGACCCTGGGCGGCATGCTCAAGCTGCAATCGGCTCAAGCGGCGACCGTTCCCGGACCCGCGGCCGCTCCCGGCTGGGGCCGAGCGAAGAGCGTCATCTTGATCTATCTTCAAGGCGGACCAAGCCACCTCGACCTCTGGGATCCTAAGGACGACGTCCCAGACAACGTCCGCAGCGTCTTCAAGCGCATCCCCGCTAAAACGCCCGGCATGGACGTCACCGAGCTGCTCCCCAAGCTCAACGACGTCACCAACAAATTCACGTTCGTCCGCTCGATGAGCTACACGCCTGTCGGCCTCTTCAACCACACCGCCGCCATCTATCAGTTTCACACCGGCTACACGGCCGACAAGGTGAGCCCATCGGGGCAGCTTGAACCGCCGACGCCAAAAGACTTTCCAAACCTCGGCTCGAACATCATTCGCCTGAAGCCGCCGACAACGCCGATGCTGCCGTTCGTCATGCTGCCGCGGCCGCTGCAGGAGAGCAACGTCGTCAACAAGTCGGGTACGGCGGGCTTTTTGGGCCGGGCGTACGACCCGTACTACCTGTTTCCTCCGGGCGACGACATGGACATGAACAAGCTCGACCGGATCAAGGTCGATGATCTGACGCTGCGGCCCGAAGTGAGCGAAGCGCGACTCGATCGCCGCGCCCGCCTCCGCGACATGATCAATCAAGGCATGCCCGAAATCGACAAGGCCGTCGCCAAGTACGACCTCGACAAGTACTACGATTCGGCGCTCAGCCTCATCATGTCGGGCAAGGCCCGCGAGGCGTTTTCGCTCAATAAAGAGTCCGACAAGATGCGTGACCGCTATGGTCGCAACACATTCGGCCAAAGCTGCCTCCTCGCCCGCCGCCTGGTGGAAGCCGGCACGCGCGTCGTCGAAGTGGTTTGGCCGAAAGTCGCCAACAGTGATAATCACTCCTGGGACGTTCACGTCGGCCTCTCGGGTCGCATGAAAAATCAGTCCGCCCCCATGCTCGACGGCGGCCTCTCGACCCTCATCGCGGATCTGGATGAACGCGGTATGCTCGACGAAACCCTCGTCGTCGCCCTCGGCGAATTCGGCCGCAGCCCGCAGCGCGGCGTGTCGACCAGCGGCAACGGCAATAGCGACGACGGCCGCGACCACTGGCCCTATTGCTACACCGCCGTCCTTGCCGGCGCCGGTATCAAACGCGGCTTCGCCTACGGCAAGAGCGACGCCACCGGTTCAGCACCTCTGGAAAACCCGACGCATCCGATTGACGTCGTCGCCACGATCTATCATGCGGTTGGCATCAATCCGCAGACGATCGTTTATAATCACCTCAATCAACCCCGCGAGCTGGTAAAGGCCGAGCCGGTCACCAAGCTGTTTGCCTAAACGCCCGTTTGCACGCTACGCCCGCGGATGAAACTGCCGGTGAACTTTTTTTAGCCGGGTTTGATCGACGTGTGTGTAGATTTGCGTCGTAGCGATGCTGGCGTGGCCGAGAAGTTCTTGCACCTGGCGCAGATCCGCCCCGCCGGCGAGTAAGTGCGTGGCGAAGCTGTGGCGCAGTGTGTGGGGGCTGATGTCGGGATTGGCGCCAATGCGGCGGACGTAACGCTTGACAAGCAGCCAGATCGCTTCGCGTCGCAGCCGTTTGCCGCCGCGCGAAAGCAGCAGCCACGGCGGATTGCCGCGGCCTTTGGCGAGCTTTGGCCGCTCCGACGAGAGATATTCGCGAATTGCGGCTACTGCGGCAGCTCCCAGCGGTGTCAGCCGATCTTTGCTGCCTTTGCCGTGGGCCAGGCAATAGCGCTCATTCAGATGCAAATCGGCCAGTTTTAGATCGGAAACCTCCGAGGCGCGGCAGCCGGTGGCATAAAGCAATTCGAGCAAGGCTCGGTCGCGGCGGTAGTAAGCGTCGTAAGGCTGCGGAGCGGTAAGGAGTCGATCGACAATCGCCGCCGACATGACTTCCGGCACCCGCTGCCATGTTTTCTGCGTGCCGAGCAACTCGACGGGGTTGTCGCGGACGATACCTTCGAGTTGCAGATAGCGGAAGAAGAGCTTTACGGCGACAATGTGCCTTGCGATGCTCGGCGGCGCCAGTTTTTGGCGCGGGAGCCAGGCCATGTAGTCGGAAAGATCACGGACAGTTAACTTTGGCGGATAGCGACCGCCGAGCCATTCTTTGAATCGCCGGAGGTCGCGGCGGTATGCTTCGATCGTGTTCGACGCGAGGTGACACTCGGTTCGCAAGTAGTCGAGACAGGCGCCAATCCAACGCTCGGGCTGGCCGCCGGCGGAAGCAATTTTGGGCGCGATCAGTTTTGGTTTCAGGATGCGCATCGCTCAGAATCCAAGTCCATTGGAATGGAATCGGCCCGAGCAGCTCAGCACCTGCTGTTTACAGCTCAGAGTCGCAAAGAAGCAGAGGCGCAACGAGCGGCACAACGGGAAGAATTCGACCTTTTCCTTCGCTGCGCCTTTGCGTCTCTGCGTCTCTGCGTTAAATAGGGGGCCTGTGAGCCCCGAAATAGAGATATGATTGAGGGGCCTTTTGGTCGGGGAGTTTGACGCTTATGCGGATTTTGGTGACAGGAGGGGCGGGTTACGTCGGTTCCCATTGCCTGCGGGCCTTGGTCGCCGCGGGGCACGAAGCGGTTGTGTACGACAACCTGTCGCGAGGCCACAAAAAGGCAGTGCCCGCCGAACTGCTTGTCGAAGGCGACCTGAACGATGAAGCCAGGCTCACGGCGCTTTTGAAGGAGCGAAAAATCGAGGCCGTGATGCACTTCGCGGCGCTGGCGCTAGTCGGCGAATCGGTCGAGAAGCCGGAACTGTACTACCGCAATAACGTGGCCGGCTCTTTTCATTTGTTGGAAGCGATGCGACAGGCTGGAGTCGGCAAAATTGTCTTCTCCAGCACGACGGCGACGTATGGCACGCCGGAAAAAATGCCGATCGCCGAGACAACGCTGCAGCAGCCCATCAATCCCTACGGGTTCTCGAAACTGGTCGTCGAACACATGCTCGATGATTATTTGACCGCCTACGACTTTGGATTCGCCGCGTTGCGCTATTTCAACGCGGCCGGCGCGGCAACCGACGGCAAGATCGGCGAGGATCATACGCCCGAATCGCATTTGATTCCGATTGTGCTGCAAGTCGCACTCGGTCAACGTGAGTCGATCAGCATTTTTGGCGATGACTATCCAACCCCGGACGGCACTTGCATTCGCGATTACGTGCATGTGGACGATCTGGCCGCCGCGCATCTGGCCGCGCTAAATCGGCTGCAGCCGGGGAAATCGATCAAGGTGAATCTTGGCACCGGCCGCGGTTATAGCGTCCGGGAAGTGATCGATGCCTGCCGCAAGATCACTGGCCATGCGATCCCGGAAAAAATCGGACCGCGGCGTCCCGGCGATCCGCCCGAACTGATAGCTGACGCACGTCTGGCGCGACAGCTACTCGATTGGTCGCCGAAATATGAAACGGTCGCGTCGATCGTCGAGACTGCCTGGCGGTGGCATCAAGCGCATCCGCGCGGATATGGCGGCGATTAGGCAATCCGAAAACCGAAGCCCAAAATCCGAAACAAGCACGAATAATGAAAATTCAAATGACAGAAGCATTTTGAGACATTCGTGCTTGGCTATTCAATTTCGTTTCGTGTATCGAGCTTTGCGTTTCGTGCTTCCTCTTGTGCCCGCGGCGTCCAGCCGCTGATCGCGGTGGCCTGTGCGTTCAGGTAGATGTCTTTATCGGCCACGAGCTTGCGGCCATCAGGCGTCTCATAGCGAACATAGAGCTTTAGATGATTGGCGTGAGGGGCGGCGGCCGGCCAGGGCACTTCGAGCTTGATTCCGCGGTCGTCGCTGGCGGCCAGCATTTTTCTGCCATTGCTTTGATCGAAATCCCACCGGGCGATGCGAGCCGCCACGCCCTGGCGCTCGGGATCGAGCAATACGACCGACAGCCGTCCGGCCTCCGGCACGAACTCGTTTTCGGAATTCCGCGGCTGCAGCACGATTCGGAGACCATCATCGCCGGGTCGCCCGTCAAAGTCAGCCGCGCCGGTCATTGTCGGGTTCAGATAGAGGTGCGTGACCTTTTTATTGGTCGGTTTGGGCGAAATTGGATCGGAAGGTTTCGGAATACTTATATCGCGGCCGGCCGGCGGCACCGGCAGGAGCTCGTCGATTTTGGGCGATGGAACTTCGAGTTGAATTCGCGGTGGCTCGATGGAGGGCGGCGTGTCAGCCGGCGGCGTTGACGCGCTGGGCTCGAGCGACGGTCGATTCGTGGTGGAACGGGGACCACTCGGCGATGCGCCGGGCAACTCGATAATCGGCGAATCTTCGCTCGGCGCTGCATCGGCGCGCGTGCGCGGTGACGTGCCGAGAGTCGGACGACGAAACGGATTCGCGCGGGACGGCGCCGTGCTAGGCGACCGGCCGGTCGCGCTGTTCGCTTTCACGGCCTCGATCTCCTGGCACAGCCGGGCGTTCTCCTCCTCCAACGCGTAAACGTAGTCCTCGAGTTGGCGGTATTCCGCGTTTACCGTTTCGATGTGGGAATTCAAATACGGCTGAGCGCAGCCGGAGACAAATAAGGCAAGCAGCGACGAGGAAACAGCGAGGCGCATACGCAGATGCCGCTGGAAAAATGGGCTGCAAGACGGAATTGCCAAGCCGCGAAGATGTATCAATTCCGGGCCAATTGCGAAAGGTCAACGGAACGCTATCACGCGCCGCCGCGGAGCTTGAAATAGCAGCGCTGGACATCGGGAATGCATGAGCGGCCGGTGGGCGAAAGCTCCTCGCAGCGAGCCTCTGGCGATTTCGATTTTGCTAGCAGGTCGCGAATGCGTGTCGGCGTACCGTCGGCGACGTCGGCTTCCACGTCGTCGATTGTCAGTCCAAAGCAGGCACATAACGGGGCGCGTGGGTCTTTGGGATAAACCGGATGATTGAGGTCGTCGGAGAGCACGGTCGCTTCGAAGGCGTCAAAATACGCGACGGGGCAACTGGGTGTTGCGCAAAAATACGTTGTCGCTGCTAGCGCGCGGCGAGCTTGTGGCGGGACGTTGGCTTCGAAGGCAGCGCGGAGCGCCGTTGTGCCGGCTGAGCCACACCGCGGGCAACGGACGTCGGTGGCGTCGGGCTCGCGAACGAAGGCTTTGTTCATACGTTCCAGATTCGTTCAAACTGCGTTTGCTACCGGCCGTTGGTCGTGAAAGCGCTTGCCTTTGCCTTCGAACCGGGGTAGCGAGCCAAGGGGCACGCAGCGGACATCGATGCGCAAGCCAAGCCTCAGTTGCAATTCGCGGGCAATCCGCTCGGGACTTTCCAGTCGGTCCTCAACTTCGACGACCAGCTCATCGAGGCTGCTTTGCCGCCGCGCAGTGCAGCGAAACTCGACGACTTCGGGAAACGCACGCACAATTTGTTCCAAAGAGCTGGGAAAGATGTTCACGCCGCGGACGATGAGCATATCGTCGGCCCGGCCCAGCACGCCGCCTTCGAGGAGGGCGAAGTTACTGTCCGCGCTTGGCGTGAATCGTGGCCGGACGATATCGCCAGTGCGATAGCGAATGACCGGACTGCCGTGCCGGCCCAGAGTCGTCAACACCAGCTCGGCTAATTCGCCGTCCGTTGCGGCCGCGCCGGTGGCGAGTGACAAAAACTCGGCGATGAACTCATTTTCGATGACGAAGAGGCCACGACCGGTTTTATCGCCGAATCCCCAAGGGCCAACTTCGGAAGCGCCGGCATGATCGATAACCAGGGCATTCCAGGCCAACTCGATTTGCCTCCGCAGGGCTGGGACGGAGCCCCCAGGCTCGCCGGCAACGATGATTCGCCGGACCTCCAGCGAGGCCGGATCGATATGGTTTTCGCGGGCGACTTCGGCCAGGCGAAGCGCGTAACTGGGAGTACACAGCAAGGCGGTGGCTCTTGTGCGGTGAATCAATTCGACCCGAGCTAGCGTGTTCATGCCGCCGCTGGGTATCACCATTCCGCCGCGGGCGACGAGGGCATCGTGAGCGCTCCAAAAGCCGATGAACGGCCCAAACGAAAAGGCGAGCATGGCCCGATCCTCCGGGCCGATTTCCGCCGCGTCGAGTATGAACTGCCAGCAATCGATCCACCATTGCCAATCGGTCGCCGTATCCAGGACCGGCATGGGCCGGCCCCGCGTGCCCGACGTATGGTGATAACGGACGTAGCGGGCCAGCGGATATGTCAAGTTGGACGCGAATTCATGACCATGAGTGGCTGTGGCCAACTCGTCCTTGAATGTAAACGGAAGTTGCTGAAGCTGGTCGAGCGACTTCAGCGGCAGGCATTCGACTTGAGCAAATTTTTCCGCGTAAAAGCGATTGTGCGGTACGACTTCGGCCAGCACGTTTTGCAGGCGCGAAAGCTGATGCTGACGCAGCGCTTGCCGCGGCATTTTCAGGAACGCGTGTCGCTCGGATCGGGATGCCAGTTCCATAACCGTATCATAGTAACTGGCGAGCGACTTGGGCGGCCTACACTGGTTCCGGCGTTTCTCGAAGGGCGACGCTTGGACCCACCAACGACCGCGGCGACGCTGTCGCCGATTGGGAATTGACGCTGCGAAGCAATGGTACGGTGCACAACCGCATCAACGATGAGATGCCAAAAACGGCCAAATAGGCGGCATGACATTCATTGCCGATCTGCAAAATAGCGGCGCCAATCAGTCCGCCGACGACATGGGCGGCGGCGTTGCCAAAGTTGTAATAGGTCATCACGCTGGCCCGGTCGTGCTTCGGGATCGCTTCGAAGAACATCAGCAGCATGGCCAACTCATAGGCTGCCCAAACGATGCCCGATATAAGCTGAATGAGCCCAATGTAGATGAATTCGGCCGAGCAAGTGAAGGGAATCGAAAATGATCCGAACGAGGGCTGGTCGAGCTGCCAATTCGCAAAAAAATCGCTGCCTAGCCACAAGGCCGCGACCGGCACGATCGATGTGCCGCCGATCCAGAGCAGCCGGCGAGCCCCGGCGCGATGTGCGACTTGACCCCACAATGGTAGTGCGAGCACTTTCCCCAAATAACCGATGCCGACGAGGACCATGTAACTGAGGTAGCTCATGTCTCGCTGGGCCAGCATGTAGGGAGCGAAATAGGGGCCGGAGATTTGCACGGCTGCCTGCATGGCGAGTAAATACAACACGATGGGCGTTCCGCCGCCAGTCTTTCGCGAGCGAAAAAAAACTTCACGCGGCGGCACCTGGCGCAAAGAATAACGACCGCGTGAAGGCTCGCTGTGCCGGTTCAAAAACCAAGCTGACAGGAAGCGGCAAGATGATCCGATTAGAAAAATTCCAGCGAAAGCGGCCACGAGCCAGCCGTGTGATTTCCCGGCTTGGAGAGCGAGGCCGCCGAAAGCAAATCCGGCGAGCGTGCAGGCCTGGCTGATTCGCGCTCGGAAGGCCAAGAATCGGGCCCGCAAGCGGCGCGGGATGATTTCTTCCACCCAGGTGTTCCAGGCCGGTCCGCTGGCCTGGCTGCCGGCCCAATAAAACGCCGCCGCGATGAAAATGCAAATCGCCGCCAGGCTGCCGCTGAAAAAGGCAGCCAGAGGCATCAAGAGCAGCGACGCAGCTTGCAAGCTGACGCAGGCGACGACCCATTTTTTGTAGGACCGCTGCTTGGCCAACAGCCGAGGAGTTGCGAGCTGCATGGTCGCGCCTGCCAGCATCGGCAGCGTGGCGACGAGGCCGGCAAAGGTTTCGCCAGTGCCCAGGGCTAGTGCAAATGCGGCGAAATACGTTTCGCCCAGACCAATCATCACGGCCAGCGCGGCGGCGTCGCCGACAGAGGCGGACAGATCGTCGCGCGGCGGAACGCGGCGTAGGCGGAGAGGCGGTCGCGCAGCGGGGAGGGAAGCGGGGGAATTCGGGCGGGGTGCGGAGGGGCGAACAGCCTCGGCAAGCGACATGGACTCCTCAAACCAGGCAAGCGGTTACAATGTGCTACGATCTGCGGTTGGCAGACTGTGAGCGGACACCTAATAGCCGGAAGTGTTTGGCGACACAAGCGCGAAAATAAAGTTGCCGGCAGCTTGTGATCGTCGGCCAGCAGTGTGCCTAAGCAGAATTGTGAAAACGAGTTAAGACGATCGCGGCTGCGGCAAACGACTTGACATCGCTGGCCAATGCCGCGATCGATTTTTCCCTCAAGGCAGTTTTTCATCGGTTCTTCATGACAGCAACGGCGATCGACAAATCGGGTGAGCGGGTGCAGCGGATGTTCGGCGAGATTGCGCCGCACTACGACCGGATGAATCATCTGCTATCGCTGAACGTCGATCGCTATTGGCGGTGGTGGACGGTGAAGAAGCTGTCGCCGCAAGCAGGCGAGCCAATTCTGGATGTTTGCACGGGCACTGGTGATTTGGCGATTGCTTTTCAGCGGGCGACCGGCGGCAAATCGGAAATCGTGGCGACTGATTTTTGCCGCGAGATGCTCGAAATCGGGCGGCGGAAACAAGCGCGCGCGGGGATTGGCGACGAGTTGAAGTTCGTCGAGGGCGATGCTCAGGAATTGCCGTTTGAAAGCGATCGGTTTGCGATTGTTTCGGTCGCCTTTGGGCTGAGGAATGTCGCGGATACCAATCGCGGCCTCGCCGAGATGACGCGGGTCTGCCGGCCGGGGGGGCAGGTAGCAGTCCTCGAATTCAGTACGCCGAGGTGGCAGCCGCTGCGGGGGATCTACTTGCTGTATTTTCATTATGTGCTGCCGCGAGTCGGCCAGTTCTTCGCCCGTAACAAGTCGGAGGCTTATGAATATCTACCGGCGACCGTGGCTCAGTTTCCTGATGGCGAAGCGCTGGCTGAGCGGATGCGGGGGGTGGGGCTGAAGAATGTGAAGTATTGGCCGCTGACGTTTGGGATTGCGACGCTGTATGTCGGGCGGAAGTAGACTGACATCATGGCGAGTAGCGATTCCTACGCCGATTTACCGATCGTCTTGGCCATCACCGGCGCCAGCGGGGCCATCTACGCGTCTCGTCTGCTGGAGGAGCTGATCGCCACCGGACGCGAAGTCCATTTAGTGATCAGTCCGGCGGGCGCGGCCGTCTGGCAGCAGGAATTGGACCGCACCATCGACTTGGATGTTTTCAACCCGCAATCGATTTTGCCACCGAGCGCTGCTGAAAACGCAAAGGGCCGGCTTCACTACCATCATTATCAAAACTTCATGGCCGCTCCGGCCAGTGGCTCCTTTCTCACCGCTGGAATGGTCGTGTGCCCGTGCTCAGGCAGCACACTGAGCGGCATTGCTCATGGCGCCAGCAACAACCTCATTCAGCGGGCGGCTGACGTGCATCTCAAAGAGCGGCGCAAGCTGGTTCTGGTTCCGCGCGAAACACCGCTGTCGCTTGTTCACATCGACAACATGCGCCGGGCGGCGGAAGCCGGAGCAGTTATCTTGCCCGCGATGCCGGGCTGGTATCACGGCGTGAAGACCATATATGATCTCGTCGATTTCGTCGTCGCTCGCATTCTCGACCAGCTTGGCATTCAGCATGAGCTGATGCGGCGGTGGGGCACGACTTCTTAAAGCGCCACGCTTACTCGACGTACACAAACTCATTCAGACCAAACAGCACCTGACAAAAGTCGGCGAGGGCGAGCTCGGCGGCGCTTGATTCGTCGCTGGCGGCATATGTTTTTTTTTGTGCCGCGAGGAACTCCATCGTCGAACGCAGTTCTTGCTCGTCCGGGTCGCGAGCGATTGCTCGTGAATAGCCTTGTTTCACCGCTCCCGCCGGTGAGTCCCTGTAAAGCGGTGCGAGCTGGCGCGCGAAGGCGTGGGCGTAGTCGCGAATTTGCGGGCTGTTTATCAGGGCGAGCGCTTGCGGCGCGATTGTGGTGCTCGGGCGATTTCCCACGCTGACTAGCGGCTCCGGCTGATCGAAGAGCTGCATCATCGGCACCAGCTTGCTGCGTTTGATTTGAAAATAGATGCTGCGGCGGGTGTGGCCTTCGTCGAGCGTGCCGGGGCCATAGAGCGTTGCGTCGAGCTTGCCGCTGACGGCGAGCATGCTGTCGCGGATGATTTCGGCTTCAAGCCGCTGGGGCGTTCGCCGCCAGAGCCAGATATTTTCGGGATCGATTTTTGCGTTTTCCGCGACGAAATGACTGCTTTGCATGTAGGTGGCCGATGTCATGATGAGTTTGTGGATCGGCTTGAGTCGCCAGCGATTGCGAACGAGTTCTGCGGCGAGCCAGTCGAGTAATTCCGGATGGGTTGGCCGTGAGCCTTGGACGCCGAAATCGTTGACGGTCTCGACGATGCCGCGGCCGAAATGATGCTGCCAGAGGCGATTGACGATTACACGGGCCAGCAAATGCCCGGCTCCGTATTCGGTGTCCGTGATCCAATTCGAGAGCGCGCGGCGGCGGTAGCTGGTCTTGCAGCCTTCGGGCGGCGCGACTTGCCAGTGCTTTTCACGCTCGGGCGTGCTCATCAGCACCTGCAAAAAGCTTTGCTCGGCCGTTCCCATCTTTTGATCGCAATCGCCGCGCTTGAGAAAGAATGTTTCATTGAAGAAATCGGCGCCTTGCGTGTGATGGCGAATCGGCGTGACGCCTTCGCTGCAAACCATAATCTTGAGCAGTTTCGGCTGCGGCTCTTGCTTCGCGTGCTCGGCGACGACGGCGTTCAACTTCTGCCAGGCGCTATCGTGATTGCGATACCAGGCCAACAGCGAAGCCGTTTCATCCTTGTTGCGTTTGTCGGCGGGCTTACCAAGTGTGCGAACAACCGATTCGGGAACGCCGGCGCCTGCTTCGAGTGGCGCGGAATCATTGGCCGAGCAAATGGAAACGCGGAATCGTCCGAGCGCGAGCTGTTTGTTCTTTTTGAAATCGAGTTGAAACGTCAGCGTGATGTTGCCGTCCGCAGCGATCGGCTGGGAAAGTTCAAATACGGCTGCTTGTGGCTTGCTGCTCTGCAGATCGAGAGACCAGCCGCTGGTTTCGTTTTCGTCGATGGCCGCGGCGGCAGATTGGTTCTTCTTTTCCGATGTCGCGCGAGCGTTTGTCAGCTTGACTGGAACGGCAGCCTCGTCCTTGGGCGTTTTGGAGCGAACCTTGAAATCGGTGAGCAGGAAATTCCCGTCTGGTCCGCGGCCGGAGTTGCCTTTTGGCAGTGAGGGATCGGGCAGGGCCTCAATGCGAAACGCGGCGATGCGGTGAACGTTGGTTTTGGCTGTGAACGTAAACCAATCGGTATCGGGATTCGTGCCGCTGACGAGAATCGAACCGTCATCCTGCCGCGTTAGCGTTGCGCCGCCGTTGGATTTTAAATTCGCCGCATCGAGGACGATCCATGGCGACTGGGATAAGACGCTCGCCGCTTCTGTTTTTTCCCACTCGGCCAATCGACTCGGAAGAAGCTCGGTTTCAAACTTCTTCAAATCATCGACGAGCGGCTGATGCTCTTGGTCGTACGCTGCCTTCGCGATTTTGTATGGCCCGGGTTCCAGGTTCACATCCAGGTTGCTGCGAACGGTAGTCGTAAATGTCGAGATCAGGCGATAGTAGTCAGCCTGCGGGATCGGATCGAATTTGTGGTCGTGGCAGCGGGCACAGCCAATCGACAGGCCGAGCATGGCGCTGCCTGTCGTGGCGGCCATGTCGTCGAGAGCGTCGTAGCGCGTGCGTTCAACTTCGTTGGCGGTGATTTGCGTGGGAAAGACGCCCGCGCCTAAAAAGCCGGTTGCTTTGAGGGCGAGCGGATTTTCCGGTTCGTATTCGTCGCCGGCGAGTTGCAGGCGGACGAATTGGTCGTAGGGCATGTCCTGATTGAGGGCTTCGATCACGAAATCGCGGAAGTGGTACGCGAAGGGGCGGTCGTAGTCCTGCTCGAAGCCGTGGCTTTCGGCGAAGCGGGCGGCGTCGAGCCAGTGGCGGCCCCAGCGCTCGCCGTAATGCGGCGAGTGCAGCAACTCATCGACGACGGCTTCATAGTCCCCCGCGCTGTCGCTCTGTTTCGCCGTCTCTCGGTCGTGTGCACTGGACGGAGGGAGGGATGGATGGAGGGACGGAGGGATAGTTGGTGGCAAGCCGATGAGATCGAAAGTCGCGCGGCGAACCAAGATGCGCTGGTCTGCCGAGCTATTTGGCGTGAGGCCCTTTTCCTCCAACTTGGCCAGAACGAAGCGGTCGATGGGATTGCGGACCCAGCTTTCGTTTTTTACGGCGGGCGGCTGAACGTTCGTCAGCGGCCGGAAGGCCCAGAATTCTTTGGCCTTTTCGGGGACGACATTATTGACCCATGAATCGGGATCGCGGGGATTTTCAACGAGTGGCTTATCGTACGGTGCGCCCAGATCGATCCAGCGGCTGATGGCATCGATCTGAACCGACGGAAGCTTATCCCCGCCGTCGGGCATGTAGGGCTTTTCTTTGTGGCTGATGAAGCGGACGACGTTGCTATCGGCGGCCTTGCCGGGGACGATGGCGGGGCCGTGAGCGCCACCGCGGACGAGGCCTTTCCGCGTCGCCAAGTCCAAACCCGATTGGACTTCGTCGCCGCCGTGGCAGTCAACGCAGTTTTTAATCAGAATTTGGCGAACATGTGATTTGAACAGATCCAGACCGGCCTGCATTTTCTCGGTGTGAGCCGGATCGAGCTCTGGCTGGAGCACTGGCGCGGCCGGCTGCTGCCCGAAAGTCGGGAGCGCCGTTACAAGCAATGCAGCGATGGAAAGGAATACTGGATAACGAGGCATGGGAAAGGCAATGTGGCAGGAGGCTTAGACCATCCTAACCTTCCGCGGTGGTACGCATCGAAGCGCTAACATTTTCACCTATTTTTTATCTGCGGGGAGCGTTAGCAATGTTTCGTAAGTTGTTGGCTAACCGACGTTTCGGGCAATTAACGTGCGCTAACATCAGGCTAACACTGGCGGGGATGTTAGCCAGCAACAAGGGCCCACGCTGTTGGCCAGTTTCGGGTAGGGATTCGGCGGGGTCGGGAAAGCCGCAACAGACGGTGGGTAAGGAATAGTGACAATAGGCCAAAACGATCGTAGTAGGTCAATGAAGTTGTGGGCGGAATTCTTGCTGGAATGGCTTTGCCTACCGAATGCCGTTTGCCCACGGAATCAACCGTTTGCCCACCAAATCATTCATCCATTAGCAGCTTGCGCTGAACATATGAGGGTGGCGTGGCTGGAGCGCTGAGTTGCAGCGAATCATGCCGGCCTTGAACGGAGGCAATGACGCTCGCCATTATCTCGCAGGGCCATTGGATTAGACGCGATTGCATATCCTCTACCGGTACAACAAATTGCTCCGCCAGCAAGTTGCGGACATGGAGTGCAGCAGCATGTGGATCGCTAAATCCGAATTCATCAATCACTCTCAAATAAGCGCCTTCAGCACGCCGGCGAATGGCAAACTCCGGCATCCTAACGGCGGCGCTGAATAACCGTGCGTCGCTCTCGATTTGCCTCCACTGAGGACATTGGCGAAGTTCCAGAAAATCTTCGACGCCCTTGACCTGCATAATCAAAGCGGGGTGAAGCGTAATATGCGCCAACTCCTCTCCTATTACGGCTGCAAATCGCGCGTCGTCGTGGCCATTAAAGATATTCTGATCAACGAAAACTGTGATCTTTTTTGACAGAAGTTGATTACAGACAGCGCCTTCGACTGAGAATTTATTTAATAGCCCCGACATTGGCCTAAGGTCAACATTCGGGATGCCTTCAAGAAGCCTCTCGACGTTTACGGGAATCCTAAATACAACGTCAGACCGCGTGCGCAACAGTTCGGCTGCATGGCATTCCAGTTGCGAACGCGTGTAATTAACGAGTCCTTCGACGCGGACGTTTCCTATCATCAGCCGTCAACTCCTCTTTCTTGACGTGCTCAATCAACTGACGAAGCTGGTCATCTGACAACTCTTTCTCATCGACGGTGCGTAGCAGGACTAGATTCAAGTCCCTTGACAGTAGCCGGTCCAAATCGGGTGGCAACGCATCTGGCTTGCGTGCCGCCATGAAGAACCGGTCCCATGCCGCCGTGCGTTCTTCGATAGCAAGAGCGCCTGCCACGGCGCGCAGCTTTTCCATCACGCGCCACGGCGGCCGAGCGCCGGTTTCAACTGCGCTGAGGTTTGAAGGCAACTCGCCAATTAGTTTTGCAAATTGGCGCAGGCCGTAGCCCGCTGCGAGACGCAGCTCTCTAAGGACATCCCCGAATTCTTCCATTTGGTCCGCTCCGGTGAACGCCGGAAGTGACGAGTTTCCAGCGGCAGCATCCCTTGCCTTTGGACCATCCATGCAGTGCTGTTATCAGATAGTGATAACAGCACGCGAGCGAAGATGCAATCGCCGGTACAAGAAAAGCATTCGGGGTGTTATCAGGACTTGATAACACCCCGTCGCTCCGCTAAGTTGTGGTGATGATCTCGATTGCGATGGTCGTTGTCTCGCGGACTAAATCATCGCTCTCGATGTCGCCCAGCGTAGCTCAGCGGATAGAGCAACCTGTTGGACGCAGGGTTGGTCATGGGTTCAAATCCCATCGCTGGGATTGCTCATAGTTTCCCATAAGCACGGAGGACAATCAACGGCTATTTCCGCTCGAACTGCTTAGGCTTGTCCCATCGCGGAGATTTGCATTTGGGACAAACCGTTGGCCGCTCGTCGCCACGCGGCAGCCACTCATGGCCGCATCGGCAACGACAGCCTAGTAGCTGAACCATTCCAAGCGGTTTTTCTGGGGTCTTAGCCATTGAAAGTATTTACTAAAAATATATACCGACTGTATTGACCCGTCAACGACAACTAGTATATACTACTAGTAACTAAACGAGGACGGGTTATGACGACGACAAACGAACGCGAGCAACGTGGACTTGTGATCGCAGCGACTTCCAGAATTACGCGAAAGGGAAATGTTTGGCTGGTGCCCGCTCAGTCGGGTAAAGGCAAGTACACCGTTTCCCCCGATAAAGAACACCCTCATTGCACTTGCCCTGACCACGAAGAGCGCGGGTGTGAGTGCAAGCACATTTATGCGGTTCGGTTTGTGATTCAGCGCGAATTATTCGACGACGGATCGGAAATCGAAACTCGGCAATTAACCATTACCGAGACGCGCAAAACGTATCCTCAAAACTGGCCCGCGTACAATGCCGCGCAGGTCAACGAGAAAGAGACATTTCAGTCGCTTTTACGTGATTTGGTTCAGGCCATTCCTGAGCCGGATGTCGTGCGTCGCCGCGGTAATCAGCCGTTTCCTATTCGCGATGCCATTTTTGCCGCCTGCTTCAAGGTCTATTCGACGGTGAGCGGCCGGCGCTTTATGTGCGACTTGAATGACGCACACGACAAGGGATTTATCGGTCGCGTGCCTAGCTACAACATGATCTTCAAAGTATTTGACCAGCCCGAGACCTTCGACATTCTAAAGTCGCTCGTGCTGCGTTCTGCTGAGCCGTTGAAGTCAATTGAGACCAAATTTGCTTGCGATTCGTCGGGATTCTCTGGTTGCCGATTTGATCGTTGGTTTGATCAAAAGTACGGCCCAACTTTCAAAAAGGTCTTACGCGCCTGGGTGAAGTGCCATGTCATGTGCGGCGTCAAAACCAACGTCGTGACGGCTGTCGAGATTCACGATCAATGGGCCAACGATGGCGTGCAATTGAAGCCGCTGCTCGATACCACGGCCCGGCGATTCGAGATCAGTGAGGTTTCCGCTGACTTGGCATATTCAACCAAGGCAAACTTGGAGGCGATTAGCTCACTCGGCGCCGCCCCAATGATTCCATTTCGCAAAAATGCCAGCCCAGCAACCGGCGGTCTTTGGGCGAAAATGTATCACTTCTTCAATTTGCAGCGCGACGAATTCCTGAATCGCTATCACTTGCGATCAAACGTCGAATCGACGTTTAGCATGATCAAAGCCAAGTTCGGCGACGGTTGCCGCAGCAAGTGCGACACAGCAATGAAAAACGAAGTGCTGGCCAAGCTGGTTTGCCACAACGTGTGCTGCGTAATACAGGCAGTCCACGAACTTGGGGTTAATCCCACATTTTGGAGAGGAGAAGCAACAGCTACATCGTGTGCTTAGCGAGCAGAAGGCGGTATTTTTGGAAAAACCGCTATAGAAGTACTGACGGCAGGCAGTACGCGCGCTACACTTAGGTAGCGATTCATCTGTCAAGAAAAAGTAAACGCCCCTTGCGGGGCGTCGGCCCGGGGATGCGATCCCCGGGGTGGTATGTCACTAACTCTATTACGTATCGACATGCGGGTCAAGGGCCATAAACGGAATTTTTGAGGCTCCACAATGCCAGACAGGGTAATGACTTACATTGACGGTTTTAACCTTTATTACGGCATGAAAGATGCCAATTATCAGAGGTTCTACTGGCTTGATATGACCAAGCTGGCTGGGGAACTTCTGCAAATGGGGCAAACTCTGGTTCAAACCAAGTACTTCACGGCACGAATTAATGGCGACGCCGGAAACGGCCGTCGCCAGCGTCAAACGACATTTATCGACGCCTTATCCACATTGCCGGGCCTCAAGATTTACGAAGGCCATTACATGGGAAAGCCGGCCGAATGCAAAGCGTGCGGCGCTACTTGGACCACTCACGAAGAAAAAATGACTGACGTATGCATCGCTACTGAGATGCTCGTTGACGCGCATGCGGATCGTTTTGACATAGCGATTGTGATCTCCGGTGACAGCGATCTAGTGCCTCCGGTAAACGCAATTCATACAGTCTTTCCAGCCAAGCGGGTAATCGTAGCCTTTCCACCAAATCGACACTCTGTGAATTTGAGAAATGCCGCAAAGGGGTCATACCAAATCGGGCGTAAAAAACTTGCGGACAGTCAGATGCCGGATGTCGTTAAAAAACCTAATGGATACGAATTGAAGCGGCCGCCATCATGGGCGGCCACGCCAGCGCCCACGCCGGCATCAGCCGCCTCATCTGGAACGGCCGCAACAGCAACAGCAACCGCAGCCACGGCAGCCGCGCCATCTACGTAGAAACGCCACAACTAAGCCACAAGGCAGGCATCTATCGAATCATGTCCTTTATTTGGTGGGCAAAAATTCGACTTGCCCACCAAATCAGACGGCCGCGCTATTTGGTAGGCAAAGCCTTGCTGGAATAGAACTTATGTACACTATCCGCCGCATAAGCTTTTTGATTGTGGCGGGTTCGGCTGAAGCGTTGTGACGCAAGTTTTTTTCGCACGTGAAAATGAAATGGACTAGTCTGGTCCATTTCATCTGAAGAAGGTAATCGTTCACGCCAGCACGATTCGTGGCCTGTCGTCGATGCAGATGGGATCGACAAGCTTAAGAATCGCGAAAGCGCGAAAAATCGAAAGCACGAAAAGAGTGGTCACGCTGCACTGCGACGCAGGTGCGTGACGACCTCGCTGCAAAGGGAGGAATTAGCCACAAAAAACACGAAGAGACACAAAAAAAGGAAGGGTGAGCCACGGATGCAACACGGATTTTCACGGATGAAGGCAAGACAGGCAAGGAAATCGCTGGTGCAGCGAGATTCTGATGCTGGCGGGGGCGAGGAGAGCCAAAAAGGCTCCGGGGGGCGCCTCCGTCAAATAGGCCGGGCAGCTACCAGCACAAACAGTGGCCTGTCGTGGATGCAAATGGGATCGACAAGCTTATGAATCGCGAAAGCGCGAAAACAATTGAAAGCACGAAAAAAGTGGTCACGCTGCACTGCGACGCAGGTGCATGACGACTTCGCTGCAAAGGGAGGAATCAGCCACAAAAAACACGAAGAGACACAAAAAAAGGAAGGGTGAGCTACGGATGCAACACGGATTTGCACGGATGAAGGCAAGAAAATCGCTGCTGCAGCCAGATTCTGATGCTGGCGGGGGCGAGGAGAGCCAAGAAGGCTCCGGGGGCACCTTCGTCAAATAGGCCGGGCAGCTACCAGCACAAACAGTGGCCTGTCGTCGATGGAAATCGGATCGACAAGCTTATGAATCGCGAAAGCGCGAAAAATCGAAAGCACGAAAAGAGTGGTCACGCTGCACTGCGACGCAGGTGCGTGACGACCTCGCTGCAAAGGGAGGAATTAGCCACAAAAAACACGAAGAGACACAAAAAAAGGAAGGGTGAGCCACGGATGCAACACGGATTTTCACGGATGAAGGCAAGACAGGCAATGAAATCGCTGCTGCAGCGAGATTCTGATGCTGGCGTGAACGGTTGCGGTCCACAAAGGCAGCCGATTAATAGAATTAGCGGTATGGAACCAAATCCTTACGAATCGCCCGTGTCCGAGTCTAGACGACAGGAACCAGAGGGACTGGATCGATCTGCGTATTGGGCTTTGGGCTTTGCTTTCGTTGCGTTTCTGTTGCTTCTCGGCGTGTTTTTCGTCTTTTCGATCGCATACTTCGTGTCCGAATCCAATTACAACCGCGAATGGAAAGAGCGACGACGAATTGAAAAGCAGCAGCAAGTTTTGCCGACGGCCTCGACGACTACTGGGGCCACTTGATCGGCAACCACGCGAATTCGGCTACGATGGGGCGAGCTCGGATACGCGCCAATCGACGAGTTGGATCTCGACGCTTTGCCGGCCTTTGAATTCGTTGATGACGGGTTTGTAGGCGATGTCGAGGGGGGCGCTGGTGGCGACGAGGTCGTCGTGCCATTCGGCGCCGCCGAAGGCGACGCAGCGGATGGTGGTGCGCTGCTGGGCGAGCTTGAGCGAGAGATGGCGCTCGCTGGCGCCGATTTTTTTGGGGGGCTCGCTGAGCGTGACGCCGGTGGCGCAGAGAACGGGGCGGGGATTGCCGGAGCCGAAGGGGGCGAGGGATTGAATCTGGCGGACGGTTTCGAGCGTGAGCTGACAGAAGGGGCCTTCGGCATCGACGCGGATTTCGCCGATGCGCGTCGCGCCGGAGGATTCGCTCGCGGCGTGCTCGCAGAAGGCGGCGCGAAAGGCGTCCACACGCGCTTCTTCGATCTTCAGGCCGGCGGCGCAGGCATGGCCGCCGTGGCTGAGGAGGTGTTCCGAGCAGGCAGACAGCGCGGCGTGCAAATTCAGCCCATTCGGCGAGCGGGCCGAACCAATTCCGGGCCGAACGCCGAGCTCGTCGAACGAGATCAGGACCACCGGGCGGTGATATTTTTCGGCCAGCCGACCGGCGACGAGGCCGATGACGCCGGCGTGCCAGCCGCGACTGGCCAGGACGAGCGCCGAGTCGCCTTCGGGGTCGAATTGCTCCTTGATTTGCTTGGCGGCGGCAAGCTGAATACTACGCTCCAGGCTTTCACGACTGCTATTCAGCTCATTGATATACTCGGCGAGCTGCAGCGCCCGCTCGCGGGAGTCGGTGGTCATCAACTCGATCGCGAGTTGAGCCTGGCCAAAGCGGCCGGCGGCGTTCAGGCGGGGAGCGAGGCAGAAAGCGATGTCTTCGCTGTCGAGACAGGCCTTGTCGTGAACCTTGGCGACCTGCATGAGCATCGCCAGGCCGAGCGGCGGCATTTGCTTGAGGCTATTGAGCCCGTGGCGGACGAGAATGCGATTTTCGTCGATGAGGGGAACGACGTCGGCGACGGTGCCGATCGCCGCGAGGCCCACGGCGGAAAGCAGGAAGTCGCGGAGGCGGTCGGTGACTTTTTTGGCCTCGCTGGCTCGCTGACAAAGAGCCCAGGCGAGCTTTAGCGCGACGCCAGCGCCGCAGAGGCCGCCGAAGGGATAGGTATGTCCGGGCAGGCGCGGGTGGACGATGGCCGCGGCGGCGGGCAGCTCGGACGCGAACTCATGGTGGTCGGTAACGATCAGTTCCAGGCCAATATCGCGGGCGACGAGCGATTCTTTCACGCTGGCGATGCCGCAATCGACGGTGACGACGAGCGAAGCGCCGCGCTGGGCCAATGTTCGCAGCGCGTCGCTATTCAGACCGTAGCCGTCTTCGAGGCGATTGGGGACGAAGTAAGAAACCTCGGCACCGAGCAGCTTCAAACAGGAAAACAGAATCGCGGTGCCGGTCATGCCATCGGCGTCGTAATCGCCATAGACGACGATCCTGCGCCGCTGGAGGACGGCAGCGTAAATGCGATCGGCCGCCGCGGCGACGCCGGGCAGCAGCTCGGGATCGCGAAGGCCGGTCAACTTGGCGTCGAGAAAGAGGCGCACGGCGTCTGGGTCATAGACGCCGCGGCTGATCAGAAGCTGAGCCACGATCGGCGAGATACCGGTCGCTTGCTCGAGGCGGGCGATGCGGTCCGCGTCGTGCGGCTGGAAACGCCAGCGCTTGTTGGTTCGTCCGTGAAGCGTTTGGGGCATATCCTGTAGCCCACCGTGATCCTGAGTTTGGTGGGCCGCTGGCCTGACGGCCTTTGTCCCACCCTACGTTACTGAATGACGTGCCACGATTGTCCGGCCGCCGGAACGCCACTGGTATTCCAGCCGGAGGACCGGAGGGCGTTCCCTACAGCATTACTTCTTCTTTTCTGAATGCAGCGTGTGCTTGCGGAGGCGCGGGCAGTATTTCTTGAGCTTGAGCTTCTCTCCGCCAGGCTTGCGGCGGAGGATGTAGTTCATGTCGCCCGTTTCGTCGCAAACGAGGAATACGACTTCGGCTTTCTTCTTGCTCTTGGCCATGTTCGCTCCGAGGCAGGCTCTTCAAACAGATTTTTGTTGGTTTAGGGGTATTTTAGCGGGGTTTTGGATGGTCGTGTAGATGCCGGAAGAGAGCACCGGCGACACGCCAGTGCCAAAGGGTCGCAGCCCGAGAAGAGCTACCCATGGACGATCGGTTCTGCCGCAAGCCGGCGAAGGGCTTCGCCGGCCAACTTTCCGTTATTCCGGGCGTTTGGCGAGGGTGACAGCATAGTTAAGCGTGGCGGCTGGCCGGCCATCGATGGTCACCTTGCCGCTGAGGAAAAAGGCGTCCCCCATGCGTTCATCGAGGTGGGACTCGATCAGCACGGTGTCTCCCGGCCGAATCATCCGCTTGAATTTGACGTCGTTTAGGCGGCCCGCGACCGGGATTCCTTCGCCCATTTGGTGCTTGCTGAGCAGCACCGCGCCCGCTTGCATTGCCGCTTCGCAGAGGATGACGCCAGGAACAATTGCGTAGTCTGGATAGTGGCCCTGAAAAAACCATTCGTCGGCGCAAAACGTTTTTTGGCAGACGATGTTCTCTTGCTGCCATTCGACGATTTCGTCGAGCAGCAGCATCGGGGGCCGATGGGGGATGGCGGCAAGAATTTGTTCGCGGGACACAAAAACCGATGATTGCCCGCGGAGCGAATCCTGCTCACCACGAGACGTGTTTGAGAACGGCGGTGCTATAAGGCTGGCCGGTTCGAGGCACAGCCGTCGTTTAAGTTCCGGGCGATTGGCGCTTACTGGCGGACGATGATCCCTTCGGCGGCGCCTGCTTTGAGCACGTCGTAGCTCGTTTCGATGACGGTGTTGTCGTCGAATTTGAGCACGGTGGGCTCGAGCGAGGCAATGACGCCGCTGACCCAGGCGTTGCCGTCGTTGTACTTGATGCGGGTGCCGACGCCGAATTCGCCGTTGGCGGATGTTGTTTTCGACTGGCCGTTGCCGTTGGCCTTCGCGGGCGCGGGCTTGGGGGCGGCCTGCGACGGATAGGGCTTTTCGGTGCCGGATTTCGGCGCGCCGGGCTTTTCTCCAGCGGCAAACGACTTTTCTCCGGGCTTGGCCGCCGGCCGTTTGTTTCGCGCGCCGGCCAAATCCTGCAAGACGTGCCAGTTTTCGAGGCGGTCTTGCTTGGCCATTAGCAAAGTCGGGCTGGGATTGCCGTCCTTGTCGAAGTGCTTGCCAAAACGGCCTTCGCTGCGAGCGAAGTCGATGAAATCGACAACCTGGCCCGTTTTCGGGTTCGTCCACCAATCGTCGTTTTGCGCCGGATTGCCTTGAAGGCTGAGTCGCTCGGCGATCGTGTCGCCCTTGCGGGGATCGTAAATGAGAAGCGGGAAGGCACGAGTATCAACCGCCAGCCGAGCCTGATCGGTGGCCATGTTGTCGGCCACGCCGTGCTCCGGCTGGCACGTCGTGTAGCAGCACACAATCGCCGGTCCGTCGAATTCCAGCGCGTCGATGACGGATTTATAAAAGTGATTGATGTGAGCGCAGGTGGTTTGGGCCACAAATGTCCGCGGGTGCATCATCGCGATTTGGGCGATTTCCTTGCGGCGCTCTTGCTTGCCAGCGACGGCCTTGCCGTGCACGCTCATCTTCGTGTTCTGGCCGGTGTAGCTGCTCGTTGAAGCCTGACCGCCGGTATTGGAATACACCTGCGTATCGAGCACGAACACTTTGATGTTCATGCCGCTGGCGAACATGCGCGATAGCGATTGAAAACCGATGTCGAACATCGCGCCGTCGCCGCCCAAGCACCACAGCGGCCGCTCATTCCAGCCCATCTGGTCCCAGCGGGAGCGGACACCCATGGCCATGGCCGGGGCGTTTTCGAATAGCGAATTCGTCCAGGGTACCAGGTAGGGATTGTACGGATACGTCGAGGTGTAGACCGTGTTGCAGCCGGTGGCGGCGATGATGCCCCACTGGTCGCCGAATTTCGCGCCCGTTGCGGCGCACATCATGCGGAGGGCAGTCCCTTCGCCGCAGCCGGCACAGGAGCCGGCGCCGCCGGTATAGATGTGCGTCTTCTCATGCAGCATCATGTCGATGAGCAGATTATCGCTGACGTACTTCTTGTCTGACGGTCCGAAGTTTTTGAAGAAGCGATGGCTCTTGCGAATGTCCGTCATCACCTGTTCGGTTTTCGGAATCATTTTCAGCGCCAGGTCGTCGCAAACGGTGACGCATTCCGCGCAGCCTTTGCACTTGCTGGGGTCGATCATGATGTTGAACATGCCGCCTTCGCCCTGCTTCTTGGCCGGACCCTCGTAATATTTGCGGGTCTTCGACCACTGCTTGGCGAACATTTCGCGATCCGCCGGCTCGGTGATCGTCTCCATCTTCTGCTTCCACTCGCTCTCGCTCAGCACCTTGCCGAGGATCGCGGTGTCGGGGCAGAGCGTGACGCAGTCCATGCAGCCGGTGCAGTTTTCCTGGATGTATTCCGGGATGTCCGGCGCGATATAGCTGAAGTCGCGGAGCGTCGCCGTGCCCGCAGGAATCAACGACCGGGCGGTCGATAGGTCAGCCGGCAAGTCCTTTTCCGCATAGCCTTCTTCATAGCCGCGAATAATTCGCTCATTGAAATCGCGGACGTCGAGAATCGGCAGCGTGACCAGCTTGTAATCGCTATCGACGAGCGTGCCGTAACAATTGTTGTTAAACGGGTCGCGCTCGTTGGCCTCGTTCAATGAGGGAAGTTTTTCAGTCGCAGCAGTCATAAAGGGTATCTCGTTGCCTAAAGTTGTTTTTGAATTTATCGAATCAAACTAGGCCTGAATCAATTCCTGCGGAACCTCTTTTGTCTCCTGATAACCGCGCTTGATGCAGGTCATGTTGTCTTGCACGACGCGATCGCCGCGCTTGCCAAAATATTTACGAATGGCCTTCTCGACGCCCGCATAGACCTGGTCGTCGGTCATACCGCTCCGCTTCGAGTAAGGCGTCAGTCGTAAAAACGCGCCGAGCAGGACGATGCCCTGCATGCGCATCTGTAGGTCGGCCACCGAGGCCACGTCACGAGCGATTTGCACCATGTCGGCGAAGTAGACGTGGATCTTCTTCTCGCGGATAAACTTCTTGTGGTGCGCCGGAATCCGCTCCCACACGTCCTTCGGCTCGCTAAACGTCGATTGCATGATGACCGCGCCGCCCGGCACCAGACCCGCCAGCGGGTTGCCGCTGTACAGCGCCGTCGTGTCGTTGAGCACGGCCAGATCGACGAATTCGAGCTCGCTATGCAAGTAGATGTGCTGATTGGCGATGGTCAAGTAGTACGTCGTTGGCAGTCCCTTCTTTTCCGAGCCATACTTCGGATAAGCCTGCACGTCCATGCCGAACACGTCGCCGGCGATCGTCGCGATGACTTTGTTCGTCGTCACGCTGCCAAACCCGCCGATCGAATGGCCGCGCATCGAGAATGAGCCGGCTTCGCGAAGATCCGGATCCTCTTTCACCTTCAAAGCCAGCGCGTGATCGATCCCCACGCAGAAATAGTCCGGCCCGTCCTCCATCATGTTGTCGACCACGGCGAACAGATCGCCCGGCCGAACGTCGCGACTGCCCAATCCCGCCGCGCCTTGATAAATCCGCGGAATTTTGTCGATCTTCTCCAGACCATTCATCCCCGTGATCGCGTCGCAGAACGCCGCCTTGATCTCGCGCGTCAAATGATTGCCAGTCGTCGATAGTGGATCATCCATCCGCTCCAGCACCGTGAACGCCGTGCAGTTCTTCAATGCATCCACAATCTGCCGCGACGGGAACGGCCGGAAGCAAACCACATTGAGGCACCCAACCGGAATGCCCTTTTTCTCGCGCAAATAGTCCACTGTCGCCTGGCAAGTCTCCATGTAGCAGCCCATGCCGACGATGATGAACTCCGCATCTTCGCAGCGATACGGCATTACAAAATCGTACTTGCGACCCGTCTTATCACCGAAAAGCTGAAACGCTTCTTCCAGGGCTGGCCCGACGCGGTCGTAATACCAGCGCTGGGCAATCTTGCCCTTCATGTACGAGTCCTGATTTTGCACCACGCCCGACATCATGGGGCTCGCCGGGTCCATCAGATTGACAAGATGATCTTCCGGCTTACCGATGAATTCCTTCATGAACTCCAGTTCGCACAGCCGCACTTTTTCGACCGTGTGGGTCGTCAAAAACCCGTCCTGCACGTTGAAAAACGGCGTATTCGAAGCCTCCGCAGCCCGGCGACTGATCAGGCACAAATCGCCCGCCTCCTGCGCATTGCGGCCGAATAGCATGCCCCAGCCGCAATCGGCAACCGACATCATGTCGTCATGGCCGGCGTGGACGTTCAGCGAGTGGCTTGTTAGTGCCCGCGCGCCGATGTTCATGACGACGGGCAAGCGCTTGCCCGAAATCGTGTACAAGACCTCTTTCATCAAAACGAGGCCTTGTCCGGAAGTAAAATTCGTCACCCGGCCGCCGGATGCGGCAAAGCCTTCGCAAAAAGTCGCCGCCGAGTGCTCGCTTTCCGGCTCGACGAAAACGAGCGTATCGCCCCACAGGTTTTTGTAGCCGTTCATGACGGCCGCGTTGTAGCCGCCGCCCATGTTGGTGGAGCTGGTGATCGGAAAGGCGCCGGAAGCCTGCGTCACGTTGATTTCGACATGAACCACCGCTTCCGACCCGTCGCACGTGGTCGGAATGCCCGGATACTGAAACTTCCGCTCGTCGCGTTTGGCGACGACATCGGGCGAATCATCGCGAACGTCGCGTACAGCCGTTCCGCCACCACCCGCATCCAGTCCTTCCGACATGAGATACTCTCCCTTAGAACCAGTCCGCGGCGTTCGGCTTCCTCCGAACGAGCGGAGATTCGTAGCAGCAATAAATCGAGCTTTGACCGACCGGCCGCGGGGGCGACCCACGGCGACACAACTCCCTGGGGCCGTAGCCTGGTCCAAAATCGGACAAACGCTACCGCCTGACGGAGTTATCCAAGCGTCAACATATCCGGCACGCTGGGGTGTGTCAAAGTGATTTGAATGCGGCAAATTACGCTTTTGTGATGAATAATCTGGACGATTACCGCTGGCTCGTGAGTGCGGACGCCGAGCCGTGGTTAGCGGTCGAAGCTGATGATCCTGTCCGGCTGGTCTCGCGGCTGAGGAAAGACCTTTTGGCCGAGCGGGCCCATCTCGTTGCCGAGCAAATCGACCTTCGCCATCGGGCCAGGGATAAATTTCACCTTGCCGACCGGATGTTTTTCACGCGGAAGGGCCTGGAGCAGGCGACGGACGAGCAAATCGCGGCTTACAAGGCCAGCCGGTTCCCTTCTGGCGTGTTGGTGAGCGACCTGTGCTGTGGCATCGGCGGCGATTTGGTCGCGCTGTGTGCTCGCGGCCCAGTATTTGGGGCCGATCGCGACGCAATCGTGTCACTTCTTGCGACCGTCAACGTGCAGGTCCATGGCTTTGGCGACCGATGCACGCTTGTTGCCGCGGACATCGCGGCGGCGGAGCTTGGCGCGGGAGCGTGGCATTGCGATCCCGACCGCCGGCCGGCGGGCCGGCGCGCGACGCGAGGCGATCTCTTTGAGCCATCGATGGAGATGCTCGATAAGCTTCTGGCAAAGAATCGCGACGCCGCCATTAAGCTCGCACCGGCGACGGAAGCTCCCGCCGCGTGGCAGCAGAGCGCGGAGCTAATGTGGATTGAGTCACGCGGCGAGTGCCGGCAGCAAGTGGCGTGGTTTGGCGACCTCGCGAAATTTCCTTCCCGCAGGGCGGCGACGATCCTTTGTGCAGACGGTCAGCAGCGAACCGTCGTTGGTCAGGCCGAGGAATTGCCGCCGATGGCCCACCAAATCGGCCGATTTCTCTACGAACCGGCCGCGGCTGTGCTGGCCGCAAAGCTGACAGCCGTAATGTGCCTCGAGCACAACGTCGCCTCGATCAATCCGGGCATCGCCTACCTGACGGGAGACAATCCAATCGACGACCGCGCCCTCACCGTCTTCGAAGTGGTCGACGTTTTCCCTTTCGACCGCAAACAACTCCGGGCCTATTGCCGCGAGCGCAACATCGGGCGACTGGAAATCAAAAAGCGAGGCGTGGAACTTGATCCCGAAAAACTCCGCCAAGAGATCATTGGGGGCGGCGACAACTCAGTGACAATCCTCATTGCTCCGCATCAACAGCAAACCCGCGCGTTCATCACGCGTCGAGGAATATCCAAGAAAAGCTAGCCACGAAAAACACAAAAAAGCACAAAAAGAAGGCGGTCCTTTTTTGTGCCTCTTCGTGTTTTTCGTGGCTATTTGAATTCCGCAATCGCTGCATCCCAGCAAGGCGGTGGATTCTGCAACCAGTGCCGCGCTAAACCGCGGACAACCTCTTGGTGCGGTGGCGTCAAATAATCGACCGGGCTCTTGCCATCGACGCGCGCCAGCATGCAGCCGGTCAAGTTGAGCAACATTCTGGACTCCAGAGCGGCTATTTCATCCGCGGCGACACTCTTTCGCATCGCCGTTTGATACGTTTGCCAAAACAAATGCGCGACGTTCCGGTATTCCTCTCCGCGACTGCCGGCCCAAATGCTTTTCAAAAGCAAGTGCGTTAGGTAAAAGCCGAGATCGAACGCCGGATCGCCATAGTGGCCGACTTCGAAGTCGATGAGCATCACATGTCCCGGCCAGACGAGCAGATTTTTGGGGCTGAAGTCGCCGTGCACCAAACAGCGCCGATGCGTTGCGACCGATTCGATCAACTGCTCGATTGGAGCAGCCAAATCCGGATGCCTCTTTGCCGTCCACCGGAAATAAGGGTCGATCCGTAACTGCTCGAAATACGAGCGATCGTCAAACTGCTCAGCAATGGCCCGATCTTGCCACGAGCCCGCATGAATCGCCGCCAATAGCTTCGCACACGCGACGGCCAATTCGCGGCTAAGTTCCATTTGGCCAGCCAGCAGCATCTCTTTCCACGTTCGATGATCTGTCGGCGCCGCCGTCATAGCGTACGCATAGTTTCCCCGATCTTCCCACAACACCCGCGGCACTTCCGCTTCGACTTCGAACTTTGGGCCTTGAGCTTCGAATCTGGCGACAAGTTCGCCGCAGAGGTTGAGAACTTCCACCTCGCGCCAAATCCGCTCTACGGGGCAGAGCCATTCTTCGGCGACGCGGAGCCGACCGCGCGCCTGCTTGACCACAAATCGTTCGCCGCGCCCGGGAATCTCCACGAGCAGAACTAAATTCGATACGCCGCCCGCTAACTCGCGTGCCACGATCCCAGCATTAGCGGTCGCACGGCCAGTGGAGCGGAGATATTCCGCGACGCTCTCCGCAGATAGCTCGCACATGATTCGCCGTCAACAATCAGCAACGATCAGAGGAACAGAAGTTGGCAAAGGAAGCAAAGTTTAGGTTTGACTCAACGGCTTCTTTGCTACCTTTGCTTTCTTCTGTTCATTTTTCTTCTACATGCTCAACGCCGCAACAGCCGCACATCGACATACGCATGCTGACCGCCGTTTTCCGCTGCCAGCACCTGCAAGAAATTTAAGACTGGTTTCTGCCCTCCAACGCCGAATTCGATTGTGTTGATCCGTGCCCCCCGATTTAGCCGCCGGACCATGGCGAGCTCTTCCGGCCGCATCTGCGGCTCCTCGGCGTCGGTCAAGAAGAAAATCACGTCTGGCTTGAGCGCGAGCGCCATGTCGAGCGCCTGCAGGTGATTCGTTCCGCCGTCGGCAAACACGCCGCCGATATAATCGGCCGCCAGGCGCTTGCCCGGCTCATCGGCGAACGCCATCCGCGGCGCAGTGCCATGCACGGCGGGCATGAGCTGCGGTCGTTCGTTGTAAAAGATGATTTGAAACTGATGTCGGCCGTCGAGTGCCTGCAAACTGGCGATCAATTCCCGCTTGGCCGCCGACAGCAAGCCGCCTTCCATGCTGGACGAGCGATCGAAGACATAAACGAATCGCGCGCCGCGCGACCGCAGGCCAAAGATCTGCGTCTCGGTCCCGTTTGTGCCTGGGCCAGCAGCCGGGGGCGCGCTCGATGCGGCGCTTGCGGCCTGGATCGGTGGGCGCGGCGGCTGTTCAGCGGGGATCGTCGCGGACGCCGGCGCGACATGCGGATCAAATATCGGCTGCCGCATTGGCGCGAGTAATTCTGGCGCAATCAAATTCGGCGCTCGGTTGCCCGTTGTCGTGAACGATACGACTTGCGGCGCCGGACGCGGCTCGCGGACTCCCCACTGCGAATCAAGCACGACTTCGCCGCGACCAGCACCGTTGCCGGCGACTGGCGTGCCCGAACCCAGCATCACATAACCTAGTCCTATCAGCACGGCACCATGCACCAGCAGCGACAACGCCCAAGCGCGGATCGTGATCGCGCTGCCGGCGCGCTTTTTTCGGCGATAGCCGGGACCAAATCTGGCGCCGGAGAAGCTGGACATGAGAAGTGGTCCGCGGCGCACCGGGAGCAGTTTTGCTCCGGGTTGGTGGAATGGACGGCGACTTAAAAAGGGCTGCGGATTCTAGCTACCGGCTTGCTGGCAGGTCAACGCGAATGGGGAGCCGTAAATTTGCTAAAATCCGTGTGTTATCGCGAGGAATACACTTCGATGCCAATTTGGAACAACGTCGCCATCGTCGGTGTCGGGCTAATCGGCGGCTCGATCGGCCTGGCTCTCCGCGAACAAAGACTGGCGAGCCAGATCATCGGCGTCGGCCGGCGGGAAGCCTCGCTGAAGGCGGCGATCGCTCACGGCTGCGTCACGGAAATCACCACCGACCTCGCCGCGGGCGTCCGCCAAGCTGACCTCATCGTTGTGTGTACGCCGGTCGACTCGATCGCGCAATTCGTCCGGCAAGCTGCACAATACTGCCCGCCGAGCTGCATCATTACCGACGCCGGCAGCACCAAACAACAAATCGTCACAGCCATCGAAGCCGCTAACCTCAAGCAACCGTTCGTCGGCAGTCACCCAATCGCCGGCAGCGAGAAAAACGGACCCGAAGCCGCCACCGCCGATCTCTTCAACGATCGCGTCGCCGTCATCACACCAACCGACCACAGCGATGCCGCCGCGGTTGGCAAAGTCGAAGCCTTCTGGCAATCGCTCGGCGCGCGCACAATCCAAATGCGGCCGGACGAACACGACTGGATCGTTGCCCATACCAGTCACCTGCCTCACCTGGTTGCCTCCGTCCTCGCCGCCACGACCAATATGTCGGATTGCCCCAATGCGCCGGTGCTCATTGGAACCGGCTGGGCAGATACCACGCGCATCGCCGCCGGCGACCCCGACCTGTGGCGTGAGATTTTCCTCGCCAACAGCAGCTACACCTTGAAGGCCCTCACTGCTTTTGAGACAGTGCTTACGACATGGCGGCAGGCATTGGAAACGAAGAACGGACAACTCATCACCGCCCTCCTCAAGGAAGGAAAACTCCGCCGTGACGCTCTGGGAAGTTGACATTCACCCGGCCGAAGGCGAGCCGGATCTTTTAGCCCGCGCCGCCACGAGCGAAGCCAAGGACCTCGGCCTGCCCGCCTTCACGGCCCACGCGGCCCGCGGCTTCCTCGTGCAAGGTGAAATCTCGCAGCCGCAAATCGCCCGCGTCGCCAGGGAGTTGCTCGCTGATTTAGTGGTCGAACGGTCGGTTGTAGGTGAACCTGGAGACGTTGCGCTCGTCGAGGTTCAGACCGGCATCGAAAAGGCTAAATCAGCCCAGCCAACTTCCAAAGGGAGAGGGGGCGATCAACCTGCCGATCGCAGCACGTTGATCCACATCTTCCCCAAGCCCGGCGTCACCGATCCCGTCGCCGCCAGCACTCTCACGGCGATCCGCGATTTCGACATTTCGGCCGACGCGGTCGTCACGCTCCGCAAGTATTGGATTTCCGGCCTGGACCAAAATCAAATCGAGCTTCTGACTGGAAAGCTCCTCGCCAACGACTCGATCGAACAGGTGGTCATCGGTCCGCTGAAAATGAAGGAGATTCATCTCGGCTCACCTGGCCGCTTCGAGCTCACGACGATTCCCTTCCGCAATCTCAACGGCGACGAGCTGGTGGCATTGAGCAAAGCCCGCACGCTCAGCCTCACGCTCGTCGAGCTGCAAACGATCCAGCGGCATTATCGCGAGCTCAATCGCGAACCCACCGACATCGAACTCGAAACCATCGCCCAAACCTGGAGCGAGCACTGCAGCCACAAAACGCTGGCCGGCCGGGTCACCTACACGGATGAAAACGGCACGCAGCAATTCAATAACCTGCTCAAAGAAACAATCTTCGCCGCCACGCAGCAAATCCGTAAATCGCTCGGCGACGACGACTGGTGCGTCAGTGTCTTTCGCGACAACGCCGGCGTCGTCAAGTTCGACGACAACTTCAACGTCGCCTTCAAAGTTGAGACCCATAACCGCCCGAGCGCCATCGAGCCCTATGGCGGCGCCAACACCGGCCTGGGGGGCGTCATTCGCGATACGCTCGGCACGGGCCTGGGCGCCAAGCCCATTTGCAACACCGATGTCTTTTGCTTCGCGCCACCCGACACGTCCGCGAGCGAACTACCCCCCGGCGTCCTCCATCCGCGCCGCATCATGAACCGCGTCGTCGCCGGCGTCCGCGATTACGGCAATCGCATGGGCATCCCCACCGTCAACGGCGCGGTCTATTTCGACGACCGCTACGTCGGCAATCCGCTCGTCTTTTGCGGCGATGTCGGTCTCATTCCCAAAGACAAATCGTTCAAGGAAGCGAGGCCCAACGATTACATCGTCGCCCTCGGCGGCCGCACCGGCCGCGACGGCATTCACGGTGCGACGTTCTCCAGCGTCGAGCTGACGCACGAAAGCGAAAAAACCAGCGGCGGCGCAGTCCAAATCGGCAACGCCATCACCGAAAAGATGGTTCTCGACGTCATGCTCAAGGCCCGCGACGAGAATCTGTTCAACGCCGTTACCGACTGCGGCGCCGGCGGATTTTCCAGCGCCGTCGGCGAAATGGGAGCCGAGATCGGCGCCGAAGTCTGGCTCGAACGGGCCCCACTCAAGTACGACGGCCTGTCCTACACCGAAATCTGGATCAGCGAAGCCCAAGAGCGCATGGTCCTCGCCGTTCCCGAAAACACGTGGCCCCGTTTAAAAGCCCTCGCCGACAGCGAAAACGTCGAGGCCACCATCATCGGCCGCTTCGTTCCCACCGGCAACCTGGAGCTAAAGTTCAACGGCAAATCCGTCGGCCAACTCTCGATGCGCTTCCTCCACGACGGCCGCCCGCCCGTCGAACGAAAAGCCACGTACCAGCCGTCTGCCTCAAATCCAAAATCTAAAATCCAAAACCTAAAATCTGAACGGTCTGCGCCGACAGATTTCAATTCAGCGCTTCTCGGCCTGTTGTCCTGCCTCAATATTGCGTCGAAAGAATGGATCATCCGCCAATACGATCACGAGGTCCAAGGTTCTAGCGTCATTAAGCCGCTCGTCGGCGCCACGAACGATGGCCCGGGCGACGCCGCCGTCATTCGCCCGGTGCTCAACTCCCGCCGCGGCGTTGTCATCTCCTGCGGCATGAATCCGAACTACGGCGAGCTCGATACCTACCATATGGCCGCTTGTGCCATCGATGAAGCCGTCCGCAACTGCGTCGCCGTCGGGGCCGATCCGAAGCGCATCGCCATCCTCGACAACTTCTGCTGGGGCTACACCGACCGCCCCGAGACGCTCGGCGCTCTCGTCCGCGCGGCTCTCGCGTGCCGCGACGTCGCCCTCGCCTTTGGCACACCGTTCATCAGCGGCAAGGACAGTCTCAACAACGAGTTTTCCTACGAGAAAAACGGCGAGCACCGCACCATCAAAATCCCCGACACGCTGCTCATCAGCGCCATCGGCCAGATCGACGACGTCCGACGCTGCGTCACGATGGACCTCAAATCTCCCGGGAACCGTCTCTACCAAATCGGCCTAACGAAGAACGAGTTAGCCGGTTCGCACTACGTAGGGTGGGCTGTGCCCACCAGCTCCTTTCAAAAAACAAAGGTGGGCACAGCCCACCCTACGAGCGTTCCCCAGGTCAATCTCAAAACCGCGCCAACCACCTTCAGCACACTTCACTCCGCCATCACCACCGGCCTCATCCGATCCTGCCACGATCTGTCCGAAGGCGGACTCGCCGTTGCTCTTGCCGAAATGGCTTTCGCCGGCGTTCACGGCGCAAAAATCACGCTCGACAAAATTCCCACTGACGAATCCATCGACCGCCACGCGCTTGACGCACACGCAGTGCTTCTCTTCTCCGAATCCGCGACTCGGTTTGTCGTCGAAGTTGCTCCTGCCAACGTGTCCGCGTTCGAGAATCTTTTCCGCTCTGCCAATGTCCCGTTCGGCCATCTCGGCAATGTCAACGCTAGCAATTCGCTCGAAATCGACGGGCCAGCAGGCGCAATAGTCAACCTAAAGCTCACAGACCTCAAAGAAGCCTGGCAAAAACCACTCCGCTGGTAAGGGTCGCGGCTTTCAAACTCTTTTGCGGGCAGCGGGGCTCAACTACGATTGACCTTATGCTTCGCCTTCATGCCATTTGCGCTTGTGTTGTCGTTTTGCTGTCGCTCATCGGCTGCAGCGGCAAGCAGCCAGCCGCCCGCAAAGAAATCCAGGTCCCCGACGGTGGGCCGCCGGTTTTGACTTCCGCGGAGCGCCTCAAGCTCGAAATGCACAAGCCGCGGGACGTCGGCGTCGTCGCGCAAGCCGCCTATGAGCAGTCTTCCGAGCAGTCGCCGCAAACCATCAAGCCGTTTGAGCAGTGGACCGATCAAGACGCGGCGGAAGACGCCTTGGGGCGCATCGGAGCGCCGGCGGTCCCCGCACTGATGGACGCTCTGCGCAGCACAAATCCCAGCGTTCGCCGGAAAGCCGTCGAAGTGCTCGGTCGCATGGGTGAAGATGCGTCGCCGGCGGTGCCGGCGCTCACGGCGCTGCTCGACGATCCCGATTTCGGCGTCCGCAAAGCGGCGGCTCGCACGCTCGGACAAATCGGCCCCGCCGCGAAGGATGCGGTGCCAGCGCTGATGCGAGCGCTGTTTCAACAGCCGCCGCTGCAACCGCTCCCCGGTTCAACGTCGCCGCTTCAAGCCGTTCCAGCGCCGTCCGCTCCCGCTCCCGATGCCGAGCCGCTTCAACCGAATAACTCAAGCGGCGATCCGAGCGCGTCTTGAAACGCGCTCAGCCATCTATTTGCGGATTTCCAGCACGACGCCGCCCTGATCGACTTCCATAATTCGGCCGGCGCCTTCGATTTGATCGCCGGGCCGCATGGTTTTCGACCCGACGACAGCAGCGGTGTGGCTCCCGCGCTGATAGACCGCATGAATACGGGCGCTGGACGCGGGTTCCGATTTGCCGCTGGCAGCCGAGGCCGGCGCCGACGACGCACGGGCTGGATCCTCTCCGGCGATCGCTCCCGCAGACTTGGCGATCGCCGCTGCCGCAACCTGCTTCGCATCCTGGAATGGATCGAAGGCCACGATTTGAGCCAATTCGAAATGAGGCCAAGCGGTTTTGGAAATCGGTGTTGCGGCGGGTGCGTTCGTCGTTTCTGCAGCAGCGACGGGAGCGACCGGCGGCGCGGGGGGCCGCGAAGCGGCATCGACGGAACGTCGCGGCGGCGGCGGTGGCGGTGGTGACGCTTTTCGGATCGTCATTACGGTATTGCCGACGGCCCCGATGAAGACCAGCGCCAGCACGACGACCAGTCCCATTTTGAAATATCCGTTCTGCTTGGCGTTCATATTTGGCTCGGCTTCGAGGAACTGGGTTTTGCGCTCTTTACGGTCTGGTGCTTGTTTCGGCAAAGCACAAACTGATCGTAACGTCGGCATTGCAAAAATCGCCGGCCGTCGGTGGGCCGAGCAGAGTTATGCGGGGGACATTTAAAATCCGCGGGACCTCGGCAAGCCCATCGAGGAGCTTGCAGATGCTGGCGAACGAACCGACGAGCGACAATTGGACGTCACACGATTTGATCGATGCCGCTCCGCCCACGCGGCCCGGCCGAAAGTTCTTGAGTCGCACGCCGGAAGTTTCGGCCAGCGCAGAGACCTGCGCCAGGAATTCGGCTTCCTTCGGAGTCGCGGGGATTCGTTTCTTCAGCTCGGCCAGCGAAGTGGAGAGCGATTCGAGCTGCCGCGCGGCCGCTTCGCGCTCTAGGCGCACCTGATCGGCGCTGGTCAGCAAGCGCAAGTCATCGCGCCGCGCGTCATCGAGCGATTGCCGCTCGCGTCGCAACCAGGCGTGCGACTGGTAAGCCAATACGACAATCGCGATCATGGCCAACAGGCCGGCCGCGCTTGTTCCCCAGACCACCAGCTTGAGCTGTTTAACCGCGGTGCGATTGATCATGGTTCGGTCTTCCCTCAAAACTTGCAGTCGACGCGAAACTGCCGCTGGGCGCCGGACATTCCGGCAGCTTCACTCGTCGCTGTTAGATCCACGCGCGTAAAAACGCCCGTTTCGCGAAGAAATTCGATGAAGCTTGCGATCGCGGCAGCGTCATCCGCGTTGCCTTCCAAGACCAGATCGTGCTCAGGCACGGTTTCCGGCGCATTGGGTGCCGATTTTTTGGCGGGCCCGCCGGGCGAGACTGGCGGCGCCGCCGGAGTAGCCGCGGGCGTCGCCATTTGCGTCGTCAAGCTGCGCAGCAGCACTTTCCCGCTCAATTTCTGAGTGCTGGCCGAGGCGATTCCGAGCAGGGCAAGCGTGCGATCGTCGGTCCGCGATTTATTCAATTCCGCGATCGCTGATGCGATCGTCTTTGCTTCGGCCAGCATGCGCTCGGTATTGGCTTGAACCGCATGCAGCTCCTTCGAGCGGAAAGCGGTGACCGCTTGAGCGCGTCGCGACTCAAGAAGACTGACATACTCGACAGCGATGACTCCACCGCAAATCACCAGTGCCAGCGCGACGGCGATTCCCCACCGCCGGGCCTGACGCCGCAGCGCCAGTCGACAAATGAACCGTTGTGGCAGCAGATTTACGTACATGCGGCAGCCTCCCAGGCGAGCGACGAGAGCGCCGCGGCTACGCCAAACATGGCCTCTTCGGGGCGCGCCGCCTGCCCGTTTTCGGGCGGCATGCTCCAGAGTCGCGTCGGCAGCCCGGTCTCCTCGGCAAGCGTGCTCGGCAGGGCCGGCAGAAGCGCCCCGCCGCCGACGAGGATCAGCTTTTTAGGGGTGATCGATCGGAATTGCAGGTCGAGAAAATCGAATGTTCGCTTGAGCTCCGTAGCGACGTGGGCCAAGGGTTCGGCCATGATCGCTTGGGCGGTCTTCGCTAACGCGGCTAGCGGCGAGGAATCGCTCGTGGACGGAACCGCATAGCGGCTTAAAAGCTGCTTCGCTTCGTCATCTGTCAGTTGCAGCCGCTGCTGAACGGGTTTCAGCAGCATTTGCAGCCCGCAACCGCGGAGCTGGCGTGTGAACAGAAGCTGGCCGCCTTTAGCCACCACGAGCAGCGCCGACGCATATCCAAAATCGAGCGCCGCGAGCGGCGTTTGGTATTCAGCAGGCTCGCAAAGCTGGGTCGCGCGCGCCAGCGCACAGGGCAAGCTGTCGAGAACCTCGCATTCGAATCCAGCCTGGCGCAGGGAATTCGCGGTGCTCGTGGCGACGCCGGTTGGCGCCGCGAACAACGAATACGTGCCCATGTCGCCTTCTGCCGAATCGGCCGCTTGCGTCGCCAAGTAATCGAAGCAGAGCTCAATCGTTTCCGCGGCGTCCGCCAATAGCTCCTCGTGCATCATGTTGCGGAGCTCTTCGTCCGTGCCGGCAGGAAGCTCGATCGAGCGCACCTCCATCAATGAAAGCGGCAGCGACGCGGCGGCACGGCGGCCGCGGAATACCGACCGCACCTGTGCGAGCTGCGATTTGAACGGCAGCGACCCGCTCGCCAGGAGCGTGCTCTTGCTCAAGGGCTCGGCGCCTTGGTTGTCGATGATCCAGTGGGCTGCCAGGCGGAAACCCTGGCCAGCACGCTCGACTTGCGCCAGCTTGGTGGCGACCGTGCCGATGTCGATGCCGATCCAGCCAGAGCGCGAAGCCAGCCACGGCCCCAGCAGCGGCCGGGGCGAGCTTCGTGTTGGCGTGAGCGCTGTCATTTAAGTATCTCCCGCGGCTGTAGCGAATCAGGAATCAGTGGGCCATCGTCGAGGCATCGAACAGCGGCAGCATGATCGCCATGACGACCGCGGCGACGATCACGCCAAGGCCGCAAATCATCGCGGGCTCGAGGATCTTGACCAGGTCGCGAATCTTCGTTTCGCCTTGCTCTTCGTAGTGCTCGCCCATCGTTTGCAAAACGAGGCCGAGTCGGCCGTTTTGCTCGGCGGTGGCAATCATCTGTGCCGCGCCATCGGGCAAAAAAGTCGCCGCGTAAAACGCCTTGTTGATCGGCTTGCCCTGCAGCAAGTCGTGCTCCACGGCATCGAACAGGCCGTGAAACTGTTGGCTCTTCGACGCCGAGCGGCAGAGCCGAATGCAATCGAGCAGCGGAACACCGCTTTGCAGCATCGTGCCGAGCAGACGCAGCAGGCGCCCCGTGATCAGGGCTCGCGTTGCGTTGCGGAGGATCACGAGATTGAGCACGGCGTAGTCCCACAGCCGCTGCGCCGCGGGTTGCCGGCGAAAAATGGCCAGCGCCGTGGCGAAAATCGCGCTGACGATCAGCAGCGCGACATAATGAGCGCGGGCAAACATGCCCAAGTCGAGCAAAAGCTGCGTGAGGGGCGGCGGCTTGTGGCCGAGCCCTTCGAACACTTTGCCGAACTGGGGGAGTACATAAAAAACAACGGCCGCCAGAACCACGCCCATGACGAGGCACAGCAGCAGCGGATAGGTAAGCAGCGCCCAGATCGAGCTTATCAGACGGGCTTCATTGCGCACGAGCGCGGAAAGCCGCTGCAGCACCTGCACCATGTCGCCGGAACGTTCGCCGGCGGCAATGCCGGCCACGAACGCGCGGTCGAACACATCCGGGTGTCGCGTCAGGGCCTGGGACAGGCTTTCACCCGACGAGACGTCGTTAAAAACCCGGGTCAAGACGTCTTTCAGCTTGCCCGGTTTGCTTTGTTGGCTCAAATTCCGCAGCGCCTCGGCGACATCGACGCCCGACTGGCACATCAGCGTGAGCTGTGACATCATCGTCACGAGCTCCGCTCGACTGACGCGGCGCGAGGGGAACAAATTCTTTTGCAGCGAGATCGGGGCTGTCGGCGCCGTCGCTGGCGCAATTGAAATGAGAAAAATCTTGTCGGCCCGCAACCGGCGGCGCGCGTCGGCCTCGTTCTCGGCGTCGATCTCGCCGGTAATGGGTTTTCCCAGGCGGTCCTTGGCGGTGTAATCGAATTTCATGGCTCATTCCACGCTGGCGCGAAATCAATCGGCGACCACGACGCGAGCGACTTCCTCCAAGCTGACGGACCCATCTTCGGCGAGGCGCACCCCTTCGCGGAGCAGCGTCGTGCCACCTTGGCTCAAATGACATTGCCGCAGCTTTTCCAAATCGGACTCGCTCGACACCAGATCGCGCATCTCGCGACCCATCCAGAGAATTTCGTACAGACCGACGCGGCCCTTGCAGCCCGTGTCGAAACATTCGCGGCAGCCTTCGCCGCGGATGAACTGACGCCGCGTGCCGTCGTTGACTTTCAGCATCTGCAGGAGGTCCACCGGCGGATAGTACGAGGCCTTGCAGTGCGGGCAGATCGTCCGCGCCAGCCGCTGGGCAATGACGCCGGTCAGCGCCGCCGCGATTTTGAACGATTCGATGCCCATATCGCGAAGGCGGATGATGGCGCTGGTGCAGTCGTTCGTGTGCAGCGTGCTGAGAACGAGATGGCCGGTAAGCGAGGCCTGAATCGCGACCGCCGCCGTATCCGCGTCACGAATTTCGCCGACCATGATCACGTCCGGATCCTGACGCAGGATCGACCGCAGCGCGTTGGCGAACGACATGGACTTGTTCGAGCCCACCTGCACCTGATTGATCTGCTCGAGCTGATATTCGACCGGATCTTCGACCGTGACGATGTTCAGATGGACCGATTTGATCAGCTCGATCGACGAATAGAGCGTCGTCGTTTTGCCGCTGCCCGTGGGGCCGGTGACCAGCACCAGGCCGTGCGGCCGCCGCAGGATTTCTTTCAGCCGGGAAAGCTGCGCTGGCGAAACTCCGAGCCGGTCGAGGTCATAGGTCACGTTACGGCGGTCGAGGACGCGCATCACGATCTTCTCGCCCAAGATCGTCGGCAAGGTCGAGACGCGGAGATCGATTTTGCGTCCTTCCACGAGCACGTGAATGCGGCCGTCCTGCGGCACACGGTGCTCGGCGATGTCGAGCTTGGCCATGACCTTCAGGCGGGAAATGATCGTGGCGTGAAAATCCTTGCGCGGCCGCAGCATCTCGCGAAGCTGGCCATCGACGCGGTAGCGGACGATCGAATGATCGTGGCCGGGCTCAACGTGAATATCACTGGCCTTGTACCGGATCGCATTGACAATCAGGTAATTGACCAGGTTGATGATCGGGCTGCCTTCGGCCAGCGAAGCCAGGTCGCCCAAATCGAGCTCCAGCGTGTCCTGCTCGACGGTGACCGCGTCTTGCGCGATGTCGGCCGTCACGGCATCGACGGCAAAATTGTCCTCATAGCAGCGGGGGATCAGTCCTTCGAGCGACGAGCGGGCCGCGAGCACCGGCCGCACCTGGTAGCCCGTGATCCGCTCCAGATCGTCGATGTGCTGCAGGTTTTGCGGCTCGGCCATCGCGACCGTGAGCTTGCCGCGGACCAGGAACATGGCCAAAGCACAGTAGGCCTCGGCTTTCGGCCGCGGCACGAGCTTCACGACTGCCGGGTCGCAGGTTCCCTCGCGGATTCGAATGAAAGGAATGTTGAGCTGCTGGCCCAGACAGCGGAGCAGCGTTTCCTCGGTTACGAATCCAAGATGCAGCAACGCTTCGCCGAGCTTAAGCCCTTTCGCTTTGTGCTCGGAAAGCGCCGCCTCCAGCTCGTCGGGCGTCAAATGGCCGGAGCGGAGCAAGAGCTCGCCGAGCTGCATTTTCGACGGCAGCGCGGTGAACACCTTCCGCGACGACGCAGGCTTCGCCGGCGCCGCAACAACCAAGCCTTCGGGCAGCGTGAGCGTGCTCATCGCGAGTAGCTCCCGACCGCGGCGGCCTGGTCTTCAAAAATGGCGAATTGCGAAGTCAGGCCCGTCGCCACCAAAATGTCGCGGCAAAGCGGGTTAGGGCCGCAGATTTGCATGGACCCGCCGCGCTTCTGGCAGTCGTCACGCAGGTCCAACAGCAATTCCAACCCAGCGCTGTCCATCAGCGGCACACCGGAAAGGTCAAACACCAATCGCGGCTGACCCGTGGCAAAGAAACCGCCGCACAAGTCCGTGATTTGCTTCGCGTTAGCGGCGGTCAGGGGCTGACTTCCCGACATCACATTCACAGCGCCGCGTTTGGCCATCTCGAACATCGCGTCCTCGCCGTGATTAGAGTGGCAGCGACAGGGTAAAAAGCGATCCTTTATTCAGCTCGCTAGTGACCGTTAACTTGCCGCCGTGCAGCCGGGCCACTTCCTGGGAAAAGGCCAGGCCCAGGCCGCTACCGGTGATCTCGCGAACGCGGCTGTCGCTGCTGCGGAAGAATTTTTGAAACAGTCGCGGCAGCTCCTCGGTCGAAATGCCATAGCCCGTGTCTTCGACGAGGAAACGAACTTGATCGTGGTCGGGCTCGACGCGAAAGCTCACGCGGCCTTCCTCAGGCGTGTACTTGATCGCGTTGCCGAGCAAATTGACGAGCGCGGCGGAGAATTTGTCTTTATCGACCGAGAGCTTGGGGCATTTGGGCGGCATGTGGCAATCGAGTCGCTGGCGCTTCTGCGTGGCCTGCGGCGAAACGTGATTGACGATTTCTTCCACCAGCCGCTCGACATCGGTTTCGTGCCGGACAATCGCGAACGCACCCGTCTCCATCTGGCTGATATTGAGCAGGTCGTTGATGAATCGCCCCAGTCGCGTGGCCTCGGCGTTGATGATGTTGTAAAAGTCCTTCTGCTGGTCGAGCGGAATCTCCTCTTGCGTCGCGAGCAACTCGGCATAGGCCCGGATGTTGGCCAGCGGCGTGCGCAGCTCGTGCGTGGCCGTGAACACGAACTGATTGCGCATCTCCTCGGCCAGACGCTGCTGCGTAATGTCACGGATCGTCCAGATGGCCTGACTATCGTCGGTCGTCTGCCCCACCAGCGGCATGCGGCTCACGCGCAACACTCCGGCGGCCAGGTCGGCGCCCAGCTTCAGCTCGCAGGAGAAAGCGATGGATCCGGCGCTTAATTGGTGAAGTTGCTGGGCGGTTTCCGCCGGCAGAACTGCCTCGAGCAAGCTCAAAATGCTTTGTCCAGGCGGCGTCGAATCGGCCGGCAGCCGTAGCAGGGCCCGGGCGCTATTGTTGGCGAGCGTCACTGCGTGGCGGCGATCGGAAACGACGATGCCTTCGGACAAGCTGTTGAAGAGCGATTCCCAGCGCTGCAGCTCGACCGTCGAACCAAACGTGCTCATCCGAGATTCCAGTCCCGACAGCGTCTGTTGAGCGCGGATTTGCTCCACGAGATTGTTCCAGGCCCTGGCAATGGGCGAGGATTCGGGCAGGATGCGGAGCGTCTCTTCCAGCGGCGCGGCAACGAACGCCGCGCCGTGCAGTTGCTGTCTTTCCAGCACATTGGGATCCTAAGCTTAGAATTCCACGTGGACAAGTTGTCGCGG
>JADMIO010603990.1_pt1 | contig 56244 bp, 48 predicted proteins | sample 8958161 | NCBI WGS metagenome assembly JADMIO01 (sample SAMN16585339, study PRJNA669376) | soil metagenome | isolation source: Crop rotation soil | place: USA: Cullars Rotation, Alabama | collected 2011
GCCGCGACTTCAAGTCACGTGAATTCCAAGCTTCGGATCCCACTGTGCTGGAAAGTAGTAGGGCACCGGCACGGCGAGCGGGTGGTAGTCGACCTTGCGCGGCACGAAGTTGCAGATGACGAAGTTGCCGCCCTCGAACACCTGGTGCGCCGGCGGCGGCTGGTGCACGCGACCGGTGATCGGCTCGAAGTCGGAGATGTTGAAGGCGTAGGGGTAGAGGCAACCGTCCCAACCGACGACGTCGAACGGGTGCTTCGGGTAGACGTACGCCGTCCCGGCCAGCCCGCCCGGCGCGCGGTGCTTCACCAGCACCTCGACGTCTTCGCCCTCGCCGATGGCGGGCGCGTCAGGCACGCGAAGGTCGCGTTCGCAGTACGGCGCGTGCTCGAGCAGCTGGCCGTACTTCGACAGGTAGCGCTTCGGCGGGCTGATGTGGCTGTTGGCCTCGATCGCGTAGACCCGCAGCGGCTCGTCGCCGACCGGCACCCACCGGTGCGTCGTCGCGCGCGGCAGGATCACGTAGTCGCCCTGGCCGACGGTGAGCGGACCGAACTGCGTCTCCACCAGCGCCGAACCCGACTCGACGTAGACGCACTCGTCGCCGACCGCGTTGCGGTACAGCGGCGAGGCAGTGCCCGCGACGGCGTACGAGATACGGACGTCGCCGTTGCCGAGCACGAGCCGCCGGCCGTTGACCGCGTCGCAGCCGCGCCACGACTCACCGGGGAAGAGCGCGTGCAGCCGCAGGTGCCGGGGGAGCAGCGGCGCGTTCGGCGTCGTGCACTGGTCGGGCAGCGTCCACGGCCGCGCGTCGACGATCGCCGACGGGATCTCCTGGTGGTAGAGCAGCGAGGAGTCGGAGGAGAAGCCCTCCTCGCCCATCAGCTCCTCGTAGTAGAGCGAGCCGTCCGGCCGGCGGTGCTGCGTGTGCCGCTTGCGCGGCACCTCGCCGACGACGCGGTAGTGCGCCATCCCGCTAGAGGTTCCCGCGCTTGGCCTGCTCGCGCTCGATCGCCTCGAACAGCGCCTTGAAGTTGTTCTTGCCGAACCCGAGCGAGCCGTGCCGCTCGATCAGCTCGAAGAAGACCGTGGGCCGGTCCTGCACCGGCTTGGTGAAGATCTGCAGCAGGTAGCCGTCCTCGTCGCGGTCGGCCTGGATCTTCCACTGCCGCAGCACCTCGATCGGGTGCCGCACCTCGCCCACCAGCTCGTGCAGCGTGTCGTAGTAGGCGTCCGGGGTCTCGAGAAACTCCACGCCCATCTCGCGCATCGCCTTGACGCTCTCGACGATGTCACCGGTCGCGAGGGCGATGTGCTGGACACCCGGACCGTCGTAGAACTCGAGGTACTCGTCGATCTGGCTCTTGCGCTTGCCCACCGACGGCTCGTTGAGCGGGAACTTCACCCGGTGGTTGCCGTTGGTGACGACCTTGCTCATCAGCGAGGAGTACTCGGTGGCGATGTCGTCGCCGATGAACTCCTTCATGTTCGTGAAGCCCATGACCCGGTTGTAGAACCCGACCCACTCGTCCATCTTGCCGAGCTCGACGTTGCCGACGCAGTGGTCGATCGCCTGGAAGTAGCGCTTCGGGTGGTGGGCCGGCTTCGCCTTGTACGCCGTCGTCGCGGCTTCGAAGCCGGGCAGGAACAGACCGTCGAACTTCGAGCGGTCGACCAGCGTGTGCCGCGTCTCGCCGTACGTCGCGATCGTCGCGAGCCGCACCACGCCGCCCTCGCCGCTCACGTCGTGCGGCTCGACGAGGATCGTCGCGCCCTTCGACCGCGCGTAGTCCACCCCCGCGTCGACGTCGGGCACCTCCATCGCCAGGTCGTAGACGCCGTCCCCGTGCCGGCGCACGTGCTCGCCGATCTCGGTGCCCGCGTGCGCCTCGCCGGTGAGGACGAAGCGCGCCTTGCCGGAGGTGAGGACGTACTCGACCGCATCCCGGGACCCGGTCTCCGGGCCGCGGTAGGCGACGACGTTCATCCCGAAGGCGGTGGAGTACCAGTGCGCGGCCTGCTTGGCGTTGCCCACGTAGAACCGCACGTGGTCCATGCCCTTGACCGGGAACGGGTCGGCCTCGACGTCGTGGGCCACCGCGCCGACGAGCTCGTCCTCGCTCAGCGGCTGGTCCAGGGTCTCGGTCACGCGTCCTCCTTCGGGGGTCCTACCCCCTCAGCCTAGGAGCCAGGCCTCGGGGAGTCAGGAGTCCGAGCAGGTGAGCGCGTGCACATCGGCACCGGACAGCCGGGCCATCCGGGTGGCCGCCTCGTTCAGGCGGCTCTCCGGGAGCGCGCCGCTCGTGACCGCCGCGACCAGCGCATCCCGCATCCGCACCGCTTGCCGCCCATCCGTCGCGAAAGCCGCATCCGCGCCCGCGGTGATCGCCTTCACGGCTGCCACCGGGAAGTCCCAGCGGGTGTTGACCGCGCCCATGCCGAGGCTGTCGGTGATCGCGACGCCGTCGAAGCCCATCGACCGCAGCAGCGCGTAGGCCGACGGCGACAGTGATGCCGGCAGGTCCGCGTCGAGGGCGCTGTAGTCGAGGTGGTTCATCATCACGACGTCGACGCCGCTGTCGATCGCGTGCTGGAACGGGATCAGGTCGTACGCCGCAAGATCCGCCACCGGGGTGTCCACGGCGGCCGGCCGGATGTGGGTGTCGGCGCCGGAGCGACCCTGGCCGGGGAAGTGCTTCACCGCCGCGTCGACACCGGCCTGTGCCAGCCCGGTGCGGAAGGCAGTCGCGTACGTCGTGACGCGCTCCGGGTCGGTGCCGAAGGAACGGTCGCCGATCACGCCGGCGTACGGCCCGTCGTCGAGGTCGAGCACCGGTGCGAGGTCGAGGTCGACGCCCAGGTCCTTCAGCTTCCCGCCCAGCTCGGCGGCCACAGCGGTGACCTGCTCGGGCGTCTTCTGCCGGGCCATCCGCCGTGGCGACGGTCCACCGCCGATGACGTCGCGCAGCACCGACACGCGACCGGACTCCGCATCGGTCATGACGACGATCGGCCGCGGGGACTGCTCGCGCAGCCCGGTCACCAGCGCGCGGATCTGCTCGGCACTGCGCACGTTGGAGGCGGCGAGGAACACGCCGCTGACACCGACGTCGGTGACGGTCTTCGCGTCCTGCTCGTCGGCGGTGGCGACACCTGGCAGGCCCACGACGAGGACCGCGCCGGCTCGCGCGGCCAGCGGGGCCGGCGTGCAGGTCGAGGTCGGAGCCACCGGCCCGATAACGGTCGCCGCGGCTGGGCTCGGTCGGACCGAGGCCGCCACCGCCACGCTGGGCCGATCCGTCGCGAGCAGCCCGACCGGGAGCGCGACGAACGCCGCCAGGGTCGCCGCGACGGACACGTCGCGTCGGGCGGAGCGGAGCATCCGGTCACGGTACGTGCCCGGGCCGTCGCTCGGAGGCGGAAACTGCAGGGCAGCGGACGCGCGTGTCGACGATCTAGCCGCGCGGACCCCACGCGTCGACGCCGGCGACCTGCTGGCCCGACAGCCGCTGGATCTGCGCCATCAGCTCGTCGGTCCACTCCCGCAGTGCCGCGGGGGACGGTGACGTGCCCGCCGGCCAGGCCATCGGCGGGCCGAACCGCACCGCGATCGGCCGCAGTCGCGGCACCCGCGTGCCCGGCGGTGCGATGTCGAAGACGCCGACGGTTGCGCAGGGGATCACCGGCACACCGGTCTCCGCGGCCAGCCGCGCGACCCCGGTCCGGCCGCGGTAGAGCCGGCCGTCGCGCGACCGGGTGCCCTCGGGGAACATCCCCACCAGCCGGCCCTCCTCCAGCAGCCGCTTGGCGGTGCGCAGCGCCGCGGACGACGCGTCGGCGCCGGACCGGTCGACCGGCACCTGTCCGGTCGCGGTGAAGAAGTAGCGCTGGGCCGCGCCCTTCAGGCCGGGGCGGGTGAAGTACTCCAGCTTGGCCAGGAAGGAGATGCGCCGCGTCCTGACCACCAGCGGCAGGAACAGCCAGTCGAGGTAGGACACGTGGTTGCAGGCGAGGATCGCCGGTCCGCTGCGCGGCACCCGGCGTACGCCCTCGATCTTCGGTCGGAACGCGACCGTCAGGATCGGCGTGAGCACGACCTTGGCCACCCAGTAGAGGTAGCCGCTCTTCTGCACCGGCGCGGCCGGTCCGGCATGAGCGAGCGATTCGCTGCGACTACCGGGCTCGGTCACCTGTCCATCTAAATGCACGCAGCGTCGGTCAGGCGTGGGCGGTGACGTGCTCCCGGCTCCAGGCCAGCCAGGCGCAGCAGGCGACGACGCCGAGCTCGAGCAGGCCGCAGGCCGAGTCGAGCGCGCCGACGGCCTCGCGCTGACCGGCGGCGACGCCGAGCGGGATGCCGGCGGTGCGAGTCACCGCCCACAGCACGACGATGCCGAAGTTTCCGGCGACGCCCGCGAGCAGCACCCCACGGCGAGGCCGTACGACGACGAGCACGGCCCACCCGAGCTGGGCGACGGCGGCGGTGGCGAAGAAGGCGCCGTACAGCACGCTCTCGCTGTAGTGCGACGGGATCACGATCGCGTGGATGACCGACGCGCCGACAGACAGTGCAGCGGCGACGAGCGCCGCGGTCGGCAGGTGCACGTCGTCCTGCCGGCGCAGCCATGCGCGCAGCTCGGACCAGCTTGCCCAGAAGGCGAGCAGCAGCACCGGGCCGACGAGCGTGCCGAAGTGCGCGGCGTGCTGGGTGACCGGGCCGGAAGCGGTCATGCGACGGTCAGCTCCACCAGCCGGTCGCTGCGCCACGCCTCGAACGCCTCGACGGCCATCGGGCGGGCCAGGTGGTAGCCCTGCGCGACGTCGCAGCCGACCGCGGCGAGTGCCTCGAGCGTCTCCTGGTCCTCGACGCCCTCGGCGACGACGCGCAGGCCCAGGTTGTGGCCGAGGTCGACGACGCTGCGGACGAGGATGCCGTCGTCGAGGTTGTTGAGCATGCCCATCACGAACGAGCGGTCGACCTTCAGCTCGCTCACCGGGAGTCGCTTGAGGTAGCTCATCGACGAGTAGCCCGTGCCGAAGTCGTCGATCGAGATCAGGATGCCGGCGTCGTGCAGCTCGGTCAGCGTGGCGAGGGCCTTGTCCGGGTCGTGGGCGAGGGTGTTCTCGGTGATCTCGAGCTCGAGCAGGTGCGCTGGGACTCCGTACGCCGCGAGCATGGCGAGGATCTGCTCCGGCAGGTCGATCTCGGCCAGGCAGCGCGGGGAGAGGTTCACGGCGACCGACAGCTCGCTGCCGCCTTCCTGCCAGGTCGCGACCTGCTCGAGTGCCTTGCGCAGCACGTGCAGTGTGAAGGGGACGATGAGGCCGGTGCTCTCCGCGACCGGGATGAACTCGCCAGGGCCGAGCAGGCCCCGGGTCGGGTGCTGCCAGCGGGCGAGCGCCTCGACGCCGATGAGGCGGTTGTCGGCGAGCGTCATCTTCGGCTGGTAGTGCAGGACGAACTCGTCGTTGAGCAGCGCCTGGCGCATCTCGCCGAGCAGGTTGAGCCGCTCGCGGGTCGACGTGTCCTGGTCGACCTCGTAGACCTGGAAGCCGCAGCGAGCGCGCTTGGCGGCGTACATCGCGATGTCGGCGTGACGGAGCAGCGTGTCGATGTCGCCCTCGCCGAACTCGTGCGTGACGGCGATGCCGACGCTGGCCTCGACGTTGAGGAGCACACCGTCGATGTCCATCGTCACGGAGATGAGCTCCAGCAGCCGCTTCGCGACGGCAACCGCGGTCTCCTCGTCGCAGCGCGGCAGGACTGCAGCGAACTCGTCGCCGCCGAGCCGGCAGAGGATGTCGTCGCCGCGGACGGCACTGGCCATCAGCGGTCCGACGCGGGACAGCAGCACGTCGCCGGAGGCGTGGCCGAGGACGTCGTTGACGTCCTTGAAGCGGTCGAGGTCGACGAGGAGGACCGCGAGGGGCTGGCCCTTGAGGGCAGGGTCTTCAAGCATGCTGGCCGCGCGCTCGAGCAGCTGCGTGCGGTTGGGCAACCCGGTGAGCTGGTCGTGGTGCGCCTGGTGGCGGACGCGGGCCGTCAGCGTCTGCTCGGCAGAGCGGGCCGACTCGTGCAGCTTCCAGTTGATGACCGCACCGACGCAGGCCGACGCGAAGAAGAACGCGTGCACGAACGCCCAGCGCCACGGGTGCTCGACGGCACTGTGGTGGTCGTAGACCGCACCCGGGGCAAGGGTGCCGATCACGCCGTGGTGGACGAGGACGACCCCGACGGCGAGGCCGAACGGCACCCAGTCCTCATAGAGCGCGACGACAGGGATCATCACGAAGAAGTGGAAGTGGCCCTCGATCGAGCCGTTCATCAGGTGCACGACGACCGACGAGCTCAGCATCAGGCTGACGGCGCCGATGCCACTGCGCGCAGCGCGGGACAGGCTGCCTCGGGAGGCGGCGTAGGCGCCGAGGGCCGGGACCGACACGTTGGTGATGAAGTTCGCCAGCGGGACGCCCTTGACGAGGCTGGCCACCGCGAAGACCACCGCGTGAAAGAGCAGTAGGTAGGTGACGGCGCGGTGCCGCACCTCCCACTGGGCCTGCGGCAGGGTCGACCCGCGGGGCAGCCACCCACCGATCGTGCGGAGGGTGCGAGCGCCATTGGTCCGGAGCGTCATGGTTCAGGTATCGGCAGCGGCGTTGCTCGCGACGAGACGTCGATTACCTATTTCGGGACTACCCGAAATAGCCACCAAAAGGGACATCCTGCCCCTCCACGCCCAGAAGTCCGGTGGCCCTCACAGCAGGTTCACAGGCTGGGCGCAGGTTCCTGGCGGCCTCGGTGGACCAGGCTGGGCCGATGCCGTCCCTGCGCTACGCCTCCAACGAGCTGCGCCGCCGCCGGTCGCGAACCGTCCTGACCGCGCTCGGGCTGGCCGCCGGCGTGGGGCTGGTCATGGGCATCGTCGGCGTCTCGGACGGCCTCGACCAGGCCCAGGCCAAGGTGCTCTCGCCGCTGACCTCGGTCGGCACCGACATCCTCGTCACCCGCACGGTCGGGGCAACCGGCAGCACCGGCACGGCGACGGCCTCCCCGAGCCCGGCCGCCGGCCGCGGTCGCGGCCAGGGTGGCTTCTTCGGGGGCGGCGGCGGTCCGGGCGGCCCGCCCGGCGGTGGCGGGGCAGCCTCGGCCCTCGCCTCGCTGAACGACGCAGACACCGCGGCCTTGCTCAACGAGAACAGCTCGGTCGTCACCGACCTGGCCAAGCTCGGCAAGCCCGGCACGAAGTTCACCAAGGACTTCTTCCTGTCCGGGACGCTGCTCACCTTCCCCGACGCGGCCGTGTCACAGGTCGAGTCCGTGTCGGGGGTGAAGTCCGTCGTCGGCGGCCTGTCGCTGCTCGCGCAGCACGAGACCGGGACCGTGCCCAACATCGTCGCGACGGTGAAGACCGGTGGCGAGACGTTGACCGCGACGTCACGACCGGCGCCGCTCACCGAGGCCGAGCAGTCCGCCGTGCGCAGCTGCATCCAGGCCAGTGGCGGCTTCGGTGACGACGGCGGCAACAACGCGAGCCCCCGGCCGCGGCCGAGCGGCAACCCGAACGGCGGCGGTCGTGGTGGGGGCCTCGGCGGGTTCGGTGGCGGTCGGTTCGAGAAGTGCCTGCCGGCTCGCTTCCAGGAGTACAACGCGTCGGTCATCACGCCGCTGCGCACCATCAACCAGGTCGTGAACCCGCCGACGACCGACACGACCAACCAGAGCTACTCCGTCGCCGGTGTCGACCCTGACTCGCCGGACGCGGGACTGGTCACGAAGGCACAGGTCTCTGCCGGGTCGTGGTTCTCGGCATCGCCTGCGTCCGAGGTCCTCGTCAACACGGCGTACGCGTCGAAGAAGTCGATCGCCGTCGGGGCGAGCCTGCCGATCAACGGCACGTCGTACAAGGTCGTCGGCCTCGTCGACCCGACACTGACCGGCAACACCTCCGACGTCTACTTCTCGCTCGACACCTTGCAGACCGTCGCGAGCAAGAGCGGTCGCATCAACGAGATCCTGGTCCGCGCCAACAGCGCGGCCGATGTCGACAAGGTCGCCGCCGACATCCGTGCGCTGCTGCCCGGAGCGCAGGTCGTGACGACCAAGAGCCTGGCCGACAACGTCACGGGCAGCCTGCACAACGCCCAGGAGGTGGCGTCGCGGCTCGGCGGCGCCCTCGCGGTCATCGTGCTCATCGCCGCGTTCGTCATCGCGGTGCTGCTGACGCTCTCGTCGGTCGCGAAGCGCGTTCGCGAGATCGGCACGCTGCGCGCACTCGGCTGGTCCCGGGGCCGCGTGGTGGGTCAGATCGTCTCCGAGACACTCGGGATCGGGGTGCTGGGCGGGGTGCTCGGCATTGCGCTCGGGTACGGCGTCTCCGCCGCGGCGCAGGCGTTCTCGCCGGCCTTGAGCGCGACGACGACCGGCGTCAGTGCCGCCTCGTCGGCGGCGGCACTGTTCAACCAGGCGGCACCTGCTGCTGTGTCGACGTCGGTGAAGCTCACCGCGCCGATCTCCGGTACGACGATCGCGCTCGGGATGGCCTGCGCTCTCGTCGGCGGACTCATCGCCGGCACCCTCGGCGGCTGGCGAGCCGCCCGGCTCGCGCCGTCCGTCGCGCTGCGGGACCTCGGATGACGGCCGAGGCGGCCGTCGTGTCGCAGCCGCTGTACCGGCTCGAGGGCGTGGAACGCCGCTACGAGCGCGGCGGCAGCGTCGTGCACGCCCTTGTGGGGGTCGACCTGACGATCGCTCCCGGTGAGCTGCTCGCCATCGAGGGGCCGAGCGGCTCCGGCAAGAGCACGTTGCTGCAGCTGCTCGGTGCACTCGACACACCGACGGCTGGTCACATCCAGTTCGACGGCCAGCAGCTGGCCAAGGCGGACGACAAGACGCTCACGCGGCTCCGGCGCGATGCCATCGGCTTCGTCTTCCAGCAGTTCAACCTGATCCCGACGCTGACCGCAGCGGAGAACGTCGAGATCGCGATGCTGCCGCTCAAGCGCCCGCGCGCGGAGCGGCAGGCGAGAGTGGCGACGTTGCTCGAGCAGGTCGGCCTGAGCGACCGCAGCGAGCACCTGCCGTCGCGGCTGTCGGGTGGAGAGCAACAGCGCGTCGCCATCGCCCGCGCGCTCGCCAATGAGCCGCGGGTGATCCTCGCCGACGAGCCCACCGGCAACCTCGACTCGGCCACGGCGGCCGAGGTCATCGACCTGCTGTCCGCGCTGTGCGCGGACTCCGGCGTGACGGTCGTGCTGGTCACCCACGACGAGGAGGTCGCTGCGCGAGTCCGGCGCCGGATTCGGCTGCGCAACGGACACGTGCAGAGCGATACCGCGGGTCCAGCCGCGCCCTAGGTTGACGGGCATGGACGCACGGCTGGTCGCGGATGCCGCGCACTACCTCGAGCACTGGCTGGACTACCGGCAGCGCACGCTGCAGATCCCGGGGCTCGTCGGGGCACTTGCGCTCGACGGCGAGCTGCTGCTGCATCGCGGCTACGGGATAGCCGATGTCGACGCGTCGACGCCGATGCCGGCCGACGCTGCCTTTCCGATCGCCTCGCACTCCAAGACGTTCACGACCGCGCTCGTCCTGCGGCTGGTCGAGCAGGGCCGGCTTCGGCTCGACGACGAGCTCGGGCGATGGCTCCCCGACGTCGCAGCACCCCTGCGACCAGTTCAGGTCGGCGAGCTGCTCAGCCACAGCGCGGGCGTCACCCGCGACAGCACGACAGCGGACTTCTGGCAGCTCGAGGACGCGTTCCCGTCGTCCGCGGATCTGTCCGACCTGGCTGACGCGGTCCTCGGTCGGCACGAGCGCTTCAAGTACTCCAACATCGGCTTCGCTCTCGCCGGGCAGGTCGCGGCGGCGGCCGGGGAGGCGTCGTACGACGAGGTGGCGCGACGTGAGCTGCTCGATGTGCTCGGCCTGTCGAACACGACCACCGACACGACGGGCCGCGACTGCGCGACCGGCTACAGCGCGAAGCGCGGCGGTGCGCAGCGACGGGCGCTGACCATCCCCGCTGCGGATGCACTCGCGCCGGCCACCGGCTACACGTCGACCGCTGCGGACCTGTGCGCGTTGGCGACCGCGCTGTGCGACGGCGACAGCGCGCTGTTGACACCGGAGTCGCGGCGAGCGATGCGGCGCGTCACCTGGCCGGGCCAGCACGGAGACCAGGACTACTGCTTGGGGCTCAACCACACGACGGTCGGCGAGCGGGACGTGCACGGCCACGGCGGCGCGTATCCCGGCTACATCACCTCGACGCGGTTCGTCGCCGCCGATCGGCTGGTCGCCGTCGCGCTCACCAACGCGATCGACGCGCCGGCGCAGGAGCTGACGCTGACGATGCTCGCGGTCATCGATCACGCGCAGCAGTGCGGTGCGGACGACCTGCCCGCAGCAGCGGCGGTCACCGGCCGCTACAGCGGCCTGTGGGGGATCTCCGACGTCGTGCGGCTCGGGGGTTCCCTGTTCGTCTTCGACCCCGAGCTGCCGGACCCGCTGGAGCGGCGGGTCGAGCTCGAGCCGGCGGGTGAGGGCCGCTGGACCATCACCCGCAGCAGTGGCTACGGCAACCCCGGCGAGACCCTGCGCTTCGACGGTGACACCTGCCGCTACGGCGGCATGACGTTGCGGCGCGAGCTCGCCTGGTAGCGCCTCAGCTGACGGGCAGCGTGACGCGGAGCGGTGCCACGAGCGCGATCGCGATGAGCAGGTGGTCGATCGGCGCCGCCTTGTCGACCACCGCCGACGCGCCGGCATCGAGCGCGGCTCTGGCGATGTTCGGCTCGCTCGACCACATGACGATGCGTGAGCACGGGCTGGCACGACGCAGCCGGGGCAGCGCCGTGAGTCCGTCCATCAGGGGCATCTGCATGTCCAGAACGATCACGTCCGGGGAGACCTCGAAGGCCATGCGGATCGCCTCGATGCCGTCGGCGGCCTCGGCCACGACGTCCCAGCCCTCGAGGTCCAGGGTGATGCGCACCAGGTCGCGGAGCTGCGGGATGTCGTCGACGAGCAGCACGGTCGTGCTCACGTGCGTGCCCCCCCAGGTCGGCCAGCAGACCCCCGTCCGCTGCCGGAGTGTTCGCGCTCGGAGGTCGGAGTCCTGCAAGGGCCCGGCCGACGGTGGCCGGTGCAGATCGGGCAAGATCACCGCATGGATCACATCGAGCTTCCGCCCGAGGTCGAGGAGCTGCTGCGCGTCGCGCTCGTCGCCGAGCTGACCGTCGTCGCTGACGACGGCCGCCCGATCAGCTACCCGCTGATCCCGTTCTGGGACGGCAGCCGGCTGCTGTTCACCTCGGCCGTGCTCTTCTCGCGCAAGCTCGAGCACATCGCCGCCAACCCGAAGGTCTCGGTGTCACTGAGCGACCCGGTGGCGATGCAGGGCGTGCCGTTCCACCGCGCGGTGATCCAGGGCGATGCAAGGGTGCTCACCGAGGAGGACCCCCACACCTCGTGGGAGGCCCTGCTCCCGCTGTGGCGGGCGAAGGAGCCGGCCATCGACTTCTTCGTGAAGCGGCGCTTCGGCATCCCGCTGTTCTTCGAGCGGCACACCATCGCGATCGAGCCCAAGCGCGTCTTCCTCTGGCGCGACGGCGACACGTCGCAGGCTCCCGAGGTCAGCACGCCGCGTGTCCTGGCGGTGAGCTGATGGGTGCCCTCGCGGTCGAGGAGGCCGTCACCCGCGCGCGCACCTACCCGCACGGCGTCGTGTCGTGGGTCGGTGCCGACGGCTACCCGATGAGCATCGCGGCGGCGCACGCTGACGACCCCGACGGCGAGATCGTGCTCGGTCCGCTGCCGGCGAAGTCGATGCCCAAGACCGGCACCGAGGTCGGTGTCATCTTCAGCCACATCCGGCCGCAGCCCGGCTTCGGCTACGACGAGCGCCGCTACGTCGACCTGTGGGGCCCGGCGCAGACCAAGGGCGGCCTGCTGCGCGTGCGGCCGACCCGCGCCACCGGCTGGGACGAGGCGGAGACGCCGTTCTTCGAGTACGCCGAGCGCAACGTCGGTCGCGGTCGCGACTACCTGGAGAAGGCCGGCGCCCGCCCACACCTGAGTGCCTTCTGGACGGTGTTCCTGGCGACCCGGCTGCCGTTCCTGACCGCGACCATCATCCCGGTGGCGCTCGGCGGCGCGATCGCCGCGAACGACGGCCAATTCTCCTGGGGCTGGTGGCTGCTCTGCCTGCTGTCAGCGGTCTGCGCGCACCTCGGCATCAACGTCATCAACGACGTGGCCGACGCGGACAGCGGCTCGGACGATGCCAACGTCACGCCGACGCCGTTCTCCGGTGGGTCACGCGTCATCCAGTACGGCCTGGTGTCGCGGCGCACGATGGTCATCACGGCCATCGGGCTGTACGTCGTCGCAGCCCTCGCCGGTGTGCTGCTCGCGCTGGCGCGCAGCACCGACCTGTTCTGGGTCGGCGCGATCGGGCTCGTGCTCGGATACGGCTACACCGCACGCCCGTTCCGGTTCGTCCACCACGGACTCGGCGAGCCGGTCGTCGCACTCGGCTTCGGACCGCTGATGGCGGCGGGCACCTACCTCGCGGTCGCGAAGGAGTTCAGCGCGGAGGCGGTCTACGCATCGATCCCGGTCGGTCTGCTGTGCGCGCTGATCCTCTACGTCAACCAGATCCCCGATCGGGTCGCAGATGCGGCCACCGGCAAGCGCACCCTCATCGTGCGCTGGCCGGCCGCCCGCGTCGTCCGCGGCTACGCCGTGATCTGCGCGGTGGCCTTCGCGCTCATCGCCCTCGGGCCAGTGCTGGGCATCACGCCGTGGTGGGTGCTGCTCGGCCTGGGCGGTGCGTGGTTCGCGGTGCAGACCTACCGACCGCTGGCTGCCAACTACGACGCGCCATACGCCCTGATGCCGGCGATGCAGTCGAACATCGTGGCGCACCTGGTGACCGGACTGCTTCTCGTTGTCGGCTACCTGCTCGCCGCGTGGCTCACCTGACCCGACCCGGTCTGTCAACGTTCGTCCTGCCCGTTCTCGCCATGCTCCGCCCGGATCGTGTCCATCGGTGCCATCCTGGAGATGAGGCGTCGGGGGGTGATGGGCATGGCCGCGCCGAGCCTCGCTGAGCTGGGCATCGGCCGCCTGTTCGACCTGGTTCCGGACGCTGTCGTCATCGGTGACTGCGCGTCGGGGCGGGTGGTCGCCTGGAACCTCGCCGCCGAGCACATGTTCGGCTACACCACGGCGGAGGCCGAGGGCATGCGGCTCGAGCGGCTGGTGCCACCGCAGCTGCGCGATGCGCACCTGGCCGGTTTGGCCCGCTATCGATCTGGCGAGGGCGGCCAGCTCACCGGCAGCCGCGAGCTCGTCGAGCTGCCGGCGCTGCACGCCGACGGGTCGCAGTTCCAGGTCGAGCTGCGGCTCGCGCCGGTGGACACACCGGTCGAGGACCGTCGCTACGTCCTTGCGGTCTTCCGCGACGTGACCGCGCGACGGCGCGCGCAGGACGCGGCCCAGCAGGCGCTCGAGGACCTCGAGGCAGCCAATGCGTCGCTGCGCGACTTCCTCGCGATGGCGGCGCACGACATCCGTTCACCGGTGGCCGGGGTCGCGATGACCTTGGAGCTGCTCGCGCGCAAGTGGGACCAGCTGGGCGACGAGCAGCGACGCGGTCTCTTCGACGGCGCCCGCCGGCACACGAGCTTCGTCACGAGCCTGCTCGACGACCTCGTCGACGTGTCCAGCATCGAGTCCGGTGGGCTGGCGCCCTCGCCGGAGCTGTGCGACGTCGCGACGGTGCTCGCGCAGGCGGTGGCGCTCTCCGGCGTCGACGCTGCCGTGGTCACGTCGCCCGGGCTGCAGCTCTACGCCGATCCCGGCCACGTGCAACGCGCCACCGTCAACCTGCTCGGCAACGCCGCGAAGTACGGCCGCCCGCCGATCGCGATCGCCGCGCGGCAGGTTGCCGGTGCGGTGGAGATCTCGGTGACCGACGCCGGCGACGGCGTGCCGCCCGAGCTCACCGCGCGCATGTTCGACAAGTTCGTCCGCGGCGCGGCGACGGCAGACGTGAAGCCCGGCGCCGGACTGGGTCTGGCCATCGTCGCCGGGCTCGTGCAGGCCAACGGCGGTGAGATCACCTACCACCGGCCGGCCGAGGGCGGCAGCTGCTTCACCTGCCGGTGGCCGAACCCCGGACCTCCACTGCCGCGCCCGCAGCGAGATGACCCGCAGCGAGACGACCCCGTGGCTGGATGACACAGTGCGGGCATGTCGTCCGCCGTCGCGTTCCCACCCGATGCCGCTGACCTGCCCGGGGGAGGCCGGATGCCGCTGCTCGGGTTCGGCACCTGGCAGCTGAAGGGTCCCGATGCCCAGCGGGCGACGGCCGCGGCCCTGCGCACCGCCTACCGGCACGTCGACACCGCCACCATGTACGGCAACGAGACCGAGGTGGGTCAGGCCCTGGTCGACAGCGGCGTCGACCGGTCCGAGCTGTTCATCACCACCAAGCTCCCGGGCAACGACGCCGGCGATCCGCAGCGGACGCTGACAGAGAGCCTGCGCAAGCTGCAGGTGTCGTACCTCGACCTGTGGCTGATCCACTGGCCGACTGGAAACGACGTCAAGGTGTGGGCCGCCCTCGTCGAGGCGCGCGAGAACGGCCTCGTCCGCGACATCGGGGTCAGCAACTTCTCGCTCGAGCTGCTCGACGAGGTCTCCGCCGACGGTGTCACGCCGGCGGTCAACCAGATCCACTGGAGCCCGCTGCTGTTCGACCGGGCCGTGCTCGACGGCCACCGCGAGCGCGGCATCGTGCTGGAGGGCTACAGCGGGCTGCGCGGCGGGACGCTGGAGCACCCGGTGATCGGCGAGATCGCCGCGCGGGTCGGGCGTACTCCGGCGCAGGTCATCCTGCGCTGGCACCTGCAGCACGGCATCGTCGCGATCCCCAAGTCACAGGACGAGGAGCGCATCGCGGCCAATGCGGACCTGGCCGGCTTCGGGCTGTCGGACGCCGACATGGCCACCCTCGACGGGCTGGGCGGGTCCTAGTCGGGACGGCTCAGACCGTTGCCGAGGTGCGGGTCGCGAGCCGACCGCCCACGTGCACCCCGTCGACCTTGCCGTCGGCGCCGCGGGAGAAGTAGCCCTTCATGCCCTTGGCCGGCCCCTCGTCGACGATGTAGGCGTCCGGCTTGCCCTTGAGCAGCGCGAGGAGGATCGGGGGCTGCTCGTCGGGCACCTCCTCACCCGACTCGCGCAGCATCGCTGCGGTCTCCGGCTTGATGGTGATGACCGCTGAAAGCCGTCCGTCTACGGGCTCGATGTCGACGAACGCAGCGATCGTCTCGAAGTGCCCGGTGTACGGCGCGAGCTCTGCGTCGGAGAGCCGGATCGGCTCCGGCTCGGCGTCCTTGAGCCCGAGGTAGTGCTCGAACGCCCACTTCGACAGCTTGTCGTTGAGCTGCGGCCCGTTCGGACCGCAGTTGGTCATCGAGATGATGGCGAAGCCGCGCTCGGGGACCATCGTGAACTCCGAGTGCTGCCCGTTCGTCGTACCGCCGTGACCGACGGTCTTGACGCCGTCGACCTCGGCCAGCAGCCAGCTGATCCCGACGGCGTCGCCGAGCGCGCTGCCCGGCATCTCTGCCGTCGGCTGCTGCATACGCAGCAGGTTGTCCTTGCTCAGCAGCCGGGTGCCGTCGTCGGCGGTGCCGTCGCCGAGGTGGAAGCGCGCCCAGGTGATCTGGTCCTTCGCCGTGGCACTCATACCGCCTGCAGCGGCGTTGCCGCGTGCCATCGCCCACGGCCGTGCGATGGAGATGGTGCCGTCCTCGTCGCTCTTGTTGTGCCCGACCGCGAAGCGTCGCGTCATGATCTCGTTCGGGAAGAAGAACGTGCTCGACATCCCCATCGGGTCGAGCAGCAGATCGCGCACCGCCTGCTCGTACGTCGTCCCGCAGACGCGGGCGATGATGTGGCCGGCGACCGAGAGCGACGCGTTGTTGTAGGAGACGGTCTGCCCGAGCGGGCTGACCTGCTGCAGCCGCTCCATGCGCGCGACGTACTTCTCGAGGGCGTCGTCACCGTCGCCGGTGTTGTCCATCATGTCGCCCTCCCAACCAGCGGTGTGGTTGAAGAGCTGCAGCACGGTGACGTTCTTCGCGACGTCCTCGTCGCGGAGCTTGAACTCCGGCAGGTAGGTGCGGACCGGCGCGTCCAGGTCGACCTTGCCCTGCTCGACCAGGCGCATCATCGCCGTCGCGGTGTAGGTCTTGCCCGTCGAGCCGAACTGGAACAGCGTCTTGTCGTCGACGGGCAGCGGGTTCTCGACCGAGGTCACGCCGGCGAAGGCGTACTGCTCCTCGCCGTCGACGTAGACGCCGACCGAGACGCCGGGCACCTCGAGCTCGGTGGCCAGCTCGGTGACCTTGTCCTGCAGCGCGCTGCCTGCCATGCCCGTCCTCCAGATGCTGGGGTCTGCCTGCTTGTGTCCCGGTAAGTGACCGTGCATACTCCTACTGGATTCCAGAAGGGGTGTCAATGGAGACCGAGAAGGTCTGCGTCAACCTGTCGGCCGCCGAGCTCGGGGCCATCGACGTGCTGGTCGCCCAGGGGCTCTACACGTCGCGGTCCGACCTCATCCGGGCCGGCATCCGCTCGGTCACCGACGAGCACGAGCCGGCCCTGCGGCGGGCCACGGAGCACGCCACCTGCCTGGGCGTGATGATCCTGCGCAAGAAGGACCTCGAGCAGACGCTGCGCGACGGCAAGCGGCTGAAGATCTTCGTCGTCGGGATCCTGCGGCTCGACCCGTCGATCACGCCCGACCTCGCCGACGAGGCCATCGAGCACGTCCAGGTGCTCGGCTCGTTCCGGGCCTCCGATGCCGTCGTGAAGCGCCTCGAGGACCGCACCTCGCGCAACCTCGAGGGCGCGACATGGCTGTGAGCCCGCTGCTGGAGGTGCGCAACCTCACCAAGCAGTACCGCGGCGGCGTCCTCGCCAACGACGACCTCTCCCTCGACGTGCGCGCGGGTGAGGTCTTCGGCCTGCTCGGTCCGAACGGCGCGGGCAAGACGACGCTCGTGTCGCAGGTGCTCGGCATGCTGCAGCCGACGTCGGGGCAGATCCTGCTGGACGGGCAGGACGTCGCGCGGCGACCCGAGATCGCTCGCGGCTCGTGCTCGTACCAGCCGCAGGGCAACGCACCGCTCGAGGGCCTGACCCCCGCCGAGGCGATCGAGCTCACCGGTCGCCTGCGCGGCGGTGACCGCGCCACGGTGCGCCGCCGCGCCGACGAGCTGATCAGCGCGCTCGACCTCGACGCCTGGCGCACGCGGGTGGTGCCGCTGTCCGGTGGCGTCGCGCGGCTCGTCGCGTTCTGCATGGCGGCCGTGCACCCGGTGCGGCTCGCGATCCTCGACGAGCCCACGAACGACGTCGACCCGTTGCGTCGCCGCTTGCTGTGGGACGAGGTACGCCGGCTCGCGGACGCCGGCACCGCTGTCCTGCTCGTCACGCACAACGTCGCCGAAGCGGAGCGCTGCGTCGACCGGCTGGCCATCATCGACCAGGGCCGGGTGCAGGTCACCGGCACGCCGGCGGTCCTCAAGGGAAAGCTCGGCGGCGCGCTCCGGCTCGAGCTGAGTCTCGATGCCGGCGTACCCGCGCCGCGGTTGCCCGACTACCTCACCGCGCCCGCGATCGCCGGCCGCAGACTGGTCGCGCAGACCTCCCTCGCCGATGCGGGGCGCGCCGTCGGCTGGGCGCGCGATGCGCAGTCGCAGGGAGAGATCGCGGAGTTCCAGCTCTCGCCCGCGTCGCTCGAGGACGTCTACATCCGGTCCGTCACCGCCACCGACGAGGAGGACGCGGATGCGGCACTTCTGGCGTAGCTACCGGCTGATGCTGACCTGGGACGTCCTGCGCCGTCGCCGCATCCTGCCGACCATCGTCGTCATCCAGCTCGCGCTGTCGGTCGGCGTCGTGTACGGCCTCGCGTTCCTGATGCCGGACGTCGACGGCAAGAGCGCCCTGTACCTCTCCACCGGGGCGCCGACCCTGTCGATGCTCGTGCTCGGGCTCACGGTCGTGCCGCAGGAGGTCGCGCAGGCCAAGCTCACCGGCCGGCTCGACTGGATGTCGACGCTGCCGGTGTCGCGACTGGTCCCGCTCGCCTCGGAGATCACCTACTGGCTGGCCGCGTCGCTGCCGGGCACCGTCATCGCGCTGGTCGTCGCGTCGTACCGGTTCGACTTCGGCCTCGACGTGCACCTCGCCGTCGTCCCGGCGCTGCTGCTCGTCGCGGCGACGGCCGCCGCGGTGGGCTACGCCATCGCCGCAGCCAGCCCGCCGGCGCTGACGCAGCAGGTCACGTCGTTCGTCAGCATCGGGATCCTGCTGTTCTCGCCGGTGAACTTCCCCGCCGACCAGCTGCCGGGATCGCTGCAGGCGGTGCACCGCGTGCTGCCGGTCGAGGCGATGGCCGACATCGTGCGCTGGAGCCTCACCGGCAGGTACGTCGCGCACCCCGCGACGGCGTTCCTCACCGTCAGCTGCTGGTGCTTTGCGGCGCTGCTGGTCAGCGCACGAGTCGCGACGCGCCGCCGCTGACCGCTACGGGATCGGGTGCAGTCCGCCTTCGTAGTGGAAGCAGCCGCAGTCGTCGAAGAACCGCCAGTGGTAGGCGCGGTCGGACGGGTCGCGGCGGCCCTGCGCGAAGGTCTGGCCGAGACTGCCGGCGGCTTGGTACGACGCGCCCAGTGACTGCACGGCGCCCATGAAGGTGCCGAGGGTGATCTGCGCCGGGGTCTTGTCGAGCGCCACCTTCAGCAGGTAGAGCGAGGCGCACTGACCGAACGCGACCGCCTCCGCGTTGGAGCTGTCGAACGTGATACCCGCGTCGTTCATGACCTTCAGGCAGTACTTCGCGTTGGCGTTGTTGTAGGCCCGGCCGCCGCCCTTGTAGCTCTCCGAGACGTCCAGGCCGGGGATCCAGCCGTAGCCGATGGCCCCTTCCATCTGGGCCTTGTCGAGCGCCCCGGTGTCGAGCAGCGCCTGGAAGCCGGACGCGGAGTTGATGCCGTAGCGCGGGTAGTAGTGCTGCGAGCGCGCATTGGTCAGGAAGAACAGGCTGAGCCCGCCGTTCGCCTCGAACGAGATCACGTGCGTCACGCCTTCCGACGCGAAGCGGAGCTGAGCGGACTTCACTGCCGCGGACTGCGCGCCGTAGTCGGACGCCGTGTTGACGTCGGAGATCTTCGCGACGTCGGGGTCGTAGCCGAGCTTCTTCAGCGCCGGGACGAGGTAGCGGTCCACCGCGGAGGCGAAGGTCGTGTCGTCGTACGTGAGCACTCCGACCTTCACGGCGCCGGCGGCGGCCGGCTTGCCGTTGACCGTGTCCCACGGCGTGAAGTACTTCTGCTCGACCAGCGGCTGCACGTGGTAGCGAGCCAGCCGGTCGATGTTGGGGTAGCCCTGCTCCACGAAACCGGGGTAGCGGGCGAAGTCGGCAGCGCCGGACTGCGGCAGGTCGGCGCTGAGGATGGACACGCCCGCCTTGGTCAGGCAGGTCTTGTACGACGCCGTGCCGGCGCCGACCACCGCGAACACCCGCGGGTTGTCGTGGGTGAACTGCTGGCAGATGGCGGCGTACTGGGAGTCGATGGTGTTGGCCGACGTCGAGTCGAAGCGCGCCCAGACCGGCACGAGCTTGCGACCGCCGACTCCACCGTGCTTGTTGATGTCGTTGATGATGGCGTTGGCGTTGGCCTTGCTGTCGCCACTGGTGATGGAGCCGATGCCGGCCGCCTCGTTCACGGCGCCGGCGTTCTCGTCGTAGATCAGGCCGACGTAGACCTCCTTGGCCGTGACCCCGGGACCGGACAGCTGCGCTGAGGACGAGCCACCCACGGTGGAGCCGGTGCCGCTGCCGGCGGGGTAGCCGCCCGGACCCGTTCCGCCGGCCGGCCCGAGTGCGGTGCCGGTACCGCCCGTCCCGCCGCCCTGCACGGCGGCCCCACCGGCGCCCGCGAGGCCCGCCGCGACCGGGCTGCTCCCCGCGTCGCCGAGCCCGTTGCCGGCGGCGCCGCCCTGCTGGGTCACCGCGGCGCCGCCACCGGAGGCCCCGCTCGTCGCCACCGTCGAGCCGCAGGCGGTCGCCAGCGCGAGCACGAGCGCGAGCGGCGCGGACCGGATGTGGCTGAGGCGGCGCATGAGACCTCCGTGGTGGACCGCTGTGGCCCGGTTGCCCGCGATTCTGCGGGCCGGGCCCGAACCCTGCCTCGTTCGCCAGGACGACCCAGGCCGCTCCCGTTGGGTACCACCTACGAAGAGAATTCGGGCAATCCCGGCGAGGATGAGGCCCTGCTGCCGGGGGGTCCGAGCACGGGAGGTGGACATGAGGCGAGTCCCGTTGCTGGGTCTCGGGCTTGCTGTCTCGCTCGCCCTGACGGCCTGCGGCAGCACCGTGGCCAACACCCGCTCCAGCGCGGCCGGAGCCCTGCAGAACAACGGCGGCCAGGGGCTCGCCGCGGCCCCTGGAGCGTCCACGCCGACCGACAACGGTCTGGGCGGGACCACCGGCGCCGCGCCCGGCGCGCTCGGAACCGGTGGCAGCGCCGGCGGCGGCATCGCCGGCACGACCGGCGGCACGACCGGCGGCGGCACGACGGGCACCACCAGTGCGACGTCGGGGACCACCGGCGGGAGCACCGGGTCGTTCACAGCCGGACCGGGCGTCACCGCGACGACGATCCAGTTGGGAGTTCCCTACTGCAACGACTGCGCCACCGCCAACGGGGCGCTCGGTGGGGGCGGGCAGGACCCGGGTGACACGAGGCGCTACTACCAAGCGGCCATCGACGATGTGAACGCCCGCGGCGGTGTGCTGGGCCGCAAGCTCGTCCCGCTCTTCCACGAGATCAGCGCGAGCACGAACATCGACACCTCACAGCAGCAGGTGTGCGAGGACTTCACCAAGGACCACAAGGTCGCCGCCCTGTTCTTCCGTGGCGAGATCACTTACCAGTGTGCGAAGAACGCCGGCATCATCGCGATGGGCGGCGGCGGAAGCGGCCCGATGTACGCCCGCTACCCCAACCTGCTCGCCCCGTCGAGCATCCGGCTCGAGCGGCTGGGTGCGGTGACCGTCAAGGCCATGGTCAAGCTCGGTTGGAACAAGCCGCAGGCGCCGAAGTGGCCGACCGGGAAGATCGGCCTGATCACCTGGGACACCAACGAGTACAAGTACGCGATGGAGCACGGCTGGCTCGCGGCCCTGCACGAGTCCGGGCTCAAGGAGTCCGACGTGCGCTACATCGCCGTGCCGCAGAGCGACAAGTCGATCGCCGACGCGAGCTCCGCCGTCGCCTCAGCAGTGCTGTCCTTCCAGCAGAAGGGCATCGACCACGTGTTCATCTCCGACGGGCCGGCCGGAATCTTCGCCGGTACGGGATTGACCTTCCTGTTCCTCAACACGGCGAAGTCGCAGAACTACTTCCCGCGCTACGGCTTCAACACGAACAACAGCCCAGGTTGGTCCAACCTGCCTGCAGACGAGGAGGCGGGCATGCTGGCCGTCGACTCCGGTGACTCGGAGAGGATCAACGACGAGGGCATCCCGCTCAACCCGGTGCGCGAGCGTTGCCAGGCGATCATGCGTAAGGCCGGCCTACCGGTCGGCGACACGCAGACGACCAACGTCGCCGCCGGCGCCTGCGAGATTGCCTTCTTCGCCGAGGCGGTGTTCCAGCGGGCAACCTCCGGCACGACCATCTCGCAGGTCATTGCCGCGGCCGAGTCGATCGGCACGTCGTACCGATCACCATGGTCCTACGGGAACCGGCTGAGTCGCACCCAGCACGATGGCGATGCGAAGTTCCGCAACTCGAGGTTCGACGATGCATGCGCCTGCATGAAGTACACGTCTGCGCCGTACGAGCCGTGACCGGCAAACGCCGCGCGGCGGCCTCGCTCCTTGTTGCCGCCAGCCTCTCGTTGACGGCATGCGGCTCCACCGTCGCCAACCAGGGCACCGCTGCCGGCTCGGTCCCGAACGCCGGGCAGGGGCCGGCGGCGAGCCAGGGGTCCAACGTGACGGGCCTCGGTGGGGCGACGACCGGCAGCGCATCCGGAACGGCCGGGACGACCGGGTCGGCCGGCCCGTCCGGTGGCACGTCCACCGGAACGACGGGCGGTACGTCGACCGGCGGTGCGACGGGTGCAGTGTCGACGACGGGTGGCGGCACCACGGTCGGTGGCGGCACGACCGGTGGCCGCGGCGGAGGAGTCGGCCCGGGTGTCACCGCGACGACCATCGCGCTCGGCATCCCCTACTGCAACGACTGCGCGGCCGCGAACGGCGCCATCGGCGCCGACGGCGAGGACCCGGGCGACGAGCGGCGCTACTTCCAGGCGGCACTCGACGAGGTCAACAGCCGCGGGGGAGTGCAGGGCCGCAAGCTCGTCCCGGTCTTCCACCTGATCAGCGCGAGCGACAACATCGACGTCTCGGCACAGGCGATGTGCGAGGACTTCACCAAGGACCACAAGGTCACGGCCATCTTCTTCCGCACGCAGATCATCGACGAGTGCGCCAAGAAGGCCGGGATCATCGCCGTCGGTGACAGTGGTTCGGGTGTCCTGTTCGACAAGTTCCCCAACCTGTTCTCGCCCTCGTCGCTGCGGTTCGAGGGCCTCGGTGCCGCCACGGTGAAGGGCATGGTCGCGGCCGGCTGGCACAAGCCCAGCGCGAAGTGGCCCACCGGCAAGATCGGGCTCATCACCTGGGACGACAACGAGTACAAGTACGCCGTGTCGCACGGCTGGGCGCCGGCACTGCAGAGCTCGGGGCTGAAGGCGACGGACGTGCGCTACGTCGCCGTGCCGCAGAGCGACAAGTCCCTCGCCGACTCCAGCTCCGCCATCGCCAACGACGTGCTCGCGTTCCGCGACGAGGGCATCGATCACGTGTTCATCGCCGATGGGCCCGCGGGGATCTTCCGCGGTGGTGGCCTGACGCTGCAGTTCCTCGACGCGGCCAAGGCGCAGCGGTACTTCCCGCGCTACGGCTTCAACGGCAACAACGCGCCGGGAGACTCAGCCCTGCCGGCCGACGAGCAGTCCGGCATGATCGCTGTGGATTCCAACGACCTGATGGCTTCGAACGACCAGGGCATCGCGCCGAACCCGCAGCGGGCCCGCTGCTACGCGCTGATGAACAAGAAGGGCCTCAAGACCACCGACGGCAAGAACACCGGCCTGCTCGCACTCGGTGCCTGCGACATCGCCTGGTTCTCCGAGGCCATCTTCAAGGCGTCGCGCAGCACCGTGCTGGCCGATGTCATCGCAGGCGGCGAGTCGCTGGGGACGTCGTACCGGTCGCCGTACTCCTTCGGCAACCACCTCGGGCCCGGGCGGCACGACGGCGAGCGCTTCTTCCGCAACTCCATGTTCGACGACGCCTGCGCGTGCATGAAGTACACCTCGAAGCCGTATGAGCCATAGGAGCACCGTGACCGACGCCCAGCAGATCCGCGACCTCATCGAGGCCGAGCGCGACCGCTTCGGCGTCGCCGGGTTGTCCGTCGTGGTGGTCAAGGACCGCGAGGTGCTGCTCGCCGAGGGCTTCGGCAGCCGCGACCTCGAGCAGGACCTGCCGTCGACGCCGCAGACCCTGTTCGCGATCGCCTCGGACAGCAAGCACTTCACCGCGGCGCTGTGCGCGACGTTCGTCGACGAGGGCAAGCTCGAGTGGGACAAGCCGGTCCGCGACGTGCTGCCGTGGTTCCGGCTGCAGGACCTGCACGCCACCGAGCTGGTGAGCATGCGCGACCTGCTCGCCCATCGCACCGGGCTGCCGCGGCACGACGCGATGTGGTTCTGGGGCGACAAGACGCCGCCGTCCGTCGAGGTGGTACGCCGCCTACGGCACCTGCAGCCGTCCGCGCAGCTGCGGCAGGTCTGGCAGTACAACAACCTCTGCTACACGACGGCCGGCTACATCGCGGGCGAGCTGCACGGCTCGGACTGGGAGACCGCGCTGCAGCAGCGCATCTTCGACCGCCTCGGCATGAAGCGCAGCACGATCGGGCGCAAGGCCGCGCACGCCACCGGCGACTACGCGATCCCCTACACCGACCTGACCGGCAGCAACGTGGCGGTGCCCGATCGCGGCGACGGCTCGGTCGGCCCCGCCGGAGGCATCTGGTCCAACGCCGAGGAGATGGCGAGCTGGGTCCTCGCCCGCCTCGAGGTGCCGCTGCCCGACGGCAGCCTGCTGCTCTCGCGCAACGCGCTTCGCGAGCTGCACGCGCCGGCCATGGTCAAGCCGCCCGGCCCGCTCGAGCTGCCCGGCGTGCACAGCCTGGGCTATGCCCTCGCCGCCGACGTCGTCTCCTACCGCGGGCACCGGCTCGTGCACCACGGCGGCAACCTGCACGGCTTCTGCTCCGACGTCTACCTCGCGCCGGAGTCGGGGCACGCGGTCGTGGTGCTCGCCAACGCACACGCCTCCGGCATCCGCACTGCGCTGCCGCACGCCATCTTCGACCGGCTGCTCGGCCTGGAGCCCGAGCCGTGGGGTGAGCGGCTGTTCGAGCTCATGGCTGCGTTCCGCGGGGGCATGCGGGAGGCGAGTGCGCACCGCGCGGCCAAGGCAGCCGGCAGGCCGCCGAGCCGTCCGCTGCAGGAGTACGCCGGCCGCTACACGCATCCGGCGTACGACGTCTTCGAGTTCCGGGTCGAGAACGACGAGCTGGTGCCGGTCTGGCACAACGCCGACGGCATCAAGCTGCGCCACCACGACCACGACAGCTGGGACCTGTTGCTCGGCAGCCACTACGAGGACATCCCGATGACGGTCGTGTTTCGCAACGGGCCGGACGGCATCACCGGTGTCGAGGTCGCGCTCGAGCCGGCCGTCGACCCGATCCTGTTCACGCGCGAGCCACCGGACCTGACTGCTGAGCAGCTCGAGCGGCTGGCCGGCACCTATGCCATGGGCCCGATGACGCTGGTGGTCTCCCTCGGGCCGGACGGGCTGCTCGCCGAGGTCGCCGGCGGCAAGCCGGTCCCGCTCACGCCGCGCGACGAGACGCACTTCGACGTGCCCGGCAGCTCCGGCACCAGACTGGAGTTCGTGCTCGCCGACGGCGCGGTCGAGTCGGTCGTCGTCGAGCCCGCGGGCGTGTTCCGCCCGGTTACGAGCGAGGGCCATTGATGCAAACCGCCAGGAAGGGGAAGAATCAGGCCATGACCAGCCCCCGGCTGCGGCGCGTTGCAGCCTGCTGCGCCTCCCTTCCCCTCGCGGTCGTGCTCGCCTCCTCTGCGGCTGCCGCGACGCCTCCCGGTGCCGCCGGCTCGGGCGCCGCGACGGTGGGCGTCTCGACCGATGCGTGGTACGCCGCGTCGTCGGCATGCACCGCCAGCCCCACCGGCTGCCTGCCCGCCGCGCCTGCCTCGGCCGCCTACCCCGCCAAGACGCTGCACGCCGGCGCCGCCGCCGGCCAGGAGGAGTCGCGCACCTACCTGACGCTCAACCTCACCGCGCTGCCGGCCGGGACCGCACTGACCGGGGGGACGCTGCGCATCCCGGTCGGGACCAGCCAGGACGGCACGCTCGCACCCGACACCGCGACCCTGCAGGCCTGTGCCGTGACGGCGAGCTTCAAGGACGACGTCGAGGGCTCCCCGGCCGCACCGCCCGCGATCGACTGCAAGCGCGCGAGCGCACCGGCGAAGTACGTCGCCGCAGCGGGCACGGCTCCGGAGATGTTCACCGTCGACCTGTCGGCCTTCGCCTCCGCGTGGTCGCAGGGTGCGTCGACGCAGTCGCTCGTGCTGCTGCCCGCCGCGGACACGGCGGCCGGCAGCACCTGGCACGTGGCGATGTCGGCGCACGACCGTGACGTCGCCGCGCCGCCGCACATCAGCGCGCTGGTCAGCTACGCCTCCGCGGTCGGCGACTTCGACAGCACCGACACCTTCGGCGACGCCGTGACGACGCCGGCCGACACCGGTGGGACGTCGTTCGCGGCAGCGCCGCTCGCGCCCGAAGCCACGGTCCAGGTCCCGACATCGCTGAGCCCGGCTGTGCCCGTCGTCGCGCCGCAGGCACCGCCCGCCGCACCGGCGCAGCAGTTCCAGCCGACGGCGGCCATCAGCATCGGCGGCTTCGCCTACCCCGGGGTGTTCCTGCTGCCGATCCTGCTCGCCGTCGCCGGCGGTTGGTTGGCTCGGGCGCTCACCCGCGACCTGCAGCCCGCCGCCGTCTAGAGCGGCTCCTAGAGCGACAGCTCGGTCACCGAGGTCGTCAGGTCGGCCAGGACGGCCCTGTCGACCTCGACACCCAGGCCCGGTCCAGTCGGCACCCGCACGTGGCCGTCCTCGAGCACGAACGGCGCCGTCAGGTCCTGCGCGAAGTAGCGGTCCGATGCCGACGTGTCGCCCGGCAGCGTGAAGCCGGGCATCCCGGCGAGCGCGACGTTGGCGGCGCGACCGATGCCGGTCTCGAGCATGCCGCCGCACCAGACCGGGATGCCGTTCGCGGCGCAGACGTCGTGCACCTTGCGCGCCTCGAGGTAGCCCCCGACGCGGCCGGCCTTGATGTTGACGATGGAGCACGCACCGATGGCGATCGCGTCGGCCGCGGCGCGCGCGGAGTCGATCGACTCGTCCAGGCACACCGGCGTACGGATCTGCTTGGCCAGCTCGGCATGCCCGCGCACGTCGTCCTCGGGCAGCGGCTGCTCGATGAGCAGCAGGTCGAACGGGTCGAGCTGGGCGAGATGGCGCGCGTCGCCGAGCCGGTACGCCGTGTTGGCGTCGACCTGCAGCAGGATGTCGCCGAACTTCTCGCGGACGGCGCGGACCGGCTCGAGATCCCAGCCGGGCTCGATCTTCAGCTTGATGCGCAGGTAGCCCTGCGCGAGGTACTTCTCCACCGCCGTGAGCAGCTGCGGGATCGAGTCCATGATGCCGACGCTGACGCCGGACGGCACCAGGTCCTTGACCGAGCCGATCTCGTCGGCGAACGAGCGCCCCGCCGCACGAAGCTCGGCGTCGAGCACCGCAAGCTCGACCGCGGCCTTGGCCATCGGGTGGCCCTTGACGGGCTCGAGGACCTGCGCGACCCGGGCGGCGGTCAGCCGGTCGCCGTAGGCGACGAGCCGCGGCACGAGGAACTTGGTGATGACATCGGCAGCGGCGTCGGCGTACTCGTAGCTGTAGAGCGGCGCCTCCATCGCGACGCACTCGCCCCAGCCCTCGGCGTCCGGCGTCTCGACGCGGACGAGCAGCACGTCCTTCTTCGTCTCGGTGCCGAACGACGTGCGGAACGGCGCGACCAGCGGCAGCTCAGCGCGGTGCAGCTCGACGGCGTTGAGCTTCATTCCGAGATCTCCTCGAGGAGGTAGCAGCCGCTGCGGGTGAAGCCGGTGGCGACGTACGGCCCGGCCAGTGACGGCTCGAGCACCGCGCGGCTCGCCTCGCGCCAGGCCCGGGCGAGCGGTGGGTCGGTGCGCCGAAGCGACTGGATGTCGGGCGGCAGCTGCACGAGCACCTGCCGGGTGTCGGGCGGGACGGGCGTGAGCTGCGGGCGGCCGTCGACGTCGCGCAGCGCGAGGTGCGCGCCCTGGCGGAGAAGCTCGTCGACGTCGTAGTGGTCGCGGATGCCGTCGGCAGCCCGCATGACGTACGGCGCCTCCAGGCTCCACAGCGCGACGGCCCGGTCGCTCTCGTCGCCGATGTTCTGCGCGTCGTCCATCACGCCGTAGAAGTTGACGAGGTAGCCGACGGCACGGGCGCCGAGCTTGGTCACGTTGAACCACGCGTTGCGGCACAGCATCGGGTCGTAGGTCCAGCTGATGGTCTTCAGGCCGCGCTCGAGCGCCCAGGCGCGCTGGTGCAGCTTGAGGGCGACGCCGACGTCGCGACCCTGGACGTCCGGCAGGACGGCCGAGATGTGCGAGTGCAGTCCGGCCTCGGAGCCGTCGGTGTGAAAGGCGAGGCTGGCCGCGACGAGCCGCTCCCCGTCGTACGCGCCGGCGACGTAACCACCGGCGTGCGAAAGGGCCCGCATGAGGTCGGGGGAGACCGGGGCGGCCCGCGTCTCGGTCTGCCAGACCTCCTGGTAGAGCTCGGCGGCCGCGCGCAGCCCGGCCAGGTCGTGCAGCTCGACGACGTCCACCCCGGCCCGCTCGGCCATGGTGACGGCCTGGTCGGCGGCGATCACCGCCGTCGAGGCGGTCGTCACGCTGCGGACAGAGCTCTCACGGGTCACCCGGAAACGGTCCCGCATCACGCTCGCGTTGTCGTCGTTCTTTTCGCCCAACCGCGTCGCCGTGGTTCGTCGTGCCGCCCCATGCGGGGCTGCCTGCGCCGGGGGTTCGTCGGTTGCACCGAAGGCTGTCGGCCAGGTTGGGTCCCAGAGACAAGGCGCCCGCGGCGGGCCGCAGGAGACGATGCATGCTTCCCGTGACCCGAGGAGTGCGGTGCAGCGCAGGTCTGGACGTCTGGCGGCGGTGCTGGCTGCCCTGTCGCTGCTGTCGTCCGGGTGCATCCAGCAGGGGCTGGCCTTCCGGGTCGACGACCGGCTGAAGATCGAGTCGCCCAAGGCCCGTAGCGAGGTGGCGCTGCCGGTCACGATCCGCTGGACCGTCAAGGACTTCACCATCGCGGGCCCCGGATCCGTCCCGGCGGGCAAGGACAGCGGCTACTTCGCGGTCTTCGTCGACCGCTCGCCGCAGCCGCCGAACAAGACGCTGGCCTGGACGGCCCGCAAGGACCGCACCTGCCGGCCGGCGGACGGCTGCCCGGACGCGGAGTACCTCGCCGCGCGCAACATCTACACCACCACCGACACCTCGATCACCTTCGAGCAGCTGCCCCGGCCGAGCGACAGGAACCGCAAGGAACGCCACGAGGTGACGGTGGTGCTGCTCGACCCGTCCGGGCGTCGTATCGGAGAGAGCGCCTTCTTCGTCGACTTCACCGTGAAGCGACCGGAGGCGTCATGACCGTCGCGCCCCCGGGCCGGCTCGGCGAGACCGGCGAGACGGCGCACCTGGCGAAGGTGCACGAGGCCGAGCGCCTCGTCGACGACCTCAGCCAGACCCGTGAGCAGCTGCGCGAGCAGGCTCGGCGGACCCTCGGGGTCACCGGTGACAACTCCGAGTCGCCACCGCTGCGACAGGCACTGAAGCCGCACGGCGTCACGCTCTACCCGCTGTCCATCCTCGGCGTCCTTTTCATCGTCGACCAGTTCCAGACCTACGGGTTCGACGTCCTGCGACCTGAGATCAGCCGGGCGCTCGGCATCGGCATCGGCACCATCGGCGCCCTGACCGCACTGCAGTTCCTCGCCATCGCGGTCGCGCCGCTCACCATGGCGGCCTACGTGCAACGCCATCCGCGGCGAGCGCTGGTCTGCATCGTCACCGCGGCCGGCTGGTCGGTGGCCTGCCTCTACACCGGCTTCGTCACGTCGCTGTGGGGACTCGCCATCGTGCTCATGCTCGACGGCCTGAGCTCGGGCAGCGTCGCGGCGATGCATCAGCCGCTGCTGATGGACAGCTACCCGCCCGAGGCGCGGGTGCGTGCGCTCAGCTTCTACGGGGCGATCGGTCGCTTCGGCAACGTGCTCGCACCGCTGCTGGTGGCGCTGCTGGCCGGCGCGCTCGGCTTCACCTGGCGCGGCGTCTTCCTCGTCTTCGGCATCGTCTGCATCCTCGTGCTCCCGTTCACGGCGTGGCTGCGTGACCCCGGCTTCGGCAGGTACGACACCGACCAGCTGCGCGCAGCGGTGCACGAGCTGCACGGGGAGAGCACCGACGAGCTGTCCGAGGACGACGTCAGCCTCGGCTTCTTCGAGATCTGCCGGCGGCTGCTGCTGATCCCCACGATCCGGCGGCTGCTCCTCGCATTCACCGTCTTCGGACTGCTGCTGATCCCGTACAACACGGTGCTGAGCTTCTACCTCGACGAGAACCTCGGCCTCGGCCCCGGCCAGCGCGGCCTGTTCTTCGCCGGTACCAACGCGGCCGGCGTGCTGGCACTGGTGCTGTTCGGGAAGCTCGGCGAGCAGCTGTTCCGCCAGAGTCCCGGCCGGGTCATCGAGGTCGCAGGGGTGCTGCTCGCGACCGGCGTCTCCCTGATCGTCATCGCCACGCTGGTGCCGAACAAGATCGCCACCATCGCGCTGTTCGCCGCGTCGTCGGCGGTGCTGGCGCTGCTGGGGCCGGCGCTCGGGATCGCGCTGCTGTCCGTCGTACCGGCGAACATGCGGCCGCACGCGTCCGCGCTCTACGGCATCTTCCTCGGCGGCGTCGGCGGCATCGCCGGCGCGCTGCTGCTCGGGAGCGTCAGCAACCGGTACGGGCTCACCGGCGCGATGGTCAGCCTGCTCGTCCCGGGCGTGCTGGGCTCGCTGCTCCTGCGCAGCAGCGGGAAGTACGTCCCTGCCGACCTCGACCGGATGATCGACGAGGTGCTCGAGGACGAGGAGATCAAGCGCATCACCGCCTCCGGCGGGCGGCTGCCGATGCTGTCCTCGCGTGGCATCGACTTCTCCTACGGCCAGCTGCAGGTGCTGTTCGGCGTCGACTTCACCGTCGACGACGGCGAGATGGTTGCCCTGCTCGGCACCAACGGCGCCGGCAAGTCCACGCTGCTCAAGGTCATCAGCGGCATCGGGTTGCCGAGCGCAGGAAGCGTGCGCTTCCGCGGCCAGGACATCACCTACCTCGACGCCGAGCGGCGTACCCGCCTCGGCATCACCCAGATCCCCGGCGGCCGCGCCGTCTTCGGCCCGCTGACGGTCGTCGAGAACCTGCGGTCCTACGGCTACTCGCTCGGCAAGAACCGGCGCAACCTCAACGCCCTCATCGACGAGTGCTTCGCGGCGTTCCCGCGGCTGGAGGAGCGGCGCAACTCGCTCGCGTCCACGCTGTCGGGCGGCGAGCAGCAGATGCTCGGGCTGTCCAAGGCGCTCGTGATGAAGCCGCGGCTGCTCGTCATCGACGAGCTCTCACTCGGCCTCGCGCCCATCATCGTGGAGCAGCTCCTCGAGATGGTGCGCCGCATCAACGCCACCGGCACCGCCGTCGTGCTGGTCGAGCAGTCGGTCAACATCGCGCTCAGCCTCGTCGAGCACGCCTACTTCATGGAGAAGGGCGAGATGCGCTTCGACGGTGCCGCGGCCGACCTGCTCGCCCGCGACGACCTGCTCCGCGCCGTGTTCCTCGAGGGCGCGCCGAGCCGGAACGGATCGGCATGACCACCGTCGCGCTCAACCGCAGTCGATCGCTGCGCATCAGCAAAGCGGTGTGGCTGCGGCTCGCGTCCACGGCGGTCGGCTTCGGCGCGATCGGTGCGATCGGGCGCTTCACCGCCTTCGAGACGCCGCTGCCGGTCATCGCGCTCGGCACGATCATCGGTCTCACCTACGGGCTGCTGGCTGTCGGCCTCGTGCTCGTCTACCGCAGCAACCGCATCATCAACTTCGCCCACGGCGAGACTGGTGCTTTCGCCGCCGCCGTCTTCGGTCTCTGTACGACGAAGTACCACATCAACTACTACCTGTTCCTGCCCGTCGGACTGGCCGCCGGCTACGGAGCCGGCGCGCTCGCCGAGGTCGGCGTCGTACGGCGGTTGCGCAACGCGCCGCGACTGATGAGCGTTGTCGCGACCCTCGGGGTGGGGCAGTTCCTCGTCCTGTTCGGGCTGCTCATCAACAGCCAGGCGGGCGCCGGCGCGCTCTTCCCGCAGCCCCCGGGGCTGCCGGTCTACAACCTCGGTGCGCTGCGGCTCACGCAGGCCTACATGGGCATGCTCATCTTCGCGCCCATCGTGGTGATGCTGGTCGCGCTGTTCCTCAAGTACACCCGCTTCGGTCTGGCCATCCGCAGCGCGGCGGCCAACCCGGAAGCAGCTCGGATGGCCGGCATCCCGGCGGCTCGGATGTCGTCGCTGGCGTGGGGGCTGGCGGGTGCGCTGTCGGCGTTCACCGCGATCCTGACCCAGCCGACGCGCGGCTTCACCTCGGGCGAGACGTTCGGCCCGGGCCTGCTGCTGCGCGCGCTCGCCGGCGCCGTGCTCGCCCGGATGAACAGCCTGCCGCTCGCGCTCGCCGGCGGGGTGGGCCTCGGCATCGTCGAGCAGCTGTTGCTGTGGAACAAGCCGCAGTCCGGCCTCGTCGAGGTCGCGTTGTTCCTCATCATCCTGCTGACGCTGCTCGTGCAGCGGCAGCGCGGCGGCCGTGACGAGGAGAAGGGCAGCTGGGCGGCCGTGCAGGCGCTGCGGCCGATCCCCGAGGCGCTGCAGAAGCTCTGGCTGGTCCGCAACCTCGGCCTGCTGGTGGGGCTGCTCGTCGTCGGCTGCGCCGCGGCGCTGCCCATCTTCATCAGCAACAGCACGTCGATCACGATGGTCTCGATCATGGCGTTCTCGATCATCGGGCTGTCGGTCGGCATCGTCACCGGACTCGGCGGCCAGCTGTCACTCGGTCAGTTCGCGATCGGTGCGATCGGAGCCTGGGCGTCCTTCGAGGTCTCGAGTCGCACCGGCAACTTCGCCCTCTCCTTCCTGTACGCCGGGCTCGCGGGCGCGGCCGTGTCGCTCATCATCGGCCTGCCGGCGCTGCGCATCCGCGGTCTGTTCCTCACCGTCACGACGCTGTCGTTCGCGCTGGTGACGCCGGCGTTCCTGCTGCAGCAGAGCTGGATCCTCGGTGACGGCGTCGACCCGGGCCGCCCGTGTCTGACGTCCACCTGCACCAAGGCGCTCGACACCGGCAAGTCGTACTACCTGTTCGCGCTCCCGGTGCTGGTGATCGTGACGCTGCTGGCCCGCAACGTGCGCTCCGGTGGCTTCGGACGGCTGCTCACCGCGATCCGCGACAACGAGGACGCGGCCCGCGCCTTCACGGTGCCGGCCGCGCGGGTGAAGACGCAGGGCTTCCTTCTTGCCGGCTTCGTCGCCGGCATCGGCGGTGCGCTGTACGGCCACGCGCTGTCGCGCATCGGCTCGTCGACCTTCCCGACCAGCGCCAGCATCGCTGTCGTCGCGATGACCGTCATCGGCGGCATCTCGCTGCTCGCCGGCCCGATCATCGGCGCGATGTTCGTGCTGGGAGTCCCGGCGTTCCTCCCACTCGACTCCGCGGGCTTGGCCGCCAACTCCTTCGGTCAGCTGCTGATCATCCTGTACCTCCCGTCGGGGCTCGGCGGCCTCGCCGAGCCGATCCGAGATCGCATCGTGCGAAGGCTCGGGCGGCGGGCCGGGATCGACGTGGAGGCGGCGTACGCCGAAGTGCCGACAGCGGCGGGCTCCGCGCCGAGCACCAGCGCCCAGGTGCGCCAGCGCACGGCGCCGGTGCCGCCCGCCGACCGGCTGCGACCGCCGGGCTCGCTGCTGCTCGACGTCAACGGGTTGCGCAAGAGCTTCGGCGGCGTGCACGCCGTCCGCGGTGTGTCGATGTCGGTGCTGGCGGGGGAGACCGTCGGTCTCATCGGCCCGAACGGCGCGGGCAAGACGACGACGTTCGAGCTCATCGGCGGCTTCACCAAGTCCGACGCCGGTCGGGTCTCGTTCGAGGGCCAGGACATCACCACCTTCGGCCCGGAGGCACGCGGCCGGCTGGGGCTGATCCGGTCCTTCCAGGACGCGGCCCTGTTCCCGACGCTGACCGTGCAGGAGACGGTGCGGCTGTCGCTCGAGCGCAGCATGCCGACGCAGTTCTTCGCGTCCGTGCTCGGGTTCAGCGGACGCGAGCGCGAGAAGCAGCGGCTGACCCGTGACCTCATCGGCTTCATGGGCCTGGACCGCTACCGCACCTCGCAGGTGCAGCAGCTGTCCACCGGCACCCGGCGCATCGTCGAGATCGCCTGCCTGGTCGGGCTGCAGCCCACGCTGCTGCTGCTCGACGAGCCGTCGTCGGGCATCGCCCAGCGCGAGACCGAGGCGCTCGGCGAGCTGCTCGACACCATCAAGTCTCAGCTGCAGCTGACGCTGCTCATCATCGAGCACGACATCCCGCTCATCATGGGGATGTCGGACCGCATCATCGCGATGGCCGACGGACAGGTCATCGCCAGCGGCACCCCGGACATCGTTCGCAACGACCCGGCTGTCGTCGAGGCCTACCTCGGCGGGAGCATGGCAGCCATCGAGCGGTCCGGGGTCGCGGCCGCGCGTGGCAGCCGTCCCAAGGCGGGGCGGAAGCCGGACCGACCGGTTGCGGAGGCGATGCGATGACACCCCGTCGTACCCGAGAGACACCACCGCCGGAGGAGACCATGACCACCACGTACGACGAGCCGGTCATCGAGATGCGGTCCGACCCGTACGCCGACGTCGACGACGGCCAGAGCTATGACGGCCGGCCGGGCATCGCGCAGCGGCTGCCCTCGTTGCCGGCGCTCTCGCCGATGCCGACCTACGTCGGGATCGCCATCACCGTCATCGGCTTCGCCGTCATCGCCTATGCGTGGGGCAAGGTCGCCGGCATCGCCGACAACGTCGCGCTGCAGCTGCCCTACCTCGTCTCCGGTGGTCTCACCGGGCTCGGCCTCGTGATGGTCGGTGTCACCGTCATCAACGTCGCCGCCAAGCGGCGCGACACCCAGCTCCGCCAGCAGCAGACCGAGCTGCTCGCCGACGCCCTTCGTGAGCTGCGCAACGCCCTGGAGCAGTAGCCGTGGACGACATCTGGAGGGCGCTGCGCGACCCGCGGGTCTCGACGACGCTCGTGCTCGCGGCGATGGTCGTCGCCGGCTTCCTGCTGCTCGTGCTCGGCTGGCACGGTGTGTCGGCCACGCTGTTCGTCGTGCTGCAGCTGCCGTGGGCGATCAGCGGCTCGTTCGCCGGAGTCGCCGTCATCGGTGCCGGCCTGGGGCTGCTGATCACCCACCTCAACCGGGCCGAGGCTGCATCGGAGCGGGCCCAGCTGGCCGAGCTCCAGCGCGAGGTGCTGCGCGCGCTGTCGGCGGCAGCCGAGCGGTGACGACACCGCTCGCCGCCCTGCGGGAGCGCACGCCGCTCCTGCTCGAACAGCTCGAGTCCCTCGTCGCGGTCGAGTCGCCGTCGACCGATCTGGGTGCAACGGCGCAAGGGGCAGAGGCGGCGGACGCGCTCGTGAAGGAGCTGCTCGGCACCGGCTGCGAGCAGGTGGAGTCGGCCGGCCGGGTGCACCTGCGCTGGTCGGGCGGCGGTGACACCCGTGTCGTCCTCGTGATGCACGTCGACACCGTCTGGCCGATGGGGACGACGGCCAGGTGGCCTTTCGACGTTCGTGACGACCGGGCCAGCGGGCCGGGGGCGTTCGACATGAAGGCAGGGATCGTCCAGGGGCTGCACGCGCTCTCGCTGCTGCCCGACCTGACCGGTGTGCGGATCCTCATCACGACCGACGAGGAGATCGGCTCGCCGTCGTCGCGGAGGCTCATCGAGGAGACCGCCCGCGGTGCGGCGGCGGCGCTGGTGCTCGAGCCGAGTGCGGCCGGCGCGCTGAAGTCCGCCCGCAAGGGCGTGTCGATGTACGAGCTCGTCGTCACCGGCCGGGCGGCGCACGCCGGTCTCGAGCCGGAGAAGGGCGTCAACGCGGGACTGGAGCTGGCCCACCAGCTGCTCGCCCTGGAGACGGTCGCAGATCTCGAGGCGGGCACGACGGTCACGCCGACATTGCTGTCGGCCGGGACGACGACGAACACGGTGCCGGCCCGCGCCACCGTCGCCATCGACGTGCGGGCGGTGACCGCGACGGAGCAGGACCGCGTCGACTCGGTCCTGCGCGGCCTGCGGCCGGTGCTGCCCGGCGCGTCCGTCGAGCTGCTCGGCGGACCGAACCGGCCGCCGCTTCAGCCCTCGTCGTCGGCCGAGCTGCTCGTACGCGCGCGCCGGCTCGCGGGCGAGCTCGGGCTGCCGCCGCTGCTCGACGTGCGGGTGGGCGGCGGATCGGACGGCAACTTCACTGCCGGCGTCGGCGTACCGACCCTGGACGGACTCGGTGCGGTCGGGGACGGCGCGCACGCCGAGGGGGAGTACGTCGTCGTCAGCGCGATGCCCGAGCGCGCCGCCCTCGTCTCCGCCCTCGTCGCCGACCTCCTCGCCAAACCCCTCCTCACCTGACCCCTCCTCAAATGACCCCTCCTCAAATGATCACCGCCACCTGAGCATCCGCTCCAGGCTCAGTGCTCCGCGGTGATCATCTTTGAGGAGCCCGCAGCTGCGGGAGAAGCTCCTGAACGACCGCGTCGACGTCGGTCCGGACCTCCACGTCAGCAACGCGGATCACCTCGATGTCGTGGTCACGTCGAATCCAGCGATCCCGGCGTCGATCAACGCGTCGTTGGGCAGCGAGCTCGTGATAGCCGCCGTCGAGCTCAAGGGCCTTCCGGCTTGCTTCGTGCAGGAGGTCCAGGTAGCAGCTCGCGCCCGTTCGGCTGATGAGACGCACCTCTGAACGCAGGCCTACCACCCCGGCTGCGGTCAACGCGGCGCGAAGCCTGCGCTTCTGCAGCTCGAGGTCGCCACCATCGAGTACGACGAGCGCCCCGCGGACGCGGCGACTGCCGGCGAGCCCTCGTCGGCAGGCGCTGCGTAGTCGATCGGGTGTCGTCCCCCTAGCGCGCAGGAGCGTCTCGACGAGTGCGAGCACCTGCGCGTCAGACCGTTGCGCCGCGGCCTGAACGACAGCCATTTCCAGTGGCACGACAGGCAGTCCGCGGCGGACCACGATGTCGGCCAGCGTCGCCGCGGCGAGCCGCCGAGGAACGACAGGTGGCAGCACCGTCAGTCCGCGGGTCTCGACGACACCGATCTCGACGATCTCGGGAAGTGGACCGCGGCCATGCGCCCACAGGGCCGCTGTGCTCAGCAGTGCGCACGGCTCGGGCACGCTGGCCGCCGCGGCGTACATGAGCTCGACCGGACCGACCGGCTGTGTGGCAGCCAGTCCGACTCTCGGCTGCACGAGGACCAAGCCGTGTCGGCGTGCCGCTCGCCGGCTGTTGCTGCCGAGGTCGGCCAGGTCGACGACTCCACCGCGATCGAGCGCGGCTGCGATGACATGGGGATGCATGCGCACAACGTCGTGTGCGGCAGCTCAGGTCGACGGGTCCAGCGTCCCGTTGTGGACAGCGCCAAGCCCTGTTGACTTCCGCGTCCCAAATGATCACCGCCGGCTGGGCATCCGCTCGGGCTCAGGATCCGGCGGTGATCATTTGAAGAGGGGGGTCAGCTGACCTTGGGGGTGGCGCGGGCGCCGAAGTGCAGGTAGCGCTGACCGCCGTCGAGCTCGAAGAACACCGCCGGCATCCACGACTCGTCGCCCGGTGCCTGCGCGACGAACAGGTCCTCCTTGATGGGCACCAGCCGGATGTCGGTCGGGTCGCCCTCCGGGTCGGCCAGCGCGCTGGTGTTCTTCATCGACGCGTTGAGCTCACTGCCCTTCTCCGTCAGCGTGATCTCGACACCCTCGCGCTTGTAGAGGCCGGTGTACGGCGCCAGGTCCAGCGTCACCGGTGACGCCGGCGGCTCGAGGCGGGCCGGCAGCTCGACCTGGCAGAGCTCGGCGAGCGCCTCGCGGAACAGGTCCTCGAACAGGTCGCGCGCGTGGCCGCCGTTGGCGAGCAGTGCGAGGGCGACGCCGGCATCCGGGACGACGCGCAGGAACGCGCCCTGGCCGATGGTGGCGCCGTCGTGGCCGTAGACCTCGCGGTCCGACCACTTCATGAGGATCCAGCCCAGGCCCCAGTGCGACCCGAGGGTGTACGGGTCCGGCACCTCGACCTGCGGCACGCGCATCGCGGCGGCGCTCTCCTCCGACAGCACCCGGGTGCCGTCAGGCGCGACGCCGCCGTCGAGGTGCAGCTTGGCGAACGCGAGCGTGTCCCGGGCGGTCGCGTGGATGAGCCCGGCCGGGCCGGCGGAGCGGAAGATGCCCCACATCGGCGCGCGCATGAGCTCGCCGCCAGGCGGCGTGATGTGACCGCAGGCGGCGGCGTGCAGCAGCGCCTCCTCGGGCAGCGTGCCGGCGGTGTCGAGACCGAGCGGGACGAAGATGCGCTCCTTGAGCACGGCGTCCCACGTCTTCTCGCGCAGCACCTCGACGATGCGGCCGAGGACGGTGTAGCCCGAGTTGCAGTACGACATCGTCGCGCCGAGGGGGTGGTTCTGCCCGAGGTCGGCGCAGGCGGCGACGTACTTCTCGATGGCGTCGTCACCGCGGCCGGTGTCGAGGAACAGGTCGCCGTCGATGCCGCTGTTGTGGCAGAGCAGGTTGCGGGTCGTGACGGTGCGGGTCACCTCGGGATCGGCGACCTTGAAGTCGGGCAGGTAGGTGATGACCGGCTTGTCGAGGTCGAGCAGACCCTCGTCGACGAGCTGCATGATCAGGGTGGCCGTCCAGACCTTCGTGATCGACCCGATCTGGAACAGCGCGTCGGTCGTGACCGGCACGCGGGTCTCGATGTTGAGGACGCCGTGGGCCGCGTCGACGACCTCGTCGCCGGCCAGGATGGCGAACGTGGCGCCGGGGACGCCGTGCTTCTCGGCGAGGACGGTGAGGCGCTCCTGCCAGTGCTTCGTGTCGAGAGTCATGCGGCCATGCTCCCGGCCGCTGCCACGGCGCGCCTCGTCGTACCCGCCGAAACGGAGGTACGGCGTTGGGTCTGCGGGACAGTGCCTGAGCCAGTGGGCTCAGCTGAGGAAGTGCAGCTGCAGCTCCGCGACCAGCCGCTGGTCGGGGTCGTCCAAGTCGATGCCGGAGATCTCGACGAGCCGGCGCAGCCGGTACCGGAACGTGTTGGGGTGCACGTTGAGGCTCGCGGCCGCCGCCGTCACGTCGCCGAAGGCGGCCAGGTAGGCGCGCAAGGTCTCGATGTACGCCGAGTCCTTGCTCGAGTCATGCTCGACCAGGGTGAGCAGCGGGCCGTCGGCGAGGTAGGGGTCGGTGGTGGCCAGGTCCTTGAGCCGGAGCAGCACCGTCTGGGCCCGGAGCTCCTCGATGTGCGCCCAGCGCCGGTCCTGGTCGTCGTTGGCCAGCGCCCGCAGCACCAGGTCGGCCTCGTCGCGTGAGCGCGGGACGTCGGCGATGGCGGTGACGCGGCTGCCGACCCCGACGAGCACCGGACGGTGCAGCGAGCTCTTGATGCGATCGAGCAGCTGCGGCACGACGGCCTGCGCGCGGATGCCGGCGCCGTCGGGCAGCACGGCGTAGACGCGCTGGCCGTACGTCACCGACGCAGCGCCCGGGATCGCGGCTTCCGACGTGACCGCGACGAGGTCGCTGAGGCGCTGGAGCACGGCGATCACGTCCGGACCCTCGAGCCCCTGCGGCTCGACCGCGACCACGGTGAGGCCGGCGCCGGGCTCCAGGGAGAAGTCAGCCGGATCTGCGCGGCCGTGGTCGAGCACCTCGGTCAACGCGTCGGCGCGGCGGCGTCGGTCCAGGTCCTCGGTCTCGCGGTGCCGCAGCAGGTGCAGCGCCGTCAGCCGGGCCGCGGATGCGAGCGCCGACCGGGCGGCGTCGTCGAAGGGCCGGTCGGCCTCCGACACCCAGATGCTGCCGAGCACCTCGCCGGCAGCGCGCACGCCGACGACGAGTCGCGGCCGGAGCTCCTCAGTGCCGGGAAGCAGGATCGGGTCGTCGCTCGTCGCCAGGTGCCGGAAGATGCCGGTGTCGCGGTACTGCTGCGTCCAGTGGTCCGCGACCCGGCGACCGAGGATGGCCTGCCGCCGTGGCTCGTCGATGTACTCGTCACCGGTCGAGTAGGCCAACACGACCGAGCGCGGGTCCTCGATCGTCACCGGCCCGCCGACCATCGCCGCGATGGCGTCGGCCAGCCGGAACAGGTCGCCGGCGGGCACGCCGGAACCCGCGTCGGCGGACAGGCCGCCGCTCGACGCCGTCCGCACCAGCGCGTACAGCCGGCCCCACGCCACGTCGCGCGGCACCGTGAGCAGTGCGACCTCGCCGCTGTCGGCGGCTTCGATCACCTCGGCCGGTGGCAGGTCGTCGCTGGCGAGGATGACGCCGCACGCGCCGGCCGTGGCGGCGCGGCGGAGAAGGGCGATGGTGTCGCGCGGCCCGGCGACGGTGCCCACGATCAGGGCGAGGTCGCCTGGTCGTACGACGGACAGGTCGGTCGGGTCGCAGATGACGGGTTCGGCGACGGGCACGTCCCGGTTGCCGGTGTGCATCACGACGGTGCCGGGGTGCAGCGACGTCAGCAGCCCGCGCAGGGTCAGGCCCTGCGCCAGCTCGAGACCTTCCCCCGTGGTCATAGGTCGAGGGTAGGGCTGTCAGCCGCGCAGCAGATCGACGGCCGCCCGGGCGGCCGCACCGATCGCGGCATCGGCCGCGGGGTTCTTCATCGCCGTCGACGCGCTGCGGGTGAAGACCGCGACGGCGTAGCGCCCGCCGTCGGCGTACTCGACGACGCCGACCTCGTTGCGCACGCGGGGGAGCGTGCCGGTCTTGCCGCTCGTCTTCACGTCGTCCTCCGGGAACCCGGCAGCGAGGCGGTGCGGCCAGACCTGCAGGCCGAGGATGCGACGCACCTCGGCACAGACCTCCGGGCTCGCTGCCTCGTCGGTCCAGATCGAGCGAAGCAGGGCGGTCACGTCGGCCGGGGTCGACCTCGACGTCGCCCGCGGATCGATGACGCGCAGCCGATCCAGGGTGGCCGCATCGGTGAGGTCGAGCTCCTCCAAGTCCTCGAGCCGGGTCGCGCCGAGGTCCTCCGCGATGGTGGCGAACAGGTCGCGGCAGTTGCCGATGAGCACGGTGTCCTTGAGGCCGAGCTCGGTGATCCGTGCGTTGACGGCGTCGATGCCGACGATGTCGCAGATGACATCTGTTGCCGCGTTGTCGCTGATGCCCATCATCAGCCAGGCGAGGTCGCGCAGGGACATCGTCAGCGGGTCCAGCATGACGGAGATGCCGAACGGGCCAGGCGACCGGCCCTCGGTCGGGACGGTCACGGGTGCCGTCAGGTCGAGCCGCCCGTCGGCGCCCTGGATGAACAGCTCCAGGAGCACCGGCACCTTGAACACCGACGCGAGTACGACCGGCTCGCTGCAGGCGTGCTCGACGACACGGCCGCTGTCCAGGTCGACCGCGTGCAGGAACCCCTCGACCCCAGCGTCGCGAAAGATGCCGGTCAGATCCGTCGTCGCCATGCGCCCGACGATAGGGACGACGACAGCGGCCGGCCTGGTCGGGGCGGACGAACGGCGCGCCCCTGGCTCTGCCGGGGCGACGAAGCGCCGGACCGGCGGCTGGACGAGGCTGGCGCCATGCCGATCTCCCTCGTCGTCCGTGGCGGAACCGTGTACGACGGCACCGGGTCGCCCGGGCGCCGCGCCGATGTGGCGATCGACGGCGACCGGATCGTCGGGATCGGCGACGTACCGCCGGGTCTCGACGCCGTCGAGGTCGACGCGACCGGCCTCGCCGTCGTACCGGGCTTCATCAACACGCTCAGCCATGCGTGGGCCGCGTTGCAGCAAGACGGGTCCGGTGACTCAGATCTGCTGCAGGGCGTCACCACCGAGGTGTTCGGCGAGGCCTTCACACCGGGGCCGAGCACGCCGGAGTTCGTCGAGTTGTGCGCGTCGTACTACGCGCCCGGCGTCCGCGTCGACTTCTCGCGGCTGTCCGAGGGGCTGGACAACCTGGAAGCGGGCGGCGTGACGATGAACGTCGCCAGCTCCGTCGGCGGCATGAACCTGCGCGTCATCGGGGCGGGCTTCGACGACCGCCGGCTCACCGAGGCGGAGACCGACACGTTGCGCGGCATCATGCGTGAGGAGATGCAGGAGGGCGCCCTCGGCATCGGCACCGCGCTCATCTACCCGCCCGGCCGGTTCGCCGACACCGACGAGCTCGTGTCGCTCTGCGAGGTCGTGGGGGAGTACGACGGCGTCTACACCTCGCACCTGCGCAGCGAAGGCGATCGCTTCCTCGAGTGCCTCGACGAGCTCATCGAGATCAGCGACCGCTCAGGCGCGCGGGCGGAGGTCTACCACCTCAAGGCAGCAGGCCGATCGAACTGGCCGAAGATGCAGCAGGCCATCGACCGCATCGACGACGCCCGCGCGGCGGGCAAGCCGATCAGCGCCAACATGTACCCCTACGAGGCGGGCGGCACCGCGCTGTCCGCCTCGATCCCGCCGCACTTCCATGTGGGCGGACCGGCTGCTCTCGCGGAGCGGCTGGCCGATCCGGCGCAGCGCAGGCAGATGGCCGACGAGATCCGGTCGACGTCCGACGAGTTCGAGAACCTCTTCCTCGCCGCCGGTGGCGGGGCCGGGATCCTGTTCGGCAGCGACCTCGCCGACGGCACATCCTGTCGCGGCAAGCGGCTGTCCGTCGTCGCGGAGGAGCTCGGTCTCGACGACGTCGAGGCGCTGCTCGAGATCGTGCACCGCGACCCCACCGTCGGCGTCGCCTACTTCATCATCGACCCGGCCGGCATCGAGCTCGGGCTGCGGCAGCCGTGGGTGAGCATCGGCTCGGACGCGGCCGCGCATCCGGCCACCCCACCGTGGACCGACGGCGCGACGCACCCGCGGACCTACGGCACCTTCGCGCGCGTGCTCGGTCACTACGCGCGCGACCTCGGCCTGTTCCCGTTCGAGGAAGCCGTCCGCCGGATGACCAGCCTGCCCGCCGACGTGTTTCGGCTCGCTGACCGCGGCCGGCTGGCCGAGAACGCGTTCGCCGACATCGTCGTCCTCGACCCGGCGACGGTCGCGGACAAAGCGACGTTCGAGGACCCCCACCAGCTGTCGGTCGGTGTCCACCACGTCGTCGTCAACGGCACCGTGGTCGTCGACAACGGCAAGGTCACTGCCGAGCGCCCAGGGCGCCGGCTCCGTCGCGGGCGCTAGGCCCGAACCGGCCGGCCCGGCAGCGCGTCGACCTGCAGCGCGCCGAAACGCACGACCGGCGTGCCCGCCACCAGCAGGTGCCGTACGCCGGACGACGGACGGGTGCTCTCGGCGTACGTCGCCTGGTCGCGGTAGCGCGTCGGATCGAAGACCACGACGTCGCCGTCGGCACCGACTCCGAGCGTGCCCTTGTGCACCGCTCCTTTGGTGGCGGCTGCGACGACGGCCGCCGGGCTGCAGCTGGCCCGCCGGACGAACTCCGGGATGTCGATGGCGGACTGCTCGGTGACGAGCAGCCGGAACGCCTTGCCGAACGTCCCCGCGGTGCGCGGGTGCGTGAACGCCGACGGCGGCAGCGGCCACGCGTCCGGATCGGGCTTGCCCTGCCAGGTCAGCGGCATTGCGTCGCTGGCGACGCACGCATCGGCGAAGGTCAGCGACCGCAGCAGCACGTCGACGTCGGCCGGAATCGTCTCGTCGAGCATGTGCACGATGACCAGCCCGCCGGGGTCGGTCGCGCGCAGCTCGAGCAGCCGGGCCTCGTCGGCGATCGTCTCGCCGGTAGGTGCGTAGACGAGCGATTGCGGCGTCATGCCGCGCGCACCGAGCCGCTCCGGCGCGAGGAACTCCGCGCCGATCCCGGTCATGCCGGCGCCGTACGGGTAGGCCTCCGTGGTGACGACGGAGCCCTCGGTGCGCACCCGGTCGACCAGCCCGAGCACCCGGTCGACGTGGCGGAACGACGTGCTGTTCACGTGGCAGTAGTGCATGTGCGCGCCGGTCTCGGCGGCGGCGCGCACCAGCTCCTGCGCACCGTCGACGCGCACGTCCGGGCTGGTGTCGATGAGGTCGCGGGCGTGGGTGTACGTCGGCACGCCGCGGTCGGCGGCGAGCTTTGCGACGGCGAGGTACTCGCTCGGGTCGGTTTCCTGGGCGTAGCCGATGATGACGCCGATGCCCAGCGCGCCGGCGGCCAGGTCGGCGTCGAGCAGGTCGAGTATCCGCCCGACCTCGTCCGCCGTGGACTCCCGCTGCCAGCCACGGTCGCCGATGTGGGCGAGCATCGTGCCGACGGTGGCGTCGCGCTCGAGACCGGCAAGCACTTGCATCCGGGCGGCCGCCCACGGCGCGGAGTAGCCGTAGTTGAGCGGACGCCCCTCGGCGGCCGCGCGGGCGTAGACCGTGTCGATCGGTGCGACGCCGGACTCGAGGTCGAGTGACGTCGTCACACCGTCCATCGCCGCCAGCCGGTGCCCGGCCAGGTCCTGGGCGTGGTTGTGCAGGTCGACGAAGCCCGGTGCCACGACGCAGCCGCCCGCATCAAGCACCGTTGCGCCGTGCAGCCCCGGTCCGACCGCGGCAACGCGTCCGGCCGTGAGGGCGACGTCGGCGACGGCATCCACCCCATTGACCGGATCGACCACGCGGCCGCCACGCAGGACGACGTCGTACTGCACGTCGGTGCTCATCGACGCCTGGCCAGGCGCAGGCCCTGCCGCAGCCAGGCGACCTTGCCGTCCGCGTCGCGGACGAAGTCACCGGACGGGTTCCACGCCGACTCGGCGGGTGCGATGACGTCCGGCGCGGTCAGCACGACCTCCGCAGGCGGCGCCCGGAAGGCAGCGAGGACTTCCTCGGGGGTGTCCTCCGGTACGTCGGTCAGCTTCAGCTGCACGAACAGCTTGCCGTCGCTCGCCGTCACGTCGAGGTCCCACTGTCCCGCGTCGTACAAGCCGACGTAGTCGTTCGCGAGCTCGGCGGTGAGCGGCAGGGTCGTCGCGCTCTGCAACGCGGGGCGACCGAGGTAGTGGTCGAGTGCCCAGTCCAGCAGCGCGCTGCCGACCGCCGACCCACCGCGGCTGTTGGTCACGACGGTGATGCCGAAGCCCTCGTCCGGCGCGAGGTCGAACGACGACAGGTACAGGTTGGAGCAGTTGCCGCCGTGCGAGACGAGCCGAACGTCGTTGCGGTTGCTGAGCAGCCACGAGATCCCCACGCCGCTCGGGGCGCTCGGCAGCGTGATGCGCGGCTGCTGCATGAGCACGCGCAGGTCGTCCGCGAGCGGCACTTCAGCCGTCGACTGTCCCGTCAGGTGGAAGCGCGCGTAGCGGAGCTGGTCGCGGACCGTGCTGACGAGTCCGCCCGCCGGGCCGATCGCTCGCGACATCGGCCAGAAGTAGGCCGGCGCCGCGGTGCCGTCACTCACCAGGTGACCGGTGGCCAGGTGGCGCGTGGCCACCTCCCAGGGGAAGAAGAAGGTGTCGGTCATGCCGAGCGGCTTCAGGACGCGGTCGGTGACCACCTCCTCGTAGCTGCGTCCGGTGACCTTCTCGATGACGCGGCCGGCGATCGCGAGCGACAGGTTGTTGTAGGACATCTGCGTCCCGGGCGCGAAGAGCTGCGGCACCGTCGCGGCGTACTCCGGCAGCAGCCGGGCGAGTGCGTCGTCGCCCCAGCCCGTCTCGACCGCGAGGTCGCCGCGCCAGCCGGCGGTGTGGTCGAAGAGCTGGCCGACGGTCACGGCCTCGCGGGCCGTGCTGTCCTGCAGCTCGAGCTCGGGCAGGTGCGTGATGACGGGATCGTCGAGCGACACCAGCCCGTCCGCGACGAGAGTCATCATCGCGGTCGCCGTGACCGTCTTCGTCGTCGAGCCGACCATGAACAGCGTGTCCGCCTCGACCGGGAGCGGGTGGTCGACGTCGGTGACACCGAACGCGGCGCACATCTCGCGGTCGCCGTGCACGACGCCGACGGCCGCGCCCGGGACGGCGTGCCGGGCGCACTCCTCCGCGAGGACGTCCGCCAGGGCCGCGTCGATCGTCAGGTCGGGGCCGGCGGCGGTGGTCGTCACGCTGGACAGTCTGTCGCGCGTGCTGCGCGCCGACGTCGGGAGGCGGTGACAACGCGGCAACGGCTTCTTCGTCCGGCCCGACGAGACCGGCGGTCGCGGCCGCGACCAGACTGCAGGCAGCATCGGGACTCGGGACGGGCGGGCACACGTGGCAGTCGACGCAACCCGCTACGCCCGCCGCGGGGCGGTCTGCACCATCGACCCGCTCGCCTCCGGCGCCGGCATCGCGATGCTGCGCGCCGGCGGCTCTGCGGCCGACGCAGCGGTGGCGGCCAGCGCCGTGCTCGCCGTCACCGCACCGCACATGTGCGGCATGGGCGGCGACGTCGTGGCCGTCGTGCACCCAGGTGGGTCCGGAGCCGCACCGACCGCTCTGCTCGGAGTCGGCCGCGCCGGGTCGGGCGTCGATGCGCAGGCCCTGCGCGACGAGGGCCACACCACGATGCCGATGCACGGCGACCTGCGCGCCGTCACCGTGCCAGGCTGCGTCGACGGCTGGCTCGCACTGCATGCGAGGTACGGACGGCTGCCCATCGCCGACGTCCTCGAGCCGGCCCGCAGCTACGCCGCCGACGGCTTCCCGGTCAGCCCGCTGCTGACCGGCGTACTGCACGTCGTGCGCGACGTCCCCGCTGCGGCCGACTTCTTCGTCGGCGGCGCACCTGGTGTCGGGGACGTACGCCGGCGACCCGCGCTCGCGCGCGCCATCGCCGACATCGTCACCGACGGCCGCAAGGCCTGGTACGACGGCGACTTCGGTCGCGAGCTCATCGCGCTCGGAGGCGGTCAGTTCGACCGGGACGACCTGGCGCGCGACTGCGCCGAGTGGGTCGCTCCGCTCAGCCGCCGGGTGTGGGGGCAGACCCTGCATACGACGCCGGCGCCGACGCAGGGCTACCTGACGCTCGCGCACCTCAGCGTGCTCGAGCGACTCGGTGCCCTGCCAGATCCCGCCGACCCGGCATGGGCGCACCTGCTGATCGAGGCGGCCCGCATCTCCGGTGCCGACCGGCCGCGCCGCCTCCACGACGGAGCGACGCCGCAGGACCTGCTCGACGACGCGACCATCGAGCAGTGGGTCGCGCGCGTCGACCGCGACTCCGCCGGCAGCGCCGTGCCGCCGACCGGTCCCGGCGGCACCATCTACCTCTGCGCGGTCGACGGCGACGGCGGCGCGGTCTCGCTCAGCCAGTCCAACGCCTCCGGCTTCGGATCGCACCTCGGCGTCGAGTCGGTCGCCGTACTGCTGCACAACCGCGGCATCGGCTTCTCGCTCGACCCGACGTCGCCTGCGGTGCTGCAGCCGGGGGCCCGGCCGCCGCACACGTTGTCCCCGCTGCTCGCCACGGATGACAGCGGCGCCGTCGCCGCAGTCGCCGGCACGATGGGCGGCGATGCGCAGCCGCAGATCGTGCTGCAGCTGATGGCCCGGTTGCAGGCTGGTGCAACCCCGGCAGCCGCGCTGGCTGCGCCGCGCTGGTCGTTCGCCACGCCGGGCGGTGGCGGCTTCGACATCTGGGGCACTGGCCTGGATGCGTCACCGGCGATGGCGGTGCGGCTCGAGCCGGCCGCCGCGGCGACGTGGGCCGACGGGCTACGCGCACGTGGGCACCGGGTGGAGACGCCGGCCGAGGCGGCCTTCGGACACGCGCACCTCGCCGTTCGTCACGGGGACGGGTGGGCGGCCGCTGCCGACCCGCGGGCAGCGGGGTCAGCCGCGGTTCTCTAGCCGGTCGTCGCGGCCCCGTCGCAGTGGCGCGTCATTCGGAGAACGTGCCCTCCCGCACAGCCGTCGCGACCCGCGTGGTGCCGTCGGTGCGCTTCATGTCGACGGCCGCCCGCATCTCCAGGATCTCCAGCAGGGTCCGCATGCTCTCGTTCATGCTCATCAACCGGCGGTAGTCGGCCGACGTCATCTCGATGCGCGTCACGACCTCCGCGTCCCCTCGCGCCGCCGCGCGGCTCGCGTCTTCGCGCACCTTGCGGATGACGAGGCCGACGTCGTCGAAGAACGACAGGACGGTCTCGTTGTCCGGCAGCCGGCCTTCCCGCCGCAGGCGATCTGCCTCCCGGGTGATGTGCTCCAGGTAGTCGGCGTACTCCGTCCCCTCGGCCGGGTTGTACGGCTGTGTCACGAGCTCGCCCATCTGCCCTCCCACGTGCGTGTTCGTCCGGGTCGCCCAGCGCATCGTCGTGCATGATCATCTTTGTGAGCTGCCCCGACTGCGTCGACACCCTCGAGTGCCACATCTGCGGGGGGCGGGGCCGGTCCGAGGCCAGCGGGATCCCGACGGTCTGCCCGGCCTGTGCCGGCACGGGGGTCTGCGCGACCTGCGGCACCGCGAGCGCCGCCCCGCGCGGCCGCTCCTCCGACGGTGCCCTGACCGCCGCCGAAGCCGGCACCGTCGGCAGCTCCCCGCTCGTGCACGCCGTCGGCAAGACGCTGTCCGGCAACAAGGCCCGCTGCGGTGCTGGGCTGATCAGCGCGATGACGACCGGCCGCTTCGAGCCGGATTCGCCGGGCAGCTGCCCGGACTGCGCCCGCCTGTAGCGGCGCGGCTCCCCGGACCGGGCCGCCCGCGCGCCTAAGTTCGGCAGGTGTCCTCGGTGCGCGACGAGCTCGAACGGCTGCGCGAGGAGGTCGTCCGGCTGCAGGCGCGGGTCGAGGAGCTGGAGACCGCGGCCGCTGCCCGTGACGCGTCACCGCCGGTACGACGGGGGATCGGCAGCCTGATCCCCGGCGGCCCGGCGTCCCGCGCCGGCTGACCGGCGCCTCGTTAGGGTCGCCCACGTGACCGGGGTCGTGGCGCGCGGGCTCCGCAAGTCGTACGGCGCCACGACCGCGCTCGACGGCGTGGACCTGGACGTGCGGCCCGGGACGGTGCACGGGTTGCTCGGGCCCAACGGCGCCGGCAAGTCCACCCTGCTCCGCTGCCTGCTCGGCCTGGTCCGGCTCGATGCCGGCACCATCGACGTCGCGGGCGCCGTCGCCGGCTTCGTCGAGGTGCCCGGCGCCTACCCGTACCTCACCGGCCGGCAGAACCTCGAGGTCCTGCGCCGGCTCGACGACGTGCCCGGCGACGTCGCCGCCGCACTCGCCCAAGTCGACCTGACCGCGCGGGCCGACAGCAAGGTGTCGGGCTGGTCGCTCGGCATGCGCCAGCGCCTCGCCATCGCCGCCGCGTTGCTCCGCGCCCCGGACGTCCTGCTCCTCGACGAGCCGGCCAACGGCCTCGACCCGCTGGCGGCCAGATCCCTGCGCGAGCTCGTACGCCGCCTCGCCGCGTCAGGCCTGACCGTCGTGCTCAGCAGCCACGACCTGCCCGAGGTCGATGCCGTGTGCGACGACGTCACGGTCCTGGTGGCCGGGCGGGTCGCGTGGAGCGGCGCCATGACGGAGCTGCGCAAGCGCCCCGGCCGGCACCTGCTCAGCACCAGTGACGACGCCCGGGCCGCGACGCTGGCACCTCCCACCCTCCGGGCGGAGCCGACCGAGGACGGCGGGCTGCTGCTGCACGGCACCACCGAGGACATCGACGGCTTCGTGCTCGCGCTGGCCCGCGCCGGCATCGCGGTGCGCGCGCTCGGGCCCGCGTCGATGGCACTCGAGGACGCGTTCCTGGAGCTGACCGGGTGAGCGTCGTCGGGGCGGAGCTGGTGAAGCTGGCCGCGCAGGTCCGGGTGCGGGTGCTGCTACTCGTGTGCCTGCTCGGGCCGGTCGTCGTGGCGTTCGTCCTGGGTCAGCAGGCGGGTTTGCCGAAGGACACCCTGTTCGGCCGGCACGTGCACGAGTCCGGCTACGCGCTGCCGCTGGTCATCCTCGGCTTCGCCGGCACCTGGGGCTTCCCGCTCCTGACCAGCCTGGTGGCGGGCGACATCTTCTCCGCCGAGGACGCGCACCGGACCTGGTCGTCGCTGCTGACCCGCAGTCGCACGCGCGGTCAGGTCTTCACCGGCAAGGTGGTCGCGTCGGTGCTCGTCGCGGTGACCCTTCTGCTCGTCGCGGCGACGACCAGCCTGGTCGCGGGTATCGCGCTGTCGGGCAGCAAGGGCCTGGTCTCGCTGTCGGGCACGGAGCTCTCACCGGGTCGCGCAGCGCTGCTGGTCGCGCTGAGCTGGCTGACCGCGCTGCCACCGCTGCTCGCGTTCACCGCGCTCGCCTGCCTGCTGTCGGTCGTGAGCCGCAGCAGCGTCGTCGGTGTCGGTGGGCCGGTCGTGCTCGGGCTGGTGATGCAGCTCGTCAGCCTGCTCGGTGGTCTGGGTGAGGCCGTCAACGCGCTCCCGACGACGCCGTTCTTCGCGTGGCACGGCTTGCTCCGTGAGCATCCGTTCTACGGGCCGCTGTGGCAGGGCGCGCTGGTGTCCCTCTGCTGGATCGTCGGCTGCCTCGTCGTCGCGCGACGGGTGCTGCTCACGCGGGACATCGCCTGAGGCTGAGCGTGCCCCCGGAAGGAATCCGCACCGAGCGTGTCGAAAGGTGCCGCTGGGCGGCGCGTGTGCGCCGGCCGGGAGGAGACGTCCAGTGCGGCACCACGGCAAAGCCCTGCGGTTCTCGCTCGCCGGTGCCCTGGTCGCCGGGCTCCTGGTGGCCGGAAGTGCTGTCGCCGCCGGGCCAGCCGACACCTTCACCGCCCGCGGCAGCGTCGAGCAGATCGACGTCACCGGTGTCGCCCCGAACGGTCAGCTGTCCCTGCTCGACAGCAAGGGCCATGTGCTGGTCAAGCGCCGCGCCAACGCGCTCGGCGGCGCGCTCTTCCGCAACGTCGAGCCCGGCACCGGCTACCACGTCTGGGACCTGGCGAAGGGCAAGGACTCCGGTCCGCTGACGGTCCACTCCCAGGACCCGAGCCAGTGGAACGCCGACATCTACAAGCAGTCGATCCCGGACGACGGCTACGGCTACCTGACGACCCGTGACGGCACCAAGCTCGCCTATACCGTGTGGCCGCCGACCAAGCCTGCCGGCCAGGGCACACCGGACTTCCAGCTGCCGGCCGGGCCCGACTACGCCCCGCCGTACCCGACCCTGATCGAGTACTCCGGCTACGGCTACGCCAACCCCGACGGCCCGGTCAGCGGCATCGCCGTGCTGGCCAACCTGATGGGCTTCGCCGTCGTCGACATCAGCATGCGCGGGACCGGCTGCTCGGGTGGGGCCTTCGACTTCTTCGAGCCGCTGCAGAGCATCGACGGCTACGACATCGTCGAGACCGTCGCGCGCCAGCCCTGGGTGCGCGACCACAAGGTCGGCATGATGGGCATCTCGTACGGCGGCATCAGCCAGCTGTTCACCGCTGCGACGCACCCGCCGTCGCTCGAGGCGATCTCCCCGCTCTCCGTCATCGACGCGACGGCGACGACGCTCTACCCAGGCGGCATCCGCAACGACGGCTTCGCGGTCGCGTGGGCAGCGGAGCGGCAGGCCGAGGCGCAGCCGGCGGGTCAGGGCCGCAAGGGGACCCAGCCCTACGCCGAGACCCAGATCAAGAACGGTGACACGGTCTGCAAGGACAACCAGGTGCTGCACCCCGAGGCCGCCGACCTGATGAAGAAGATCGGTGAGAACTCGCACTACGTCGCCCCGGTCGCCGACCCGCTCGACCCCATCACGTTCGTCCACAAGATCAATGTGCCGGTGTTCATGGCCTGCCAGTTCGAGGACGAGCAGACCGGCGGTCACTGCCCGATGCTCGTCCAGCACTTCACCGGCACGAGCAAGAAGTGGTTCACCTTCACCAACGGCGCCCACATCGACTCGCTCGATCCGGAGACCTACAACCGCTGGTACGACTTCCTGTCGCTCTACGTGGCGCATCAGGCGCCGATGGAGAACGCCGCGGTAACCGCAGCGGCATCGCCGGTCATCTACCAGGGCGCGATGGGCCTTCCGCAGGACGACTTCGTGCACATGCCGCCGGACCCGATCCAGGCGCAGCCGACGTACGACGGGGCGCTGGCAGCGTTCGAGGCGCTGCCGCCGGTGCGGGTGCTCTTCGACAACGGCGCCGGCGCTTCGCCCTTCGGTCAGAAGACGCCGGGCAACCCCTACCCGGGCTTCGAGGCGTCCTTCAAGGCCCTGCCGGTGCCGGGAACCGTCGCGAAGCAGTGGTTCCTCGGGCCGAAGGGAACGCTGGCCGACGCGGCCGGGGGAAGTGGCGTCGACGCCTACACGCCGGACGCGCATGCGCTGACCCCGACCGACTACGGCAAGAACACCGGCGGCGGCGGCCTGTGGGGCAACGCCTCGCAGTGGGAGTGGAACTGGAAGTCCAACCCCGCCGGTACGGCGGTCTCCTACGTCACCGAGCCGCTGAAGGCCGCCACCACGGTGGTCGGCGCCGGTTCGGTGCACCTGTGGGTGAAGTCGTCCACGCCGGACGTCGACCTGCTCGCGACGGTCAGTGAGATCAGTGCCGACGGCAACGAGACGTTCGTGCAGAACGGCTTCCTGCGGGCCAGCGAGCGCAAGCTCTCCTACGACCCGAACAATCTCTTCAAGCAGCCGAGCACGGTGCTCGAGCCGGTGCCGAGCATGCTCGCCGCCGATGCGGCGCCGATGCCCAAGAACCGGTTCGTCGAGCTCACCATCCCGCTCTACTACCAGGGCCACGCCTACCGCGCCGGCACCCGCATCCGGGTGACGATCGCCGCCCCGAACGGCACCCAGCCGATCTGGTCGTTCAACGACACGCAGCCCAAGGGCAAGGGCAACGTCTCCATCGCCTTCTCGCCAAGCATGCCGTCGTCCCTGACGCTGCCGGTCGTGCCGGGCGTCACGGTGTCCACGGCTCAGCCGGCCTGCCCGAGCCTGCGCAACGAGCCCTGCCGCACGTACGCGCCGCTCACCAACCGGGCCGTCGCGTGACGGCTGGCGGCTTCGACCGCGGCCGGCTGGCTCGGCTCGACGAGCACTTCGCCGGCTACGTCGAGGACGGGCGGCTCGCCGGCTGGGAGCTCGCTCTGACGCGGGACGACGAGATCGTGCACAGCGCGCACCACGGCATGCGCGACATCGAAGCCGGCGTGCCCGTCGACGGCAAGACGGTCTGGCGCATCGCCTCGATGACCAAGCCGATCACCTCCGTCGCGGCCATGAGGCTGTGGGAGGCGGGCGCGTTCGAGCTCACCGACCCGATCAGCCGTTGGCTGCCGGAGTTCGCCCAGCCGCAGGTCTACGTCAAGGGCAGTCACCTGGCCCCCGTCACCGTGCCCAGTCAGGAGCCGATCCGCATCTGGCACCTGCTGAGCCACTCCTCCGGGCTGAGCGCCGGGTTCATGTACACCAACGTCGTCGACCACCTCTACCGGCTGGCGGGCTACGAGTGGGGCGCGCCGGCCGGGGCGACGCTCGAGCAGTGCGTGAGCGACTGGGCCAGGCTGCCGTTGCGCTTCGAGCCGGGCACGGCCTGGGGCTACGGCGTCTCCAGCGACGTGCTCGGCCGGCTGCTTGAGGTGGTGACCGGGTCGCCGCTGGACGAGGTCTTCGCCGAGCTGGTGACCGGCCCGCTGGCGATGGACGACACCGGCTTCTACGCCGAGGGCGAGCGGGCCGATCGGCTGCCTGCCGTCTACCAGCGCGACCCGGTCAGCGGGGCGGCGGTGCGGCACGAGCTGATGAGCAGCCGCGGCAGCAGCAAGCCGGCGGTGCTGTCCGGCGGCGGCGGCCTGGTCAGCACCCTCGACGACTACACCCGGTTCACCCGCATGCTCGCGCTCGAGGGCGAGCTGGACGGCGTACGCGTGCTTGCGCCGACTACGGTGCGGCTGATGCGGCAGAACCACCTGCCGGGCGACCTCGGTCAGCTGTCGACGGGCGGGTTCGCCGAGACGACGTTCGACGGCGTCGGCTTCGGTCTCGGCTTCGCGACCATCGAGGACCCGGTCAAGCTCCGCACGCCGAGCTCACCGGGCGAGTTCTACTGGGGCGGCGCGTTCAGCACGGCGTTCTGGGTCGACCCCGTCAACCGCATCACGTGCACGTTCATGGCGCAGCTGTTCCCGTCGAGCACCTACCCGATCCGGCCGCAGCTGCGGCAGCTGGTCTACAGCGCCCTCACCGGCTGACTTCGGCGACCGGCTGCGCCGCGTCGACCTCGGCGAGGAAGTCGAGCACCTCCCGGTTGGGCGCGTCGCCCATCTCGACGAGGTAGTTGTGCCCGCAGCCCTCGTAGGTGACGAGCCGGCTGTCCGGCAGCGTCTCGGCCAGCTCGTGCCCCCACTCGACCGGCACGATCGGGTCCTCGGTGCCGTGCAGCACGAGCGCCGGCATCGTCAGTCGCGCGATGTCGGACAGGTCTGCGTTGTAGGCGCGCAGGGCGTTCTGCTGGGCGACCAGCGCCTCGGGAGCGGCGACGTCCTCGAGCAGTGCCTGCTGGTTGCGGGCGCGCGCGTCGGGAGGGCACACGGAGCCGTACATGGTGCCGTCGGCCAGTGCCTGCCGGGATGCCGTCATCAGCACGTCGTTGAGCTCGATCGGCGCCCGCGGCTTGTCGGGAGTGAGCACGCAGGTGCAGCCCAGCACGAGTGAGCGCACCCGCTCCGGCGCCGCGAGTGCGAGTTCGAGCGCGATGACGCCGCCCAGGCTGAGCCCGTAGACATGGGCGCTCTCCAGGCCGCTCGCGTCGAGCACGGCCAGCGCGTCGCCTGCCATGTCGGTGATGCTGGCGGTCGGTGTCCAGCCGCTCTGCCCGGTGCCCCGGTTGTCGAAGGAGATGAGCCGGTGTCGCGCGCGCAGCGCCGGCAGCGCGGGGTACCACATCGCACTGCTGTAGACCGCGCCCATGATGAGCAGCACGGGGCTGCCCGATCCGGTGTCGTCCCAGTGCAGCGTGAAGCCGTCGCGCTGGAGCTGCGTCATGCCGTACGCCGGTAGCCGACGCGTCGGTTCAGCAGGGTGGCGAGCGGTCCGGACAGGCCGTAGTCGGGTGCGCCGGGCAGCGGCGCCGACGCCGCCGCGCCGCTCGGCGGTGTGCACTTGCTGAAGAAGGTGCGCCCGGTGACGTAGCCCGTCTTGGTGAAGATGTGCGCGGGTCCGATCGGGAACTGGCCCTGGGTGAAGCGCTGACCGCAGTCGGCGTAGGCGTAGGTGCCCATGCTGCCGTCGGCGTCGAGGTGGTTGGGGTCCCACCAGTAGACGTTGGCGGCGTTGGGCCACGACCGTCGCGACGGATCGTTGTAGTCACCCACGAAGGCCCACCGGGACCGCCCGCTGTTGGGCACGGTCGGCAGGTCGAGATAGGTCTTGGCCAGCGACTCCCGCGTCAGGTGCGGCCCGTTCAGCTGCACAGCGGCGACCGCGTGCGAGATCATCTCCCAGTAGATGTGGCAGTACAGCGGGTGCGCGACGTAGCCGTTGTCGACGCTGGCCACCGCCTTGTAGCACTCCATGTCCTCCGGTGCGAGGTTGACCTCGGCGATGTTCAGGCCGAACGTGTGGCCGAGCTCCTCGACCGGTACGTCTCTCGTCAGGTAGGCGTCCTGGTCGAGTCCGCCCCAGCCCGTGGTGATCCACTCGGGGTAGTAGCCGATCTGCTCGGCCTGGATCTCGAAGAGCATCGCGTCGACGATGTCGGTGTTGAGGATGATCGACGAGATGTTCTGGTTCTGCGCCTTGACCAGCGCCTGCTGGATCTCCTGCACCATGTCGACGCCGGGCGCCTGGTCCAGCGGCTCGACCCCGCAGGTCTTCAGACCGGCGAGCAGCGTCGGGCCGGAGTTGCCCCATGCCAGCGGGATCTCCATCGTCGCCCAGGTGCGGTCCTTCTTCGGGTCCCACGCCGGGTTGCCGGTGGTGATGCCGGGGATGGGCGGGTGCCCCTTGAGCTGCTTGCAGACCCACTCCGCCGTCAGCTTCGCCGCGAAGGTCGGGCTGGTCTGGCTCCAGGCGTAGGGCTTCTCCTTCTGGTAGACGCTCTCGATCGGCGACAGCCAGGAGTCATTGACGACGTGGTTCTTCGTCCACTCGTCGATCTCGGCCGCGCTGCCCTCGATCTGCGCCGCGATCGGGTGGTACTTGCCGATCGCGTCCGTGACGTCGGAGCGCTGGTTGGACTCCTCGGCGGTCGCACTCGCCTCGGTGGCGTAGGCCAGCTGCAGCTTGCGGTTGTACATCATCGCGTGCAGGTTGAAGTACTTCTGGATGTCGTTGAGCGTCCGCAGCTGCGACGAGCTCTTCGCCGAGGCGTCGTTGATCCAGCCGTCGGTCTGCTGCTGGCCGTAGAACGAGACGACCATGTTCCACTGCGTCGACGTGACGCCGGGTTGGGTGCTGCCGCCGTTGCTGCCGATGAACGCGGCCTGGCAGGGCGGCGCGTATACCGAGTCCCACTGCCGCGGCGGGCTCCAGTTCGTGGCGCACTGCACGGTCGAGCTGCCCGTCTTCGGCGGCGTCACCGGGGGAGGCGGCGGCGGACTCGGCGAGGGCAGCCCGGCGCCTTCTTGGCCGGCGGTGCTTTCCAGCACATTGGGATCCTAAGCTTAGAATTCCACGTGGACAAGTTGTCGC
>JADMIO011184621.1_pt1 | contig 56242 bp, 48 predicted proteins | sample 8958161 | NCBI WGS metagenome assembly JADMIO01 (sample SAMN16585339, study PRJNA669376) | soil metagenome | isolation source: Crop rotation soil | place: USA: Cullars Rotation, Alabama | collected 2011
GGCGCCACGGTGACGTTCACCGCCACGAACGCCACGTGCCAGGTGAACACGCAGCCCGTGGTGAAGTTCAAGGCCCCGAACAACGCCACCGTGAACGCGATGCCGAGCACGTGCTCTGGCGGAACGTTCGGGGTGCCGGTCCCGGCGACCGCGATCACGGGTCCGGTCACGCTCACCGTCGGCACGGCCGTGAGCGCCGGGGTCAACTTCACGGTCAGTAACCCGCGGCCGGCGGGCGTGACGCCGAGCAGCGCTTTCCAGGGCACCACGTTCGTGCTCGACATCACGGGCACGAACTTCCAGCCCAACGTGGGCGTGGCGCTGAGCCCGGCGACGGGCGTGACCGTCGGCACCGTGACGTTCCTCGACAGCACGCGCATCCAGGCGCGGATCACGCTCGCTGCGAACGCGGCCTTCGGCCTGCGGAGCCTCGTGCTCACGAACGGGGACGGCGGCTCCGGCACGTTGCCGAACGCGTTCCAGGTGAACATCGCGTCGACCACGTCGTTGACGCTCTCGCTCACCGACCTGCAGGGCACCGCGCTGAACCTCGCGACGTGGCTGCCGAGCGTGGCGGGCGTGCAGGTGACGCTCGACAGCACCGGCCGGTGCACGGCGAAGACCGTGACGCCGACGAACGTGCTCCTCAAGGCACGGCTCGTCGGGGCGGCGCTGCCGCCGAACCTGACGTTCACGATCGCGCCGTCGGCGCTGCGCGGCACCGCCACCAACGAGGACTGCGAGGTCGACCCGACGACCGGCGTGGCACTGGCCGCGAACGCGCAGCCGACGAACGACTTCAGCATCGGCCTGCTCGGGAGCAGCCCGTCCCTCACGGCCCCGCTGAGCGTCGGCAACGTGCCCGTCGTGAACGCCGGCACGCAGAATGGCGTCCCCGTGGGTGAGGCGACCGTCCAGCTCTCGTCGTGGGACTGGGGCGGCAAGGTGATGGTGACCGTCACCGACAATCCGGCCGCGCCGACGGTCGCCGCGACGGCGAGCTTCCCGCTCGACACGGACGGCGACGACCTGCCCGACGTCTACGAGAACAACGGCGTCGCGGGCGTCGACAACACCGATGCGAACGGCGTCGGCGTGCTCGACGCGACCCTGCAGGACCGGAATGCGAACGGGATCAACGATCGCAACGACCGCTTCGCGCTGGACGGGCTCACCAACTTCGAGAAGTACCGCGGCGTCTATCTGAAAGGCCCGCTCAACGCGCGGACCGGAGCCGTGCTCGAGCACGTGCGACTGGGCGCCGGCAAGCGGAACCTGTTCGTCCGCGGCCGCGGCTTCGCCGACGACCCCGCGGTGGCGGCCGTGCCCGGCACGTGCGGCATCAACAACACGGGGGCGCCCGTCCCGAACCTGATGCCGGGGTTCCCGTGCCCCGTCTTCCAGATCGGCGACGCCTTCGCGACGAACGGCGTGCGAGTCCGTAACGTGGCGACCTCGTTCACGCCGACGACGGTCTTCCCGATCCGGTCGTACGTGACGCCGTCGACGCCCAACCTCGACATGGCGACCGTGACCTTCGACGCCTTCAACTGCGCGACCAACAGCCCGTGCGATCACACGGGCAAGACGGGCATTCGCCAGTGGCAGTTCCCGACGCTCGGCTTCAGCACGTTCGGCACGGGCACCACGTACGGTGACGCGCGGGTGTTCGCGCGCGCGGTGAAGGGCTACTTCCTCGACCGTCCGTACCGGCACAAGGAAGACGACACCGGCCGCTTCATTCCGATCGCGAACAGCCCACACGGGCTGCCGATGCTGTCGCCGATCACGAACGTCTGCGACAACCTCTCGGCCGGCGCGGACAACGGTCTCGCCGACAGCGGCGAGTGCACCACGGTGGTGAACAACGTCGCGGTGCCCGGCGGCGACGTGTTCGCGCCGGGTGTGTTCACCGCGGATCTGACCGTGATGGACGTGAACAACGACGGCTGCGTCGAGCTGCCGTTCGCGCCCGATCCGACGACGCTGCCCCTCTGCGACAAGACCGCCGGCACCGGCGAGTTCGGGCAGGCGACCCTCCAGCAGGTCGTGCGCTCGCTCACGACGCACGAGCTCGGGCACGCGGCGGGCATCAACGTCCACACGACGGACGCGGCCGATCTGATGTACCAGTACACGATCAACTGGTCGCGAGACGCGACCTTCTCGCCCGCGGCGGCGCAGCTCCTCCAGATCCACAACAAGGGGCTCCAGTGAGCCGCGCGGTGCGCTGGAGCGCGCTCGCGCTGGCGATCGCCTTCACCCTGCTCGGCGCCGGTATCGGGCGCGCGCAGGCCCCGACACCGCCGCCGCTCACGGCGCGGATCTTCTTCAAGGCCGGCCCGGCAGAGTCGGGGGTGTTCAACGTCGGACAGCCGGTGCCGATCATCCTCCAGCTCGAGAACACGAGCGGCGCGTCCGTCGCGACGACGCAGGGCTTCTCGCTCAGCGAGTTCTTCCGGCGCCTGTACTTCACCGATCCGCGCGGCGGCATCGTGACGAACAAGGTCGAGGAGAAGATCCACGACTACAGTCGCGTCTTCATGTGTCTCTCGCGCGGCGGCACGCTCCAGCAGGCCGGCATCTCCGTCGTGCCCCTCGAGGTCCTCGCCGGGCCAGGCGGGCAAGGGCCCTTCTTCGTCGAGTTCGAGATCGACGCGAGCCGGTTCTACGACCTGAGCCTTCCAGGCAGCTACACGGTCAAGGCGCAGATCCCGCTCCTGGTGTTCTCGCTGTCCCAGGGCGGCGCGGTGTTCAACGATTGCGACCAGGTTCCGGGCCAGGTGGCGAACGTGGGCGCCGTCGCCGGCAAGACGGACTTCACGATCCAGTCGAATACGCTGGCGTTCACGGTCCAGGGCACGCCGCCGCAGGCCCCCACGACGATCGCGACCGTGTCGCCGACGCCGCCGGCGGGCGGCTGGCTCACGCAGCCCGCGCTCGTGAGCTTCACCGCGACGAGTCCGAGCAACGTGCCGATCCAGAGGATCGTGGTGCAGGCGGCCGGCGCGGAAACGAATCTGACCGGGGCTCAGGGCTCGATCACGGTCACCACCGACGGTGACACCGTCGTCGCCTATCACGCAGAGGACTCGGGCGGGAACATCGAGGCCACGCAGACGCTGACCGTGCGCATCGACCGCACGCCGCCGGTGATCACCATCACGGTGCCGGCGGAGGGCGCGTCGTTCACGACGGGCCAGCAGGTGCGTGCGGCGTTCTCGTGCACCGATGCCCTGTCAGGTATCGCCTCCTGCGTCGGCCCCGTGGCCAACGACGCGCTGATCGACACGACTCCCGGGCCGAAGACGTTCACCGTCAACGCGACGGACGTCGCCGGCAACGTCGCCACCGCGTCGGTCACGTACGCGGTGCAGGGCGCGGCGCCCGGGCCCGATCTCGTGGAGACCTTCGTCAGCAACCCGCCGGCGACCGCCGTTCCGGGTGGGCGCTTCTCGGTGACGGACACGATCTTGAACCAGGGCGCCCTCGTCGCCGCACCCTCGATCACGCGCTACTACTTCGCGCTCGGCACGCAGAGGGGCGCGGGCGACACCCTCCTCGACGGCACGCGGTCGCTGTCGGCCCGGAATCCAGGCGTGAGCTCGACGGGAACGAAGACGGTCACGATCCCGACCAACGCGCCGCACGGCCTCTTCTACCTGCTCGCGTGCGCGGACGACACCGGCAGGGTCGCGGAGACCAACGAGGACAACAACTGCCGCGCGTCGGCGACGCAGGTCCGCGTGGGCCAGCCCGATCTCGTCATGACAGGGTTGACGGGTGCGCCCGCCGCGGTAGCCCCGGGTGCGCGTTTCGCCGTCACCGATACCGTGACGAATCAGGGCTCGGTCGCGGCCGACGCGTCGCTCACGCGCTACTACCTGGCCCTCGGGCCGCAGAAGACCGCGCAGAGCATCGCGCTTTCGGGGACGCGCTCGGTGGCGGCGCTGGGACCGGGCGTGTCCGTGCAAGCGACCACGCAGGTCACCGTGCCGGCCTCCGCGGCGCTGGCGGAGTACCACTTGCTCTCCTGCGCGGACGACGACGGGCGCGTGGGCGAGAGCAACGAGACCAACAACTGCGCGGTGGCTGCCGCGCGTGTCTCGGTGGGACGTCCGGACCTCGTGGTGACCGCGCTGAGCAACCCGCCGGCGACAGCCGCCAGGGGCAGCAGCTTCGGCGTGACCGACACGGTCACGAACGTCGGCGCGCTGGACGCGGGCACCTCGACGGTGCGCTACCACCTGTCGCTCGACCAGACGTTGAACAGCGGCGATCGCGTGCTGGACGGAAGTCGCTCGGTGCCGGCGTTGACGGCGGGAAGCCACTCCACGGCGTCGAAGCCCGTGAACGTGAGGATCCCGAGCAACATGCCGGCCGGCCGATACTTCCTGCTGGGGTGCGCGGACGCGGTGCAGCGCGTGACCGAGTCCGTCGAGGGGAACAACTGCCGTGCGTCCACCACGACCGTGGTGGTGCCGTGAAGAGAGAGGAGAACAGACCAATGAAGCGATTGCTGATGGCGGCACTCATTGTGGGACTCGCGCCTGTGCTGATGGGCGCGGGCGGTGGGGCCAACCCGCCGATTCCCGGGCAGGAGCAGATCGCGCGGAACCCGAAGTACAAGGCGATCATCATGATCGACGTGCACCCGAACAACACGACGACTGCGGGCCAGGGAACCGTCACGATCAGGACCGACAAGGTGTCGAGTACCGGCCCCATCGCGGCCGGATTCGTCTTCTTGCAGGGGTTTTCGCTCGGCTGCCAGACGGGTCAGGCCCTGACGGAACAGCGGTTCGTCGATGTGCGGCTCGTCGAGATCATGCCGACACCGTTCGATGTCATCAAGCTCTTCGCGCCCTTTGGGGAAGTCGTCTCGCTCGGCGGTGTCATCCCGCTCCGGAGCCCGATCATCACTGACGTCAAGAACCCGTTCTGCACCGGCACCGCGGATCCCGCCGACGACGCCGTCGACGGCCCCGGCATCCAGGTGTTCGAAGCGACCATCCAGTTCGTCGTCCCCGCCACGCCGTAACCCGAGCGTGAACCCTCGGACGCCCGCGGCCTCCATCCGTTCGGAGGCCGCGGGCGCCCTCGTGTACGCTGGAGCGCGCCCATGAACCCGGTGCGGTGCCGGCGTCGCCTCGTCCTCGTCGTGCTCGCGGCCGTGCTTGCGCTGGCCGCCTCGCTCGCACCCTCGGCCACGACCGCCTACGACCGCATCATCGGGTCGCGCACCTATCGTCCCGCCGTGGTGGGCCAGCGCGGCGTCGTCGCCGCCGGCCGCCACTTCGCCGCGCAGGCCGGCCTCAGGATGATCGAGCGGGGTGGCAATGCCGTCGACGCCGGCGTCGCAGCCACCTTCGCGGCCGCCGTCACCGAGATCTCGCACTTTGGGCTCGGGGGCGAGGTGCCGATCATCGTCCACCTCGCCACGCGGGGCGAGACCGTCGTGATCAGCGGGCAGGGCACGGCGCCGGCCGCGGCGACCCTCGATCGGTTCAAGGGCCAGAACGAGATTCCCGGCAACGGCCCCTCGGGCGGGGCGGTGCCCGCCGTCGTCGACGCGCTCGCGATCGCGCTCGCCGAATACGGCACGCTGTCGCTCGCCGACGTGCTCGAGCCCTCGCTCACGCTGGCCGACGGCTTTCCCTGGTACGACTTCCTGACGCTCTACATGCAGCGGGAGCTGCCGAAGATCCGCGCGATCCCGAGCGGGGCGCGCGTCTATCTGCAGGGCCCCGGCGGGACGATCCCGGCCGACGGCAGCCTCTTCAAGCAGCCGGATCTCGCGCGCACGTTGCGCGCGCTCGTCGCCGAGGAACAGCGCCACCGGAGCCGCGGGCGCAAGGAGGCGATCCAGGCGGCGCGTGACCTGTTCCATCGTGGAGAGATCGGCCAGCGCATCGCGAAGGCGGTGCAGGACGCCGGCGGGCTCATGACGGCGGACGACCTGGCGAACTATCGCGGCCGGGTCGAGCCCCCGACCCACCGGCCATTCAAGACCCGCCACGGGACGTTCGAGGTGGCGAAGACGGGCTTCTGGGGTCAGGGCCCCGTGCTGCTCCAGACGCTGGCGCTCCTCGAGGGCTTCGACCTCGAGCGCATGGGCCACAACTCCACGGAGTACATCCACACGGTCACCGAGGCGATGAAGCTCGCGTTCGCGGATCGCGACGCGCACTACGGCGATCCGGAGTTCTCCCGCGTGCCCGGTGCCGAGCTGCTCTCCGACGCCTACGCGGCGCGGCGCCGCGCGCTGATCGACCCGATGAAGGCCGACATCACCCGTCGACCGGGGAACCCCACGGCGCGCGAAGGCGCGCGCGGCGGCGTGCGCGTGGCGACGCTGCTCGCCGCGCCGCGAGAGTCGCCGGACACGACGTCGGTGAACGCCGCCGACGCGCAGGGCAATCTCTTCTCGGCGGCGCCGTCGTCCGGGTGGTTCATCGGCGGCGCGTTCATCGCGGGCGACACCGGCGTGCCGCTCGGCAACCGGATGCAGGCGTTCGTGCTCGACGAGGGCCACCCGAACGTCGTGGACGGCCGCAAGCGGCCCCGCACGACGCTGTCGCCGACGATCGTGTTGCGCGACGGCCGCCCGTTCCTCGCGCTGAGCAGTCCCGGCGGCGACAGCCAGGATCAGCAGGCGCTGCAGGTCTTCCTCAACATCGCCGTCTTCGGCATGAGTCCGCAGGAGGCGGTGGAGGCGCCGCGATTCAACTCGGGGCATCTCGAGGAGTCCTTCGGCGTCCACGGGTTCCGTCCGAACGAGCTCGACGTCGAGGACCGCGTGCCTGCCGGGGTCATCGACGCGTTGCGCCGCCTGGGCCACAAGGTGCGCGTGATCGGGCCGTTCATGATGAACACCGGCACGGCCGTGGCGGGATTCGACGCGCGGCACGGCACGGTGTTCGGCGCCGCGGACGTGCGCCGCCAGCGCTTCGTCACCGCCTGGTGAGCTGCTAGGTCAGCCCCTCGAGCGCGCTCTTCGTGCGCGCGATCTGGTCGAGCGTGCCGAGCGCCTCGAACGTCGCAAGCGAGCGCTCGAGCAGCTGCCGCGCCTCCGCGCTCTGTCCCCGGGCCCGGCGCAGCTCGGCGAACGTGACGTCGACCCTCGCCACCTCGTCGACCGCGCCGGCACGCTCGAGGATCTGTCGCGCGAGGACCAGGTGCTCTTCCGCTCGCGCGGGATCGTCCGGCAGCACGCACTCGGCGAGCAGACGCAACGCCATACCGTGCAGGTGCCGGTAGCCGGGCTCGCTCACCCACGTGATCGCGGTCTCCACGCGCTGCCGCGCGGACGCGTGATCGCCGGTGCGCAGCTGCGCCTCCGCGAGCCGGAGCGCCAGCATCGCGCCGCTGTAGAGGAGGTTCGAGCTCTCGAAGAACTTGACGGACTCGGCGATGGCCGCCGCGCCGACGTCGGCCTTGCCCGACTTCGCGAGACCGTACCCGTGCACCGCCCGCACGAAGGCGGCGTCGAACGGCGCGGGTGACAGGGCGAGCGCCTCCTCGCAGAAGCGGATGCCTTCCTCGATGGCGCCCCGCTGGATCTGCGTCGAGCCCGTGCGCCACAGCCCGACGACCTTCAACCGCTGGTCATTGGTGGCGATGCCGTAGTCGAGCGCGCGCCGGCAATACGCGAGGCTCGCGTCCCACCGCCCGAGCCCGAGCGCGGCGGAGCTGAGCACCCACAGCGTGCGGCATGCCCACCAGACGTTGCCGCGGGCCTCGAAGATCGCCAGCGCGCGCTCCCCGGCGTCCAGCGCGTCCTGGAGCTGACCGACGAATCCATACGCGTGGCTCAGACAGCAGGCCGCATAGGCGCCGAGCTCCTCCAGCCCTTCGGCCTCGGCGATCTCGGACGCGAGGAGGCACTGCGCGATCGAGCGCTCGGGGGGAATGCCCGTCAGGCTGTAGAGGAAGCCGAGCCAGTAATGCCAGGCCGCGCGCCGGGCCGGATCCGCCGACGACACGACGAGATGCTCGATGGCCTCGAGCGCCTGCATCTGATCGTTGTGGCGGCCCAGCGCGAACTTGATCTCCGACTGCTTGATGACCGCGTCGATGCGCCGCAGCCGGTTCGGCTGGGTATCTTCCATGCCGTCGAGGCGCTTGAGCGCCGCTTCGAAGTGGACGAGCGCCTCGGTGTTGGCCCAGCGCTTCTGCGCCTTCTCGCCCGCGCGGATCGCGTAGTCGACCGCCCGCGCGTCGTCGCCGCTGCGTCCGTAGTGGTAGGCGAGGAGCTCGACGACGTCGTCGAGCCGCTCGCCGTGCGTCTCCTCCAGCGCCGAGGCCACGTCGGCGTGATAGCGGCGGCGGCGCCGCTCGAGGAGGCCCGCGTAGACCACTTCCTGCGTGAGCGCGTGCTTGAAGGAGTAGGCGAGCTGCGGGTCCTCCGCGCTCGGGAACACGAAGTCGAGCGTGTGGAGCGTCGAGAGCCGCGGCAGGATCTCGCCGTCGGTGTGGAGCACGCGCGAGACCAGCGACACGGCGAACTGGCGCCCGATGACGGCGGCGGGCTGGAGCGTCTGCTTGAGATCCTCCTCGAGCCGGTCGATGCGGGCCGCGATGATGTCGTGGATCGTCTCCGGCACCGCGATGCCTTCCGCCTGGAGACCGGCGCGCCCGTCCTCCACGCGCAGCTTCTGCGTCTCCTGGAGCTGGCGGATGATCTCCTCGAGGTAGAGCGGGTTGCCGCCGCTCTTGTCGAGCAGCATCTCCACGAGTACCGGATCGACCTGCCCGACGTCGAGCAGCGTGCCGATCATGCGCTCCACGTCGCGGCGCGCGAGACCGCCGACGACGAGCGGGGTGGGACAGACCTCGTCACGCCACGCGGGCGCGAACTCGGGCCGCGTGCTGAGGAGCAGCAGCACGCGATGCCCGCGCACGGCGCCCGCGAGCTCCCGCAGGAACTCGAGCGAGCTGTCGTCCGCCCAGTGGAGGTTCTCGACCAGCACGATGCACGGGCGCCGCTCGGCGGCGTTCAGGATCAGCGCGGTGAGGAGGCGGAAGGTCCGGCGCTTGAGCTCCGCGCCTTGCAGGCGCACGAGGAACTCCTGCGCCACCGTGAGCCCCAGGAAGTGCTCGAGCAGGGCCTGCGCTTCCTCGTCCTCGTGCCCGAGCTGCTGGAGGAGCTCGCCCACGCGCTCCTCGACCGCCTCCGCGCTCGCGCGCTCGTCGATGCGCGCGAGCGCGCGCACGATCGCGAGCAGGGGGTGATACGGCACCGAGCGCCCGTACGAGGGGCAGCTCGCCTCCGCGGCCAGCGCGCCGGTCTCGTCGAGGCTGCGCATGAACTCGTAGAGGAGACGCGACTTGCCGACGCCCGGCTCGCCGGACATCCACACCACGGCGCCGTCGCCGCTGGCCGCGCGCTCGAACGCGTCGTAGAGATGCGCGCGCTCCGCGCCGCGGCCGGCAAGCGGCGTGAGACCGCGATCACGCGAGACCTCGAGCCGCGTGCGGCCGCGATGCTCGTCCAGCACGGCGGTGGCGCGCACGGGCGCGCTCTTGCCCTTCACGACGAAGTCGCCGAGATCGTCGAAGGCGAAGTAGCCCTCGGTGAGCAGGCGCGTGTGCTCGCTGATGACGATCTGCCCCGGCGCCGCGACGTTGAGCAGCCGGGCGGCGAGGTTCGTGGTGTCGCCGACCGCGGTGTAGTCCATGCGCAGGTCGCGGCCGATCGCGCCCACCACGACGGGACCGGTGTTGATGCCGACGCGCACGCGAAGCTCCAGGCCGTGGACGCGGGCGACGTCCGCCCGCAGCGGACCCAGCTCGTGCTGGATGGCGAGGCACGCGCGGAGGGCGCGGTGCGCGTGGTCCTCGTGCGCGATCGGCGCGCCGAAGAGCGCCATGCAGCCGTCGCCGAGGAACTGGTTCACGGTGCCCTCGTAGCGGTGGACCGCGCCCAGGATGACCTCGAACATCCGGTCCATGATCCCGTGGACCTCTTCCGGATCGAGCTTCTCCGACATTGCCGTGAAGCCGGAAACGTCCGTGAAGACCACGGTGACCTGCTTGCGCTCGCCCGCGAGCGCCGACTTCGACGTGAGGATCTTCTCGGCCAGATGCTTCGGCGTGTACGCGTGCGGATCCGCAAAACGTCCCGGCACCTGGGCCGCTGGTTCGGGCGCGGGCGGGGGTGGCGGCGGAGGCGCGGCGGGTGCCGCGGCCGCTCCCAGGCGCGTGCCGCAGTTGTGACAGAACTTGGTGCCCGGCGGGCTCGCCGTGCCGCACGAGGGACACATGGCCGCCAGGCGCGCGCCGCACTCGCCGCAGAAGCTGGCGGTCGCGGGGTTGTCGCTCTGGCAGCTGGGGCACGTCATCGATTCACCACTCCGTGACCGGCATCACGTAGTTCACGCCGAGCTTGACGCGCGCGACGCGGCCGTTGCCATCCATCTCGAACACGACACGCTCGCCGGGAATGCCGAAGCCATCCTTCGTCTCGACGCGGAACGTGTGCTCGCCGACCGGCACGAGCGTCGCGGGCGCCATCATGGGATCGGCGAGCGCCGGCCCGATCCACGTGAGGCGGCCGTTGTGGATGAAGACCTGCGAGTCGCCCCAGGCGTTCCGGTAGCGGCCGATGTACGGCTGCCACGCGGGATCCGGCAGCGCGGGCGCCGCCGGCGGCGCGGCGGCACGCACGATCGTGGGCGTGAGCCAGTCGAAGGCCTTCTCGACGATGGGTCGCGGCTCGCCGTCGTCGGCGTTGATCATCGCGATCATCGCCACGCGGTCCGCGAACGAGAACCGGAGCTCGGCGCGATAGCCGCGCAGCACGCCGCCGTGGCCGACGAGCGTCCGGCCCTGCACGCGCAGGACGTGAAACCCGAGGCCCCAGCCCGCCTGCCATTCCGGCTCGAGCCAGTGCACGCGCTGCATCTCGCGCAGCGTGCTGCCCCGGAGCACCGGCGCGCCGTCGGCGCGGAGCTGCAGCATCGCGAAGCGCGCGAGGTCCGTGACCGTCGTCGCGAGCCCCGCGGCGGCCGAGACGCCGCGCACGTCGCTGAAGGGCGCCGGCTGACGCTCGCCACTGGGCAGGCGGCGCGCGTACCCGCGCGCGAGCCGCGGATGCTCGGACGGCACCCCTTCGGGAATCGAGTCGTGCATGCCGAGCGGCTCGAGGATGCGGCTGCGCACGTACTGCGCCCACGGGATGCCGGACACGGCCGCGACGACTTCTCCCGCGACGACGAGCCCGAGGTTCGAGTACTTCCACCGCGTCTCCGTGGGCAGGATGCACGCCTGACCGCCGGCGGCCGCCCGGACCTGCTCGATCGAGGGGAACGCCTGATCGGTCCAGTACGGGAACGGTGACTCGCGTGGCAGCCCCGCGGTGTGGGTGATGAGGTGGCGGACCGTGATCGGCGGCGCGTCGGGAGAGGGCAACGACGGCGTGAACCACGGCAAGATGTCCCGCACCCGGTCGTCGAGGCCGAGCTTTCCCGCGTCCCGGAGCTGGAGGATGGCGGTGGCCGTGAACGGCTTGGTGATCGACGCCACGCGATAGAGCGTCTCGGCCGTCGCCGGCACCCGGCGATCGAGGTCGGCCCAGCCAAAGCCCCGCGCCCAGACCAGGTCCTGGTCGTGGACGATGGCGAAGGACAGGCCGGGCAGCCCTTTGTAGGCCATTTGCCCCTCGATCCAGGCCGAGAGGAGGTCAATCCCCGAGCGGACTTCGTGATGGTCCAGCAGCGTCGACGCCATGGGCCCTCCCGGCTTCGTTATACCTGGGTCAGCCTATAATCCGGCGAGATGCTTGTGAAGGGAGGGTCAACTGCTCCGTAAGGTGCTGGTCGCCAATCGCGGTGAGATCGCGACGCGCGTCATCCGAGCCTGCCGCGAGCAGGGCATTCCCACCGTTGCCGTGTACTCCGAGGCCGACCGTGACGCGCTCCACGTGCTCATGGCGGACGAGGCCTACCTGATCGGTCCCCCGGCGCCTGCGGAGAGCTATCTGTCGATCGACACGCTCGTCCGCGTCGCGAAGAGCGCAGGGGCGGACGCGGTGCATCCGGGCTACGGCTTCCTCGCCGAGAACGCAAAGTTCGCGGAGGCGTGCGCCGCGGCCGGGCTCGTCTTCATCGGGCCGCCCGCGGACGCCATCCGCAAGATGGGCGACAAGACCGCGGCCCGGCGGATCGCCCGCGAGATGAAGGTGCCGATGGTGCCGGGCACGGTCGATCCCGTGCGCGGCGACGACGAGGCCCGGCGGGTGGCGCGCGAGGTCGGCTACCCGGTGATGATCAAGGCCGCGATGGGTGGCGGCGGCAAGGGCATGCGCCTCGTGCGCGGCGAGGCCGAGCTCGACAGCGCGCTCCGCATGGCGCGCTCGGAGGCGACGACCGCGTTTGGCGACGGCAGCGTCTACCTCGAGCGCTACGTGGAGGAGCCGCGTCACATCGAGGTGCAGGTGCTCGCCGACGCGCATGGCCACGTCGTGCACCTCGGCGAGCGCGAGTGCTCCATCCAGCGGCGGCACCAGAAGCTCATCGAGGAGTGCCCATCGTCGTTCGTGGACGCGAAGCTCCGGCGCACGCTCGGCGAGGCCGCCTGTCGCGTGGCGAAGGCGGCGGGCTACGTGAACGCGGGCACCGTGGAGTTCCTGGTCGATCGCGAGCGCAACTTCTACTTCCTCGAGATGAACACGCGGCTCCAGGTCGAGCACCCGGTGACGGAGATGGTGACCGGCATCGATCTCGTGCGCGCGCAGCTCCGGGTGGCGGCCGGCGAACCGCTCGACTTCACGCAGGACGACGTGACGTGGCGCGGGTGGGCGATCGAGTGCCGGATCAACGCCGAGGATCCGTTCGCGGGATGGCTGCCATCGCCGGGGACGATCACCGGGTTGCGCCCGGCGGCCGGGCCGTGGGTGCGAGACGACTCCGGCGCCTACGAGGGCAGCACGATCCCGCGCTACTACGACACGCTGATCTCGAAGCTGATCGTGTGGGGCCCGGACCGCGAGGCCGCGATCGTCCGCATGGCGCGCGCGCTCGGCGAGTACAAGGTGACCGGCGTGCGCACGACGATCCCGGTCCTGGCGCGGATCATCGCGCACGACGATTTCCGTGCCGGCCGCCTGTCCACGCAGCTCCTCGAGCGGATCCTCCCGGAGCTCACTCCGTCTGGCGGCCGCCACGAATCGATCGCGCTGATCGCCGCCGTCCTCGCCGAGTACGAGCGTCTCCATCGCCGCGACGCCGCGCCTGTCGCCGCCAACGGCGCCGCGGCTCCCGGTGCAGCCACCACGCCCAGCGCGTGGCGGCTCGCCGTCCGTCCCGGATGGCGCTCGGGCACCCGCTAGATGAAGTTCTTCGCGACGATCGGGAGCCGGGCGGTCGAGGTCGAAGTTACGTTGAACGACGGGCGCTATCGCGTCGTGGCGGGCGAGCAGGTGTGGGACGTCGACGCGCGCCTGACCGCCCAGGGGATTTCCTCGCTCATCATCGACGGGGTCTCGCACGTCGCCGACGTCGAAGACCATGCGGGCGAGTGCGTGGTGGACATCGGTGGCGAGACCTACACGATCCAGGTCGAGGAGCACACGCGCCACATCATCCGGACCCGCGGCGGCGCCGCCGGCGGCGGGAGCGCCCAGACGCTGAAGGCGCCGTTGCCCGGCAAGATCACGCACGTGGCCGTCCAGGCCGGCGATGCGGTCACGGCGGGACAGAGCCTGCTCGTCATCGAGGCGATGAAGATGGAGAACGAGATGAAGGCGGCCGCGGCGGGGACGGTGCGCGAGGTCCAGGTTGCCGCGGGCCAGGCGGTGAACGCGGGCGACGTCCTCATCGTGATCGCGTAAGCCGTGATGGAAGATCCCGCCATCGTCTTCAAGGGTGTCAACAAGTGGTTCGGCAAGCTGCACGTGCTGCGCGACATCGACCTCTCGATCGCGAGGGGGGAAGTGGTCGTGGTCTGCGGGCCGTCCGGCTCGGGCAAGAGCACGCTCATCCGCTGCGTGAACGTCCTGGAACGCATCCAGAAGGGCGACATCGTCGTGCTCGGGCAATCGGTCACCGAGCCCGGGCTGCCGCTCGCACGCCTCCGATCGAACGTCGGCATGGTGTTCCAGCAGTTCAACCTCTTCGCGCACATGACCGTGCTGCAGAACATCATGCTCGCGCCCATGAAGGTGAAGCGCGTCACCCGCGACGAGGCCGAGCAGACCGCGCGGCGCCTGCTGGAGCGCGTCGGCATTCCGCAGCGCGCCGACTCCTATCCCGCGAACCTCTCCGGCGGCCAGCAGCAGCGCGTGGCCATCGCGCGGGCGCTCGCCATGCAGCCGCAGGTCATGCTGTTCGACGAGCCGACCTCGGCGCTCGACCCCGAGATGATCAACGAGGTGCTCGAGGTCATGACCGACCTCGCCCGGGAAGGGATGACCATGATGTGCGTCACGCACGAGATGGGCTTCGCCCGCCGCGTGGCGCACCGGGTGATCTTCATGGACGAGGGGCAAGTCGTCGAGCAGAATGAGCCCGAAGCCTTCTTCGCGGCCCCGAAATCGGAACGCACGCGGCAGTTCCTGTCCAAGATCCTCACGCACTGAAAAGGAGAACGCATCCCATGAAACGTTGGCTCTCGCTCTTCGTGCTGCTCGCGATGACGGCGATGGTGTCCGCCCCGGCCGTCGCGCAGGAAGGCACGATCGACAAGATCCGCAAGACCGGCGTGCTCACCATCGGGACCCGGACCGGCTCGCCGCCGTTCGCCTACATCAACAAGAACAACGAGTGGGTCGGCTTCACCATTGACCTCGTCGACATGCTCGTGAAGCCCGCGGTCGAGAAGGAAGTCGGCAAGGCGATCAAGATCGAGAAGAAGGAGTCGACGCCGCCGACCCGCATCCCGCTGCTCACGTCGAACGCGGTGGATCTCATCGCGGGGACGATGACCGACACGCCGCAGCGCCGGGAGAGCGTCGACTTCAGCCTCACGTTCTTCTACACGGGCGCGCAGTTCCTCGTGAAGAAGGGCAGCCCGATCAAGAGCATCAACGACATCGCGGGCAAGCGCGTGGCCGCCCAGCAGGGCTCGACCAACGCGAAGATCATCCGCGAGAAGGTCCCGAACGCCCAGCTTCGCGAGTTCCCGGACCAGCCGGCCGCGTTCCAGGCGCTCGTGCAAGGCCAGGTGGACGCGTACACGAACGACGGCATCCAGCTCTGGGGTCTGAAGGCGAAGGCGCCGAAGCCGGACGAGTGGGACGTCGTCGGCGACTTCTTCTCGGAGGAGCCGTACGGGATGGCCATGCGGAAGGGCGACGCGAAGTTCAAGGCGGCCGTCGACGCCGGCCTCAAGAACGGGCTCGAGTCCGGCAAGTACTTCGAGATCTACGAGAAGTGGTTCGGGCCGAAGGGCGAGGTCCCGTACCCGATGACGCCGCAGGTGAAGGCGTACCTGATGAAGCAGATCGGGAAATAAATTGACGGTCATGGACCGTCACGGTCGATCGTAGACACTCCACGGGGTGCAATACCAGTTCAAGTGGAGCGTGCTCTGGAGCGGCCAGTCGGCGAACTGGCTGCTCCAGGGCCTCATCACGACGCTGGAGCTCTCGGCGCTGGCGTGGCTGCTTGCCATCTGCCTCGGCATCCTCGCCGGCGCCCTCCGCACGGTCTCCTTCACGCCGTTGCGTGCGGCCGCCGTCTTCTACGTGGAGTTCTTCCGCAACGTTCCGCTGCTCGTGTGGATGTTCTTCTGGTACTTCGGGGTGCCGCCGCTCCTGCCGCGGTTCGTACAGGACTGGCTGTTCAACCACGGCGCTGAGTTCTGGGCGGCCGTCATCGCGCTCGGCGTCTACACGGGCGCGCGCATGTCGGAGGTGATCCGCGCCGGCATCCTGGCCATCCCGAAAACGCAGTTCGAGGCCTCGCTCGCCATGGGCCTCACCGTGGGACAGGCGTACCGCCTCATCATCCTGCCGATCGCGCTGCGGTTGATCGTGCCGCCCATGACCAACGAGTCGCTCAACCTCCTCAAGAACTCGTCGGTGGCGCTGACGATCAGCGTCGCCGAGCTCACGTTCCAGACGCGGCAGGTGGAGACGTACACGGCCAAGGCGATCGAGGCGCTCACGGCGGGCACGCTGATCTACCTCGTGCTGTGCCTGGGCATCGCCACGATCATGAGCCGCATCGAGCGGCGCTTCGCCATTCCCGGGCTCATCGCGCGTGTGGGGGCCGGATGAGGCGCGCGGCGCTCGCGCTCGTGCTCCTCGTGGCGGTCGTCGCGGGCTGCGTGGCGACTCGTCCATCGGCGGATGTCGCGCTGGAGCCGTCGCTGTGGCCGACCGACGCGCTGTACCTGCCGGCGGGGCAGGGACCGTTCCCGGCCGTCGTGGTGCTGTCGGGCTGCCTGGGCGTGCGTTCGAAGGACGCACGCTGGGCCGAGCGGCTGCGAGACCGGGGCTACGCCGTACTCGTTCCCGACAGCTTCACGGGACGCGGGCTCGCCACGCTCGAGCAGCGGCGCGACGTCTGCCGTGGGCTCACGCTGTGGGGCGGGACGCGCGCGGCGGATGTGCGTGCGAGCCTCGCGCACCTGCGCACACTTCCGCAGGTCGATCCGAGCCGCATGGCGGCGATCGGGTTCTCGCACGGCGCGTGGGCGGCGCTGGAGCTGCTTGCCGTCGCCTCGGACGACGACGTGCGCGGGTTGCGCGCGGTGATCGGCTTCTATCCGTACTGCGGCGTCGTGTCGCGCGCACGGTGGTTCGGCTGGCGCGTGGACGTGCCGACGTTGCTGTTGCTGGCCGGCGACGATCGGATGGTGTCGGCGCCGCAGTGTCAGAACGTGGCCGAACGGGAGGCCGCGGACGGACGGCGAGTCGTGTTCACCGTGTATCCCGACGCCGGCCACGGGTTCGATTGGCGGACCTCGCCGGCCACCGAGGACGCCCAGCGCCGTGTCGACGCGTTTCTGGCGGAGCATCTGGCACCCACGGTGCGCCGTGAGGCCGGAGCGGCGACGCGCCCATGACCGTCGACGTCATCGTCAACAACTGGCGGTTCCTGATCGTGCAGGGCTTCTTGGGTATCGGGGCCTTCGTCGGTGGCACGCTGCGCCTCGCGATCCCGGCGATCGTGCTCGGATTCCTGCTCGGCATCTTCGTCGGGCTCGCGCGCCTGTCGACCGTGTGGTGGATTCGCGTGCCCGCAACCGTCTACGTCGAGTTCTTCCGCGGCGTGCCGCTGGTGATGGTGATCTTCTGGATGTGGTTCATCATCCCGCAGCTGCTGCAGATTCCGCTCCCAGAGTACGGCGTCGCGCTCACCGCGTTCGTCATCTTCGAGGCCGCGTACTTCGGTGAGATCGTGCGCGCGGGCGTGCAGTCGGTGTCCGGCGGGCAGGTGGAGGCGGCGCGCGCGCTCGGTCTCACCGGCGCGCAGGGCATGGCCTACGTCATCCTGCCGCAGGCGCTGCGCAACATGGTCCCGGCGCTGGTGACGCAGATGATCGTGCTGTTCAAGGACACGTCGCTCGCGTCGATCATCGGCTACGTGGACCTGACCAAGGCCGCCCAGATCGTCAACAACCGCGAGATCAAGCCGTTCGAGCTCTATCTCTTCATCGCGGTCGTGTACTGGCTCTGCACCTATTCGATGTCGCGTCTCGCCCGGCGGATGGAACGGCGGGTCAGCCACGCCTAGTTGCTCGGAGGGGGGCTTCGCCCCCCTTCCGACGCGCAAAAAAGAGCGAGCCGCAAGGCTCGCTCTTTTTGCGCTGCTCCCCCAGACCAGGATTGCGCCGGCAAAGCCGGCGCGCGGAATAGCTGGTCACATGAGTGCCGTTTGGCCAGCGCAATACGTCTGCGTGCTGGGTGCAGGATCGTCGTCCGACCGTTAGGATGAGGGGAAGAGCACACGATGGATCGGGAACGCGCGTCACTTCGTGATCTGAGCGCCCGGTTGCTGCGGCTGCACTCCGTGCTGCTGGAGCGCGCGCGGCGGTCGTACGAGAACCGCCACGGGACGCTCACGCCGCGCGACCTGCTGCCGCTCCTGATCCACGACCAGCACTTCGCGTGGCTGCGGCCGCTGTCCGGCATGATCGCGGGGATCGACGAGGTGGTCGACACCGCGGACGTCGTCGCGGCCCACGACGTCGAGCGGCTGTTCGCGCAGGTGCAGCGGCTCCTCAGGTCCGACGACTCCGACCCCGCGTTCCACACCAGCTACCGCGATGCCCTCCAGGAGTCGCCGGACGTCGTCATGCGGCATGCCGACGTGGTCAAGCTGCTCGCCGCCCCGCCCGGAATCCCCCCGGCATCTCAATAGGCGGGAGGTACCCATGAGCCAGTCGTCACGCCCGGTCGCCACCGTCGTCCGTCCCGAGCCCGTCGTGGAAGGGGCCGGCGTCCGCCTCCGGCGCAGCCTCGGGTCGCGGACGCTCGACTATCTCGATCCGTTCCTGCTCCTCGACCACTTCGAGTCCGAGAATCCGTCGGACTACAAGGCGGGGTTCCCGTATCACCCCCACCGCGGCATCGAGACCGTGACGTTCGTCCGGAAGGGCGAGGTGCGCCATGGCGACTCGCTCGGCCACAAGGGAACGATCGCGGCCGGCGACATCCAGTGGATGACGTCCGGGAGCGGCATCCTGCACGAGGAGATGCCGCAGGTCCGCCCGGAGGGCCTGGCGGGCCTGCAGCTCTGGCTCAACGTGCCCGCGCGGGAAAAGATGAGCCGCCCCAAGTACCGTGATCTCCAGGGTGGCAAGCTCGCGGAAACCACGACGGCCGACGGCGCGAAGCTCCGCGTGATCGCCGGTGAGGCGGACGGCGGGCGGCTCGTCGGGCCCGTCGAGGGGCTCGCTGTCGCGCCGAAGTTCATCGACGTGACGCTCCCGGAGGGCGCCTCGTTCCGCGAGGCCGTGCCGCGGGGCCACACCGCGTTCGCGTACGTCGACCACGGCGCGGTGCGCTTCGGACCGGCGGGAACGACCGCGCAGGCGCCGACGCTCGTCGTGTTCGGCGACGGCGACCTCGTCGAGGCCTCGGCGGGACCAGGCGGCGGACGGTTCCTGCTCGCGGCGGCGCGGCCGCTCCACGAGCCCGTCGCGCGCTACGGCCCCTTCGTGATGAACACGCGCGAGGAGATCGAGCACACGCTCCAGGAGCTCCGGACGGGGCGGTTCATCAGGAGCGAGCCCAAGGGATAGTCGAGATGGGGGGCGCGAGACGCGCCCCCCAAGCCCCCCGCGCTCCGCGCCCGGCACAGCCGGGCCGCTCCGCGAGTGCCGAATCCCCGCAAACCGCTGCTCGGCGGCGGGCTCGCGGTACCATTCGAGTATGAGAACCGGGAACGGCGCCACCCCGAGCTTCTTCGAAACCGTCAACATCTACTTCGAGAAAGCCGCCGCTCTCTGCGACTACCCGCGAGGTCTCCTCGACCAGATCAAGGTGCCGAACGCGGTCTACGCGGTGCAGTTCCCGATCCGCCGTGAGAACGGCGACTACGAGGTCATCTCCGGGTGGCGCGTCCATCACAGCCATCACCGCGTCCCGGTGAAGGGCGGCATCCGCTACGCGCCCGAGGTGAACGAGGACGAGGTCAAGGCGCTCGCCGCGCTCATGACGTACAAGTGCGCGATCGTCGACGTGCCGTTCGGCGGCGCCAAGGGCGGCGTCGCCATCGACACGAAGAAGTACACGGCCGACGAGATCCAGCAGATCACACGCCGGTATACGAGCGAGTTGATCCGGGCGAGCTTCATCGGTCCCGGCATCGACGTACCCGCGCCCGACTACGGCACCGGACCGCGCGAGATGGCGTGGATCGCCGACACCTACATGACGTTCCACCCCGGCTCGATCGACGGTCTCGCCTGCGTGACCGGCAAGCCGGTAACCCAGGGAGGCATTCGCGGGCGCGTCGAGGCGACCGGGCGGGGCATCTACTTCGGACTCCGCGAGGCCTGCCTCCAGGTGGACGACATGAAGGCGCTCGGTCTCGCGACCGGCCTCGCGGGGAAGCGCGTGGTCGTGCAAGGGCTCGGCAACGTCGGGTACCACGCGGCCAAGTTCTGCGCGGAGGCGGGCTGCGTGATCATCGCGCTCGCCGAACGCAACGGCGCCGTCTACCGCGCGCAGGGGCTGGACGTCGACGCGGTGGCGAAGCATCTGCGCGAGACGGGGTCCATCCTGAACTTCCCCGGCGCCGAGAACCTCGTGCCCACGCAGGCGGCGCTCGAGCTCGACTGCGACATCCTCATCCCCGCGGCGCTCGAGAACCAGATCACCGCGGAGAACGCGCCGCGCATCAAGGCGAAGATCGTGGCGGAGGGCGCCAACGGGCCGACCACGGCGGACGCCGAGAAGATCCTCCTTGCGAAGAACGTCCTCATCATCCCGGACGTGTACCTCAACGCCGGCGGCGTGACCGTCTCCTACTTCGAGTGGGTGAAGAACCTCTCGCACGTGCGCTTCGGCCGCGTCGGCAAGCGCTTCGAGGAGGCGTCGTTCGAGCGCGTCGTGAACGCCATCGAGCAGTCGACGGGACACCGCTTCGCCGAGGCCGAGCGGCGGACGATCGTGCACGGCGCCGACGAGATCGACCTCGTGAACTCCGGGCTCGAGGAGACGATGATCGGCGCGTACCACCAGATCCACGAGATCTGGAAGTCCGACCGCCGCGTGCCCGACCTGCGCACGGCCGCCTTCCTGTCCGCGGTCCGCAAGGTCGCCACGAGCTACCTGGAACTCGGCGTTTTCCCGTAGTGCCGGAGCTGACGCTCGCCAACGGCGTCCGCCTGCACTGGCGCGAGGCGGGGATTGCCGATGGTCCGTGCATCGTCTGGGTGCACGGAGGCTCCGTCGAGGACTCCTCCATGATGGTGGCGGACCTCGAGCCCTTCTTCGATCGCGTCCGCGCGCTCTTTCCCGACACCCGAGGGCATGGGCTCTCGTCACGTTTCGAGCGCGTCGAGGACTACACGTACCCGCGGAAGGCCGACGACGTGCTGCTCTGGCTCGACGCGCTCGGCGTGCGCGAGGCCGTCTTCGGCGGCGCATCGATGGGAGCTGCGCTCTCGCTGTGGATCGCGAGCCACGTGCCCGCCCGCGTGCGCGCCGTGATCTCGATCAGCGGGCCACCCTTCGAGCCGCCGGCGAGTGACCAGCGCTGGTGGACCGAGCACCGGCCGCTCGTCGCGGCCGGGCGATTCGACGCGTACTTCGACGCCAACGTCCGGCTCCGCATGGGTGAGGACGGGCTCGCGAGGATCAGGGCGCGGCCGGAACGGTATGGGGAGCTCGTCGAGGGGTTGCGCCGCCACTCGACCGCATCGCTCCTCGCGCTCCTCGACGAGACGTACGCACGGACGACGTGGCTCGACGACTGCGCGCGGATCCGATGCCCGGTGCTGGTCATCTCCGGCTCGAAGGACCACTTTCCGACCGAGGCGATGTCGCGGCAGGTGGCGCAGACGATTCCCGGGGCGCGTCTGCACGTGGTCCAGGGAGGTCCGCACTTCCCCAATCGCACGCATCGCGGCGAGGTGCAGACGGCGATCGGCGCGTTTCTCACCGATATCGGCGTGCTCGGCCGCTCTTGACCGCCGGCGACGCGGCCCTGGGCACGCTCGCCGCGGTCCTCTGGGGCCTCGCGTTCGTCGCGACCCGCATCGGTCTCGACAGCTTCTCGCCCGCCCAGCTGGCAGCGCTTCGATTTCTCGTCGCGAGTCTTCCCGCCTTCATCCTGCCGAGGCCGCGGATCGGCTGGCCGCTCCTGATCGCGACCGGGCTCACGCTCTTCGCCGGCCAGTTCCTCTTCCAGTTCTTCGGGATCGCGCACGGGATGCCGCCGGGCCTCGCGGCGCTGGTCGTACACACGCAGGCCTTCTTCACCGTGATCTTCGCGGCGATCGTCCTCCGAGAGCGGCCGACGCCGAAGCAGGTGACCGGCCTCGCGCTCGCGTTTGCGGGCCTGCTCCTGATCGCCGCGACGACAGGACACGATCTCGCGGCGGTCGGCTTCTTCCTCACCCTGACCTCTGCGGTGAGCTGGGGCATCGGCAATCTGTTCGTGAAGCAAATCCGAGGAGTTCCACAGCTCGACCTGACGATCTGGATGAGTGTCGTGGTGCCGCTCCCGGCGCTCGCGATCTCGGTGGTCGCCGACGGGCCGGAGGCGTTTGCTTCGGCGCTCTCCCGCGCGACCTGGACCGGGTGGGTGGCCGTGCTCTACCTCGGTCTCGTGGCGACCGGTCTTGCGTACACGATCTGGGGCCGGCTGCTTCGCCGCTATCCGGTGGCGGACGTGGCGCCGTTCTCGCTGCTGGTGCCGTTCGTGGGAGCGCTCGCCTCCGCGCTCGTGTTCGGTGAGCGCTTTGGACCGGTGCGCCTGGCCGGCATGGCGAGCGTGCTCGCTGGCCTCGCGGTGATCGTCTTGCCGGTCGAGCGATGGGCGCGGCTGGCGCGCGGGCTCCCGGTCGGGATGCTTTTGCTGGTGGCAGCCGCGGGACCGGCGGATGCGATGAGCGGTGCCGAGTGGCGGCGCCAGCCCGAGGCCGCCAAGCGCGCCTACGTCGACGGCGTCATCGACGCGTGGCAGGGTGTCGTCGGCGTTCAGGAGTCCGTCGGTACCACCGATCGGGGCATCGGGGTATTCGCCGACGTCGTGAACTGTCTGCGCGACCGGCTGATGCTTCCGCCGCAGGTGTACACGCTCGTCGAGCGGCACGTGACGGACAATCCCGGCCTCCAGAGCAAGGACATGGCCGACATCGTCTTCTCCGCGCTCAGCCAGACCTGCCGGCGGTAGACCGCACCTCCGACTCGCCAGCCCCATAGCAGCGACAAGACGACGAACACGCCGCCGTGGACTTGTGGTCCTACAGCGCTCGGTACACCTCGGTCTCGAACGCCGTCAACAGTGCGATCACGGCGGGGTCGTGGAACGGCAGGATCTGGGACAGGAAGACCCCGGACACGCCGCGCGTGCGGTCGATCCAGAAGTACGAGTTCGCCAGGCCCGCCCATGCGAGGCTGCCTGCGGAGCGCCCGGTCGCACAGGCTTCCTGGTTGATGAGGAAGCTCATGCCCCACTTCTTCGTGATACCGGGGAGCAGCTCGACATCGACCGACAGATCCGGCGCGGCCGTCTTGATGAGCGCGGGAATGCCGAGCGCGCCGATGTGGTTCTCCGCCATTTGCGCCACCGTCTCGGGACGCAGGACCTGCGTGCCCGCCGCGCGGCCGTCCTGGGCGATCATGCGCGTGAACGCGAGGTAGTCGCCGGCGGTGGCATAGAGCCCGCCGCCGCCCATCAGGAACTCGGGATCGTCCGGGAGCGCGAACTCGATCGGCGTCAGCGTGCCGTCGGCGCTCCGCTGGTGGACGGTCGCCAGCCGCCCGCGGTGCGCCGGCGTGAGGGAGAACGTGGTGTCGTTCATCTCGAGCGGCCCGAAGATGTTCTCGCGGAAGTACCGGTCGAGCCGCTGGCCGCTCGCCGTCTCCACCATCTTCCCGGCCCAGTCGATGTTGATCCCGTACTCCCATCGATCGCCGGGATCGAACACGAGCGGGGTCGTCAACGCCGCGTTCGTGCAGGTCGTGATGCCCGGCGTGTTGGTCGCCGCCTGGTACTGGCCGATGGCCGGGTTCCACAGCTCGTAGCTGAAGCCCGCGGTGTGGGTGAGGAGGTGGCGCAGCGTGATCGGCCGTCGCGGCGCGCGCAGAATCGGCTGGCCCGCGGCATCGAAGCCGTCGAGCACCTTCGCCGCCCCGAGCTCGGGCACGACGTCGCTGGCCGGACGGTCCAGGCTCAGCTTGCCGCGCTCGACGAGCTGCATCGCGGCCGTGGCGGTGATCGCCTTCGTCATCGAGGCGATCCACACCATGGTATCGGTCGTCATCGGCGCGCCTCGGCCGAGCTCACGCACGCCGAACGCGCCTTCGTAGATCACGCCGTCGCGCGACGCGGCCGTCGCCACGACGCCGGGCACGGATCCCGAGGCCACCGCACGTTCGAAGAGGCTGTCGATCGCCGTCAGCTTCGCCATGGGACATCTCCCTCCGCGCCGCGTGGAGTCGGCGCCCGCGTGTGGCCGTCAACGTAGTGGTGGCCTTGCCGCGTGTCAATCGCGCGTGACGCGGGTGCGCAACGCGTGGGCGCGGGCCCGATGCTAGGATGCGGCCACCGGATCGCTCATCGCTCAAAGGAGACGCGACTCATGATTTCCCGTCGAGACCTGCTCGCCCTCGGCGCCGCCGGAGTCACGGCCGCCGCGCTTCCGTCCTCGCTGCACGCGCAGACGCCCAAGCGCGGCGGCACGCTTGCGCTGCGCATGTGGGATCCGCCGCACTTCGATCACCAGCTCGCGCACGCGTACAAGACCCACGTGGTGATCAGCTTCACGCACAGCCGGCTGCTCCGCCACAAGGCAGGCGCCGGGGTGAAGCCCGGATCGTTCGCGCTCGAGGGCGACCTCGCGGAATCGTGGCAGCAGGTGAACGACACGACGTACGTCTTCAAGCTCCGCAAGGGGGTGAAGTTTCACGCCAAGCCGCCGGTGAACGGTCGCGAGGTGACCGCGGAGGACGTTCGCTACACCTTCGAGCGGATGCTGAACGAGAAGGGCAGCACCAACGCCGCGATGTACCGCTCGATCGCCAAGATCGACGCCGTGGACAAGTACACCGTGCGCTTCACGCTGAAGGAGCCGTTCGCGTGGCTCCTGGATCACATCGCGAACCCCATGGCCGGCGCGATCATCGCCAAGGAGTGCGTCGAGAAGTTCGGCGACCTGAAGAAGCCGGAGGCCGTGATCGGCACGGGCCCCTGGATGCTCGACGCCTACAAGCCGAACCAGTCAGTGACGGTCGTGCGTAACCCGCACTACTTCACGCCGGGCCTCCCGTACATCGACCGGGTCGAGATGACCGTGGACGAGGACAACGCCTCGCGCATCGCCGCCTTCCTGGCCGGGAAGTACGACCTCGGCTGGGAGTTTCCGGGCACGATCAACCGCTCGGACTGGGTGCAGATCAGCGACACGCTGAAGAAGCGGCGCCCGAACCTCAAGACCATGGAGTTCACGTCGAACGTCGTGAACGACTTCGCCATGCGCACCGACGGGCCGCCGTTCAACGACGTGCGCGTGCGGCAGGCGGTCTCCATGGCCATCGACCGCAAGGCGATCATCGACGCCACGCTGGAAGGGGTCGGGGTCGTCAACGGGCCGGTGGCCGCCGCGCTCACGGACTGGGCGCTGCCCATCGATCAGCTGGGCGAAGGTGCGAAGTACTACAAATACGACAAGGCCGAGGCGCGGCGGCTGCTCGCCGCGGCCGGCCACCCGAACGGCATCCAGGCGAGCGTGTGCTTCGCCACGTACGGGTCCACCCAGCTCGTCGACCAGATGGAGCTCATCCTCCGCCAGCTCAAGGAGGCGGGGATCGACGCCAAGCTCGACCAGAAGGAGTACGGGGCGTACCAGGCCTCGTGCCGGGTCGGGAAATACGACTCGATGACGTTCGGTCCGCTCACGCCGTTCCTCGAGCCGGACAACTTCCTGTATGGCCAGTACTTCACGGGGGAGCCGCGCAACCGCAGCCACGTGAAGGACCCCGTGCTCGACGATCTCCTCTCACGGCAGCGCCGCACCTCCGACGTGAAGGCGCGGCGGACGGTGATCAACGACATCCAGCGTTACCTGGCGAAGCAGCAGTACTACGTGCACGCGCCGACGGGAACGTACGTGGCGGTGTGGGACAACGCGTTGAAAAACTACGCCCCTAACCTGGGCTACGACTACGGTGGCCGTTTGATCACGGCCTGGCTGGATCGGTAACGGCACTCGCGAAGCGGCCCGGCTTCGCCGGGCCGCGGAGCGTGGGGATATGGGGGGCGCGTCTCGCGCCCCCCATATCGGTCAATCTTCCTCGTCGTCCAGGTCGTCCTCGTCGACGAGGGCATCAGGCGCCTCGGCGACACCGCCGTCGTTCTCCGAGATCGGCTCGTCGACCTCGAGATCGTCCTGGTTGCGCCGAACCTTGTCATCAGCCATGGTGCGGTCCTCCTTCTCCGCGCGGCCGCGGAGAACCCCTGCGAGAGCAAAGGCACGGCCATCCACCTGCGAGGGAGGGCACCCCGTGATGAAGAAGACGCATCTCGAACCGAGCGAGCGGCAGAAGAGCCGCGCGTATTCCCCCGCGGTGATCACCGAGGGCGGCCGGACCGTCTGGATGGCGGGTCAGACGGCGCTGGCCGACGAGGCCGGACGCGACATCGCCGGCAACTTCGAGGCGCAGACCCGGCGGGTCTTCGCGCTGATGGACGAGGTCTTGCGCCGGGCCGGCGGCACGCTGGCCGATCTCGTCACCATGACGGTCTTCATCAAGGAGGCGCGCTACGGTGACCGCTTCGTGGAGATCCGGCGCGAGTATTTCCCGGAGGGCAACTTTCCGGCCAGCGCGCTGATCACCGTCGCCAACTTCGCGCGCCCGGGGATGGAGATCGAGATCCAGGGGATCGCGGTGGTGGCCGAGGGCTAGGGGACCTCCGTCCGACGCCACGTAGGCCGCGTCCTCTTCGCCCACGGACGCCAGGATGTCGCGCGCGTCGAAACCCTGTTTCTTCGCCTGGCGGGGATTGGCGCTCGGCAAATTCTCGAATCTGGACGTGCAGCCCATGGCAGAGCGCTGCATCGACTTCGGCGGGAGCGAGGGGCTCGGCCTGCGCGTGTGCGGCGGTCACCACCAGCATCACGAGGACGTGACGCCGCACCCGCGCATCGCCGATCACGGCCGCCGGTTACTTGACGGCGCCGGCGGTGAGTCCCGAGACGTAGTAGTCGAGGAAGAACACGTACAAGATGACGATCGGCACCGAGCCCAGGACGGCGCCCGCCATGAGCTGACCCCAGAAGTAGATGTCACCGCGGATCAACTCGCTCGTCACGCCGACGCTGGCCGTGATCTGGTCGGACGACGACGTGAACGTCAGCGCGTAGATGAACTCGTTCCACGACAGCGTGAAGGCGAAGAGCGCCGCGCACACGAGCCCCGGGATCGTGATCGGTAGCACGATGCGCCACAGCGCCTGCAGGCGCGTGGCCCCGTCCACCATCGCGCACTCCTCGATCTCCTTCGGCACCGTGCGGAAGTAGCCCATCAGGAGCCAGGTGCAGAACGGGACGAGGAAGGTGGGGTACGTGAGCACGAGCGCCCACTTCGAGTCCGCGATGCCCAGCCAGTTGATGACCTGGGCCAGCGGGAGGAACAGCAGCGAGGTGGGCACCAGGTACGTCACGAAGATGCCGGTGCCGAACGTCCCCACGCCGAAGAACTTCAGCCGCGCGAGGGCGTACGCGGCGATCGTCCCCATCACGACCGAGACGAACGTGGAGATGATCGTCACGAGCAGGCTGTTCTTGGTCCACACCAGGAAGGCCGTGTCCCACAGGAGCTTCGTGTAGTGCTCGAGCGTGGGACCTTGCGTGATGATGAGCGGCACCGAGTGCCGATCGTAGAGCTCCTTGTCCTGCTTCAGCGACGTCAACGTCATGTGATAGAAGGGAAACAGCGCGAACAGGAGGAAGGGCAGCAGCAGCGCGTGAATCAACACCTTCTTGCGGAACGCGCGCTTGCCCATCAGTAGGCCTGCTTCCGGATGAACCTCAGCTGCACCCAGACCACGAACACCAGCAGCGGGAACAGATAGAGCGAGATCGCCGCACCCTCCCCGATGCGCCCGCTCTCCAGGCCCACCATCCGCGAGAGCGTCGCGAAGAGGTGCGTGGAGTTGATCGGGCCGCCGTGTGTCAGCACGTAGACGATGTTGAAGTCGCTGAACGTGAAGATCGTCGAGAACAGCACCACGACCGCCAGCACCGGCTTCAGGAGCGGCAGCGTGATGTACCAGAAGCGCGCCCACGCGCCCGCGCCGTCGGAGTGCGCCGCCTCGTACAGGTCCTTCGGGATCGCGACGAGGCCCGCGAGGATGGTGATCGCGAAGAACGGCAGCCCACGCCACACGTTGACGGTCACCACGGCCGCCATCGCGTAGTACTTCTGGCCGAGCCAGTTCGGCCCCGGCGGATCCATGATGCCGAGATTGATGCCGGTCCAGTTCACCACGCTGTAGAGCGAGTTGAACATCCACCACCAGCCGAGGGTGGACAGCGCGGTGGGAATGACCCAGGGCAGCAGCACGGCACCGCGGATCATGCGCTTGAACCAGAGCGCCTCGTTCAGCAGCAGCGCGAGCGCGATGCCCAGCACGACCTTGAACGCCACCGCGATGCTCGTGAACACGAACGCGTTCTGGAACGTCTGACGGAAGGCGTCGCTGTCCCAGAGCTTGATGAAGTTGTGGATACCCACGAAGTGGCTCGGCCGGCCGATGAACGCGTTCGACAGCGCGAAGTAGAGTGCCATGCAGAACGGGTACGCCACCAGGAGCAGGATGAGGATCATCGCCGGGGTGATGAACAGCGGCCCCAGGATGTGCTCGCGGTCGAAGAACTCGCTCAGGCGCGCCCGCCAGGGCAGGCGCGCCTCTGCAGCTGCGGGAAGGGTTCCGATCGCCACGGTTCCGCTACCCCGCTATGATCTTTTTCATCTCGTTCTCCGCCCACGCGATCGCGTCCTTGGTCGCGGTGCCCGTGACCGCCTTGGCGATCATGTTCGGGAGGATGTACGAGTTGGTGATGAGCTGCACCTTGTCCGCGCCGGGCGCCGGCCAGCCGTACGCGTGATACTGCACGCCCTCGCCCTTGAGCGCGGCGTACTTCGGATCCGTCTTGAGGACCGGATGGTCGGCGAGGTTCGTGTACGCCGGCAGGTTGAAGGCGTCGCCGGCCATGATGTACTCGTCGTATCGCTCCTTGTTGCCGAGCAGATACTTGATCCACTCCTTCGCTGGCTCGATGTTCTTCGAGAACTTCCAGATGCCGATGAAGCGCGGGGTGTCGGTCTCGTGACGGCCTTGCGGCCCGGCGAGGCTGCGATGGTGATTGATGCCGTCCGCCGTCACGAGCTTGCGCTGCTTGGCGACGATGTAGGCGCTGACGGGATTGTGGATCCAGCCCGCCTTGCCCTGCTGGATCGACTCGTTGTTGCTGGCGTCGGACCACGAGAGCACTTCGGGCTCCATGCAGTCCTTGAACATCTTCTTGTACCACTCGACCGTCTGGACGGTGCCCGGCGAGTTGATCCTCACCGTCTTGCCGTCCTTGTCGACTTCCATGCCGCCGAACGACCACAGGACCGGGCCGGCCGTGGAGATCGAGTCGTAGTTCTGCGCGATGGGAATCCCGATCGGGTTCCCCATCTTCTTCAGCTCCTTGCCGACCGTGTAGAGGTCCTCCCACGTGTCCGGCACCTTCAGGCTGGCCTTCTTGAAGAGGTCCTCGCGGAACGTGCACACGAACATGCCGTGGTACTGCGGTACGGCGCGCCAGACACCCTTCACGTTGCCGCATTCCTTCGCCGAGTCGATCGCCTTGCCGTACTGCTTCTCGAGGCCGGCGACGACGTCGGAGACGTCCACGAGCTGCGGCTCGTAGAGCCAGGGGAAGTGCATGCGCATCTCGACGAGGTCGTGTCCCGCCTGGGTCTGGACCTCGGAGGCGTACTTCGCCTGCTGGGGCCCCATGTGGGAGATGTGGTCGATCTTCAGCTTGATCCCGGTGTCCTTCGTGAAACGCTGACCGATCTCGGCGAGCTTCTTGTCCGAGGCCGGGGCGAAGTTGTTCCAGCAGAGGTAGCTGATTTCGCGCTGCTGTCCGACCGCGGGAGCCACGCGGGCGGCCAGGATGCCGGCGAGTCCGGTGGTGGACGCGGCGACGAAGCGACGGCGACTCATCCTGCTCATTCGGTGCCCTCCGGGCATGGCGTGATCTAAGTCAGGCGAGTGTAGACGAGTGGGTGGGGGTGTCAAGGCAGGCGAGGGTCGGATTCACGGTATGATCGGGCGAATGTCCCCGCTTCGTACGGTCAGTATCGTCGGGCTGTTGCTCATGCTCGCGACGGGCTGCAACCAGGAGACGAAAGCATCGGCCGCGCAGCCCAAGGCCGCGTCGCCGCCGCGCCCCGTGAAGGTCGTGCCCGCCGTGCAGGAGAGCGTCCCGCGGACCGTCGTGGCGAGCGGTACGCTTGCCGCGGAAGATCAGGTCATCCTTGGTGTGAAGGTGGCAGGCCGACTCGCCGAGCTCTCGATCGATCTCGGCAGCCGTGTGCGCAAGGGGCAGGTGGTCGCGCGCATCGATCCGGGTGACTACCGTCTTCGCGTGGACCAGGCGCAGGCCGCGCTCCAGCAGGCGCGCGCGCGTCTCGGCCTGACGCCCGACGGGACCGACGATCGCGTCGATCCCGAACAGACGGCCCTCGTGCGACAGGCGCGCGCCGTGCTCGAGGAAGCCAAGCTGACCAACGACCGGAGCGGCAAGCTCTGGGAGCAATCCTTCATCGCCCGCGCGCAGGTCGACGCGGCGGCGGCCGCGCTGCAGGTCGCCGAAGGGCGCTTCCAGGACGCCGTCGAGGAAGTGCGGAACCGTCAGGCCGTGCTGGCGCAGCGCCGCTCGGAGCTCGAGCTCGCGCGGCAGCAGCTCGCCGATACGAATCTGGTGTCGCCCATCGAGGGTGCGGTCGGCCAGCGGCAGGCGTCGGTCGGCGAGTATCTGGCGCCCGGTGCGCCCGTCGCCACGCTCGTCCGTCTCCACCCGCTCCGCCTGCGCGTGGCCGTGCCCGAGCGTGAAGCGGCCGCGGTGCAGGTCGGCCAGGCGGTAAAGGTGACCATCGAAGGCGAGGCCACCGAGCACGTCGGCCGCGTGGCGCGTCTCAGCCCCGCCATCCAGGAGCAGAACCGCACGCTCACCATCGAGGCGGAGATTCCGAACGAGCGCGGTCTCCTCCGGCCCGGGTCGTTCGCGCGCGCGTCGATCGTGACCCAGATGGCGCAGCCCACCGTGATGGTGCCGGCGAGCGCGATCGTCACGTTCGCCGGGATCGAGAAGGTCATCAGCGTGAAGGATGGCAAGAGCGTCGAGCGCCGCGTGCAGACCGGACGCCGCGACGGCAGCCGTGTGGAGATCACGTCGGGGTTGAACGCGGGTGAGCCGGTGGTCGTGGACCCAGGCAACCTCACCGGCGGACAGTCTGTCGTTGGGGTGGCCGAGACGGCCCCCCCAAGCCCCCCGCGCTCCGCGCCGGGAGTGAATCCCGGCGCTCCGCGGGTGCCGTAGCCCATGCAAAAACTCGCCGAGATCTGCATCAGGCGTCCGGTGTTCGCGTCGATGATCATCCTCGCGCTGGTCGTCGTCGGCTCGGCGAGTTACTTCAAGCTCGGCGTGGACCGGTTCCCGAAGGTCGACCTACCGACGATCTCCGTGCGCACCGACCTGCCGGGCGCGTCCACCGAAGAGGTGGAGACGCAGGTCTCGCAGAAGATCGAGGAAGTCGTCAACACCGTCGAGGGCATCACCGAGCTCCGCTCGATCTCGGGCGCGGGCAAGTCGGTCATCATCGTCACGTTCGCGTTGAGCCGCAACATCGACGTGGCCGCGCAGGACGTGCGCGATCGCGTCGCCACCGTGCTCGCGAAGCTGCCCAAGGACATCAAGCCGCCCGTCATCGCCAAGAACGACAACGATGCGTCGCCGGTCATGACCGTCGCCCTGTCCGGCAACCGGTCGCTCCGCGAGCTGACCGAGCTGGCCGACAAGGTCGTGAAGATCCAGGTGGAACGCTCCGCCGGCGTCGGCGAGGTCCGGATGGTCGGCGGCCTGCTCCGCGCGATCAACATCTGGATCGACGCCGACCGGCTGGCCGCCTACCAGATCCCCATCAGCGACGTGCGCGACGCCATCGCGCGCCAGAACTCGGATCAGCCCGGCGGCAACGTGACGCGCGCGGGCCGGGAAGAGAGCCTCCGAACCCTCGGGCGGATGATGGACTCCCGCGCGTTCGAGGAGCTCGTCGTCACGACGAAGAACGGCGCGCCCATCCGCATCCGCGACCTCGGCCACGCGGAGGACGGCACCAAGGAGCAGCGCTCCCTCGCCCGGCTCGACGGCGTCGCGACGGTGACCCTGGAGGTGCGGCGCCAGTCCGGCGAGAACACGGTGGCCGTGATCGACGGGGTGAAGAAGGCGCTCGCCCGCGTGCAGCCGCAGCTCCCGCCCGATGTGAAGGTCGAGGTCATCCGCGACCAGTCGCGCTACATCCACACCGCCCTGCACGAGATCAACGTGCACCTGGTGCTGGGCTCGATCCTCGCCTGCCTGGTCGTGCTGGCGTTCATGCGGAGCTGGCGCTCCACCATCATCGCGGGCATCGCGATCCCCACCTCGGTCATCGCGGCCTTCGGGGTCATGTGGGCGCTCGGGTTCACGCTCAACAGCGTGACGATGCTGGCGCTCGTGCTGATGGTCGGCATCGTCATCGACGACGCGATCGTCGTGCTGGAGAACATCTTCCGGTACGTGGAGGAGAAGAAGGTCCGGCCGTTCGAGGCGGCGCGTCTCGCCACCGCCGACATCGGCCTCGCGGTCACCGCGACCACCTTCAGCCTCGTGGTCATCTTCGTCCCGGTGTCGTTCATGTCCAGCGTATCGGGCCGGTTCCTCTACCAGTTCGGCCTCACGGCGGCCGTTGCGGTGCTGGTCTCCCTCCTCGTCTCCTTCACCCTCACGCCGATGATGAGCGCACGGCTGCTGCGCGCCGAAGACGCGGCGCACGGTGGGGAAGACGCGGCGGCGCGCTCGCGGCAGGGCTTCTACGGGTTGATCGACGCCGCCTACATGTGGTGCCTGGCGCTGTCGATGCGGTACCGCTGGGTCATCATGGCCGTGTCGGTGGTCGTCATCGCGTCCTCGGTGCCCTTCTACCGGGAAGTGAAGCAGGAGTACATCCCGAGCGACGTGGACGAGGCGGAGTTCGACGTCATCGTCACCGGGCCCGACGGGATGAGCATCAGCGCGATGTCGGAGGCCATGGAGGCCGTCGAGAAGGAGATCCGCGGCATCCCGGCGGTGCGGACGGTCCTCGCGTCCACCGGCGGCGACTTCCTCGGTCGCGTGAACACCGGCAACATCTACGTGCGCATCGCGCCGCACACCGAGCGGACCGTCACCCTCGAGCGGCTCTGGGACGGGCTCATCAGCGGCAAACCGCTCGCCGCGTTCCAGAACAATTACAGCCAGCGCGACGTCATGACCCAGGTGCGCGCGCGGCTGCGCAAGTACCGCGACTTCCGCTTCACGGTGCGCAACGCGCCGTCGTTCAACATCGGCGGCGGCAGCTTCGACATCGACTTCGTGCTGCGCGGGCCGGAGCTGGAAGCGCTGGCCGAGTACGGCGACAAGCTGCGCCTCAAGTCGCTCGAGCTCGGCGGCATCGTCGACGCCGACACCACGCTGAAGCTCGAGAAGCCCGAGCTGCGGGTGAAGATCGACCGCGATCGGGCGGCCGATCTCGGCGTGGACGCCTCGCAGGTGGCGACCGCGCTGCGTCTCGGCGTGGGTGGCGAGGAGGAAGTGTCGCGCTTCCGCGACCCGACGGTGGGCGAGGACTACCACGTCGACATCCGTCTCGCGGAAGCCGATCGGGATCGGGCGAGCACCATCTCGCGGCTCTTCGTGCCGCGGCAGGGCGGCGGCCTCGTACGGCTCGACAACCTCGTGAAGATCGAGAGCGGGATCACCGCGGCGCGCATCGATCGCTCGGATCGTCAGCGCGAGGTCCGGTTGCGGGCCGGCGTCGCGCCGGGCTACGGCCAGGCCGACCGCATCGAGGCGCTCCGCCAGGCCGTGCGCGAGATGCAGCTGCCGGCGGCGTACACCACGGCTGTCTCCGGCCGCGCGCGCGAGCTGGAGCGGACGTTCACCGAATTCCTGTGGGTGTTCCTGCTCTCGGTGATCTTCATGTACATGATCCTCGCCTCGCAGTTCGAGAGCGTCGTCCATCCGCTCACGATCCTGCTGTCGCTCCCGCTCTCGGTGCCGTTCGCGCTGCTCTCGCTGTGGTGGACGGGCAACACGCTCAACCTCTACTCGGCCCTCGGCATCCTCGTGCTCTTCGGCGTCGTGAAGAAGAACGCGATCCTCCAGATCGACCACACCAACAACCTGCGCGCGTCCGGGGTCGAGCGGTACGAGGCGATCATGCGCGCGAACCGCGACCGGCTGCGGCCGATCCTCATGACCACGCTCGCGCTGGTCGCCGGCATGCTGCCGCTGTGGGTCGGCTCCGGACCGGGCGCGGAGGAGCGGCGCGCCATCGCGGTGGTCGTCATCGGCGGGCAGACGCTCTGCCTGCTGCTGACGCTGCTGGTGACCCCGGTCGCGTACTCGCTGTTCGAGGACTTCGGGCGGGTGTTCCGCTGGCGTCCGTCACTCGGTCAGGCACGCTCGTGGCGCCGGCGGCGGCTCGCGCTGGAGCAGGGGCCCGAGAACGGCACCGCGTACGAGGAGCGGCGCCCGCACTAGGGGCTCTGGCGCTCCTCCGGGGGACGCGCTACCCCGGCCGGCAGCGTTGTCCTGTTGCCGTCCGGACCGGTGATCACCAGCGGCGGCACGTAGTTCTCGTGCGGCGAGATGCGGCGCTCCCAGTGTCCAGGCACATGCGCGCTGCCCGCCTGACCCGGCACCGGCACGAACCGATCCGGCACCCAGACGTCGGCCGGATGCTGCCCGATCGGCGGCGCCGGCACGGTGGGCACCGGCCGATTGATCGAGCGGTTCAACGAATCCAGCGCCGGCCCGGCCGGAGTCGTCGGACCGATGCGCGGGCTTGCCCCGACCTGGGCCAGCAGCAGCGCGGCGGCGAGGAATGCATGCGCTCGCATGTCTGTATCGTACGACGCGCCGTGCGTGTCCGCCGATTCACGTCGCTGCGAACACCGCGTCGAGGTACTCCGCCTCGTCTCGCGGGCCCACGACTGTCAAGCGGCCGTTGACCACCGTCGACGGGACGTCGCTCACGCCGTACCGCACCGCCAGGTACGGAAACAGCGGCACCATGATGACGTCGGTCGTGATCCGATCGCTCTCCAGCGCGAACCGTGTCGACAGCGCGACCGCTGTCGTGCAGTCGAGTCAGGTCGGCGAGGCGAAGACCTCCAGGTGGCGTGGCGTCTCGAGGCCGCGGAGCCGCTCGATGGTCGTGGCCGCCAGTCCCGTGTGCCGCTCGGCCACCGCCCGGACGACGCCGAGGAACGTTTCCAGCTCGTAGCCGTCGGGCAGCCCGTAGTAGTGCACGCCGGGATCGGTGGCGCCGGTCACCGCGAGACACGGCGTGCGGCGAATGCCGGCCGCCGCCTCGCGCTTGGCGTCCCACCGGTCGGCGAGGATCCGCAGGGTGATCCGCGGCGAGGCTGCCGCGATGCGCTCGAGCAACTCGCGTTCGGCGCGCGAGTACCAGCTCTCCACGTCCGAGGTGTACGAGACGAGCGTGACGGGCGCGGGCAGATCAGCCAGGGCTCCGGCGAGGTCCATGCGTGTTCCTCCTCGCCGATCACTGTAGGAAGGACGACGCGCCACGATCCAGGCCGGATCGACGGCGTGATGACGGTTTTACTTTCGGCTGACCCCGTTGACGGCGCGACGCACCGTCGAATCGAAGGCGCGACCACGGCGGTCGCGCAGCGCGGACGAGGCGCCCCGCGCGACAGGGGACGACAGCACCACCGACGTCGCCGGCGTGCCGCCGTGGCGGGCGATGGCCTCGATCACAGTCTCGAGGTGCTTCATGGACGTTGCGACGACCTTGAGGACGTAGGCGTCGGCGCCGGTCACGTGATGGCACTCCAGCACCTCGGCAAGGCCCTGCACGAGCTGCTTGAGCCGCGCGCACTTCTCCTCGGGCGCGGCGACCCGGATGAGGGCGACGATCGGGAATCCCACCTTCTCGAACGCGACCTCGACGCGATAGCCGGTGATCAGTCCGGCGTCTTCCATGCGCCGCACGCGCTCCGCCACCGCCGGCGCCGAAAGCCCGACGCGACGGCCGAGCTCGCTGAACGGAATGCGGGCGTTCTCCTGGAGCGCGTCGAGGATCTTCCAGCCGATGTCGTCGAGGATCACGCGTGTGGCTGCCAGTCCTTGAAGCGCTCGCGCAGCACCTTCTTGTCGAACTTGCCGACGCTGGTCTTCGGCACCGCGTCGATCAGCACCACCTCGTCCGGCAGCGCCCAGCGCGCGAGCTTGTCGGAAAGATACGTGATGATCTCGCCCGGCTCGACCGTGACGCCGGGCTTCGGGACGACGCACGCGAGCGGGCGCTCGACCCACTTGGGATGCGGCACCGCGATCACCGCGGCCTCGAGGACCTTCGGGTGACCCATGATCATGCTCTCGACGTCGATCGAGGAGATCCACTCGCCGCCCGACTTGATCAGGTCCTTCGTGCGGTCGGTGATCTGGATGTAGCCCTCGGGATCGATCGTCGCCACGTCGCCGGTGCGGAACCACCCGTCGTCGGTGAAGCGGTCGGCGGCCTCCGGGTAGTTGTAGTAGGTCTTCAGCACCCACGGTCCGCGCACCTGGATCTCGCCCATGCTGCGGCCGTCCCACGGCTGCTCCACGCCCTCGTCGTTGACGATCCGCAGGTCGACGCTCGGCACCGGATAACCCTGCTTGGCGCGCACGGCGTACTGGTCGTCTTCCGCCCAGTCGCGCATGTAGCTCTTCAACCGCGCGAGGGTGCCGATGGGCGACATCTCGGTCATGCCCCAGGCGTGCATCATCGTGGCGTCGAACTTCTTGTCGAATACCTCGATGAGGCTCCGTGGCGCCGCCGACCCGCCGATCGGGATGCAGCGGATCGTCGAGATGTCGAAGCCTTCCTTCTCCACCAGCTCCTTGATCGCGATCCACACCGTGGGCACCGCGCCCACGAAGGTGACCTTCTCGGCCTGCACGATCTCGCAGATGTCCTTCGGCTGGACGTTCGGTCCCGCGAAGATCTGCGTGGCGCCGGTCATCACGCCCGCGAACGGCACGCACCACGCGTTCGCGTGGAACATCGGCACCACGTGGAGGATCACGTCGTTCTCGGAGATCGCCATGGTGTCCGCCATCGCGGCCGTGATGCAGTGGAGGTAGATCCCGCGATGCGTGTACACGACGCCCTTCGGGTGGCCCGTGGTGCCGGACGTGTAGCACATGCCGAGCGCGTCGGTCTCCGCCAGATCCGGCCACGCCGCGAGCGGCGTGGCCTTCGCCAGAAGCGTCTCGTACTCCGCGAGCCCGCCGGGTACCGTCGCGTCGGGCGTGTCCGGCATGATGACGATGTGCTTCACGCTGGGGATCTTGTCGCGGATGCTCGCGAGCATCGGATAGACGCTGGCGTCCGCGAAGATCACCGAGTCCTGCGCGTGATTGATGATGTACGTCAGATCCTGCGCGGAGAGCCGGAAGTTCAGCGTGTGGAGCACCGCGCCCGACAGCGGCGCCGCCCAGTAGATCTCGAGATGGCGATGGCTGTTCCACGCGAGCGTCGCGACACGGTCGCCCTTCCGGATCCCGAGGTCGCGGAGGACTCCGGCGAGGCGCAGCGTCCGCTCGGCGAACTCGGCGTACGTGTACCGGAACAGCGGGCGCCCCGGCACCCGCGTGGCGAGCGTCTTCTTCGCGAATAGCTTCCGGCTCCGCTCGAAGAAGTGCTTGAGCGTGAGCGGATGATTCATCATCAGATCGTTCAACTGCGCGGTCATCGGACTGGGCCTCCGCGTTGGTCGTCGAGGCTCACGGGGCCACGCACCGGAACCCCACGTGATGGTGTCCGGCCGCGGCGCCGCGACGCTCGTAGTCTCGTCGGCGCGTGGCGCTCAGGCTCTCCGCAGGATCGTCATGGCTCGCGCCCCGTACCACGACCCGTTCGCGGCCCGTAAACGCCGTGTACGTCCAAGGGTAGGGCACGAGCGCCGTTGCCGTCCACTCGCGGAGGTTGCCCAGAATGTCGTCGATGCCTTCGGGCGTGCGGCCGGCTGGACGCGCGTCGCCCCGCTCGGTCGCGTTGTATGCGCGGGCAAAGACCGCGCGCTCGGGCGTGGGCGGCGCGGTGCCCCACGGATACGTGCGCCCGTCAGTGCCGCGCGCGGCGCGCTCCCATTCCGCCTCGGACGGCAGTCGCCATCCCTTCGACGCGCAGTAGTCCCGCGCGCCGAACCACGACACTTCCACCGCGGGATGCTCTTCGAAGCCGGCGTCCGCGACCCAGCGTCCACCTTGTCGGTGGATGCGTGCGTCGCCATCGTCGTCGTCGTAGCGTCGTCCATCGGGCCCCGTGAGGCCCGCGGCATTCAGGAAGGCGGCGAATTCGCGGTTCGTGGTCTTGCGCGTCTGGATGCGGTACGGCGGCAGCGTGATGCGGTGAGCGGGGCGCTCGTCGTCAGGACCATCGTCGCGGCCCATGACGAACGTACCGCCCGGGATCGTCGCGAAGTCCTGCGCGAAGGCGGCTGCAGGGAGGCTCAGCGTGAGCAGCAGCACGAGCCGGAGCCTCATCGGCCCCGACTCTAGGAGGTCAGGCGGTCTGGGTCAACGCGGGCGGGCCGAGCAGCCGCTGGATCTCGCTGATGAGCGCGGTCACGTCGAACGGCTTGGTGAGCGCCACGACGTTCTCGCGGCCCTCCACGGCGACCAGCTTGCCGGGATCGCCCGACACGACCACGACCGGAAGGTCCCGCCAGGTCGGGTCGGCGCGGAGCTCCTCGAGGAATTGCAGCCCGCTGTAGCCCGGGAGCGAGAGATCGAGGATCAGCAGCTCGGGACGGAGCTCCTCGAGGCGCTGCTCGGCTTCCTTGGGCGTCGCCACGGCGACGGTCGGGTAGCCGGCATCATCGAGGATTGCGGCGATGATGTCCCGCAGGTATTGCTGGTCGTCCAGGACCACGATCCGCGTGCTCATAGTACACAGGGTCCCGATGCAAGTTCATACCCAGGTCCCGGGATTCTTATGTGACGCATGTTTACGGGACACCCCCTTTGATGGGGCGTCACGTTGGTGGCCACATTGTCACGAAGATGACGCGATGAAGCGACGCCCTTGGTCAGCCGTCAGATGGGGTGACAGGTGAAAGGAGCCAGGGCCATGAACAACCCGTGGAAGCTCGCAACGATCGGTCTTGCGCTCGCTGGAGTCACGGCGATCTCCACCGGGCTGACGACCGCGTACGTCCTCCGTCCGTCCACCGAACCCGCCACCCTGACGGAGGCTGCGCCCGCGCCCCCGGCCGCGCCGCCGGCCCGGATCGTGCGCGCGCCGCGCGCCGTCCCGGCGCAGGTCGTGGCGCAGCCGGCCCCGGTAGCGATGCCGGCCGTGGCGACGCGACCGGCGGTCGTGCGGCCGGTGAGCGTCGAGCCCGTGGCCACTGACTGCAGCACCGGCGGTGAGCGTGCGATGAAGATCGCCAAGCCGGGTCTCATCGGCGCCCTCGCGGGCGCGGGGCTCGGCGCCATCGGTGGCGCGATCGCGGACGGCGGCGATGCGGCCGGCAAGGGCGCGCTGATCGGCGGCATCGCCGGCGCGGCGCTCGGCGGCGGCTACGGCGCCTACAAGACGAAGCAGGAGTGCGGCACGATCTTCGGCAACAACGCCGGCTTCGCCGGCAGCCCGATCGCGACGGTGCCGCAGACCGCGGTCGGTGCGAGCAACGGCATCACGGTCTTCAACGCGCGGTAACGCGCGGAGCTGAACCCCCCGCCGGCTGTCCGGCGACGAAACTTCCCCCTCGTCGCCGCGACAGCCGGCTCAGCGCTTCTCCCTCGCGTGGTATCGTGGCGCGCATGCGCTCGCGATGGAATGACGTCGAAGCGGCCAGCCTGTCCGGTCTCGATCTCCTCGTCTACGCCTCGCGCCTCGTCGGCGCGGAAACCTCGCTCGTCGTGTGGGGCGGTGGCAACACGTCGATCAAGACGCGAGAGCGCGATCATCGCGGCCGCGAGATCGACGTGCTGCGCGTGAAGGGGAGCGGCTCCGATCTGAAGTCGGTGCAGCGCAAGGACTTCCCCGGGGTGCGCATGGACGACATCCTCGCGCTGCTGCCGCGCGACGACATGGGCGACCAGGAGATGGTTGGCTATCTCGCCCACGCGCTCCAGGATCCCGGCGGGGTGCGGCCGTCGATCGAGACGCTCCTGCACGGCTTCGTCACCGCGCCTGCGGTCGTCCACACGCACGCCGATGCGATCGTGTCGCTCACCAACAACGATCAGGCGCGCCAGACGCTCGCCGACGTCTATGGCAAGGACGTCATCCCGCTCGAGTACCGGCGGCCCGGCTTCAAGATCTCGCGGGACGTCGCGGACGCGATCCGCGAGCATCCCGAAGCCAAGGCGCTCGTGCTCGCCAAGCACGGGACGATCTGCTGGGGCGCCACGGTGAGAGAAGCGTACGAGGCGACGATCGAGCTCATCACGCGTGCCGAGGATGCGATCCGCGAGCGACGCCGCGGGCGCCAGGTGTTCGGGCCGCCCCGTGTCCGCGTGCTGGAGCCCGGCGAGCGGCGTGCGACCGCGCTCGCGCTGGCTCCGGCGCTGCGCGGGCGGCTGGGGCGCAGCAAGCGCGTGATCGTGACGTTCGACGACTCGCCGCCGGTGCTCGAGTTCGTGTCGTCGTCCGAAGCGCCGACGCTCTCGCAGGTGGGGCCCGCCACGCCGGACCACACGATCTACACGAAGCGCTTGCCCGCGTACGTCGCGACCGACGGCAGCCCGTCGAAGCTCGCGGCGGACGTCGACGCCGGCGTCGACCGATTCGTGGAGGAGTACACGCGGTACTTCGAGAGTCACAAGTTCGAGGGCGCGGAGCTGCTCGATCCGTTGCCGCGCGTGGTGCTGGTGCCCGCGCTCGGCATGTTCACGGCCGGCAAGGATCGCCGGACGGCGAGCATCGTCAACGACATCTATCACCACACGATCGACGTGATCGGGAACGCGGCGGCGTTCGGCCGGTATGCGTCGCTCTCGCCGAAGGACGCCTTCGACGTCGAGTACTGGCCGCTCGAGCTCTACAAGCTCACGCTGGCGCCGCCCGAGAAGGAGCTGGCCCGGCGCGTGGTGCTCGTGACCGGCGGCGCGTCGGGCATTGGGAAGGCGGTCGCGAAGAAGCTCGCCGCCGAGGGCGCGCACGTCGTGGTGACCGACCTCGACGCGAGCGGCGCCAGGACCGTGGCGGACGACATCGTCAAGGGCGTGGGCGCGGGGCGCGCCATCGGGCTCGACATGGATGTCACGAGCGAAGTGTCGGTGCGCGCGGCCTTCGAGGAGGCGATCCTCGCCTACGGCGGCGTCGACATCATCGTGTCGAACGCCGGCATCGCGCACGGCGCCGCGGTGGCCGAGATGCGCCTGGAAGACTGGGAGCGCTCCTTCGCCGTGAACGCGCGCGGCCACTTCCTCGTCGCGCGCGAGGCGATGCGGCTCTTGATCGCGCAGGGGCTCGGCGGCGCGCTGGTGTTCGTGGCGACGAAGAACGTGATGTCGCCTGGCAAGGACTTCTCCGCGTACTCCGCGTCCAAGGCGGCCGAGGCGCAGCTCGCGAAGGTGCTCGCGCTCGAGGGTGCGCCGCACGGCATCCGCTCGAACATCGTGAACCCGGACGCCGTGTTCCAGGACTCGAAGCTCTGGTCCGAGGACATCCGGCGCGAGCGCGCGGCCGCGCAGGGCATCGGCGTCGACCAGCTCGAGGATTTCTACCGCAAGCGCAATCTCCTCGCGGCGCGCATCCTGCCCGAGGACGTTGCCGAAGCGGTGCTATTCCTCGCGTCGGACCGCTCGGCCAAGACGACCGGCTGCACGCTGACCGTGGACGGCGGCGTCAAGGACGCGTTCCCGCGGTGACCGTCTCGTTCGGGTTCGGCGCACAGCTCAAGCCACACCCGCCCGCCGAGCAGTGGGACACGGTCCGCGCCGTCGAGCGTGCCGGCTACGACTCCGTGTGGACAGGCGACCACGTGTCGTTCCACAACCCGATCTACGAATCGCTGACGCTCCTGGCGTCGTACGCGTCGATCACCACGCGGATCAAGCTCGGCTCGGGCGTGTATCTCCTGGCGCTCCGCCCACCCGCGATCGCGGCGAAGATCACCGCCACGCTCGATGTGCTGTCGGGCGGCCGGCTCATCTTCGGCGTCGGCGTCGGCGGCGAGAACCCGAAGGAGTTCGAGCTGACCGGGTCGCCGCACAAGGAGCGCGGGGCGCGCGTCAGCGAAGGGATCGACGTGGTACGCACGCTGTGGCGCGACACGCCCGCGTCGTTCGACGGCCGTTTCACGAAGTTCACCGGCGTGTCGATCGATCCGAAGCCGATCCAGAAGCCGGGGCCGCCGATCTGGATCGGGGGACGCTCGGATGCGGCCCTCGCCCGTGCGGGCAAGCAGGGCGACGGCTGGGTGTCGTACGTCGTGCAGGCGGCCCGTTACAAGGAGAGCCTCGACAAGATTCACGCCGCCGCGGCCGGCGTGGGGCGCGCCCTCGACGCGTTCACGCCCGCGCACATGGCGTTCATCACGCTCGGGAAGGACTACGAGACCGCAAAGGCGACCTGGGTGCGACTCCTCAGCAAGCAATACGCGCAGGACTTCGGGCCGCTCGCCGGAAAGTACGGGGTGATCGGGACGCCTGCACAATGCGCGGAGCAGCTCCACCCCTTCGTCGAGGCCGGCTGTCGCTACTTCGTGTTCAACTCCGTCGTGGACGCGCCCGAAGAGCGGGCACACCTCGAGACGATCGCCGCCGAGATCATTCCCCGCTTCCGGGCGCAGTGACCCGTGGCGGCGCCGCCGCGCGAGTGCCGCGCCGTCGTCGCCGACACCCGCACGCTGACGCCCGAGATCCTCGAGATCGACCTGCGCATGACGGATCCGTCCACCCTGACGTTCGTGGCGGGGCAGTGGATCTCCGTGCCGTTCGGGCCGAAGATCGTGCGCGCGTACTCGATCGCGTCGACGCCGGCCACCGCGTCGACGATCACGCTGTCGGCCGACGTGGCGCCTGCGGGGATCGGCTCGAAGTGGCTGCGCAGCGTGTCGCAGGGTGACGAGGTGGTCTTCAAGGGACCGCTCGGAGGCTTCGTCTTCGATCGCGCGGACGCACGGCGGCCCCTGTTCGTGGCCGAGGAGATCGGCATCGTCCCGATCCGGTCGATGCTCCTGGATCTGCGCGAGCGTGGCGACGCGCGTCCGGCGACGCTCGTGTACTGGGTGCGCGATCCCGGGTGGCTCGTCTACGACACCGACTTCGAGGCGCTCGAGCGCGCGGTGGGCGATTTCAGCTATCGTCCCGTCGTCGGCGGATCGCTCGCCGACGCGGTGGCCGAGGCCGCGCCGAGTGTCGAGGGGCTGGTGACCTACGTCGCGGGCGGCGCCCGGACGATCGCCACGACCCGCGAGGTCCTCATGGCGCGCGGGCTCGACCGCAAGTCGATCAAGTGGGAGAAGTTCTACGGGTGATGACGTCGTGAGCGCTTGGACGATGGGCACGCCGGAATCCGCCGGCTTCGACAGCGCTTACCTGTCTGGGATCGCGAGAGCGCTGCGCGCCGGGGCATTGCGGAACGTGCACGGCGTGCTCGTCGTGCGGCACGGGCGTCTCGTGTTCGAGGCGTACTTCAGTGGCCGCGACGAATACTGGGGCCGGACGCTCGGCGAGGTGCGATTCGGGCCGGACACGGTGCACGACCTCCGGTCGATCACGCTCGATGGTGGGCGACCGTGCGGTGCCTTGGGTCGCGGCATTCGGGAACGGCGGGCAGCGCCTGTTCGTGCTGCCGGAGCTAAAGCTGGTTGTCGTCGTCACCGCCGGGAACTACAACCAGCCCGATCAGTGGCGCACACCGCTCGCCGTCCTCAATCAATTCGTGATGCCGGCGCTTGCCGTGGGACCACTCGCATGACGCGCATCGGGACGGCATGGAGGTGACGGCGTGGCGGATCTGACGGGTGGCGAGCTGGTCGCGCGCGTCCTGAAGCAGGCGGGCGTGGGCCACGTGTTCACGCTGTGTGGCGGCCACATCCTGCCGATCTACGACGGCTGCCTCACGGAAGGGATCCGCGTGGTGGACGTGCGCCACGAGCAGGCCGCGGCCCACTGCGCGGACGCGTACGCGCGCCTCACGCGGAGCATCGGTGTTGCGCTCGTGACGGCGGGGCCCGGCGTGACCGACGCCGTCACCGGCGTGGCGAACGCCCATGCGGCCCGCAGCCCGCTCCTCCTCATCGGCGGCGCCGCGCCGCTCGGGTTGCGCGGGCTCGGCGCGCTGCAGGAGATGGAACAGGTCGCGCTGCTGCGTCCGATCACGAAGGGCGCCTGGTCGGTGGCGGACACGCGCCAGATCCCCGAGGTCCTCACCACGGCGATCCGGACCGCGCTGTCGGGCCGGCCGGGGCCGGTCTTCGTCGAGATCCCGGTCGATCTGCTTCTCAACCGCACGGAGGATCGCCTCGCGCCGATTCCGACGGAGTACGTCCACCGAACGCCGCAGCCCGCCGATCCCGAAGCGGTGGCGAGCCTCGTCACGCTGCTCGCCTCCGCCGAGCGCCCGGTGGTCATGGCGGGCAGCGGCGTGTACTGGGACGATGCGGCGAAGTCGCTGGCCGCGTTCGCGGAGCGCGCCGGGGTGCCGGTGTTCATGAATGGCGCCGGGCGTGGCGTGCTGCCGCACGACCATCCGCTCGCGTTCGCGCAGGCGCGAGGCTTCGCGCTGGGACAGGCCGACGTGGTCCTCGTGCTGGGCGCTCCGCTGGACTTTCGCCTGGGCTACGGCCGGACACCGACGTTCGCCGAGGACGCGCGCGTCGCGATGGTCGACTGCGATGGGACCGAGCTCGGCCGTAACCGTCCGCTCGCCGTGGGCGTCGTGGGCCACATCGGACGCGTGCTGGATCAGCTCACCGACACGCTGCCCGGGGGTCTCCCCGCGCGGACCGCGGCGTGGCGCGATCACATCGAGGACCGCGAGCGCAGGGCCCGAGAGAGCCTGATGGCGCAGGCGGCCAGCGACGACAGTCCGATCTCGCACTATCGCTGGGCCGCCGAGATCGCGAAGGCCGTGACGCCGGATACGCTCGTGGTCGGCGACGGCGGCGACGTGGTGGGATGCGCGTCGAAGTTCGTGCCGCTGCACCGTCCCGGTCAATGGCTCGATCCGGGCGCGTTCGGCTGCCTCGGCGTCGGCCCGTCGTTCGCGATCGCCGCGAAGCTGCTCCATCCCGCGCAGCGCGTGCTCCTCATCGCGGGCGACGGCGCGTTCGGGCTCAACGGCATGGAGATGGAAACGGCCGTCCGGTTCGGCCTTCCGCTGACGTGCATCATCGGGAACGATGGAGGGTGGGGCCAGATCCGCAATCCGCAGGTGTCGTTCTGGGGCGAGGAGCGCGCGGTCGGGACGTCGCTGCCGGTGACGCGCTTCGAGCGCATGGTGGAGGCGCTCGGCGGCCGTGGAGTCTACGTCACGGATCCGGCCGCCATCGGCCCGGCCTTGACGACCGCGCTCGCGTCGAACGACGTGTGGTGCATCAACGTCGCGCTCGATCCGGCGGCGTATCGCCGGAGCGGCCAGGTCTCGATGGCGATCTGAGCGTGCGCGTCACGATCCTCTGCCCGCACCTCCGCATCGCGGGCGGGGTGCGCGCGATCCTGACCTACGCCGATCGCCTCGCGCGTCGGGGCCACGCGGTGACCGTCGTCGTGCCCGGCCGTCGCACGTGGTGGGGCGGGGTGCGGGCGGGCGAGCCGCCCGCGTGGGTCGACGACTTCCGGCCCGCGATCCAGTGGGTGGGGCACTGGGACGCGAACGCGCTGCCCGAAGCCGACGCGGTGCTCGCGACCGCGTGGCAGTCCGCGCCCGTCGTGGCCGCGGCGCCTGCACGGGCCGGACGCAAGCTCTACCTCGTGCAGCACTACGAGAGCCTCTACCATGGCGACGCCCAGGCGGCGGACGCCACCTATCGGCTGCCGCTCACGAAGATCGTGATCTCCACGTGGCTGCGCGACGTGATGCGCGAGCGCTTCGAGAGCGACGCGGAGGTGCTCGTCACGCCTGTCGACTCCGCGCTCTTTCACCGGGTCGAGGTCGCGCGCGCTCCCGGAGAGCCGCGGGTCTTGATGCTGCACCACGACTACGCGTGGAAAGGCGTCGCGGACGGCATGGACGTGGTGGCGCGCGTGCGCGCGGCCGGACGTTCGCTCCGCCTGGTGGGGTTCGGCGTGAAGCCTCCGGCGGATCCCGCGGCGTACGACGAGTTCCATCAGAACCCGCCGCAGGGCGAGCTGGCGGCGCTCTACAGCGGCGTCGACGTGTACCTGTGTCCGTCGTGGGACGAGGGGCTGGGGATGCCGTCGATGGAGGCGATGGCGTGCGGCGCCGCGCTCGTCACGTACGACAACGGTGGCTCGCGCGACTACGCACGCGACGGGGACACCGCACTGGTGGCGCCCCGTCGCGACGTCGCGGCGCTGGCCGCCGCGCTGTCCCGCATCCTCGACGATCCGGCGCTACGCCTTCGCCTGGCGCGCGCCGGCTCCGACTACGTCCGGACCGCGTTCGACTGGGACCGCGCCGTCACACGCCTCGAAGCGATTCTGGCGCGGTCGGGGTAGGGTCCGCGAGGTGCAGGATCCGCCGCAGGTCATCGCGGCGGAATGGCTTGGCAATGACTCCCTCCACGCCGTTCCCCTTCGCGTAGTCCAGATCGATCCGATCGCTCCAGCCCGTGATCATCGCGACCGGCGTGCCGGGCGCCCGGAGCTTGACGATCCGCGCGACATCCCAGCCGGAGATGCCCGGCATGCCGAGATCCGTGATCACGAGGTCGAACGGCTGCTGCTCCACGAGGGCGATGGCCTCCTCGGCGTCGCCGCACAGCGTGGCGACGTGGCCGTCGTAGCGCAGGAGATCGCCGACGGCGCGGAGGATCTCCGCCTCGTCGTCCACGACCAGCACGCGCGCGCGGCGCGGCACCGGCACCGACGCCGTGCCCGTCCGGGCCTCGAGGAGACGCGTGGCAACGGGGAACCGCAGCGTGAACGTCGTGCCGGTGCCGAGATGACTGTCCACGTCGATCTCTCCTCCGTGGCGCGCGACGATGCCGTAGACCACGCTCAGCCCGAGGCCGGTGCCGCGCTCGCCTTTGGTGGTGAAGAACGGGTCGAACACGCGCTGCCGCACGTCCTCCGGCATGCCGATGCCCGAGTCGGTGATGCCACACACGACGCGGCCGTCCTTGGTGGCGGTGGTGAACGTCACCACGCCGCCGTCCGGCATCGCGTCCAGCGCGTTGAACAGGATGTTGGTGAACGCCTCGCGGATCTCCGACGGCTCGCCCTCGACGGGCGGCACCACGTCGCCCTTGACGCGCATGTCGTAGTGGATGCCGCGCCCCTCGGCCTCGTCCTTCCAGCGCGAGCGGGTCATCTCGAGCGTCTCGTCGATCAGCTGGCGCAGATCGACGGCGCGGAAGTCGCGCGACCGGCGCACGCGCGTGAACTCCTGGATCCGCTTGACCGTCTGGGTCGCGTCGAGCGCCGCCTGGATGATCACGTCGATCTGCCGCCGGATCTCGGTGTCCTCGACGTCGACGGCGATGACCTCGGCGCGTCCGATGATGATCGCCAGCACGTTGTTGAAGTCGTGCGCGACGCCGCCCGCCATCTCGCCCAGCGCGCGGAGCCGCTCGCCCTGCACGATGCGCTGCTGCGACTCCTCGAGCGCGTGCAGCGTGTGCGTGACGTGCTCGTAGAGCCGGGAGTTCTCGATGGCCGTGGCCACCTGACCGGCCATGAGCTTGAGGAGCTGTTCCTCGTCGGCGGCGGCGCCGGGTGGGAGGTGATGACGCGCCACGATGCTACCGAGATCCTTGCCGCGCGCGGTGAGCGGCACGCGCCACTCCGCCTCCGTCCACGTCTCGGCCAGATCCCCGGAGTCGCGGCCCGCCGGACGGAGGCCGCCCGCTTCCAGCGGCGACACGCTCATGCTGAAGCCCGCCGGCTCGACGAGCTCCACCGTGAGCGTCCGGCAGCCGAGCGCCTCCGCCAGCGGGGGCAGCACGCGCTCGAGGAGCTGGGGCACGTCGAGCTCCGATGTCACGTCCTGCATGGCGGTGTGGAGACGCTCGAGCTGGCCGGCACGCCGCACGAAGTGGCCATTGAGCCGCTTGAGATCGTCCACGCGCTGGAGCAGCCGATAGACGAGGTGCTGGTTGAGCTCGCGGAGGTAGACGCCTTCCTTGCCTTCCTGCACGCGCTCGCGCTTGCCCCCGAGGAACTGCCCGACCTGCTCCGCCAGGCGATCGACGTCGATCGGCTTCTCGATGTACCCGTCGCAGCCCGCGACGAGCGTGCGCTCGCGGTCGCCGGCCATGGCGTAGGCGGTCACGGCGACGATCGGCGTGTCGGCGAGATGCGGGAACGAGCGAAGGATGGCGACGACCTCGTAGCCGTCCACGCCCGGCAAGTTGATGTCGAGCAGGATGACCGCGGGCTGTTCGCGGAGCGCGGCCTCGATGCCGCTCAGACCGTCCGGGGTCTCGAGGACGACGTAGCCCGCCGGGGCCAGCACCGAGCGGACGAGCATGCGGTTGTCGGGATTGTCTTCGATGTAGAGGATCTTCGGGCCGGTCGGCTTCATACCGTCACCAGGCCTTCGCTCGGCTGCCGGATCGCAGGCAGCGTGACATGGAACGTCGAGCCCTGGCGCTCGCGGCTCTCGACCCAGATGCGGCCACCGTGCAGCTCGACGAGCCGCTTGCTCAGCATGAGCCCCAGCCCGACGCCGTCGGCGTCGCGCGCGGTGTGCTCGATCCGCGTGAACGGCTCGAAGAGACGCGGAAGATCGGCGCTCGGGATCCCGGGTCCCGTGTCCGCCACCATGAGGTGCACGGCGTCCTGCTCGGCGCGCACGCGCACGAGCACGCGACCGGCCGGCGTGAACTTGACGGCGTTCGACACGAGGTTCAGCACGATCTGCTTCAGCTTGGTGCGGTCGGCGTCGACGGCCGGGATGCCGTCCGTCACGTCGCTGTCGACACGCACCGGCTTGCCCTCGGCGAGGGCGCGGGCCGTGTCGATGCATTCCTCCACGACGGCGCCGACGTCCACGACCTCGCGCGCGAGCTCGAGCTTGCCGGCCTCGATGCGAGACATGTCGAGGACCTCCTTCACGAGCTGCTGGAGGTGCGTGCTGCTCGTGTGGATCGACTGGAGGTAGGTCTGCTGGAGTGGCGTCAGGTCGCCGTCCACGCCGTTGAGCAGGAGCTTCGAGAAGCCCGTGATGGAGTTGAGGGGCGTCCGCAGCTCGTGCGACATGCCGGCGAGGAAGCGGGACTTGTGCCGGCTCGCCTCGGCCAGCCGCACGTTCGACTGGCTGAGCTCCTCGTAGAGCCGCGCGTTCTCGAGCGCGACGGCCGCCTGGCTGCCCAGCACCGCGAGCAGCTCGAGCTCGTCCGCGTCGAAGATCTCGCCGGAGAGCTTCTCGCCGAGGAGCAGCACGCCGACGAGCTTGCGCTCCACCTTGAGGGGCACGATCACCGACGCCGTGACCTCGTCGAGCTCGCCCTCCGCGCGCTCGAAGTGGGCCGCCAGACGCGGATCGAGCTTCGCCTCTTCCTTCACGAGCACGCCGTCCTCGCGCCGCAGCCAGGCCACGACCTCGCCATCGCCGGAGAGGGGACGGGCCGGCGGGCTCTCGACCGCGGCCGCTTCGTGGCGCACTTTGAGCTCGCCGGTGTCGCGGTCCAGGATCAGCAGCGCGCAATGCGTGACCGGAATGCCGCGCACGAGCTCGGAGACCACCGTCTCGACGACGCGCGTGAAGTCGAGCATGGTGCTCATCTGGCGGCTCAGGGCCACCAGCGCGTCGCGGCAGCCGCGCCGCCGGCTGAGGACCAGGCGCTCCAGGGGACGGACGAGCTGGTTGCTGCCCAGCGCGACGACCATGGCCAGTGCGATCCCGACGGCGAGGCGCTCGAACGGCGGCCAGCCGAGCGCGTCGAGCGCTTCCACCACGGCGATGATGGCCACGGTCAGCCACGCCACCGCCACCGAGTACACCGCGGCCTTCTTCACGGTCGCATTCACGTCGAACAAGCGGAAGCGCACGATCGAGACCCCAAGGAGGACGGCGAAGATCATGTTCGCCGGGATCCCGAGCGGGTAGAAGTGCTCGGCGGCGGGGACGAAGCGCGCGACGACGAACCGGGCGATGTCGATGAGGCCGCCCGCGAGCGTCACCAGCGTCGCCAGCACGATGAGGCGCGAACGGTTCCGACGGAAGCTCGAATCCGTGCGCCGCTGGGCCCGGATCAGGAGCCAGGGCCCCCCGATCATGCACGCGTGGAGGAAGACCGTGTACACGAGATAGAGCGGCCCGGGCGCAGGCGCCCAGCCCCAGTACGTCGACTTGACGCCCTTCATGAAGAGCGGCGACTGGAGGAGGTTCAGCACGCTGAAGACGCCCGCCACGCCGTAGGCCAGGGCGAGCGAGCGCCGGTGCGCGTGAGTGCCGTCGAGGAAGACCAGCACGAAGTGGTAGTAGAACGCGGGCACCAGCACGACGGCCGCGTGAATGATGACCTCGGCGGCCCATGCGGCGTGCTCGTCTGGCGCGCGCCGGAGGAGGAAGACCCCGAAGTTCCAGACCGCCATGCTCCCGACGCAGTACGCGAACACGCGATTCACCCGGCTACCGCCGTTGCGCACGAGCGCGAGGGTGACCAGGATCACGTTGAGCAGGAACGCGCCCAGGGGGATGAGCTGATGGAGCGTCATACGAGCTCAGGCACCGTCTGGTAGATCGGCGTCCAGTCGTCGTCCGCCTTGTTCGCCAGGATCTCGTGCGCCAGGATGCCGAAGACGAGGAGGTCCTGGTAGCGCCCGTCGTGGAACACCGCCTCACGAAGCGCGCCCTCCAGCTTCCAGTGACGCCGTTTCATCGTGTTGATGCTGAGCGTGTTCCACGGATAGACCTTCGCCTCGAGACGTCGCAGCTTCAGGACCTCGACGGCCCAGTAGGCGATGAGCTTCGAGGCCTCGATGCCATAGCCCAGCCGGAGCGCGCGTGGATCCGCCACGATGGTCTCGAGGAAGGCGTAGCCGTCCCGGCGATGGATGTTGAAGAGCCGCACGAGGCCGATGGGGCGGTCGCCGCGCCGCGTGCAGACGATCATGTTCACCTGCGTCCGGTCGGTGCGCACGGCGTCGATGAATGCCGCCGTCCGTCCCCACTCGTTGACGAACTCGTGGAAGAGCTCACTGCCCACCATGTCCTCGAGGAGCGGGTCGTCCGCCCATTTCGACAGGTACGGCAGATCGCTGCGACGGAGCGCGCGCGCGTACACGCGCTTGCCCACCGCGAACACGTCGTCCCCGACGGGCATGGGCGTCACCAGGGGTGTCGGCGGCACCTGCGTACGCGGCGCTTTGCGATCGGTGATCGTGAGCAGCATGGCGTCTAGAACCACAGGTCGAAGCGGACCACCGGGAACCCCAGGGTCAGCTCGTCCTGTCGAATGTCGAGGCACATGCCGTTCAGGGCGCCGTTCGAGCCGCTATCGACGTACGCGAAGTCTTGCGGAAGCTCCGCGTTCGCGTTCGGCGTGGCCGGACAGAGGGCGGCACGCGTTGCCGTCGATCCGAGGAAGGGAAGACGGAAGACGCCGGTGAAGCGGCCCGGCGGACCGTCCATGCCCTGGAGAGACACGCGGCCCGAGATGGTGCCGTACGGCAGCCCGTGGCGGACCGCGGGCGCGAAGTTCATCTTGCCGGTGGCCCGCAGCTTCGCGATCACGAACTCGGGTGGATCGATCGGGTTGTCGCCCTGGACGACCACCGTGAGCTTCGCCTCGAACGAGCCGAGCCCGGTCGTCAGGTTGATGTCGTCTTCGCCGAGCGCGTTGAGCGAGCAGAACTGCGCGGTCGCGCTGACGGCGCGCACGAGCGCCGTCGGACAGAACGGCGTGCCGATGTGCGCGGTGCCGACGAGCGCCGCGTGCGCGACGCGACGCGGCTTGCCCTTGGCGATCATCCGCATGTTCTCGGTCACTTCGTAGAACGTCGCCTGGGCCGTGCTCGAGGCCGGCGCCTGCGCCGACACCGGAGCCGTCGTCACGACAAGTCCCAACACGGCAGCCATCGCAATGCTGCGCATGGTCATCTGCACAACGCGCCTCCTAACGGAGTGATGGGTGGACGGGAGATGCATCGCGTCGCGCCCACACGAGCCGGCTCACGCCGGCGAGGAAGGCGGGACGGGATTCGACAATGTCAAAGCCGGCGCTGGCGAGCTCCCGATGCAGCGCATCGGGCTCTGGATAGCGCGCGTCGTAGTGCCGGCACGCCTCGAACACCGCGGTCGGCCCGAGCCAGCGCAGCGCGGCCACGGCCGCGCCGAGACCCTCGGAGGCGCGGACGCTCTGGAACGTGGTGCCGAGCGCGGTCGGCCGCGTGTAGCTGAGGATGATCGCGTGCCCACCGGGACGCAGCACGCGATGGCACTCGCGGAGCAACGCACCGGGGCGCGGATGCCAGTTCAGCGTGTGCAGGCTCACACACGCGTCGAACGTGCCGTCGGGGAATCCGGTGCCATCCGCGACGTCGGCATGCCCGAAGGCGAGGCCCTCGCCCTTGCGCCGATGCGCGCGCGTGACGAGATGAGCGACCAGGTCGAGGCCGATGACGGTGTGTCCGGCGCGAACGAGATGCTCGGCCACGGTGCCGGTGCCGCACGCCACGTCGAGGACGCGGAGCGGGCGCCCGTCCCCAGCGTGGTCGAGCGTGTCGACGATGTCGTTCAGCAGCTCTTCATACGGGCCGAACCCGTTCACGATCGCGTCGTACGTGGCGCCGTACGCGAAGGCGATGGCGCGCTCCAGGGCCCGCTCCACCGGCGTCATGCCTTGCGCGCCCACGCCAGCACGCTGCCGCGCGCGAGGAACGTGCGGCGAAGCTCGAGCACCGAGAACCCCGCGGTGGTGAGGGCGCGCTCGAACTGCCGCTCGTCCCAGTAGTGCGGGCCCACGGGCCGGCGCGCGGTCTCGAAGCAGGCGTTCGGGACGAGCCAGAGCAGCGTGCGGAAGGCGCCGAGGAGGCCGCTCGTGCGGGCGACGGCGCGGAACGTCCGCCACGGCGCGAAGCGTTCGACGTGGTTCACGAAGATGGCATGCCCGCCGGGCTTCAGCAGGCGGGCGGCCTCCGCGATCAAGTGCTCCGGAGCCGGATGCACGTACAGGCTGTGCACGCTCACGACCTGGTCGAACGCCGCGTCCGCGAAGGCCGAGGGCTCCAGTCGGGAGAAGGCCAGGTTCGTGAGCCGGCGGGCGAGGCGTCGCTCGCGGGCGACGTCGAGGAGCGGCGTGTAGCGGTCGATGCCGACTGCCGCGAAGCCGGCCGTGGCGAGCGGGACGGTGAAGGTGCCGGGGCCGCACGCGATGTCGAGTACGCGCACCGCGTGACGCGGTACGCCTGCGGGAGCCCCGGCCTCCACGAGGCTCAGCACCTCGGCCTCCAGGCTCCGGTAGGGCGCGAACCGCTCGACGACCAGGTCGTGGACGTGGCCGTAGGCGACGGCGAGACACCGGTCCAGCGCCCACCGGAACACCGAGGGTGCCGGAATGTCCATCGTCCCTGCCGGGTGGAACCTGACGTGTGTCGCCACGGCGGGACCCCTATCGCAAGGGGAGGGCCAAAAACAGAACGGCAAATATTGCCGGGGTTTGCGGCAACAACTGCCGCGCGACGTGGTGGGCGACCGGTGAGAAATCAGCCGGCGCGGCCAGAATCTATTCGGGAGGGGACGCCATGGAGAACCTCTGCGGCCGCTGCTAGAATCTCAAGGCCGATGCCGATTTACGAGTACGAGTGCGGGGACTGTCGACGCCGAGTGAGTTTGCTCGTCATGCGGCCCTCCGTCGCTCCCCCTCCAATGTGTCCCCGCTGCGGCAGCGCCTCCCTGAGCCGGTTGATGTCACGCTTCGCGACCGTGAAGTCCGAGGACGCGCGGCTCGACGCGCTGGCGGACTCCGGAAGCTTCGGTGACCTCGACGAGAACGATCCCGGCAGCGTCGCCCGCTTCATGAAGAAGATGGGCAAGGAGTTCGGCGACGATCTGGGCGACGACTTCGACTCCGCCGTGGACGAGGCGATGGACGAGGCCGGCGACGATGATGGCGGAGCCTCCACCGGGGCCGACGCCAGCGACTCCGGCGAATTGTGAAGGTCGTCGCTCACCATCGCCTGGAGGCCGTGGGGCGGGCGGCCTGGGAGGATCTGCGCGTCAGCGCGCGGCTCCGCGCGCCGTTTCTGTCCTGGACGTGGCAGCAGGAGTGGGTCCAGGCGTTCGCGGCCGACCGCCGCCTGGAGATCCGCACGGTGGAGGACGCCAACGGCGACCTGATCGGCGTCCTTCCGATGTTCGAGGCGGCGCCCGGGCTCCACCGCATCATCGGCGGCGCCGACGTCTCGGACTACCTCGATGTGCTGGCCGTGGCGGGCCGCGAAGAGGACGTGTGGGGCGCGCTGCTGCAGAGCCGTGCCGCGGAGCGTGACGTCTGGCAGCTCCACGCCGTCCCGGCCGACTCGCCCACCGTGGTCACGCTGCCGACCCTCGCGTCGGCCTGCGGCCTGCGCGCGACGGTCACCGTCGAGGAGCGCTGTCCGGTCCTGGTGTTGCCGCCCACCTGGGACGAGTATCTCGCCACCCTGCCCTCGAAACACCGCCACGAGCTCCAGCGCAAGACCCGCCGCCTCCGCCGCGAAGCCGGTGACGCCCGCGTGTCGGTCGCGCGCCGCCGCGCGGACATCGAGACGCGGTTCGGCGACTTCTTCGATCTCCACCGGCGCTCGCGGGTCGGCAAAGAGCGGTTCATGGACGCGCGCATGGAGAAGTTCTTCCGGCGCACGGTGAGCGAGCTCGCCGAGGTCGGCAACGCGGCGCTGTGGTTTCTCGATCTGCCGAACGGCCCGGCCGCGGGCTTCGTCGTGCTCGAGTGGGAGCGGACCGTCGGCCTCTACAACTCCGGCTTCCATCCCGATCGCGCGGCGCTGGCACCGGGGCTGGTGCTGCTCCTGCACGTGATCGAGGACGCGATCCAGCGGGGCATGCAGCGGTTCGATTTCCTGCGCGGTGAAGAACGGTACAAGTACGAGTTCGGCCCCCAGCCGGAGGAAGTTTTCGGTGTGAGGGTAGCTCCGGCGGAGGCGACGGCATGAGTCTGCGGGTCGCGATGCTGAGCGTGCACACGTGTCCCCTTGCGGCGCTCGGGGGCAAGGAGACGGGCGGCATGAACGTCTACGTCCGCGAGCTCACGCGCGAGCTCGGCCGGATGGGGCTCGAGGTCGACGTGTTCACTCGATCCCAAGACCCGTCGATCCGTCGCGTCGTCCCGCTCGGCGAGGGCGCGCGGGTCGTGCATCTGCCGGCCGGTCCTCAGGCGCCGATGGCGCGCGAGCGCGTCCACGACCACCTCGACGAGTTCGTCGACGGCATCGAGGCGTGGCGGCAGGCCCGCGGGATCGAGTACGACCTCGTGCACGCGCACTACTGGCTGTCGGGCGTGGTCGGTCTCGCGCTGCGCGAACGCTGGGGCGTCCCGCTGCTGCAGATGTTTCACACGCTCGGCCGGTTCAAGAACGGCGCGGCGCGGCGCCTGGCGGACCTCGAACCATCGCGGCGGCTCGACGAAGAGGAACGCCTCGTCGCCCAGGTCGACGGGCTCGTCTCCGCGAGCGTCGTGGAGCGGCGCGCGCTGGTGAGCGACTACGGCGCCGATCCTGAGCGGACGATCGTCATCCCGTGCGGAGTCGACACGGTGTTGTTCCGACCCGGCGACCGCGAAGAGTCGCGCGCACGGATCGGCGCGGACGCCACGCCGCTCGTCCTCTACGTCGGGCGCATCGCGCCGGTCAAGGGCCTCGAGACGCTGCTCGACGCGTTCGCGCAGCTCCGGCGCGACGGGTCAGGGGTCAGGCTCCTGATCGTCGGCGGGGAAGCGGACGAGCCGACGAACGGACACGAGGCGGAGATCCGGCAGCGCGTCGACGCCCTCGGGCTGCGCGACGTCGTGCGGTTCGTCGGCGCGCAGCCACAGGACGTGCTGCGCGATTTCTACGTGGCGGCCGACGTCACCGTGCTGCCGTCCTACTACGAGTCCTTCGGGATGGTCGCGCTCGAATCGATGGCATGCGGGAGCCCGGTGATCGCCTCACGCGTGGGCGGGCTCGCTTTCCAGCACATTGGGATCCTAAGCTTAGAATTCCACGTGGACAAGTTGTCGCG
>JADMIO011000744.1_pt1 | contig 56234 bp, 53 predicted proteins | sample 8958161 | NCBI WGS metagenome assembly JADMIO01 (sample SAMN16585339, study PRJNA669376) | soil metagenome | isolation source: Crop rotation soil | place: USA: Cullars Rotation, Alabama | collected 2011
GCCGCGACTTCAAGTCACGTGAATTCCAAGCTTCGGATCCCACTGTGCTGGAAAGGCGGCCCGATTAAAATTGCATTGTGTCCGCCTGCTGCTGCAATCTCCAACGCACGCTTGATATTTTCCTGGCCCTTCACATCGCAAAAATCAATTTCAAAATCACTTTGTGCATGCGCAAACTCTTCGCGTGTGTTCACTGTGATCGGCTTCATATATTCTTGATCGCGAAAAAATTCTATCACGTCATTAATGTGATCTGCTCCATACACGTCAAGATTGTTCACCATCGCAGCTTCTCTTGCATTTACTTTCGGAACGATGAGACCTTTGAAATTTTCTTTGCGTGCCTGGATTGCGATGGGCAATGCTCCTTTAATCGGCCGGAGGAATCCGTCGAGAGCAAGCTCTCCCATTATCACGTATTGTGAAAGCTTTTCTGCATTTTCAAACTGGTCGCTTGCGGCAAGAGTTCCTATCGCAATCGGCAGGTCGAATGCAGTACCGCTTTTCTTAATATCCGCAGGTGCAAGATTTACTACGAGTTTTGTTCGAGGCATTTCAAAGCCAATTGCCTTGATAGCACTTTCAACACGTTGTGTACTTTCCTTCACTGCACTATCGGGCAAGCCGACAATATGAACGAATGTGCCTTTACTTACATCCACTTCAATGGTAATAGTTTTTGCTTCCACGCCGTACACGGCGCTTCCAAAAGTTTTAATGAGCATGAAAGCAAAATAGAGAAAGTGTGTTTAGATCGTTGGAGGTTTTTCTCCATGATTATGGGTGAAATAACCAACCAACAGCGCTCTTTTTTTCTTATTGATTATTTGACAAGATTATAGCGACGAAAATTCAGCGAAGCGATTACTGAAAAACTGTAAAATCAAATCTCAATTCTTCCACTCTTTCGTTGATGATACGCGAAGAGAAATGTGCCATCTAAAGAGAACTAAAAGATAATTGCCTAAATCGGGAGTGAGTGATCAAACAGAATTATTCAACGTTCCATTCGACGTTGTAACCGCCATAATAATGTTTACCATGATTGTACTTAAGAGCCGGGCGTGTGAGATCGTTCCAAAGAACTCTCATATAATATCGTAGAAGCCTGAGAACCCTGGGTTTTTTCTTTTTCATACAGCAGTAGGTTGTTAAGGCATATTAAATATACAAACTCTGTAAAAAATTTTACATGATGTTAGTCACATTTTTTATACAATCATATGATACTTGTCAAGCGGGGCGCAGGTTTTATCAAACCAACCAATACGTTCATTTTATCATCTGAGTGAGATACCGATTCATCTAACTTCAGAATGACATTGCTGAAAATGATCTGTGGTATTGTTTTGGTAATTTCACTCAAACTAAATTTTGCATTCTTGCTAAGGACCTCTACACTTCTGTTCATTTTAATTCTGCCTTTTGCATTGCTTGCACAAGAGCGCACCATCACCGGCAAGGTTACAGATGCGCAGACGAAACTGCCTCTCTCTTCATGCAGCGTATACTCTCTGCACTCAGGCAATGGTGTGATCACAAATGAAGACGGCACTTACAACTTCGTAATTTCCGATCGTACAGATTCTATCGCAATTTCAATGGTTGGTTATATAATCATGATAAAACCTGTGACGAAAGCCTTCAACCAGGTGATCAACTTTGAGGCGCAGCCTGCACAGGGTACAATGGGAGAAGTGGTGGTGGAAGCAAAATCGAAATACACAAAAGCGCAAAGGCTGGTGAGAAAGGTGATAAAGAATAGGGACCTGAATGATGTGTATGCGAACAGCAACTTCCAGGCGCAGGTGTACGACAAGATCGAACTCGATGTAAAAAATATTCCTGAAAAACTTCAGAAGAATAAACTGATGAAGCCATTTGCCTTCCTTCTCGAGAATATGGATTCAACAAAGGATAATGAAAAATTTTTGCCGATCTACCTTTCTGAATCGATGGCAAATTTTTATTTCAAGAAAAATCCTGAAAAAGAAAGATATGATTACATCGCCATCAAAAGTTCAGGAATGGATAACAAGTCGATGCTTACTTATGTTGATGCTCTTTATAAAAAAGTGAATGTTTACGACAACTATATCAAATTTGTTGATATCAACTTCATAAGCCCGATCAGCAACGATGCATTGAACTTTTATAATTATTATATCCAGGATACTTTAATTATCGACAACCATCGCTGCATCCAGGTGCAGTTTACCCCGATAAATTATGGCTCCAATACTTTCAATGGCAATATGTGGATAGTAGATACGATCTATGCAGTTAAGTCGGTGGTGATGCATATGAATAAAACTGCCAACATCAACTGGGTGAATAAATTCGAGATCACGCAGGAGTTTGAATCGCTCACTCATGAAAGATTACTGCCTGAAAAAAATATTCTTTATGTCGATCTTAAAGTTCCGGCAATGAAAGCAGGTGCAATTGCGAAGAAGAGTACGATGTATAAAAATTTTCTTATCAATAATAATTCGATTGATACTGCCTTCGATAAAAAGCCAATTGACATTACTTCCATTCCTGTTGGCACCATTAATTCTGATACTGCATTCTGGCGCGAGAATCGTTTTGAGCCTTTGAGCAGAACGGAAAGATCAGTTTATAAAATGATGGACACCCTTGCAAAAATTCCGCAGGTGATCACTTATCAAAAAATAATTTCTGCATTAAGCACAGGTTACTACAGCGTTGGTAAGGTGGATATTGGAAATTTGTATACAACCTTCACATCAAATTCTATTGAAGGAACACGCTTTAATATAGGTGCAAAAACAAATTACCTCTGGGCGCCCGACTACCAGTTGAAAGGCTACATAGGGGCTTCAACAAGAGACAAACAAATACGTTACTATGCAGCTGGCCTGTTTGTTTTAAATCGTAAACCATGGAGCACTCTTTCTTTTAAGTATGTAAACGACATTGCTTCTACCTACGAACATTCTGATGAGCTCGATGAGAATTCGGTATTCTCTTCATTTCTCAGGAGGATTAAATCGAGCGAGATACGACTCGTGAACAACCAGGAAGCGATGGTAACTCTGAATAAATTTTATTACAATGGTTTTGGATTTAAGGTATCTGCGAGAAACAGTGCGATAACACCATTCTTCAGCACTTACTATAAGTACGGGAATTTTCTTCCTTACATCATTACAAAGCCGGGGCATAATGAGAGATATAAAAGCAATGAAGTATCTCTGACACTCCGGTATTGTTACAGGGAAAAATATATCACAGAGCATTACAGGCGGGGGAGCCTTGGCAGCAATTACCCAATCATAGCACTTACATATGCACATGGAATAAAATCGAACAATGGCTGGTTGCGTGGAGATTTTGATTATCACAAATGGGACCTCACAATCAACCAGGATTTTACTGCAGGAAGGCTTGGTCAGATCTCATATACAGTGCAGGGAAATATGATCTCAGGAATTCTTCCGATCGTGTTGCTCGATGTGCAAAAAGGAAACGATACATACTATTACAATCCTTATGCATTCAACAATATGAACAGGTTCGAATTTGTGTCAGACAAATTTGTAAGCCTTTCGTTCCAGGACATTATTGGTAGTTTTCCTTTCAATTATTTTCCTTTGATAAAAAGATTGAAGTGGCGCTCATTGATAACGTTCAAAGGTGTGCTTGGAGGAATGAGTGAAGCAAATAAAATTGCAAATGCTTATTACGATACCACTGTGAAATATCATTTCTATGTTCCTGGAAAAACTCCTTACATGGAAGCGGGAGTTGGGGTAGAAAATATTTTACATCTCTTCCGTATCGATGCAGTATGGCGACTCACTTATCGCGATAATCCTGATATTCCGAAGTTTGGAATTAAGGGAAGTGTGCAGTTGAAGTTTTAGGCTGGATGCTTGAAAACTCATCTATCAAAAGAAAATATTTCTGCATCTGTATTTTCCTTTCCGAGAATCATGTCTCTTATTATTTCAGCAGCAATCGCACTGAAAGTAATTCCATTGCCACCAAAGCCAAGAGCGAAATAACTGTTTAAAAGTTTTTTGTAAATACCAATGTAGGGAAGCCCGTCTTTTGTGGCGCCGAATGTTCCGGTCCACGTAAACTCCGGGATGAATTCTATTTGAGGAAATATTTTATTGAATTCTTTTGTCAGCGCTGCAGATTTTTTATCAATGAGCTTATCTCGTTTTTGGGGGTTGTAAAACTTTTCATCTTTGCCTCCTACTAAAATTCTTCCTTCGTTAGTTGTCCGCATGTATAGGTAAGGCGTATCAGTATTCCATATCAACACATTGTCTTTCCATTTTTCTCCTGGAATATTTTCACTAGCCACTGCATAGGTTGACTGAAGATCGACAATCTTTTTATCGACGTAATTCACTGCTTCGTAACCATTGGCATAAATTAATTTTTTTGCATTGATGACGATGTTATCATCTGTTTTCAGTTTTACTCCCTGCTTATTATGGTCGATCTTTTTGATGTTTGTACGATCAAAAACTTTGCATCCTCTTTTTAAATTGAACTGGTGAAGAGCGTGGGTAAAACCGTATGCATTTGTTTGCGCAGCTAGTTTCGATAAAATAGCACCAGGCGCAGTGAAACCATATTCTTTTATTTCGTCAACCTGAAGAAAATTTACATCAAAGCCATTTGCTTTTCTTATTTCGAATTCTTCTGACAAAAAAGAAAGATCTTTTTTGTCAGAAGCATAATAAAGACTGCTGCTGTATTGAAAATCTTTGAAAGAAATTTTTTCGGCAATAGCTGCAAGTTTGTGAATAGAGTCGCCGCAGAATTGGTAGGCTTTCACAGCATTTTTATTCCCGATCTTTTTTGCAAGCTTACTAAGCGGAACGTCAATCTCGTATTGCAGTAAAGAAGTGCTTGCGCATGTACTGCCAAGTCCAATCGTTCTTGCGTCAACAACTACGCATTCAATTCCGGCTTCAACGAGAGAGTGTGCTACAAGTGCTCCAGATATTCCGCCTCCCATTATCACAACATCTATATTGAGATCGTTTTTAAGCCTGGGATAATTATAGAGAAGTCCGTCTTTTATCAGCCAGTAAGGGTAACCTGCTTTGAGATTCATTTGCATCGATAGACCATGGACAATAGATCATAGACCATGGAAAGTTTATTTAGTTATGAGCTTTCTATTAAAATAAATGTTGCGTTTTGATGGAATTACCTATGCGAAAGTTCTATGAACTATGGCCCATGGTCCATCAATTACTTAAGTACTTCAGCGAGCTTATTCTCTAATTCCCCGCCTCGAAGACCTGCAGCAATTATTTTTCCCTGCGGGTCAAGAAGAACATTGAAAGGAATTCCATCGATATTGTATAAAGAAACTGCAGCACTTTTCCATTGTTTCAGGTCGCTGATATGTTTCCACTCCAGGCCATCATCTTTTATCGCCTGCAACCAGTTCGCTTTATCTTTATCGAGAGAAACGCCAAGCACTGTAAAATTTTTGTCCTTGTATTTTTTGTAAGCAGTTACCACGTTCGGATTTTCTTCCCTGCATGGCCCGCACCAGCTCGCCCAAAAATCTACCAGTACATATTTTCCCCTGAGAGAACTGAGAGAAAAAGGTTTTCCTTCTGTATCGTCCATTGTAATATCAGGCGCCATGCTCCCGATACTGATTGCCTGCTGCTGCGGCTGTTCCTTAGTTCCACTTCGTTCCTGCTGGTATTGCTTGATGAGGCTGGTAAGCATTTGATTTTTTGGAAACTTTTTTTCAAGCGTTGCAACAGAGTTGTCTACAACCGCAGGATCCATAAATTGAGTGTATCCCAATGCAAATAATGCAACTATCGGGCTCGCAGTAGTATCGATGTAACCGAGAATAAATTTTTTGTATTGATCAGTGTTCGATTCAAGATCGGCTTTTGAAATCTGCAGGATACTATCAGCAGCTTTTAAATCCTGTTGTGTTTTGTAGTTATCACTCACGATCTTCAGTTTGCGCTGGATTGAATCCATAATATTGATGAACTTATACAAAGATTTATTTGCAGGAGTATTGAAATCTGCAGCTTTCAAACCCAGATCAGCGCCATTTATCGTAGCAGGAATTTCTTCTTTATCATTAATGAAAATAAAAGCAGCTCCGTCATTCAGGCGAAGCCTGTACATACCTTCTTCGCTTCCGAGAGCATTCACAGAAAATTTTCCATTTTTCACGTCAGCAGTATCCAGTACTGAAGGTGGCTGGTTGCTGAAGTAAACCTGCTCGAGATAAATTTTCTGATCTGCAGCATTCGTAACATTTCCTGACACTGTAAATTTTCCTTTAGTCTTTTCATAGTTACATGAAAACAACACAACTACACAAATAAGAATCATTAATCTCTTCATACTATTGATTTAATTTTTCGAGCAATATTTTATTTACCAGTTGCATATCAGCCTTTCCTTTGCTGAGACGTTTTACTTCGCCTGCAAACAATCCCACCAGTCCCTTTTTTCCTTTTTTAAATTCGCTCACTTTCTCTGGCATTTTTGCGATCACTTCGTCAACCCATGAAGTTATTGCATCGTCACTGCTTTCCTGTAACAAATTTAGTTCAGTGGCAACCTGCAAAGGATCAGCTGACGGTCGCTCTGTCAATGCAGGAAATATTTTGGATGACGCAATGCTGAAATTTATTTTTCCATCATCGATGAGTTGAATAAGTTCTGCAATTGTTTTTGGAGAAACCGGGAGATCATTAACGTTTTTATTATTTTCATTAAGGTATGATCGTACCGGCCCCAGCAACCAGTTTGCAGCAGCCTTATAATTTTTTGTGTACTGAATGATTGATTGAAAAAAATCTGAGGTTTCTTTTTCTTCTGCGATCAACTTTGCATCGTATTCACTCAATCCGAATTCTGCTGTGTATTTTTTTTCCAGCTCATTGGGCAATGCAGGGATAGAGGCTTTTACATCTTCCAGCATTTCGTCAGTAATGAAAAAAGGCGTGAGATCAGGTTCTGCAAAATACCTGTAGTCGTTTGCTTCTTCTTTTGTTCTCAAAGAAAATGTTGTCCCTGTTTCTGCATCGAAGCTTCGTGTTTCCTGTAAAATAGTTTCATTTTTTTCTGCAAGAGAAATGAGTCTTTCTATTTCATGTTCGATCGCTCTTTTTAAATTGCGTATCGAATTCAGGTTCTTTACTTCTACTTTTGTTCCCAACTTTTTTTCGCCAACAGGTCTTATTGAAACATTTGCATCGCAGCGCATGCTTCCTTCTTCCATATTACCATCGCAGATACCGAGGTAGCGAACAAGCTTTCGTAATTCAGATAAATATGTAAACGCTTCATCGGCTGTATGCATGTCGGGCTCGCTCACAATTTCCAGCAGCGGAACTCCTGCACGATTCAGGTCGATCGATGTATAGTTCTCATCAACGTCATGCAGACTTTTTCCTGCGTCCTCTTCAAGATGGATCCTGTTGAGAATAACATTCCTTTCTCCGGAATTTGTTTGGATAGTTACAAAACCGTTTTTGCAAATTGGTGTTGTATGCTGCGAAACCTGGTAGCCTTTCGGAAGATCAGGATAGAAATAATTTTTTCTTGCGAAATAATTCGATTGTTCGATATCGCAATGCAGAGCAAGACCAAGTTTGATCGCAAATTCGATTGCCTTTTTATTCATCATCGGCAAAGTGCCCGGATGCGCAAGCGAAATGGGGCTCACATTGGTATTAGGTGCAGCACCAAATTCAGTACTGTCGCTGCAAAACAATTTACTCTTAGTAAGCAACTGCACATGCACCTCAAGGCCAATTACCGCTTCATATTTATTCATTTGGCGAAGGTAGGGAAGAGCTGCAAGCTACAAGCTGCAAGCTGCAAGAAAGTGCCACAATTTTGACCTCCTTGCAGCTTGGGGCTTGTAGCTAAAAAGAAAAGGCTGTCTCATCACAGACAACCTTTTATAATACACAAGAGAAAAAAACTACCTTAAATATCTGCGTTACTTTTTTTCTTTGGGATCTTTACTTCGAATGTCATTTCAGATCCGTTTCTTTTTGCTTTGATGCTGTAGGAACTCTTTTCGCGATTAGCTTTTAATTCGTCAAGCACTTCCCTTACGTTCTTAACTTTTTTTCCGCCTACTTCAGTAATGATGTCATCCTGTTTTAATCCTGCTTTTTCGCCGGCAGATTCTTTCTCGACATCCGTAACTTTTACGCCGGTTTCATCATCAGTGTCTTCGATACTAATCCCTAACTTCCTTCCGCCACTCATAAAGTACTTGAATCCCTGTGCGCCTCCAATGGTTAAAGGTTCTTTCAGCTGGAAATCATTTTTAAAATTCTTGTTGAAATCTTTCATCCAGTCGTTGTTCATTTTAAAATCATTTCCATTGGAAGAAAATGATCTTGACCAGCCACTTTGTTCGCCCAGCGCTGCTTTTACTGAATTAGATTTGCCTGCTCTTTCATAAGTTATATTTACTTCTTCTTTTGGTTTGTGCGATGTAACTGCATCAGTCAATTCTTCAGGATCAGATACTTTCTTATCACCAACTTTTGTTATCACATCACCTTCTTTCAATCCTGCTTTGTCTGCAGCGCTTCCCTCATTTACGTTTGTGATCTTTACCCCGTTATCTGCTTTTTCTGTTGACACACCAAGGAAAGCCTTCTTTTCGCCGTTCCAATCGTTACCGCTGAATATTCGTGTGGTTCCATTTGGTGAATAAACAAAATTGTCAAAGTTTTTTGCGCCTGGTACAACTCTTACATTATCGTCTTTGTATTCTGAAGCAGGCTTACCGTTGATGAAGACTTCGCCATCTTTTGTTTCGATCGTCAGCTTCGTGTCTTTATCACTATCTCTCATAATGATGATCTCTTTGGTCTTGCTTTTCACCTTGTCATCCTTTTCTTTTTCTTTGGTTTTTTGTGCAGCGGCAGTCAGGGTCATGCCTGCAAAAAGAGCCGCTGCGGTTACGTTTGAAAGTATTCTTTTCATTGTTGTAATTTTTATGTACGAAATATTTAGTAGATCAAATGTAGAAAGTTTTTTTGAATTACGAAATGTTTCGCAAATAATTTTTTTGAGGTTGATAATCAACGCATCTTCTGGGAACCTTATAGGTTTTTAAACCTTATAGGTCTTAAGTCCTATAAGGTTGAATCTGTGCTAAAGGAGATTGCTATGACTTAAACGAATGGATTAGCAAGAATGTAAGTTCGTACCTGCACATCGTCAACTATTTCTTCGCAGCTAAAGTCCATCCCTATCTTTTCCAGCACTTTGATGGACGCAAGATTTTCGATATGCGCCCTGCCGGTTATCAGTTTGAGTTTGAGCTTTTTAAATCCATAGTCGAGCGTATGCTTAGCCGCTTCAGTAGCATAGCCCTTTCCCCATGCTGAGCGGTGAAGACGGTAGCCAAGATCAATCTCGTCAAGATCTGAACGGTATTTTAATCCACACCAGCCAATGAATTCATTTTTGCTTTTTGTGTACATGGCCCAGCGGCCGAGATTGTTTTTGTATTGAGGAAGGATGATATTGTTAAGAATTTCTTTTGCCTGCTCTGCCGTTTTTAAAACAGGCTCATGCAGATATTTCACGACTTCAGGATCGCTGTTTAATTTTTGAATGAGTGCAAAATCTTTTTCAGTAAACTTTTTGAGAATGAGACGTGGTGTTGTGAAAACAATGTCCATTATAGCAATTGCTTTACTTTTTCAATTACCTCCGAAAGTTTGGATGCATCCTGTCCGCCTGCTGTTGCTAAAGTTTTTTGTCCGCCGCCACCACCTTTTATCAATGGGGCAATATGTTCCTTAATAAGCTTTGGCGCTTCAAGATTTTTTGATGAACTGATATTGTCATCGATCATTATTGCAACATTTGCTTTGCCATTTACGTCAGCGGCAAGAACAACAACATGATCTTTTAATTCTTTCAATCCAAAACAAAGCTTCTTCAAAGCATCAGCATTTGAAACATCAACCACCTGCCCGATAAAATTTACTCCGTCTACCTGCTCTACTGTTTGAAGCAACTGATTTTTTAATGCAGACAATTGCTTTGCTTCGAAGCTTTCAATGCTTTTTGAAAGTGACTCCTTTTCCGAAACCAAATTCTCTATTGCTTTTGTAATTTCTTTCGGGTTTTTTAAGATGCCACGAATTGCATCAATGAGCACGAATTGTTCATTAACGTAATCTTCAGCCACCTTACCACTCACAGCTTCGATCCTTCTCACACCTGCCCCCACGGCGGTTTCATGTTTGATTTTAAAGAAACCAAGCTCGCCTGTGTTGCAAATATGTGTACCACCACAAAGTTCAACTGAATAACTAAGGTCCATAATAACCACGCGAACCATGTCACCATACTTTTCTCCAAACAAAGCCATTGCACCCATCGCTAGAGCCTCTTCCTTTGGTACCTCCTTTACCACTACGGCAATATTTTCCCGGATCTTTTCATTTACCAATGTTTCGATATTCACCAATTCTTCATCAGTAACTTTTGCAAAATGAGAAAAGTCGAAACGCAAATATTCATCGTTGACCAAACTTCCTTTTTGTGCTACATGTTTTCCAAGCACGCTGCGCAATGCAGCATGCAAAAGATGTGTAGCGCTATGATGAACCTGTGTTGGAGTTCGTTTATCAATATTCACTTTCGCAATTACCCTTGAAGAAATTTCCTGCGGCAATTTCTTTGTGAAGTGAATGATAAGGTCATTTTCCTTTTTAGTATCTGTAACTTCGATCCTTTCTTCTTCAAATATCAGTTCACCTTTATCACCCACCTGTCCGCCGCTTTCTGCATAAAAAGGAGTAACATCCAAAACCACCTGGTAATTTTCTTCGCCCTTAGATTTCGTTTTACGATATTTTAAAACTTTACTTATTGTTTCAAGAGAATCGTATCCAACAAATTTTGACGAACCACTTTCATTCAGCACAATCCAATCTTCTGTATCGATAACTGTTGCTGCACGACTGCGATTTTTTTGTTGTTCCATTTCTTCATTGAATCCCGGTTCATCAATTGTCATCTTATTTTCTTCAGCGATCAGCCTTGTGAGATCGAGAGGAAAACCATACGTGTCGAATAATTCGAATGCCTCTTTTCCTTTGATCGAATCTTTGCTTGAAGCAATGATGTCGTCCAACCTTTTCAACCCCTTGTCGAGCGTTCTCAAAAAATTCTGTTCCTCTTCATGAACAACCTTTGCAATAAAATCTTTTTGTTTATCCAATTCGGGAAAAACATTTTCAAACTGTTTTGCAAGCAGCGGCAATAATTTATAAAGCAAAGGATACTTCACATCCAGATAAGAAAAATAATAACGAACAGCTCTTCTCAGCACACGACGTATAACATAGCCTGCGCCTGTGTTTGAAGGAAGCTGGCCGTCAGCGATTGGGAATGAGATCGCACGAATATGATCAGCAATCACTCTGAAAGCTACGTCCTGCTTCGAATCAGAGTAACTATATTTTTTTCCGGAAAGCTTTTCAACTTCTTCTATAGTTCCTGTAAAAACATCAGTATCGTAATTGCTTATTTTGTTTTGAAGGACCCTTACGAGTCTTTCAAACCCCATTCCTGTATCAACGTGCTTTGAAGGCAGCGGCTCAAGGCTCCCGTCTTTCTTACGATTGAACTGAATAAACACATTGTTCCATATCTCTATCACATCAGGATGAACATTCACCAAATCTTTTCCTTCAACTTTTTTTCTTTCCTCTTCACTTCTTGAATCAAAATGAATTTCTGTACATGGTCCGCATGGACCTGTATCTCCCATCTCCCAAAAATTATCTTTCTTATTTCCCATGATGATCCTGTCTTCACTTACCCACTTCTTCCAAAATGTTATTGCTTCTTCATCTCTTGGAAGATTTTCTTTTTCATCTCCTTCAAAAACTGTAACATATAATTGGTCCTTGTTGATCTTATAAATTTCAGTAAGCAGTTCCCAGCTCCAGGAAATTGCTTCTTCTTTAAAATAATCTCCGAAGCTCCAGTTACCCAGCATCTCAAACATTGTGTGATGATAGGTGTCTACACCAACTTCTTCAAGGTCGTTGTGCTTGCCACTCACACGCAAACATTTTTGTGTATCGGCAACTCTTGTGTACGGAGGTTTTTTATTTCCAAGAAAATAATCCTTGAATTGATTCATTCCTGCATTCGTAAACAAAAGTGTGGGATCATCTTTTATCACGATCGGTGCAGATGGAACAATCGTGTGTCCCTTCTGTTTGAAGAACTCAAGAAATGCTTGTCGTATCTCGCCGCTGGTCATCATGCCTGCTCTATTTTGATTGATTTTTGAGTATTATGAAGTTATCTTTGTCAGTGGCCGCAAAGATAGTAATTGATTGATGATCTCTCCGTCCGTCAATGGTCATTCGTCATTAAGTCATTGAAGAACTGCCCTTTTACCAATGACCCAATGGCCAATGACTAATGGCGAAATTAAATTGACTGCCATGAAAAAAATTAAGTACTACTATAATACCAACACGCTTCGCTATGAAAAACTGGTGACGCCGTTGCGTGTTAAACTGCTTCGCTTTTTTGGGTTTATTGCTGCTGCACTGGTAACTGCTCTCATTCTTGTTTCGCTTGCATTCAGATTTATTCCTTCGCCTGAAGCAAAACTTGCCAATACACGCTATTCAAAAATGAAAGAGAATTATGATGTGCTTCAATCTAAAGTACAGGCATTGCAGCAGCAAATGGTTTCACTTGAGAACCGCGACAACCAGGTATATCGTTCGATCTTCGAAGCAAACCCTTTACCTGACAGTGCGAGAGCAAAGCTGATAGAACAAAAAAAGGAAGTTGAGAAAGTTGAGGCTATGAATGATGATAAACTCGGAAATGAACTTGCAAAAACTTTGAATAATCTCAATGCAAGAGTTGCCTACCAGTTTGACAGTTACAACGATATTGAAAAGCTGATAAAGAACCAGGGAGAAAAACTTTCAAGCATTCCAGCAATTCAACCTGTAAGCAACAGGGATCTCGACAGGATAGCTTCGGGTTTTGGCATGAGGATTGACCCTGTATACGGAACTCCTAAGATGCATAAGGGGCTTGACTTTACAGCACCACAGGGAACGCCGATATATGCAACAGGAAATGGTGTGGTGAAAGAATCAGGATTTTCGGAAGGAGGTTTTGGAAATCATGTGCTGATCAATCATGGATATGGATATGAAACATTGTATGGCCATATGGTAAGAGTGAAAGTGAGAGATGGACAAAGAGTGAAGCGGGGGGAATTGATTGGCTGGGTTGGAAGCACAGGAAAAAGTACAGGCCCGCATTGTCATTACGAAGTTCATGTGAACGGGCAGGAAGTTGATCCCGTTTACTTTTTCTATAATGATCTTACTCCCGAACAGTTTGATCGTTTATTAAAGAAAGCAGCAACAGGCAGCGCAAAAAGTCTGGACTAATGGCACTATCTCAAATCACATTCGACTTTAATGAACCTGTTCCTGAAAAGGAAGAGAAAAAAGTTGTTAAGAAAAAAGAAGAGAAGCCGCAACCAGTTTTGGTTGAACCAAAAAAATCAACACGCGGAAGAAAGAGTACAAAAACATCAGAGATAAATGCTGACCTGATAGAAATTCCTGAAGACGATGTTCTTTTCCAGAAAATGTATTATTCGATCGGTGATGTGGCAACGATGTTCAGGGAGAATGCTTCACTCATACGCTTCTGGGAAAATGAGTTTGACATTTTAAAGCCAAAGAAAAATAAAAAGGGAGATCGTTTCTTCCGCCCGGAAGACATTAAGAACCTGAAAATGATCTACCATTTACTTCGCGAAAGAAAATATACTATTGAGGGCGCGAAAGATTTTCTCAGGAAAAACAAAGCTGCAGGCGAAAAATATGCGATGATACAATCATTACAAAAGTTAAAATCTTTCCTGCTTGAATTAAAAGCAAGTCTCTGAAATATCTTTGCGGGCATGAAAAGTATCATCTGTACTCTTGTACTTGCAATTTCATTTTCTGCTGCATTTTCCCAGGCTCAATACGAAGTAAGCGACGACCCGAAACACCCGGGTGTAAAGGTTTTGAAGGGAATTATCAACAAAGACATCATTAAAAATGATACTTCATTTAAATGGTATGAAGAGAGCCGGAAAATTTACCAGCGACCAGATACTGCGATCGTAGGAACTTTTGCAAGAAATAAAGATGTAAGCTTCGTGATATTTGGAGGAACATGGTGCGAAGACACTCATTTTATTTTACCTAAGTTTTTCATGCTGCAGGAAAAGGCAGGAATTGCTGACGACCACATCGCGTTATTTGGAGTGAATCGCGATAAACAAACTATCGGCAACATAGCATCCGCAATGAAGGTCGTGAATGTGCCAACTATCATTGTAATGAAAAACGGAAAGGAGATTGGGCGAGTGGTGGAGTATGGAAATACAGGATATTGGGATAGAGAGTTGGCGGAGATTATAAATAAAGCACTTTAGATTTTACCACATCGAAAAATTTCATTTCACGCAAAGACGCAAAGAAGTTCCAACAGGAAAAAATTACTTTGCGGCTTTGCTTCTTTGCGTCTTTGCGTGAAACTCATGTTCTCTGCGGTGAAACAGGATCAGGATTTACAAACGTGAAAGAATTTGCCACAGAAGATCTGATCCCATTCTCCTCCTGCATCTTTTTTATTTCAAGATTGATCTCTTCTTTTAATTTGTTCTGATCATTTACAGGCAATCCAAAATTTGTAAAATATTCAGCAACGAGTAAAGCTGCATTCTTTGTTACCTCTGTGAGAAAAACTGTTGCATTAAAAGCAACTTCAGATCTTGAGTGTAGTATTTTTTTTATTTCATTAATCGCAAACTGAATTTTTTCAGAAGAAGCCTGAGGAGAAAGTTCAATTCGAATTTCATTTCTTACCTGTGTTCGCATGCTCCAGTTGTCGAGAATGCTGTCCACCATTTGTTTGTTAGGAACTGTGACCATCGTTTTATCGGGAGTTCTTATTCTTGTGCTGCGCAAACCAATTCGTTCAACAATTCCTGCGAAATTATTTATACGAACCTGGTCGCCTGTAACAAAAGGTTTGTCGAAAAAAATAATGAACGATGCGATAAGATTTTCGAGACTTTCCTTTGCTGCCAGTGCCAGCGCAGCTCCTACGATGCTTAGTCCTGTTACAAGCTGACCAATGTGAGCATTGAAACAAAACTTCAGAATAAGAACGATGCCGATGATCACAACGATCACTTTAAAAAAATCTTTGAAGAAGAAGATGAGCTGTGCGTCTTCCTTGTCGGTGATGTTGGCTTTTTCTTCCAGCACCATCCCGATAAAATCGATCACTCTTAATATGAGCCAGATGAAAGCGATGATGAGAATGCCGATAAAAATACTTTCAATCACCTCCTGCGAAGTGACGTGATAAATTTTGAAATTCAGTCCTTCAGGAAAATTGAGTTTATCAAGAGCAATAATAGAAACAAGAATAACGAGAAACATTTCCAGTGGCTGAACAACGAGATCAACAAAAGGTTTCTTGTCAACCTTTGGAAAAGCTCTTCTCACAGGAATGTAAAGAATGGAAGCGATGTATTTTGAAAGAATCCTTTTTAAAATGAATGCAAGAAGAATGGTCCCAATAACGATCGCATAACTCCTGATCGTGTTATCAAAATATATTTCATCTAAAAAATCCATGGGGTAAAAATACGAGCTATTTCAGCGAGTAAACTTCGAGGTTATTATTGCGAAGCAAATAAATTTTACTTCCCTCGATCCTTATCGAAGAATAATTTGAAAAGGCTGAAGGAAGTGATTGTTGTTTTGAATTAAGTGTGCCAATGCGGGAACTGTAAACATACTTATCATCAAATCCGTAAATGCTCTTTCCTATTATTGCAAAACTTTTCCAGTTGAGAAAAGGCAGACGGTTTTTAAAAGCACCATAATAATCGAACACGTACAAACCTTTCGCAGGATCGTACAGGTACACAAACCCATCACGATCGATGATCTGTGAAGGCGAAGGGACAGAATCAAACAGTGTTCTGAGATCAACTGTTTCTAAAAGCAACTTGCCTGCATCGTCGATCTTCTTCAGTTTATTTTCCTGCTCATCGTACAACCAGATATTATTGTCGTAAGAATTTGTAACAGCTTTCACCCTGAAAATATTTTTGCTCCTGAGATTGATGCTGGTAAGAACATTCAAATATTTGTCAAGCAAAACGATGGTAGAAAATTTTTCATAGAACAAAATTGTCTTCCAGGGATTCTGAGCTTCTACGTATGAAAGCTTTCCATATTTTGTCACCTGGTTGAATACGCCAACAGAATCTCCCTTCTCATTTAATTTCTTAAGCTGGTTTCCTTTGTTGATGATATAAAACTCTCCAAGGTTATTTACTGTAAATGATTCTATTGGATATGGAATCGAATTCTGGAATTTGAAGAGGATCGAATCGGTTTGAGCGAATGTTTTTGTTGATGCAAAACTCAACACAAACAGAAGACATATGAAGATGATTTTTTTACCGCAGAGAAAGGAGTGCGCAGAGGTTTCGCAGAGGTTTTTCTGCGTTCTCTGCGAAAATCTCCGCGCCTCTGCGGTAAAAGAAAATCGATATAGTCTCATTGATAATATTTCAGTTCAACATTCTCTCCATCAAATACTGCATAGCTGCTATACTTTATCCAGTCGCCTAAATTGATGTAACGGCTGCTTCCGTTTAAGTTAAAATCCAAAGGGAGATGACGATGACCAAAAATGAAATAGTCGTAATGCTTTGTTTTAAGCATCTCTTTGCTGAATACGATCAACCATTCTTTATCTTCTCCTAAAAAATGCTCATCTGTTTTTCCTGTTGAAGCACGGCTTTTCCTGCTGAAGTAATCTGCCAGTCCGATCCCATGTCGCGGATGCAAACCTCCAAACAATAACCTTGAAACTTTATTCCTGAAAACCTTTTTAATGAACTTGTATTTGTGATCTCCCGGCCCTAATCCATCACCATGACCGATGAAAAATTTTTTTCCATTGAGATCAAATTCTTCAGGATGATGATACACTTTTATATTCAGCTCCTGTTCAAAATAACCATTCATCCACATGTCGTGATTCCCAACAAAAAAACGGATGTCGATCCCGCTGTCTGTGAGTTCTGCCAACTTTCCTAAAATGCGAACGAAACCTTTTGGAACAACTTTTTTGTATTCATACCAAAAATCAAAAAGATCTCCTACAATAAAAATTTGTGCAGCCTCATGTTTTATTTCGTCAAGAAATTTTACAATACGCTTCTCTCTTGCAAGGCTCGTTGCATGATCTGGTGCGCCGAGATGAAAATCGGAAAGGAAATAAATTTTTTTGTTGGGGGGAAGCTTCATTCGTTTTCTTCAGGCAATTGTTTATAGATTTCTGTTAATTTCTCCTGGAGAAACTTTAGATCTGTTTGAAGGATTCGCCACACAGTGGTAATCAGTACCAAAATAATCATGAATGAGTTTGTTGCGAAAATCTTTAACCTTGGTCCAATTAATTTCGCTGTATAGTTCTTTAAACTCTTGTGATAACCGGGAGGAAGCTTCGCCGATTACTTCAAAATTTCTACTGACCGCATCTTGAATTAAGTAATTATTGAGGAACTCAGATTCTGTAATGTCCTTGGTATATAAAAAGACTCTTTCAGCGCCTTGCAAAATATCCTCAATCAAAAAAGAATCTTTCCTTTTAGACATATTGTAATTCTTCTTCAATAAACTGATAGTACTTCGGCTTTATTGCTCTTTTAGAAACCAGGTCGACATCCCTATGCAATAAAGATTCAATATCATAACACAGATCGAGGAACTCTGTTCCTACCGGCTCACTAAAATCCACAAGAATGTCAATATCACTCTTTTCATTGTTATCGCCCCGGCTGAATGATCCAAAAAGAGCAAGTGATCTGATCGGATATTTTTGAAATAGCCGCTGTTTATTGTCTTTTAAGATTTTGAGGATATCGCTCATGTTATTGAAAAAATCCCCGGTAAAGGTAATGCTGTAAAATTAATCGATGAGCAAGGATGAGCTGATTCAATTTTCTGTTCTATTCTTTATCTACTAAAAACAAATACACTTCTTTGGGTCCATGAACTCCAACTACCAAAGTCTTCTCGATATCAGCTGTACGACTTGGACCCGTTGCAAACGTAATGAGTGACGGAAGATCGTCTGAATATTTTTCTTTCATCTTCTGCAATCCATCTTTCACATCGTATACTAACTGGCTTGTGTACGCAATGCAAATATGAATGGGCGCATACACGCTTGTGCTTCGGCCGCTGGGATCTGCAGCACTTATCACAACAGATCCTGTTCTTGCGATGAGATATTCGCAACCTGTTACTGAAACATCGCAATCGGAAAGTGTGGTCTGGCTTAAAGGTTGGGGTAAAAACTTTTTAAACTTCTCATCAATGCAATAGATATTCTTCCATTTGTTTTCTGCAATGAGTTGCTGCAGCTGTCTGTGCATGTCTTCTGTATCTACACAAAATGCAAACTTGCCAAGCAACTTTATAAACTCCTGTGCGAACAAAATCTCCATGTCGTCTGAAGGCGGCATGAATACAGAATTATTTCCTTCACTTTTAGGAAAGGGAACAGGCACCGGGTTACTCAGTGCCTGTCTTATCTTTTTCAGAATATTTTCTTTGGAGGAAGAAGCCATTATGCTGGATTTTCTACTACTACTCCTTGTTGTGGCGGATCAATTACTGCATCCTTAGGATTGTCAACGATATCGAGCGCCTTCTTTTCTTCGTACGGACGTTTGCCGATCAATTGCTCCACATCGCTCTGGAATAAAACTTCTCTCTTCAGCAATTCCTTTGCAAGAATCTCAACCTCGCGTTTATATTTAGTCAGCAAAGCCAGTGTTCTTTCGAAAGCTTTCTCAATTAATTTTCTCACCTCTTCGTCGATCATCTTTCCTGTCTCTTCGCTGTAAGGTTTGGTAAACATATTATCCTGCTGCGGATCGTAAAAACTGATGTTACCAACTTTATCATTCATTCCATAAACAGTCACCATGGCATAAGCCATCTTGGTGATCTGCTGAAGATCGTTACTGGCGCCTGTTGAAATTTTTCCAAAGAAAATACTTTCAGAGGCACGACCACCAAGTGTCATGCAGATCTGGTCCATCAACTGGTCGGTATTGTATAAATATTGTTCTTTCGGAGTGTATTGAGCATAGCCAAGTGCAGCAGTACCACGCGGAACAATTGTTACTTTCAGCAAGGGATAGGCATGCTCGAGGAACCAACCACAAATTGCATGGCCAGCTTCGTGATAAGCAATGATCTCTTTTTCTTCAGGGAGAATGATCTTATTCTTCTTTTCCAATCCTCCGATCACCCTGTCGATCGCATCCTGGAAGTCGCTCATGTCAACTGCAGCCTTTCCTTTTCTTGCTGCAATAAGAGCAGCTTCGTTACAAACGTTCGCAATATCAGCTCCTGCAAATCCCGGAGTTTGTTCTGCGAGCTTATGAATATCCAATGTCTGCGAAACTTTGATAGGGATAAGATGCACTTTAAAAATTGCTTCACGGCCAACAAGGTCAGGACGATCGATACTTATCTGGCGATCGAATCTTCCCGGGCGAAGTAGTGCGCTGTCGAGCACATCAGGCCTGTTCGTTGCAGCGAGAATAATGATACCTATGTCTGTTGCGAAACCATCCATTTCTACGAGCAACTGGTTTAATGTATTTTCTCTTTCATCATTGCTCATCATCATATTTTTTCCTCTTGCACGGCCGATCGCATCTATTTCATCAATGAAAATTATACAAGGAGCCTTTTCTCTTGCCTGCTTGAAGAGATCACGAACACGGCTTGCACCCACACCCACAAACATCTCTACGAAATCACTACCACTCAAACTGAAGAAGGGAACCTGCGCTTCACCTGCCATCGCTTTTGCAAGAAGGGTTTTACCTGTACCCGGAGGGCCAACAAGCAATGCACCTTTTGGAATCTTACCTCCAAGCGCTGTATATTTTTTAGGATTCTTAAGGAAGTCAACAATTTCCATCACCTCCACTTTTGCCTCATCGAGTCCTGCCACATCACCGAAGTTGATGTTCACTCTTGTTCCTTTATCAAAAAGTTGGGCTTTCGATTTTCCGATATTGAAGATACCGCCAGGACCACCGCCACCGCCTGATCCGCCAACTTTACGCATCATCATGATAAACAATAAGCCTATCAATAAGATCGGTAGAAGAGTACTGATAAGTTGCCCAAACCATTCACCTTCATCATCATAATAGATTGGGAATGTTTGTACAGTTTGGTTTTCTTTCCTGAAATTTTCCAATTGGTCGGTGAAGTTTTTGTCATCACCAATTGTAAAATATAATTGAGGAGGGTCGAGCTTGGCTATGGATTCGTACTGACCTTTTTTAAGAATATCGTTGTAAAATCCGGACTTACTTGCAAGACTGTCACGATTTACTGAAACCCTTACGATCTTTTTGTTGCGGATGACCTTTATTTCGCTCACATCCCCCGACTTCATCATTTTTTTAAAGGCTTCGATATTAGTTTCCAAACCTCCACCACTAACTCCTCGTATAAGTTGATAGCCTAAGATGCCGACAAGTAATAAGCCATACACCCAATAAATGCTGAAGCGTGACCTCTTTTTCGGATCTTCCTCGGGCGAACCACCGGGTATATTATTAGGATTAACTCTTTTCCGCGGTACCTGTTTTTTATAATCTTCCTGTGCCATAGTTTTCCTGCGTGTTAGGCAGGTATATTTTTAATTTAATCAACATGTAAAGTAAACATTTCCTCAGTCATAATAACGCTAAAAAAATCATTTAGTGTTCCATCATTGGTGCGTCGCTCCACATTTCTTCGAGCTGGTAAAATTTTCGCGGCTCAGGAAGCATAACGTGCACAACCACATTCACATAATCTGTCAGTATCCATTGTTCCGCCTGCCTTCCTTCATGTTTATAAGGAAGTTCGCCAATTTTCTTTTTCACCTCCATCTCTACAGAATCAGCAATTGCTTTAAGCTGGATATTATTGCTTGCTTCGCAAATGATAAAAAAATCCGCTACCGCTTCGGGTATCTTCCTCAGGTCGAGGCTGATGATCTTTTCACCTTTTTTTTCCTGTATTGCGTGGATGATTGTTTTGAAGATCTTACTGTTGCGGGTTAATCTTGTGTGGCTGGTCTTTTTCCGTGAAGCCAAGGCGGTTAAATTATTCAAAGGCGATGTGTTTTGTGTTCTGCTCTATGAAACCGGTCCATAGAAAATAATTTATTGATGTAGATTGCAGCCCTCAAACTGCAGTTTCCCGATAGCTATCGGGGAAATTCAAAAATACTGATTCTTTCCTAAACCTCTGAACGCATGAAGGGTTCGTTTACCATACTCAACACCGTTGACAGCACCAACAACTATGCCATGGGGTTGGCTCACAGCGGAATGGCAGAGCATGGTTCAGCGTGGTTTGCACTGGAACAAAAACACGGAAAAGGCAGACAGGGTAAGAGCTGGCAAAGCAAGCCGGGAGAGAACATCGTTATCAGTATTGCGGCAGAAACTTCATGGTTGCAGCTTTCCCAACAGTTTAATTTAAGTGCATCAGTTGCGCTCGCATGTGTCGATTTTTTTAAAGTTTTTATAACAGACGATGTCAAAATAAAATGGCCCAATGATCTTTTCTGGAATGACAGGAAGGCAGGCGGAGTACTCATAGAAAATATCATCAAAGGAAATAAATGGCAATGGTCGATCATCGGCATCGGCATAAACATCAATCAAACAGAATTTGCAGATGGATTTGTTTATCGCCCTGTCTCGCTAAAGCAAATCACGGGAAAAGATCATGATGCAATTGACCTTGGCAGAAAACTACATCAGTGTGTTTTAAAAAGAATTGATGAACTGAAAGAAAAAAGTTTTGATGAAGTCCTGCGTGAATACAACAATTCTCTTTTCAGGTTAAATGAAAAAGTTAAATTGAAAAAAGGGAATGTAGTTTTTGAAACGATGATCAAAGGAGTTTCAGTTTCAGGGGAACTGGAAACTTTTGATGTGATGGAAAGGAGTTTTGGTTTTGATGAGGTGGAATGGGTTCTGGGGTAAGAAATACATCGCGTGATTCTAATCTATTATCATAGTAACAATTGTTACAAGCCATAACTGACCTTATTACCTTAGTAACAACTATCAGGAATAAAACCCCAACCTTATTACCTTATTATCTTATTAATATTTTTTATTTCAATCAATAAGGTAATAAGGTCGGGTTATTTCTACATTGCCAGGGTTACTAAGGTAATAAGGTCTGTGGCTCTCAGATTTGAAAACTGTCATGTTGCTGTAGAGACGCGATGCTCGCGTCTCGGTAATGGTTTGATCCTCCTTTCACGATGGCGGGTTTTTGTTAACCGGCGAGACGCGAGGCATCGCGTCTCTACAACAGCGGGATCATTTTCACACATCTGTTTCCGTCATCTAATGTTTTCTGAGACGCGGTAATATGATCCTTCACACAACCTTCTCTGCTTCCCTTGCCTCTACCTCATATTTGTTGTTGTAATAACCTTTTTTCAAACTTTCAAAAAGGTATTTTAAAATAAAGGGAAGAAATCCATGTCGTTTAAATTGTTCAACATGACAAAGCTCATGCTTCAGCCATCTTTTGTCTTTTAGAAAATTTTCTGTGGAAGTGTTATGAAGGTGTATCGTTTTCCCGATCACAATTGCAGCAGTATCGGATTTTAATTTCTTCGCAGCGATCTTGGCGATCCATGAATTTTCTTTGATCCTATAATTCTCACTCACAAAATTTATATACTTTATTTACCTGCACCCACAGCTTCCCACGCTTTCAAAATTTCATCGGTATGAACTTTCGATCTTGGTTTGCGAAAGATCTTTTTTATCACTCCTTTTTCATCTATCAAAAAAGTAGTGCGATGCAGTCCCATATATTTTCTTCCATATAAATTCTTTTCGCCCCACACTCCATATTGATCAATGATCTTTTTATCAGTGTCCGCTACAAGTGTGAAAGGCAGGTCATATTTCTGTTCAAATTTTTTATGCTTCTTTTCATCATCAGGACTCACACCTAAAACAGAAAATCCTTTTTTCGTAAGCAAAGAATAATTGTCGCGGAGATTGCACGCTTCAATTGTACACGTTGGCGTATCATCTTCAGGATAGAAATACAAAACAACTTTCTTTCCCTTGTAATCCGCCAGCGACACAGGTTTCCCGTTCTGATCCTTTGCTTTAAATAATGGCGCTTTTTCGCCCTCTTTTAATTCAGTCATGTTATTTCATTTAGTATTTTGATTTTAGATTTTCGATTGCAGATTTTTGGGGAAAGCTCTAATGAAATCTAAAATCGGCAATCTAAAATCTAAAATTCATCTGGAAAAATGATAAGATCTCGTTGCTGTGTTCCCCGCTTCATCCTCAACACTCACTTTTAATTCATGTTCACCCGGCGGACACATCTCATCAAATTTATAAATAAAACTCCTGCCTTTATCGTTTGTAAATCTCAACCATTTTCCATCGAGTTCTGCACGAAAATTTTGTATGTCGTGATTATTATCTGTCACAATAAAAATTATCACAGATGCTTTTGAAAGATTTGCGCCTTCTTTAATTCCCGCTGCCACAATATTTGGAGGAACATTGTCAACCAGCAATTGCATATTTCCAAAATACCTGAACTTTCCGGTGAACCATTCGCCTTCTTTCTTTGCTTTCACTACGTCCGTTTTTCCTCCCCATGTTCTCTGCATAATTATCCTGTCTGAATTTATGTTAGCAGCAAAAATGGAAGGTTTGATCTTCACAGAATAATATCCATGCACCGGTACAAGTCCTGTATGAAGACTATGCAAATACGAAATTGCATTCGGGGTGGGTGATGCTTTTTTACTGTAAACAAAATTGATCGAATCATACAAATCGTCTTCACCCAATACAACCTGGAGATCTTCCCGTTCAAAAACATTTACATAACCCGGGTGAAATTCCTTTTGCTCATATTCTGTTGACGTTGCCGGGTGTGTCCTCATACCCCCACGCTTAATTTGAAATTGCAAAGTTGATTTGTTACCATAAGTATCTTCCACTTCTATCCTTACCTGGTGTGCACTATCGTCTTCAATTTCAATTACGCCATCACCATTAAAGTCCTCGTATATTCCTTCAGGGTAAACAGGATAGCCGGGAAGCCTGGAAAGATGTTCAATAAAAGGCCCTCCGCCTAATCTCGTTTTATAATCAATATGAGAATTGAGATATCTAGTTTCATCATAACTTATCTTATCAATCTGGAAACCCTGAATTGCTTCGTCATCATAATATAATACTGCCTGGTAAATTCCATTCGGATTTCCGGAACCTGAATATTTATCAATTGCAGAAATGCCGAAACTGACTTTATCACTGTTGGCAATTATCGTCGGCGGAGATGTTGTGAGAACTCCACCAGCTTTTTTCAAACTGAATAATTTTGGAGACTGGCTGTAAGTGCTCACATTTCTATCATACACTGCAAGCCTGAAAATTGAAGGAGGAACATTATCCTGTATTTGTGAAAACCCAAACAGCAGCGGATTCAAAACCTTATCAGTTTTTGTTTCCCTGATTTCAAAATGCACATGCGGCCCCTGCGATGCGCCTGTATTGCCACTGTAAGCGATAAGTTGTCCCTGTTTTACAGGCAGGGCATCAGGTGGAATATCCAAAAAAACCTGCCATGATTCCAGTTTGTATTGCTGTGCCTTTACATACTTTTCAATTTCGGGAGTGAAATCGTTGAGATGGCCATACAATGTAGTAAGCCCATTTGGATGATTGATATAAATCGCTCTTCCAAAACCTCCGGGCTCTATTCGAACGTGTGCAACATATCCATCTGCAGCTGCATACACAGGCCTGTTTTGTTTCTGATCAGTCTTGCAATCCAACCCCATGTGATAGTGATTGGGGCGCAGCTCTCCAAAGTTTGCAGCAAGCCCGGGCTTTGCGTCAACGGGCCAGATAAAATAACCTTTGGGATAATTTTTTGTGGGAAACTTTTGGGCACCAGCGACGAAAGAAACCAGGGAAACGATAAAAAAAAGGAACGGTTTATGCAATGGAACAATTCTGAAATTCATTATTCGGATTCAGTTACAAATCTAACGCCTAAAAATTTAAACAATTATCCATGTCACAATCAAATAACATTGCAGCAATCATTCTCGGAGCCGCAGCGGCCGTAGCGATCCTCAAGTTTTTTAATATGGATAAAGAAGATCGCGATCTTTTTCTCTCCAACCTGAAAGCAAAAACCCACGAATTGCTGGATGATGCTGAGTCAACTGTGGAAAAAATAGAGCACTTCGTTGCTGAGATTAAATCCAAAGCTCCACATGAATGGACAGACAAACTCTTCATCATGAAAAGAATGTTCAATGAGTTGTATGGGCATGAGGTGAGGTATTTGAACAGCTTATAGTTCATAGTTCATGGTTCATAGTTTTTCAGGTGCAGGTTCTTCCATGAACTATGAACTATGAACCATACGCCAAAAAGACTTCCTCCAATATCCCCGTCGCTTCTTACTTTTGCACGCCATCAATTTTGGCGTCGACAATATGCCCAGAGATACTTCCATTACATCCGTTCTTATTATTGGTTCCGGCCCTATCATCATCGGGCAGGCGTGTGAGTTTGATTATTCAGGCACCCAGGCTGCAAGAGGTTTGAGAGAAGAAGGAATTAAGGTGATCCTCATCAATAGCAATCCAGCTACCATCATGACGGACCCGATGATGGCTGATAAAGTTTATTTACTTCCGCTCACTGTTGAAAGCATTGAACAAATTCTTGAAGAAAATAAAATTGATGCAGTGCTTCCAACTATGGGCGGACAAACAGCACTCAATCTTTGTAAAGAAGCTGATGAACTGGGCATCTGGCAAAAGTATAATGTGCGTTTGATCGGGGTAGATATTAAAGCAATCGACAAAGCAGAAGATCGGGAGAAGTTTCGTTTGTGGATGATAGAAATGGGAATTCCTGTTGCGCCTGCAAAAACTGCCAACTCATTTTTGGAAGGAAAAGAATTTGCACAGGAGATTGGATTTCCGTTGGTGATTCGTCCTTCATTTACTTTGGGAGGAACAGGCGGAAGTTTTGTTCACAGCAAAGATGAACTCGACGAAGCTTTGAATATGGGATTGAATGCATCTCCCATGCATGAAGTTCTTGTAGAGAAAGCAGTGCTCGGATGGAAGGAATTTGAACTTGAACTTTTGAGAGATGCGAATGATAATGTTGTGATCATTTGCACTGTCGAAAATTTTGACCCGATGGGAATTCATACGGGCGATTCGATAACAGTGGCGCCGGGCATGACTTTGAGCGATACGGCATTTCAGAAGATGCGCAACACTGCGATTAGCATGATGCGCAGTCTTGGAAATTTTGCAGGAGGTTGCAATGTTCAGTTTGCACTCAATCCTCATACAGAAGAAATAATTGCGATAGAAATAAATCCGAGAGTTAGCCGTTCGTCAGCACTTGCATCAAAAGCAACAGGTTATCCTATTGCCAAGATTGCTTCGAAGCTTGCGATAGGTTATAATCTTGATGAATTAAAAAATCAAATCACAAAAACCACTTCTGCATTTTTTGAACCCGCTCTCGATTATGTGATCGTAAAAATTCCGAGATGGAACTTTGATAAATTCAAAGGAGCGAACGATACACTTGGATTGCAGATGAAATCTGTTGGCGAAGTGATGGGAATTGGAAGAAGTTTTCCTGAAGCAATTCAGAAGGCTTGCCAGAGTTTGGAAAATGAAGCAGTCGGTTTGGGATATTATGGAAAGAGTTTGATGTATCCTGATGAAGTTTTAGATTATTTAAAAGTTCCAAAGTGGGATCGCATTTTCAGAATAAAAGATGCATTGATGATGGGTGTGAGTGTAAGAAGAATTTGTGAATCTACAGGGATCGATCGCTGGTTCATTCACCAGATAAAAAAGATCGCTGACTGCGAAAAAGAAATTGCGACTTACGATTTTGAAACACTTCCTGAAAATCTTTTGAGAGAAGCAAAGCAGCTAGGCTTCAGTGATGAGCAGATGGCAAGGATAATGAAAGACGGAAGCACTGATGAAGATATTTATGAAAAAAGAAAATCGCTTGGCATCAAAAGAGTTTTCAAAATGGTGGATACCTGCAGCGCAGAGTTCGAAGCGAAAACCCCATATTTCTATTCAACATTTGAAGAAGGAGATAATAAGCTTGATGTAAACGAAAGCAAAGTTTCCGACAAGAAGAAAATTATAGTTCTTGGTTCAGGACCGAATCGTATCGGTCAGGGAATTGAATTTGATTATTGCTGTGTGCATGGTTTGCTTGCAATAAAAGAATGTGGTTACGAAGCGATCATGATCAATTGCAATCCTGAAACTGTATCTACTGATTTTGACGTTGCTGATAAATTATATTTCGAACCTGTGTTTTGGGAACATATCTGGGAAATTATAGAGTATGAAAAACCTGATGGAGTAATCGTGCAGCTTGGCGGACAAACGGCTTTGAAGCTTGCAAAGCGACTAAATGAAAAAGGTGTGAAGATCATCGGAACATCTTTTGACAATATGGACATTGCTGAAGATCGCGGAAGGTTCAGTGATATGTTGAAAGAACTTGATATTCCTTATCCAAGATATGGGACTGCCTATACAACCGATGATGCAGTGGAAGTGGCTCACAAAGTTGGCTATCCTGTTTTGGTTCGTCCGAGTTATGTTCTTGGTGGACAAAGAATGCGAATTGTTTTGAATGACGAAGAACTTGAGAAAGGAGTTTTGAGTTTGCTGAAACATCTTCCCGGAAATAAAATTTTAATTGATCATTTTCTTGATCGCTGCCAGGAAGCTGAAATCGATGCAATATTTGATGGAGAAGATTTTCACGTGATGGGCGTGATGGAACACATCGAGCCTGCAGGAATTCATAGTGGTGATAGCAATGCAGTTCTTCCTCAGTTTAATTTGTCACCGCTCATCGTTCATACTATGGAAGAGTATGCAGAAAAAATTGCAAGAGCATTAAACATAAAAGGATTGATCAATATCCAGTTTGCAATTAAGGATGGAATGGTCTATGTGATAGAAGCAAATCCAAGAGCATCGAGAACAACGCCCTTCATTGCGAAGGCGTATGAAATTCCTTATCTCAACATCGCCACAAAAGTTATGTTAGGTGCAGCAAAGCTGAAAGATTTCACGTTTGATAAAAAGCTACAAGGATTCGCAATTAAAGAACCTGTTTTTTCTTTTAATAAATTCCCGGGTGTAAATAAAGAATTAGGACCAGAAATGAAGAGCACCGGCGAAGCGATTCGTTTCATCAAAGATCTCCGCGATCCATACTTCAGGCAATTGTATAAAGAGAGAAGTATGCATTTGAGCAAATAATTTTTTCACACAAAGAAATATTTCACGCAAAGACGCAAAGGAGCAAAGACGCAAATAGAAACCATCAATCTCCAAACTTCTTTGCGACTTTGCGTGGTTTTGTCTTTGCGGCTTCGCGTGAAAAAATGCACAAAATTTTGACGAATTAGTATTCAGACATCGGTTGGTTTAAATGCATCCTAACCAGATCAATTATCACAGCTGCTCGATAAAATTTTTCAATGTTTGGATATATTTTTAATTCTGCCGCCGGTGAACTATAGCTAAATTGTCTTCGCGTATTTCTAAAAATTATTTCAAACCCGTAGGATACGCCGTCGGTATGATCTAATATTCTATAATATTCTTCTTCACCGTTACGAATGTCTGTGGTATCAATAGCATATTTTCGTTTTCAGAATCTTAAGCTATCTGCTGTTGCAAGAGTTAGTAGCTTATTCTTAACCATCCTTTGCCATAAAGAATCTAATCCTTTCTGATTTACTTGACCTTCAGTCCAGGTAATTTTTTTGGTACTACGAAATTCAAAGAAACGTGCTGTCCAGAAATTGGTATTATTTCTCAAAATAAAAACACTTGTGTAGTCTGTAATAGAAGGATGTGTCCAAAGCCGAAACTCTATGTCTGCGGTCTTTTTTGTTGAGAATTGAGAATCCAATTTCTCATAAAGCTTATTAAAGGATTTAAATAAAATTGAATCAAAATTTACTTTCGAAGCTCCTTGTAGAATATTGCAAACAAAAAAAATTATCAATGTGGTCTTCATCATAATTACTGACTATGGAACTGAGGGCAATTTAAAATCTAAAATTAAACAATCTGTTAAAGAACAGTCTCACCCTCCCAAATACCCACCAGTACTGTTTACTTCCGCCTTGCTGATGTCGGATATTAGAGGTATCAAATCACACTTTTATGAAACGGTATCTCATCATTATCTTACTGGCAGCGCTGGTGAATAATGGGATCGCACAAAAATCAGCACAGGTAAAAGACATTTGCTCATCTGCGGAAATCAAATCGTGGAATACTCAAACGACCGACAACACAACGCTCAATGAAACGAAGACGATGATTCAGGACATCATCGCTGTGATCGGTCTTAAGCAAAACTTTGAAGTGATGGAAGGCGACGTTGACAATGCGGCCGCTGTTATCTATGAAGGCAAACGATACATCTTATATAATGTCTCTTTCATCAACAGGCTGAATGCTGCTGCAGGAAATAAATGGGCATCGATAAGTATTCTTGCTCACGAGATCGGTCACCATTTGAATGGTCATACACTTGATAACATTGGAAGCAGGCCCGATAAAGAACTTGAAGCAGATGAATTCTCAGGATTTGTTTTGAGAAGAATGGGAGCATCGCTTGAAGATGCGCAGGCTGCGATGAAGATCGCTGCTGATTATAAACCAAGTCTCACCCACCCGGGGCAAGCAGACAGATTAACGGCCATTGCTAACGGATGGAACACTGCAGACAAACAACAGAACGGAAAAGATCTTGCAAGTACAAAGCCTGCTATGGATTTGAAAGTTAAGAAAGACGATAGTCCATGGAGAACGGACAATGGGCAAAAGGCAAAGGGCAATGAGCAAAAGGACAATGGACCATGGACGATGGACCATGGACAAGAAAAAAGGCAGACAACCTCAAACGTCAGCCGTGAAACGCCAAATAAGAATTCGCAACTTGGTGATGCTGCAACGATGGTAGATGGAAACATTGCATCAACTCAAAATGATACAAGAACTGTTGCGAACACAAGAACTGTTGCGAACACAAGAACTGTTTCAGATACAAGAACAGTTTCAGACAGAAATATTCTTGCTGATGTAACATTCACAGCAGACAATACAGGTTCATATTTTCTTACCAATGAATTCAATCTCGTGCAGGAAGTGAATAATCGTTTGCACGTGATAGGAAAAATGAAATCGACAGACAGCAATGATTATCCTTTCATAATTACAGATGATGCAGGAACAAAGTTATGGGTGGCAAATGACGGGTATATCATCAACTCAGATTATAAAAAAATCGGGTTTGTAAAAGTGAGAAAGTGAAATGAGTCGGGAGTCGGGAGTTCGGAGTCTGTAGGGGCAGCCCTTGCGGCTGCCCTGGAAACATAAATCATAAACTATAATGCCCTGAGGCCATAAATCATAGTTTAAAATAAGTAAGGTTGTGCCAGGGTTTATCCAAAAGATCCGTACCCATTTTTTCCCAAATGAAAACCTGTTCACGCAATGACGCAAAGACAGAATACGCAACGCTGGTTTCGGGGGTGTGTTTGCGTTTCATTCACTTTGCGTCGTTGCGTGGAAAAAAATTAAAGAAGCGATGAATTGAAAAAGCAGGTGATGAATGAAAGTTCATCACTTTTTTTATTTAGGAAAGGCAGCATCTTTGAGGAAGTTCAAACTCCGAACCCGGAACTCCAAACTCCGAACTCTAGACTATTGTTGCTGTTGCTTCTGTTGTATTTCAAGATAGTGGCGATAAGAATTGATTGGCTCTCCGGGATTTTTAGATTGATAACTGAATTTAGGTTGTTCGTGTTGCGAAGGTTTTTTTGAAATTCCATTTTTGATATCAACAGAAACTTCAAGAGTGTGTTCTCCTGAACCTTTATATGTTCCTTTCACAGGAGTGCAGTCAGAAAAATTTCTTCCCACTGCAAGGCGAACATGCTGATCGCTCGCAATGCAATTGTTTGTAGGATCCAGTCCCAGCCAGCCATAGCCGGGAAGATATGCTTCTACCCATGCATGAGTTGCACCTTCGCCCCGCATCTCTTTATCTTTCGGACAAATGTATCCGCTCACATACCGCGAAGGAATATCGAACATGCGAAGGAACACAAGAAGAACGTGAGCAAAGTCCTGGCAAACGCCGGCTTTTAAATTCCAGACTTCTTCAGTTTTTGTTTCAACATTTGTAATTCCTTTTTTATACTCAAAATTTTTGTAAACAAATTCTGATAACGATTTTGCAATAGTGAAAGGAGACTGGCCATAGCCTGTTGCATCATCGAGAATATTCTTTACGTCATGAGAAGAGGTGAATGCCTCCTGTTTGAAAAAATCCATGAAGGTCATTTCATTTTTCATCGCAAGAAGTTGTTCCCATTGCAATAAAACATCAGCAGTATCATCGGGAAGAATGACCGGCTTTGTAACTACTTCTGCAGTTGACTCGATCAGCAATTGATTATGAGGTTTGATAACAGAAAACACGCCTACATGATTTCCGAAGTAGTCAACAAACACTTCTATTTCCGGATCGTACGACACTTTTATTTCATGTTTTTTTACTTCAAGATTAGAATCAATAATGGGATATAACATCACCTGGTTAGTGCAATCAATTACAGAAGATGCATAGGTGTAGCGTGTGATATGTTTTATTTTATAGGTTGGCATATTTACAAATTAACCATTACCAAAATAATATTTACTGAATGAAGATGCAATTTCAAAGAGTTCCATTTTTGTCTGGAACAAAAAATTATCCAGGGTTGCATGATCGCTTTCATGCACATTGCTATACTTGATACTGTTCATCGTTCTGCCGATAAGAAATTCAAGCTGTTGATAATTTTCAGGCAAACTTTCCGGTTGCAACCTTTCAAAATATTTATACAAACGAACGAGACTGTAAAAAATTGAATGTGGAAAATCAGGATTGTAGATTACAAGCTCCGTTACATTCTGCGCCGAGAATTCCGCCTTGTAAGTTTTTGTGAACATTTCAAAACCGTAAAGCGAATAAAGAAGATACCGCATGTGGTGCGCCTCTTCTTCTTTCTGCCCGCTGTATTCATTCATTTTTATTCTTAAAATATCAGAAGAATGAATGGCACGTTCCAAAAATTTCCCAATGCTCATAAATGTAAATCCTTCCCCTCTCGTCATTGTGTTATCAACAGTTCCTGTAAAAAGCAAGCCATGAGTTATTAAAAGATCTATCACTGAAACAGGATCGCCGAGATTAATTTCTTTTACAAGATTATCATTGCGGATGAAATGATAATAGTCGTTCAGGCATTGCCACACTTCTTTCGTGATATGGTCCTGTATAGCTCTTGCATTTTCTCTCGACTGCATTACATTGTTAAAAGCAGAAGAACTGTTCGTTGAATTGAAGATCATGTATTCAAGAACGGTAGGATAATGTTTTTCTATGGTTGCAATTTCCTCGGCAGTAAGCTCGCCATACATTTTCAGGAACGGCCGCCAGATATGATCAGGAGCTTCATCCTGCGATGAAATATATTGCGTGCGAATCACCTGCAGCATGCCTTGTGTGCGCTCCATGTAGCGCCCAAGCCAGTAAATTGTATCAGCGACTCTGCTTAGCATTTATCTCGCCTGATTTTTTTGTTGTTTGATTTTTGTCGGATCAGTTGCATTAGGTCGAAGGAATTCCTGATGTACAAGAGTGCGACGCCACTGAAGCTTAATTCATATTCTGCCGCCTGGTCCATAAAAAAATCTTTCAACCATTAATGACTTAATTACAGTTTGGATGATTTTATTTAGTAATCCGGGCAGGCGCAAGGCCTGCCCCTACATTCTCAATTCTCAATTTTCAAATTCTCAATTCATTCTATTACCCACGTATCCTTACTTCCTCCGCCCTGCGATGAATTCACAACCAAGGATCCTTCACGCAATGCAACTCTTGTCAAACCTCCCGGAACAATATCGATTCCATCAGGGCCATATAATGCAAAAGGCCGAAGGTCAACACGACGTGGTTGCAATACTCCATTTATATAACATGGAGTCGACGACAAATTAATGATCGGCTGTGCAATGAAATTTCTCGGATCATTTGTCATTGCATTTTTGAAATCATGAATTTGTTCGTCTGTAGCTGCACTGCCTATCAGCATTCCGTAACCTCCTGATTCGTTTGTGCGTTTGATCACCATGTTTTGAATATTTTCAAAAACATATTTTTTGCTGTCTTCGTCTGACAGGCGATACGTTGGAACATTTTTTAAGATTGGCTCTTCATTTAAATAATAACGGATCATGTCGGGTACATAACTGTAGATCGCTTTATCGTCTGCAACACCATTGCCCATTGCATTTACGAGCGCAACATTTCCTTTTCGATAAGCCCAGTAAATTCCGGGAACACCTAACATGCTGTCAGGACGAAAAACTAACGGGTCAATAAATTCATCATCTACTCTTCGATAGATCACGTCAACTTTTTTCAAACCTTTCGTTGTCTTCATGTGCACGTGATGATTGTCGACGATGAGATCTTTTCCTTCTACAAGTTCAATTCCCATTAAGCGTGCAAGAGTAGTGTGCTCAAAATATGCAGAATTGTAAATGCCGGGTGTTAGCAACACAACTGTAGGATCGCTTGAGTGTTTTGCAAGAGCCTGCAAATTCCTGTGAAGCAAATCCGGATATTCTTTTACAGAAAGCACATTGTTTTTCGGAAGCTGATCAGGAAAGATGCGATACGTGATGCTGCGATTTTCGAGCATATATGAAACTCCTGAAGGCGTTCGCAAATTATCTTCGAGCACATAAAAACTTCCATCGCCATCGCGAATAAGGTCAACTCCTGCAATGTGAGTATAGATGTCATAAGGCACATCCACATTCATCATCTCACGCAAAAAATTCGGGCAGGAGTAAATGAGCTGTGCAGGAACAATTCCATCGTTCACAGCAAACTGGTTGTGATAGATATCTTTCAGAAAAATATTCAGCGCCTTCAGTCTTTGTTTGATCCCCGATTCAATTTGTTTCCACTCAGCGCTTGTAATGATGCGTGGAATAATATCGAATGGAAAAATTTTCTCAATGCCTTCGCCGCTGCTGTACACAGTGAATGTTATCCCCTGCGTCATGAAAAGCTTCTTAGCCATTTCATCTTTATGTGTCATTTCTTCAGAAGCTAAAGTGGCAATTGCAGAAACAAAATTTTTGTATGAGTCACGAACGTTTCCTGCGGCAAACATCTCATCCCATACATTGGGTTGCCCGAGATAGGATTGAAGGAGGGATATTTCGCTCATGCGAATGAAAATACAAAAAACATGTGAGTTGTGAATAGTGAGCGGTGAGTATTGGATACTGTCTAAAATAAAGACGATAAATTGAAAAAGATTTTACCGATTGTAGTTGGTCAAGGAGTCATTAGTCATTCGGGCTCCCGTAATGACCTAATGACGAATGACGAAGTTGAGAAAACTGAAGCCTCATAAAAGTTCCCCGAGCATCAACTGATCGATAATATAGAGTATAGTAAAAACGGTGTAATAATATTTCAGTATCTCTTCTTTATCATCAGGATATTTTGATGGCTCCAGGATATCTTCCGCTGCGCCGATAGCAACATAGCAATAACCTGCAACAAAAGAAAAAGCCATATTGCCCCGCAGCTGTTGTTTGAAACTTAGCATCTGCCGGAGTCTTTCAGGTGACATTAACCTGTTTGCCTGCGAAGGTGTAGTGGTACACACAGAAAAATATTCTTTGAAAGACCCGTTGTTCACTGCAAAGCGAACCACATTATGCATTGGCATCAGCCTGTATTCTTCATCTGCTATACTTGATGGGAGTTGTTCAAAATCTTTGTCCCAAACATAAGTGCCACCGGTAAAACTGCCGTTTATCTTCGCAATAAAAAATAAGCCGCTAAAAATAGTTTTCCTGCCCATTGCGGTCCCGATTTCCGAACAACGGAACGGGACATTTTTATAAACACCCATCATAAAATCTTCGCCCCAGAAATCATCATAGTATTGGCGAAATAGCCCGCTTGCCTTATACTCTCTTTCTGTAATACATTTTTCAGGTTTGTAAACCATGCCGGGATTAAGATGATGAATAATTTCATTGATCACATTTGTTTTGAAATCATCAGTGAAAGAATCTTTCTTGTTAGCATATTTAATGATGGAGAAAACTACAATTGCAATAAAAATGAAAATAAGCCACCCACTCAGCGGTGTCGCAAAGTCATTCATCCAGGCGAAAAAAGCAGCTATACCCAGCAATCCTGCAGCAAGCCCAACAACCAGCCATGAATCAAGTTCCTTCACTTCCGCCTTCAGTCGCGGCATACTGGGTTCAAGACGTGTGGAATAAAACTTTTCGAATTCTTCTTCTGAGATGTAGGCGGTATCCAAAGATTAATGTTTGAATTCTAAATTAAGGGAAATAAAAAATGAATGATATGCCAATTTGATTTTTATTTACTGTTTGAAAATTGATTCACAATTATGTCCCGCATCAAACTCGATCTTCACGACATCTACAACAACAGCGCTGCGATAGACAAAGCATTACAACAGGCGTTCAATGATGCTGTAGAAAAGAAGATCCGTGAAGTAGAGATCATTCCCGGTAAAGGCAGCGGGCAACTTCGAAAAAAAGTAGAACGCTTCCTACAACAACCTCACATCAAAAAACAATACCATCGCATTGAGAATGACAGTAAGAATTTCGGGAGATTGTTTGTGTATTTTAAATTCTGATTTTTGTAACCGCAAAGGTCGCGAAGAGAAAGGCACGCAAAGTTCGCAGAGATCTTCGCGACCTTTGCGCTTCTTTGTGTGCTTTGCGGTTAGTTAAAGCCCGATCACCATTTTTTCTTCGGCAACTTTAAAACCCTGCTTCACTACTTCATCTTTTTCGGGAGAAGTTTTTTTCAATAAAGGATTGGTATGATTAAAATGAATGAATACGATCTTCGATCTTTCGCTTTCGGGGAGAGACGAAAATTTATTTATGCTTTCTTCCACAAACGGATGAGGTATCTCACGCATGTTTCTTCCGGGCAATTCACCATTCTTGTAAAATGTACCATCTAAAAATGCCACATCAACTTTTTTTATTTCATCGATAATATTCCTGTCCCACTTTTCCCATTTATCGATATCAGGAATGAACAATATTTTTTTGTGATCACTTTCAATAATAAATCCGACAGTCTCAGAAAATTCATCGCGATGAGGAACTTTAACAGGAGTCACTTTTAAATAACCGTTGAGAGAAACATTACTGTCTGCATTGAGTGAATGCAACCGGATATTGTGTAAAGAAACAAGCTGACTCCACGGAGCGTTGTTTCTTAAAAACGAATCCATTCGCGGCATCGCCCACACAGGCACATCATGAGCTCCCATAGCTTCACGACCGAGGTACATCAAACCTGCATAATGGCCAATATGTGCATGAGAGATAAAGATACCAGCAGGATCGTAATGTGAAGTAGACAAATAAGGTTGTAATGTGTGAAGTTGTTGTGTGATACCAGGAGTAGCCTCAAAGAGCCAGAATTGATTGGATGTGTTGTCGACAAGCGCAACGCAAACAACATTCTTATTTTCTTCTTTACCGGTCCAGTATGCATTGCAACATTCTTTTGTGCAACCGATCTGCGGATAGCCTGCATCCTGGGTAATTCCGAGGACAACTAAAAATCTTTGCGGCAATTTTTCTTTTTCCGGTTTTGAATTGCATCCAATGATCGCAGCCAACAAAACAGAACTTAGGAGGAAATGCGAAACTATTTTCAAGTTTTAGATTTTATCATCAAACAAGTTAAGTTTTTGCGATGTGACTTTTTACCGAAAAGAACGCAAGAAGGAATTTCCAGGCGTGCAACTCTCTGCGAACTTTGCGTTTCCTTTGCCCCTTTGCGGTAAAAAACAAAAAACGCGAAGCGTTTAAAACATTTCCTTCTCTCATTCGTCTACCTTAATTGGTAACTCTATTATTCATTTTAAAAACAAAAAACATGCACTACAATCAGTCATGTGCCGCAAAAGGCAACTACGCAGCCAGGGTTCATCTCCGTTCCATGCAAAGAGCTGCAGTTAACATCTACAAAACGGAGAACAGTTATGAAATGCTTGTATTCGCTCCCGGGCGGATAAAAGAAAATTTCCATCTCGATGTGAATGGAAACGAGCTTACCATTTCCTACACGCCGCCTGAAGGCTTTCCAAAGTTCGATTGGACAAGACGCGAATACAGTCGCGGAGGATTTGAAAGAACATTCACGATGGATGCTTCTATCGACACTGCAAACATCACAGCAAAGTATGTTGATGGCGTATTGCAGGTGAGTCTGCCTGTGGTGCCGGGGAAATCTTTAAAGCAAGAGATCGCTATTAATTGAATTGCAGATTTCAGATTGCAGATTCAGATTTCGTGAGACTTTAACTATTGGAAGGTGACGATCGAACGGTCGTCACCTTTTCTTTTGCCACAGCGTTATCATTCTTGTCACATAGAAAACCGGAAGGCAAGAAACATAAGTTTTCACATAGAGGCGCTTCGCGCAATGGAATACACAGATTTACATGGATAAGAAAGGAGCTGTTTTAAAAATTAATCCGCGAACATCCGCGTCATCTGTGTCATCTGTGTTCTATCAAATTCATTCGTGTTCATTCGTGCAATTCGTGGCATAAGGAGAAACCAAGGGCGAAGCCCTCTATGTGAATACTATGTTTCTTGCCTTCCGTTTTTCTATGTGACAATTTTTTTTTTACCAAAAAATTGTTTGAGGCTTTGACTGAATCTTCAACATCTTCGTGATTAAAAATTTACCGTAATTTTCTTCCACAAAAACCTAAACCGTCATGTCTTCAAACATTGCCTTCCTGGGATCAGTTCCTGCAAACTATGAGCAATACCTCGGGCCATTTTTATTTGAACCTTATGCAAAAGATCTTATAAAACGTCTTCCAAATAATTTATACAACGTTCTCGAAATCGCATGCGGCACAGGCCGGGTGACAAACCATTTATTGAGCACGCTTGCGCAAGACGGAAGCCTCACAGCAACAGATCTTAATCCCGATATGATCTCAATAGCGAGACAAAAAGTTTCTGATAGCAGGATAACATGGGAAACAGCCAATGCCCAGGAACTTCCTTTCGCCGATGATAATTTTGACGCAGTCGTTTGCCAGTATGGAGTGATGTTCTTCCCCGACAAAGCAAAAGCTTTTTCAGAAGCACATCGTGTATTGAAAGAAGGAGGAAAATTTATTTTCAACGCATGGAACAGTGTTGCCAGTAATCCGCCAACAGCTGTTGTTGACAGGTGTATGAAAGAAGAATTTGGAGGTGAAAACGCTCCTAAGTTTTTTGAAAACGCTCCTTACTCTTTTTACGATCCTGAAGAAATGAAGAAATTAATGAACGATGCAGGATTTAAAAACATCAGCGTAGAACTTGTAACACTTTATAACAGCTATTCCGATCCTGATATTATCATCAAAGGATTTCTCGATGGAACTCCATTAGCGTCCTACCTCGCAGAACAGGATCCTGCCCAAACAGAAAAAGTCCGCAAGAAAATTCGTGAAGAGTTAATAAGCGAATTCGGAGAAACTTCAGACAAAGTAAGATTGGAAGCGTGGGTGGTGGAAGGAGTGAGATGATATTCAGACTTGCGTGTGTACAGACGTGCAGATCAAATCGAGTTGACGGAAGCTTCAACAAAATTTTTTCACATAGAACACTGAAGCAAGCAACATAGGGTTTCACATAGAAAAGTGCTTCGCACTTTGTGTTCTAAAAAGGGCGCAGCCCTTTCTCTATGTGAAACCTCTGTTTCTTGTCTTCAACTATGTGCCGAAATTTCTCCGTTGTAAAAGATGTTCGCAGCTGTTTGCGCTCTGCTTCTTTGCGCCTTTGCGTGAAATATTTCTTTGTCCATCGGACAGCTGCACATCTCACCACTGTTTCCATTCTTTTATTTTTTCACGATAAGTCCTGCTCGCTCTTATCTCACTTCCGTTCTTTAAAATAAGTATGTGATCTCCGTTCAATAAAGAGCGAATACTTTTAATTGCATTAGCCTGCACAATTACTGAACGATGTACTCTTGTAAACTTTGCCGGGTCAAGCTGGGATTCGAGTTCATAGATAGTTCCCGCAATTAAAAAAGTTTTACCGGCAGTCACCACCTGCACATACACACCTTCTGCCTGGAAATAAAAAACTTCATCAACGTTTACAAGCTCTGTTTTACTTCCCGTCTTTACGGGCAATTGCGAGAGGAATTGATGTTTTTTATTTTTCGCAGACTCAACATAGTCTGTTGCTCGTTTCATCGCCTTGTCAAATCTTTCTTTTTCAAACGGCTTCAATAAATAATCTGTGGCTTCATAATCAAATGCAGGCAACGCATATTCATCATAAGCAGTTGTGAAAATAATTGCAGGCAAAGCAGTCTCCTTTTTCTTTTGTAATACTTCTATTCCACTCAGCTCAGGCATCTTAATATCAAGGAAGAGAATATCAGGGTGAAAGTTGTTCAATAGTTCGAGTGTGCTGCTACCATCTGCAGCTTCTTTTATTTCGGCTTTCCATTCCTGCAAATAATGTAACAATAATTCTCTGGCTTCTTTTTCGTCGTCAGCTATTAATATTTTCAGCGGGTACATGGGCGATTGTTTGGTTAGGAATTTCAATAGTCACCATTACACCTTTGCCCGACCTGTTTGGTGATATAGAGAATTTATGTTCATGAGCATACAATTTTTGCAGGCGCTCCCTGGTATTTGTGAGACCAATACCTGAATTAAAATTTATGCTGCTGAAATCTTTTTTGCCGTTATCCTTTACAGAAATGTGCAGGCTCCCGTTTTTCTGATTGATGTCAATTTCCACAAGACCCTTATCACTGTAAGGTTCTACGCCATACTTTACTGCGTTTTCAACAAGTGGCTGAAGAAGCAGTGACGGGACTAAAGTTGTTTGTGCCGGCGACTGCACATTTAGGTTCACCTGCAAACGGTCTTTGAATCTTGTTTGCTGAATATCGAGATACAATTGCAGCAATTCCATTTCCCTGTGTAGTGGAATGAGTTGCTCTTTATTTTCTTTTAGCGCAAATCGAAGCAACTCACTCAGGCGCACAAGCATTTTATTCGCTTCTTCATTTTGATTGCGCACAACAAAGGAACTTATCGTATGCAGTGTGTTGAACAAAAAATGAGTGTTCAGTTGTCCCTTTAATAATTCCAGTCTTGAAGTGAGCAACGATCTTTCCAGTTCCATTGCCCGCTTGTTGATCGACACATTTCGCTTTAGAAATTCCCAGACATAACATAAAGCAACAGTGGAAACATATACAATGCTGTTAGTGGAAATTGAATTGTCGACGATCATTCCAAATACACCGATCTGCGTAGCCGTTCTTTGCACACCAAAAAATTCACTTTTGTGCAACAGGCCATGCAGTACCAGGTAGGAGATCGTCCAGAATAATATTGAAAACAAAATGAATCCTGCCACGTGCACAAGAAACAGGCGTATCCATTTTGTATGCTCCACCCAAAAGCGAATTGTATAATAAACAATGGCAGGTGCAAGCACTGCTCTTATTGTCCAGAATGCAATGAAATACGGAACATATGGCGATTGCCAGTTGGCCTTACCAAGAAAGATAGAGGCTTCAAGTAAAATCAGAACGACCGGGAGCAGCCATACTCCCATCACATAAAATCCTTTTTTAAAAGTCATGATCATGATTGGAAATTAATCAACATTACAAAACGTAAGGATCATGGTTCATAGTTCATAGTTCATGGCGAGAGCAGTTCTATGAACCATGAACTATGAACCATGAACCCATAGCAAAGATCAACCTTTGTTTTCGCTAATTTAAACAGCACTTCAACGACTCGTTATGCAAAGTCATCGTTCTGCAAAGATCATCTTGTAAATTGCTTTTGAGCTGAATAATATTGCCTTTAAAATATTTCGTATGCCCGCAAATTTTTTCAAACTGATCCGCACACTTTCGTTTATCGCGATCCTTTCATCTTTTTCTTTTTCATTATTTGCACAGGAAAGCGATCCCAACGAATTTTTTTCAATGCTCTTTAATGCACGAAAATTAACTACAGATAAAAAATGGAGTGAAGCTGTTACAGCCTGGGAACAGGTGTCAGAAAGAAATCCTGTTAACGGCGAGTACATTACCAACCTGGCCAACGCTTATTACAACACCAAGCAATATGCAAAAGCTATTGACGCATATAAAAAACAAATTGAGTTAGGCTATGGACTTCTGTACAACGCTGCATACAACATTGCGTGTTGCTATGCGTTGTCGGGCGATAAAGAACCTGCGTTGCAGTGGCTTCAGCGTGCATTCGATATGGGCTTTCTTTCTTACCCGAATGCCCAAAGAGATGCAGACTTTGCATCGATTCGCAATGATCCGAGGTTCATAAAAATTGTTGCGCTCGATGATGTATCTAAAATGAGCCCTACAGAAGGATGGAGATATGATATGGATATCTTAAAACGTGAAGTGATGAGAAAAGCATACTTCCGTCGCGAACTTTCGCTCGATCAATTCAACAAAGAATACGATGAGATTTACAATTCCATCGATAAAAGAAATGATGTGCAGATGATCCTTGCGCTGATGAAGCTGATGGTAAATGTGAACGATGGTCATTCGGGAATATTTGCGCCAAGCCGCAAAGAGTTCCAGGTAACATTGCCTGTTCAATTCTATTATTTTAAAGAAGGCTGGTACATCATTGCCACAGACCAGAAGAATAAAAATTTGCTGGGAGCAAAAGTGATCGGTTTTGATAAAAAGCCTATCGATGAAATAACAAAAGCTATTGCGCCAACGATCAACAGGGATAATGAAATGGGAGTGTTGCAAACAATGGCCGCGGCGCTGCGATGTACGATTGCCCTGAATGCCGGCGGGCTTACGAAAGATCCAATGAAAGTAGAAATGATGCTGGAAGATATGAATGGAAAAAAATTTAGCGCTATAGTCGACGCTGATACTACCGCGCCAAGAGTGGATCATAAATCCGTTCCCGATACATGGACAACTCTCTACCGTGAAAATGGTAAACCTGTTCCGCTGTATCTCAAAGACACGAAATCAAATTACTGGTTTGAAAAAGTCCAGGGAACAAATATTGTTTACCTGCAATGGAACACTATTCGCAATGATAAAGCAGAATCGGTGAGCCAGTTTACCGACAGGCTTTTCAAATACATCAATGATAATAATGCAGACAAACTCGTCATTGATCTTCGCTGGAACAATGGCGGCAATACTATGCTCACTCCCTATTTCATAAACTCGATTATTAAAAATGATAAGATCAATAAGAGAGGTAACTTATATGTGATCATTGGCAGACGAACATTTTCTGCTGCGCAAAATCTTGCAACATTTCTTGAGAGGCAAACCAACTCCACTTTCGTTGGAGAGCCCACAGGTTCCAATCCAAACTTTGTTGGCGAAGAAGATTTCATCACGCTTCCATACAGCAAGCTTGCAATGAATGTATCCGATTTGTTCTGGCAAAGCTCATGGCCCGGCGATCATCGTACATGGATAGCTCCTTCCATTTATATTCCTCCAACTTTCAAAGCCTATAGTCAGAACAAAGATGAAGCGCTGGGAGCGATCTTAAAATTGTCGGCTTTGTAGATGCGAAGATGATAAATTGCAGATTGCAAATTTCAGATTGCAGATTAAAGAAAGCAACGTTTAAAGTAAAAGGCAATGCTCAAATGTCATCGTCTTCTAAATTATTTCTTGAATCCGATCTCACGGATGCTTTAACTAAAAATTTTTCACATAGAAAAATGAAAGCAAGAAACATAGGTTTCACATAGAAGAGTGCTTCGCACTTTTGTGTTCTAAAAAGGGCGCAGCCCTTCCTCTATGTGAAACCTCTGTTTCTTGTCTTCAACTATGTGCCGAAATCTTTTTGTGGTAAAAAACGTTGCCAGCTCTTTGCGTCTTTGCTCCTCCGCGACCTTTGCGTGTATTTTTTCTTTGCGTGCTTTGCGGTTAAGTTATTTTAGTAAATCAAAAGTCGAGAAAGCCACCTGAACAAAATTCAATGCGCCACTGGCGTGTGTAGCACCTTTAAAAACATTCAGCGTAACATCAGCACCCTTTGCTTTCATTGCGTCATAAGCTTTCTCTGAATTGAAAAGCGGAACATAATCATCTCGGTCGCCATGACAAAGAACAATTTTAGAAAGCGGCTTCCAGTTCCAAAGATCATTTTCCAGCATTGCATTTTGCAGCGCAGTATCTCTTCCCGCTTTATAAGCGTCGCGGAATTTTTCTGTAAACAATTTTTTAGGATCGTGCGTTACATAAGCTTCGGGACCATCCTGCAGATCGGTAGCAGCAGGCTCATTAAAATAATAGGTCGTTGGTTTGTTGATGCCATAGATGCGATTGTACGATTGCAGTATCCACACATAACTGCTCATGTATGTAAGCGGGCGCTCAGCATCGAGCACATAATTCACAAAGCCGCTTGAATAATATGGGCCGGCATTTACAACAGTGGCAGTGGGGGCGAACGCATCGTTATGATTTTCTTCCAGCTCTTTTACAGTTGCAAGTGCCACAGCAGCGCCTTCGCTCCAGCCACTGAAAAAATTCTTTCCCGAAAGCGCGATCTTATTTTGTGAGCAGAATTCTTTTACTGCATACATCATGTCTACAACACTCTTTGCGATCTCATGATAAGCGCCATAAGGATGAGGCAAATTTTTCGAAGCGCCATAGCCCACATAATCCGGCATCACAACAAGGTAACCGACAGCCGAAAATAATTTTCCCACCAGCAGTTCCTGCCCGTACTGGAGATAAGAAGGCGCCCTGTTTTCCTGCGACGGGAAATAAGTTCCATGATCATAATTCAGTAGCGGCAGTTTGCCTTTCACATCCGGAACAAACACTGCTCCCGAAGCCACCACTTCGCTGCCATCTGTGTTGGTAGTATTATAAATGATGCGGTATGCAGTATATCCATTCTTAATGAACGCCGCTACCTGGCCATAATTTCTTTTGAGTTCATCAGCAGTGAAAGTATTCTTTGCTTCTGCAGAGACGAGGTATTGTTTTTTCATGGGGGATTGATTTGAAGGTTGAGAGATTCCTTTGCTTGTGAGCAGGGTGATTAGTACGGATGCGAGGACAGTTTTCATATTGCATGCAAAGTTCCGTCAACGCTGACTAACAGCAAGCTCCACTCAAATGTTTTATACTTTTTTTAAGGTTGAAATTAATTTTTATGGGCCGGGCGATAGTGCTGCTATTAAACTTCGGTAGCGTCGCACTCTTGTGCAGGAGGATGCTATTGAACAAATTCAATTAAAATATTTCATCGCAACATCGCCAACCCATTTTCCCATATGAACGGGAACTGCATTTCCAATCAGTTTGTATGAGCTTCTTTTGTTTTCAAAATAAAAATCATCAGGGAAACCTTGCAGTCTTGCATACTCACGAATAGAAAATGGTCTAACCCCATATTTTGAGTTTTTATCTTTTACTAGTCGAGTACTCAGATCCTTTGCATAATGAGCAACGCAAGTTGGAGCAAGAACGTTAATAATATCCGGATCAACGATAATTGGCTTATCTCTATAACTCCCGGTGATTCGTTTAATCACATAATCTGGCATTTCAACTTCAGGGTTCTTTTCAAGAAAATCTTTTAATCGAGGTCTATTATTTACTTGATTTGGCGAGGAAATTAAAAACGATTTTCTTGTTCCAATAAGAATAAGTCTCTTCCTTCTTTGAGGTAGCCAATTTGCTGCATCAACAGGACAGAAGACGTTCACATAATAGTCTGGCAACTTCGTCATTGCTTCCATCACAACTTTAAACTTTTTCATGCCAGGAACATTTTCGACAACATACATCTCAGGCTTTTCGATAGCGATGTGTCTAAAGAAATGAAGAAACAAATCGTCGCCAGTTCTTGTTCCATGTATATCCGCGATAGACGAATACTTTGTGCAAGGATAAGTTCCGATGATGATGTCACTCTTAGGTTGCTCTAAAACAGTTTTGTCTTTTATATCAGCATTTAAGACAGCGTGAGAAAAATAATGGCTGTTCATTCTCATGCATTCAGTGGCAATTGGATCAAGATCGAGGGATTGAATTAATCTAACTCCTGCCTGCATTACACCAATTTCCATTCCACCGCATCCTGAAAAATATCCTTTGGCTGTTGGATTATACATTTTTTGAATACAAATTATGGACTATGAATTTTGATATCGGTATGCTTTAGGACACAATCTAAAATGAGAAACTTAAATTGCATTGTTTTTTACACCACGCCATTATGGGATAAAAATCGTATAGTTAATTTAGTCGGACTGAAGGTCTAGCATTATGAATGAGGATTGGACAAAAAAGGAGGTCGAAGTAATCGTTGAAGATTACTTTACTATGCTGCAGGAAGAATTGAAGCATTATCCCTATAATAAAGCCGCTCACAATCGGCGAATACAGGCGTTTCTGAACAATCGTTCAAAAGGTTCGGTTGAATTTAAACATGCCAACATTAGTGCGGCCCTCATAAATATGGGACTCCCTTATATCAAAGGATACCAGCCAAGATTTAATTATCAAAAAAAGATGCTTGAAGAGGAAATCGCAGACTATATCAAAAGACATCAATTACCCCTCGAAAATCAATTCGCCCATTTTGCAGATGAAAGTGGAACTTCAAAGCAACTACAACTTTCGGAAGTGGATTTTAAGAATGTTATAGAAACGGGTCCTGTAATCTCAGAAATAAAACAAACGGAACCTTTATTTAAACCAACGAGAATAAATTATTTAGAAAGAGAACAAAATAATAGACGGCTGGGAGAAAAAGGTGAGGAGTTCGTTATTGACTATGAGAGATGGCGATTGATTCAATTAGGTAAAGAAAATTTTGCAGACAGAATCGAGTGGATATCCAAGGATAAGGGCGATGGTTTAGGTTTTGACATTCTTTCTAGAAATGAAAATGGAACTGATCGCTACATTGAAGTAAAAACAACAAAGTTGGCGAAGGAAACGCCTATATATCTTTCGGGTAATGAAATAGCATTTGCTGCACAGAAAACAAAAGATTTTTTTCTTTATAGGGTTTTTAATTTTGACGTGACTCCCAAAATGTTTATCAAACACGGTCAGTATAAAGATTTTTGCAAGGTCATTCCCCACACTTTTAAAGGATATTTTGAATAGTGGAGTTCAAAATTTAAGCCTTCAAAACAAAAAAGCTCCGATTACGGAGCTTTCAAAAAAATAAAATAATCACTATCACTTCGCCTGTCTTCTATATTGTTCAAGCGCCGTAATTTTTCCATTTTTTACCTGGTTAATGTCGTGGTAGTAACCTGAGTCTGCGTGGCCGTCTTTATAAGTATCGATTTCTTTATACCACGTTACTATATATCCCTCTTTCTTATCAGTGGCGTACATTTTTTGCCAGGCCTGCATGTCGATAGTTATTGAACTGAGGCTGTCGCGGTAAGTGCTCCACATTTTCATTATGTCAGCATTTGATTTTTTGAGATGGACGCCATTGGGTCTTTCCCACACAAGGGTATCACCATATTCTTTTGTAACGTTGGCCATGTTCCCGTCTGCCCAGTCTTTGTAACTCATCATCACCAGTTTTAGATCAGCATCGGAAACATCGGTATTAAAGCTGCTGGAAAAAGAAGCTTTGTAAGGAAGGTCCACTGTAGTGGTGGCAGTTGAATCTTTAGCGCCGGAAGATGTCTCTGTTTTCTCTTTATCGTTACATGATAATAAAAATGCTCCCAGGCTGAAGCACAAAAGAAATTTTCTCATACTTGTTTAGTTTTTGGTTTAAGTAAATTGATAAAGGCTAACGGGCGGGAATCAAATGGGAATGGATCATGAAGGAAGATAGCCAAATATAATAAGGAGACAGGAAATTACTTTGACGTAATATCATTTACTCTCTGCACAGTGTCATAAATAAAATACCATCATTCCTAAAAAAAGAAATGATGGTATAGTAAACCAATTTTTTTAGTGCATCTGATATCTAAGCTCCCATAGTTGATGTGCCGGGTGTTGATGCTGTACCGGGCGTACTTTCGCTTGCACCTTTATCAAAGAATTCATCAAAATGTTTTTCGGCGCCGGGGAAATGCTCTTTGAACATATCGGTTGCTTTACCCTTCAGGTTTTTAAAGTATTCCTTTGCTTTGTCGCCTGCATTTTCGGCTTCATCTTTCAGCTTATGAAATTTATCCTTAACTGAATCGGCAAGCTTCTGCTTTTCTTCGTCAGACATTTTACTATACTTATATGCACCAAATGCAGCCGCAGCTCCAAGAAGGATAGTCGCGAGGTGTTTATTGTTTACACTCATAGTTTTTGTTTTTAATTGTTGTTTATGAATAACTACCGACAACAATAATTCTGCCAAGAGAATTGAAGATGCCCCGCAAAAATTGATTCAATTGGGTGATTCACCTCGCCACCACTCTCTTTTTATCCCTCACACATCGACCTTGTCCTGTCGTACGACTCATAAGAGTTTTCGTCTTGTAGAATTTTATTTTAAGATAGGTGTAGATCAGGTTGTCAGCTTCAGTTAGGTAAGGCCCTGACAAATTGCACATCTGCCCATAATACAAATTAAAGTCTTGGGGTTCATGAGAAAAACACCAGGAAAGATTGAGGAAAACAACAGGGATTAATAAACTCAACAGGTTTTCTTTGATTCAGTTTTTTTAACGAAATGAATCAGAAATACTCATACATAAAACAGTCAACTACCCGCTATATGTTTACAAGCAAAGGAAACAGAGCTGTTCAAAAAGTAGTTGACTTTACACCAATTAATAAAAGGAAGAATTTATACAACCTAGGCTTTGGCGATTTATTACCCGATGGAAGAATTGATGATAAAGCAAACCAATAATACAGATATTGTAAAAGTTCTTTCAACCGTTATTAACATCATAAACGATTTCACTAAAGAATATCCCATGATAAAAATCGCCTTTAAGGGAAGCTGTGAAACCAGGAACGCACTCTGTCAACGAATATTAAAAACTTACTTTAAAATTTTTGAACAGGAGTTTGTAATTACAGTCCTGGAGAAGTCTGAGCCTTTCTTAGAAAAAATATTTGATCCGGAATTTAAGGGCATCTATGCCGTTTTTTTTGTAAAAAGAAAAACTTAATTTTATTCTATGCCTGAAAAAAAATCAACTCATATGGCTGGCAAAAAAAGGAGAAGCAAAACAGTCATTGTAGTTAAATCAGAAGGTACGTCAACACTTTTCCCTGAAAAAGTAAAAGAAATGAAGAAATTGCTTCGCAACGTTACTTTTTTACAGGACTAGTCCCTGATTCACCAACGCTTCCGGAACAACAGCAATCAGGATCACCTTAGCGCTTCAAATTTCACCTCGCCACCACTCTCTTTATCCCCTCACACATTGATCTTATCCTGTCATACGACTCATAAGAGTTTTCGTCTTTATTGAATTTTATTTTAAGATAGCCGGGATATTTCCTGATATAAAAAGTTGTGTGGTCCTCAAGAGAAATGATGCCATTAATTCTTGAATCTATAAAAGACATATTACTCCTGTCGCCCAGGCGGCGGTCCATGTATCGCTCCACATCGTGCATTTTGTCCCTGCTGAAATGTGCGCTCATGGAAAAATAACGATCAGACTCGCTAAAGCTTAAACGGGTATTGTGAAGATGGCAGGAAGATGTTGCTGCAATACATACGACAACTACAAAGAAAAGAAGAGGTCTCATTTGTAAACTTTTAATGATGAATTAATAAATAACGAACCGGCTCATGCTGGGCGTAACAATAAAAAGTTGAAGAGAAAATAAAACCGTTGAAGTTGAGATACAAAAATAATGATCAGGCCCGGATTTTATTTTGGTTTTTATAGATGGTAAAATGCTTTATGTAGACGGAAAGCCGATAAAGAAGTTTCACGTAAAGACGCAAAGGAGCAAAGACGCAGAAAGAAGTTTCACGCAAAGACGCAAAGGAGCAAAGACGCAGAAAGAGGTTTCACGTAAAGACGCAAAGGAGCAAAGACGCAGAAAGAGGTTTCACGCAAAGACGCAGAAAGAGGTTTCACGCAAAGACGCAAAGGAGCAAAGACGCAAAGAAGATACGCGTCCAGTTTCCTTTCGGCTTCGCGTGATTTTTCTTTGGGCTTGTTTGAGATGTTTTTCCGCGGCTTTGCTCCTTTGCGGCTTTGCGTGAAATATTCTTAAATCGCGAAGCAATTCATACAACAGAGTTCAGGACAGTATAGCGTCTAACTGGAATAACTTTACCAAACACATCATTCTGCTCATGATAAAAAAATATTTCTCCCTTATTTCAGCGCTGCTCCTGGTGGCAGCGCTAAAGACGAATGCACAAACTAATCCCCCGGTAACAGTCACAGACGAAGGCCGCACTTACACCATGTCCAACGGCTACCTCACTGTGAAAGTGGATAAACGAACCGGCGACCTCGTGTCTGTAAAAACTCCGAAGACTGTAACACCCAATGTGGAACTGATGGGATTCAGGTCGGGACATCATGCGGGATACTGGGAACAAAGCCCTGCACTCGCTGCACGTGAAGTTGCAAGCATTACAATCGATCCTGCAACAACAAATGGTGAAAGAGCTGAAGTTTCTGTGAAAGGCTACTCTGACGGAAAGACGATCCTTGGACCTAATCCAACAGCAGCAGGACAAGGAGGCGGATTGATCGCAGATCTTGAAATTCGCTACACACTCGAACGAGGAGCACATGGAGTTTATACATATGCCATCTTCACTCACCAGGATACTTACCCGGCAGGATCTGTTGGCGAGTCACGCTTTGGCGCCAAGCTTTCAGGTTTTGTTTTCGATTGGATGTCGATAGATGAGCAAAGAAATTTTATGATGCCCACAGGTACAGATTGGGATTCGGCAACTGATCTCAACATGAAAGAAGCCCGCCGTCTTACAACAGGAATTTATAAAGGCCGTGCTGAACATAAATACGATTACTCTGCATGCCAATCGCAGATACCTGCGTTTGGCTGGTCGTCTACAAAAGAAAAAGTGGGACTCTATTTAGTCAATCCTTCTTTCGAATATCTTTCAAGCGGACCGTTCCATGTTGAACTTACAGGTCATCTCGATGATGGCGATGGCGGCGATCCAACAATTCTCGATTACTGGCGCGGCACGCATTATGGCGGTAGCCAGCTCAATTTTGCAGCCAATGAATTCTGGACAAAAGTAGTGGGCCCGATCTTTATTTATGTGCCAACAGGCAATGATCCAAAAAATCTTTTCATCGATGCAAAGAAGCAGGCGAAGACTGAGCAATCACGCTGGCCGTATTCCTGGGTGAAAGGTGTTGATTATACTCCGGCAACTGAACGTGCGACAGTAAAAGGCAGGATGAAGCTTAATGATCCGCAGGCGTCATCAACAAAATTTTCAAACCTTATTGTAGGGCTTGCTTATCCCGATGATACGCCACTCACACCTGAACAACGTGCCGCATGGATGGATTCGGTTCGTAAAAATTTTACACCACGTGATACAACACCTGTAGTAACAACTCCGCAAAGGCAGCCTGATACACTTGCAAACGGAAAGCGTGCCAACCGCGGAACGTATGTGCCGCCAAGCTCACGGGGAAATCGACCGATGGCTTTTCCGCCGCAACCTGTAAACTGGCAGAGTGATGCAAAGCATTACGAGTTTTGGGCAAATGCTTCTGATGATGGAACATTCACAATTCCGAATGTGCGTCCCGGAACTTACCAGCTTCATGCAATCGCTGATGGAATTTTAGGGGCTTATGATGCAACAGCAAATGTTACGATCAAGCCCGGACAAAAATTAGATCTTGGAACAATTGAATGGAAGCCTGTTCATTTTGGAAAACAAATCTTTCAAATCGGTACACCTAATCGTTCTGCAAAAGAATTTTATAAAGGCGATGATCACTGGCATTGGGGAATGTATATCGAGTACGCAAAATTTTTTCCTAACGATGTCAACTTCACTGTAGGCAAATCTGATCCTGCAAAGGATTGGTACATCTATCATGTTCCTCACGACATAGATTTTAAACCTGACGGCCGCGACAATGGACGTGCTACTCCGTGGACAATTAATTTTTCTATGCCTTCAAATATTCCTGCAACAGGCAAAGCAACTTTGCGATTCGGGATTTCCGGATCAGGAGCTCGTTCACTTGGAATCTCTGTAAATGGAAAAGAGGTTGGACCATTTAATGATATCGGTGGAGGTGGCGCAAGTATGATACGCGATGGAATTGAGGGCACATGGGTGGAGAAGGCTTTTGTATTTGATGCCTCTCTTTTGAAGGCGGGACAAAATACAATTGTGCTGACTGTTCCTGCGGGTGGAGTCGCGAATGGAATTTGTTATGATGTGATTCGGTTGGAGGTTGATGCGGATGCTAAGTGATGGGGCAACATAGTTTTTGTTTTTGCCAGAATATTTTTTTACCACATTTCTTATCACATAGAATTTTAGAAACAGAGGGTTCACATAGGAAGGGCTTCGCCCTTGATCCTTTAATGCCACGAATTGCACGAATGAACTCGAATGATTTGATAGAACAGGGATGACTCGGATTTTCGCGGATTAATTTTTAAGATAGCTACAGCTTTTATCCGTGTAAATCTGCGTCATCTGCGTCATCCGTGTTCCATTAGCGTGAAGCGCCTCTATGTGAAATCTATTGTTTCTTGCCTTCTTTTTTCTATGTGCTAAATTTTTTTGGTAATAATCTACGCGTTCTTTCATCTGCACATATACACATCTGCATATCTGCACATCTAACGATAACCACTCGCCTGCAGTTCGAATAAATGAGCGTAACGATTTCCCGCTTTCAGTAATTCATCGTGCGTTCCGAGTTCTGTAACTTTTCCATCATCGATCACTGCAATGCGATCTGCGATGCGAACTGTAGAAAAACGATGCGAGATAACAATACCAATTCGTCCTTTGAGATTTGCTTTTAGTTCTGCAAAGATGCCGGCTTCAGCTTCGGGATCGAGAGATGATGTAGGTTCATCGAGTATCCAGATGTCTGCATTTCTATACATGATGCGTGCAAGCGCAAGACGCTGCCATTCTCCACCGGAAAGATCGTGACCTCCTTCAAACAATCGTCCCACTTTTGAATCGAGTCCATTCGACATTTTTTTTACGAGCCATTCACTGCGACTATCCTGCAAAGCTTTTATAACCTTGCTGTCGTCATCAAGTCCGTTGGGCCTGCCCAGTACTACATTTTCCCTTACAGAAAGTTCATACGTTGCATAATCCTGGAACAAAATGCCGATGTGATTTCGCAATTCCTGCGGCTCCATATCTTTTACATTTACACTACTCACTTTTATTTCTCCCTCCTGCACATCGTAAAATCGCAACAACAATTTTATTAGAGAAGATTTTCCTGCACCATTCTCACCAACAAGTGCAATTAATTCTCCTTTGCGAATCTGTAAATTCAATCCTTTCACTGCAGGCTCTGTGCCGCCGGGATAAGTAAAGCTGATGTTGTTGAATTCAATTCCTGTGATCACTCCGCCGGGAATTGTTTGCGGCTCAGCAGGCACAGGTAGCAAGGGAGGGATAGAAAGAAAAGAAAAATAATCATCAAGAAAAGTTGTGTGCTGATCGATTGCAACAAACGTACTTGAAATATTTCCCAGCGTACCAGACACAGATGTGAACGCTCCGACAATCAACACTACACCGCCAGGGTTAATAGTTCCTTCGATTCCTTTTATTGCAACAAATACATAAGCAAGAGCGAGAATAGTTCCTGTTACAACTCCCGACAAAAAAGAAGTACGACTCCCGATACGAAACATTTTTTGTCGTTGTTTAAAAAGATCTTCCGACAATTTGCGATGCCTGCCTAGAAGATAATCTGCAAGAACGAAAGCTCTTATTTCTTTTGTGTTCTTTGGCTGAACAAGCAATTCACCGAGATACTGGCGCTCTCTTTCATCGGGAGTTTCTTTATAAAAATATTTGTACAGTTTTGTTGTAACCCTGCTCTCCAAAGCAAGCGAAAGAAATGCAGCGCCGAGTGCGAGTATCACCAGCATGTAATGCAGGCTTGCAAGTAATCCTGCCATCAGTACGATCGTTACAATATTTCCTGAAAGTCCCAGTATCGACCATGTGAGATCTCCGGGACGCCAGTTCACATCACGCTTTGCACGTGCAAGCCGGTCGTGCCAGTCTGAATTATCAAAGTGACCAAGATCTACACTGGAAGCTTTTTCAAGAAGTCTGCGCTCTGCTTCCAGCTCCACTCTTCGCACATAAAGATTTCTTCCCATTCCCATGTAGGCGCCGATTGCACGTTGCACAACGAATGTGATCCACAGCCCGATCACAATCGGGAGAACATCCTGGAAAGTGAGAGAATGAACTCGTGCTTCTGCAATTTTATTTACGAGCACTGCGCCGAGGTAAACAGAAACCGGAGGCATTACAGCATTAAACATTCCCAACAGTGAATATCGAATCAACAACCGCGGCGAAGCAGCCCACGCAAGTGACATGGCATAGCGAAGATTTTTTCTTACACGTGTAAGCCTGGTGGTTTTTTGCCGGCTTTGCTGCATTTGTACAAGTTACGAAGAGGAGAGAAAATGTAAAATGTAAAATGTAGAACAGTTAGATCAGCAGGGGAGTTTTTTGACAGGCGCTTATCTTTTCGCCTTTTCTATTTCGCTCAAATCGGGCAGACCATATTTATCAATTAATTCCTTCGCCTCTTTCGCCTTCTTAACGAAGAAAGGGTCATTCTCATAATTACCTACTTCAGAACTTATCACACCAAAAATTTTCCGAGTGCGTGCCTTTGCTTTTTTATTTTTTACCGGTTTATTTTTCGTCGTAGTTCCCATAATTCAAATTTAATTTATTTCCGTCGTACCATCAAGGAGTCATAATCAGTTTTTGGTTTAAATACTTCCTATTTATTATTTCTAAAACCAAATATCATGAACTACTGTTTTATTTGTGTAAAATGAATATTTATGCCAATTCGATAAAGCCTTTTTCGACTGGGTGTACTTCCTTTCGCGACTACCCAAGCGTCGGGATATCGTTCGGTAAAATCATATACTGTTGCTGCAACAGTTGCCAGAATTTTACGGGTATCCTTATTGTTTGTAATGACTGTATCACTAGCTTTCTGTGTTAGTTCATCAAAATCTCCAAAGCCGAGATTATAAATATTATTCCCAAGGTCTGTAAACCGAATGACCTTTCTAATCTTACCTTTCGGTCCGTCACTGTAAAATTCATAGTTAAGAAAATTTTCAGTTAATTTAAATGGATACCTGTTCAAATACATGCAGGGAAAATACACTCAGCGTTAAATAAATAAAGGAGGAAAACATCCAGTATATTTAGTGTTTTCCTCATACCAAACTTTCGTTTATGCAACGCCGTTCATTTATCAAATCATCTTCTCTTGCTTCTCTTACTCTTGCTTCTGTAGCAGGTGTCATAGATTCCTGCAATGCGCCAACAGAAAAAGAAAAGAAAGAAGAGAAGAAAACTCCTGCGTCAAATAACAATGATGATTTTGTTTTAAATGAGATCACTATTGATGATTTGCAGAAAAAAATGCAAAGCGGTGAATACACTTCCAGACAAATAACTCAATTGTATTTAGACAGGATCGATGCAATAGATAAAAAAGGCCCTGCAATAAATTCTGTGATCGAAATAAATCCTGATGCATTACCGATAGCCGATGAAATGGACAAGGAAAGAAAAAATGGAAAAGTTCGCGGGCCTTTGCATGGAATTCCTGTTTTGATAAAAGACAATATTAACACAGCTGATAAAATGATGACGACTGCAGGATCGCTTGCATTGGAAGGAAACATTGCATCGAAAGATGCATTTATTATTAACCAACTCAGAGAAAGCGGCGCGGTGCTTTTAGGAAAAACGAATTTGAGCGAGTGGGCAAATTTTCGGAGTACGAGATCATGCAGTGGTTGGAGCAGTCGAGGGTTGCAGACAAAAAACCCAAATGTTCTTGATCGTAATCCATGTGGTTCAAGTTCCGGATCGGGAGCTGCAGTAAGTGCAAACCTTTGTGCAGTTGCAATTGGAACTGAAACAGACGGATCTGTTATTGCACCTTCATCTTTCTGCGGAATCGTGGGAATAAAACCAACAGTTGGTTTGCTGAGCAGAAGCGGTATCATTCCAATTTCTGCAACGCAGGATACTGCAGGCCCGATGGCACGAACTGTAAGAGATGCTGCAATACTTCTTAGTGCACTTACAGGTGTTGATGCAGATGATCCAGTTACAAATAACAGTAAAGACAAATCGCAGAAGGATTACACACAATTTCTCGATGCAAACGGGTTGAAAGGAAAGAAGATCGGGATAGAAAAAAATTTTCTCAAAGGAAATGAAGGAGTAGTAGGATTACTTCAACAAGCCATTGAAGTTTTAAAACAGCAAGGCGCAACGATTATTGAAATTGAACTTCTGAAAGAAACAGGAAAACTTGGGGATGCAGAGCTCAACGTTTTGAAATATGAATTCAAAGATGGGGTGAACAAATATCTTTCAACAACAAATGCAAAAGTGAAAACACTTGCTGATGTAATTGTTTTCAACAAACAAAATGAAGCGAAGGCAATGCCATGGTTCAAGCAGGAAATTTTAGAAAGCTGTGAAGAAAAATCAGGACTTGATTCGCAGGAGTATAAAGATGCAGTTACCAAATTTCCAGCACATTGGGATCCTAAGCTTAGAATTCCACGTGGACAAGTTGTCGCG
>JADMIO011227158.1_pt1 | contig 56232 bp, 61 predicted proteins | sample 8958161 | NCBI WGS metagenome assembly JADMIO01 (sample SAMN16585339, study PRJNA669376) | soil metagenome | isolation source: Crop rotation soil | place: USA: Cullars Rotation, Alabama | collected 2011
GCCGCGACTTCAAGTCACGTGAATTCCAAGCTTCGGATCCCACTGTGCTGGAAAGCTGCTGCATCACGAGCCGCAGGGCTTCCATGTGGATCTTCACGACCTCTAACTGAGGATCGTTGAGGTTGTCGCCGGAGTCCTCGATGAAGCGGGCAAGCTGATTACCCACGGCGGTCATTAGCGGATACCCGAAGCTAGTGCCCTGCCCCTTGATCGCCTGGACTTGCGCATAGAGGTTCTGGATGTGCTCGGCACGGTTGGCCGGGTCTTTTACGGCGGTGTCGTAGGCCGCCTGGAGGCGGGCAAGGTCTTCAGTCGAGGCGGTCAGGTAATCGAATTTCGCGGTAATAATCGAACGCTCGGCGGCGTCCATCCAGCCGGAGTCGATGACGCCGCTAACGCCCGCCAATTTCTGCTTTTGTCTCAAATTGTTAGGCGGCGTTATGTATTCGACTTCTTTACCGGCCATCGCCAGACCTCATAACCTTTTCTGCGGTGGAGTTTAACGCTCTGGCCTGCAATTGACTACGTGAAACGCAGGGTTGGCGAAATCCGGCCAAAAGTTATCCCCAGGCGTGTCCGCAGGAACTAAAGCAATATCCAGGTGGCAAGGCCGAGAAAGGAAAAGAAGCCGACGACGTCGGTGACGGTGGTCAGGAACACCACGGCGGAATCGGCGGGGTCGAAGCCGAGACGATCGAGCGCCAAAGGAATGGCGATTCCGGCCGCTCCGGCCGAGAGCATGTTGGCCACCATAGCCGTGCCAATCACGATTCCGAGCAGCGGATCATCAAACCAAAGATAGGCGATGCTGCCCGTGATCACCGCGAATAACAGGCCATTGATCAGGCCGATGGCGATCTCTTTCCAAGCGATGCGCAAGGCGTTGCCGGCGTTGAGATCGCGGGTAGCGAGCGAGCGCACGACTGTCGCGAGGGTCTGCGTGCCCGCATTGCCACCCATGGACGCGCAGATCGGCATAAGCACAGCGAGCGCCGACAATTTGGCGATCGAGGCTTCGAAAAGTCCCACCACCGATGACGCCAGGAAAGCCGTGCCGAGGTTGATGATGAGCCACACGAACCGCGACTGGGCGGTGCTCATGATTGAGCGGTAAAGACTGCCCTCCTCGCCCGCGCGCACACCCGCGAGTTTCAAGATATCCTCGCCCGCTTCTTCGTCGATCACGTCCACGATGTCATCAATGGTGATCTGACCAACGAGGCGACCGGATTTGTCGACCACTGGCGCGGCGGCGAAGTTGCGCTGGCGAAACAGGAAGGCCACCTGCTCGCGATCCATATCCGTGGGGATCGTCTCGAGCTTCGGGGCGATAAGGTCGTTCATCGCCACGCCGCGATTGGACGTCAGTACCCGGTGCAATTCGACCACACCGAGCGGACGATGGCGCGGGTCGACGACAAAGACGACGTAGAACTTTTCCGGCAGGCCGCGGGTAGCGCGCAGGTAATCGATGGTCTCGCCGACGCTCCAATAGCTCGGCACCGCCACCAATTCGCGCTGCATGATGCGGCCGGCAGTGTCCTCGCCGTGCGCTAGGCCCTGCTCGATCTGCTGGCGTTTTTCAGGCGTAAGGCGTTCGAGAACCTGCAGTCGCTCGCCGGGTTCGAGCTTGCTTGCGACGTACACCGCGTCGTCTGAGTCCAGCTGTTCAAACGCCGTCGCGAAATTCTCGAAGCCGAGAGCGTCCATGACTTCATGGCGAACATCGGCGCTCAGTTCGGGCAAAACGTCGGCGTTGAAAACGTCGCGCAGCGCTTCCACCAGCAAACGGCGGTCGCCGGCGTCGAGCCGCTCCAGCAAATCGGCCATGTCGGCGTAGTGCAGGAACGCCACCAGAATGCGGGCGCGCTCCTTGTCGTCGGTGCGCAACGCGGTCGCCACTTCCTCGATGAAGGAAGCGCCCAACTGGAAATCCTGATCGAGGGCCTCATCGGCCCGCGCTCTTAATGGCGGCGGCGCAGTCTGAATTTCCGGGCTTGCCATGGCGACGGCACCGCTGAAGCGGGTGAAAGGAAAGACCCGAAGCGGGCCTTTTGGGCTGCGATCGGGTGGGTCAAACCCTTGTGCCCGACACCCCAAAGTAGATCAAGCGGCCGTTGGCCGCCTGTCTCTCAGTTCATCAAAGGTAAGGAGTGGTGCGGTCGAAAAGACTCGAACTTTCACGGGTTGCCCCACAGCGACCTCAACGCTGCGCGTCTACCAATTCCGCCACGACCGCACGTCGTTTGGACAGGTAATCTTTGAGGAGGCGGTGGGATACCAGATCGCCTCCCCCCTGGCAACATTCGGTGGTTAGCCTTACTTTTCAGGCATATGGACGCCCTTCTCATCAACCCTTTGCCGGCAGCGCCAATCAACGCGGGTGTGCAGTTTCACACCTCGGCGGGCCTGGTGCCCTATACCGAGGCTATTGCGGCCATGGAAGCCCGGGTCGCGGCCATACGGGCCGGGACAGCGCCCGAATGCGTGTGGTTCCTGGAGCACCCTGCCCTGTATACGGCGGGCACCAGCGCCCAAGACACGGACCTGTTGGAGCCCAGCCGCTTCCCGGTCCATCGCACCGGCCGGGGCGGCCAATACACCTATCACGGGCCCGGACAGCGGGTGGGCTATGTGATGCTGGACCTGCAGAAAGAGCGCATGTGCGGCGGGCCCGACGTGCGCTGCTTTGTCCATAATCTCGAGGAATGGATCATCCGCACCTTGGCCCGCTTTGGTGTGAAGGGCGAACGCCGCGAAGGGCGCGTGGGGATTTGGGTCGTGCGCGGGAGCCGCGAGGACAAAGTCGCGGCGATTGGCGTGCGCGTCCGCCATTGGATCACCTTTCACGGCATCGCTTTGAATGTGTCGCCCGATTTGTCGCATTTCACCGGCATCGTGCCGTGCGGCATCGCGGGCCACGGCGTCACGTCGCTCAAGGATCTCGGGGTCACCGCTTCGATGGCTGAAGTCGACTCCGCGCTCCGGTCTGAGTTCACCTCCCTCTTTGGATAGTCAAGCAGCATAAAACGCTATTTGGCAGGAACCTCGTTCGCGGACCCACGTTTTGCTTACTCATCCTTTTGTGGGAAAGGACGCACAATGAAAATCCGTGACATCATGACCCGGTCGGTGGAAGTCGTAACCCCCGACGACAGCATCCAAGATGCAGCCAAGCGTATGTCCTATGAGGATTGCGGCGTATTGCCCGTCGGAAAAGACGACCGTTTGGTCGGCATGATCACGGACCGCGATATCGTCACGCGTGCGGTGGCGCGCGGACTTGATCCCGATGATTGCGCCGTCGGCGACATCATGTCGGTCGAGGTCAAATACGTCTACGAAGACGAAAGTGTCGACGACCTGGCGCGCAATATGGCGAAGCTGCAGGTGAAGCGCTTGCCGGTGCTAGACCGCAATAAGCGTCTGGTGGGAATCGTCTCGCTGAGCGACATCGCGCTGGCCAAGGAGGCCACGCACGATGCCGTGATTGCTCTCAGCGGAATTTCGCGCCCCGGCCACGTCGCAAGTACCGGGGCGCACATCTAGTCGTTCAGAGTTACGGCTTCGCGGCGCAGCGTGGATCGCCCTTCTGCATGCCGAGGATTTGCTCGTCGGTGACCGGGATCGCCGGGCAGCCTTGGCCCTTGTCGCAGACATAGTCGAACTTCACCGCGCCCTTGTGGCACGACAGACAAGTGCCGAGCGGGTTTGAAGCGGTATCGCCGCGGCCGGCAAAGGTCGTGCCTTCCTTGGCAACCTTGAACGCCAGGAATTCCCAACCGTTGGTGTTCGGGAACGCGGCCTTGGCGTGCTTCACCATGGCTTCGTTGGGAACCATCTGGATGACGGTGCCGACGGGATACTCTTTGCCCTCGAGCTTCTTCTCATAGATCTCCACCGCTTCCTTCAGCTTCGCCGGATCGGCGTGGCGGATATAGGTTTTACGGATTCTGGTGCCTTCGTGCATGCAGCCGAACATCTTTTCGGTCACGGTGACGGTGGCATCGGCGGCACGTACCGGCGCGCTCGCGCCCAACATCAACGCGAGCAGCGGTGCCGCAAAAATGAAAAGCTTTTTCATGGTGACTCCCCCTTTGCGCTTGAATGCGTCAAGCGTACGGGAAGGCTATTGCAAGTTTGGCGCGAAGCCAAAAACTTTAGGGTGACAAACTTGAGTCGGCAGTGGGGAGATGCTGAAAACCCGCGCCGCTAAAGGCCGGCGCTGCGGCCGTATCGACAGACGTGACCCTGGCCAATGGCGGGCCCGCCTGGCAGGCGGCGATGAAGGCGTTCACGCCGGATTCCGGGCCATGAGCCAGAGCCTCCACCGAGCCATTGGTGAGATTGCGCACCCATCCCATAAGGCCAAGTTTGCGTGCCGTGTGGACGGCCCAGTCGCGATAGCCGACGCCTTGCACACGGCCGGTGATGCGAAGATGCATGGTCACCGTGGCCGTCATGCCCTGCCCTCAACCAAACTCCAGGATCATCTGGTCGACGGCGAGCGACGCCCCTGCCGCCTGGTGGATTTTCTTCACGGTACCGTCGCGCTCGGCCTTGAGGACGTTTTCCATTTTCATGGCTTCGACGATGGCGAGCGTCTCGCCCGCCTTCACTTCCTGGCCTTCCTTAACCGCCAGCGAGACCAACAAGCCCGGCATCGGCGAGAGCAGGAATTTCGATAAATCCGGCGGCGGTTTGTGCGGCATAAGGCGCGCCAGTTCGGCTTCCCGCGCCGTGTAGACCGACACATCGAGCTGCGCGCCCGAATGGAATAGTCGGTACCCGGTGGCGCGGCGATCGACCTGGACGGTCAGCTCTTCGCCGTCGATCTCGCCGACGAACAACGGGCTTGTGAAAGTCCAATCGCTTTTGACGCGGATGTTTTTCTTGCCGATCTTGACCACGCCGCTTGCCACCGGCCCACCGTTGACCGTCGGATGCTCGGGCGCCACCCAAACATTGTGCTCTTCGTCTTTGTCGGGCGTAGCGACCACCACTGTCCACTTGTCGGGTACCTTGCGGCCATGGCGCGGGATTTGGCCGGAGATGGCGGCGGCGCGGCGGGCGTGCGCGTGGTGCACCAACGCAGCCACCGCCAACAACGGCGCCGGGTCTTTGGCCGGCAGATCGCGGTCGGAAAATCCATTCGGATATTCCTCGGCGATAAAATTGGTGGAGAGCTTGCCGTCCTCGAAGCGCTTCTTGCTCATGACCGAGGCAAGGAACGGAATGTTGTGCGACACGCCGCGGATGTAATAGGCGTCCAGCGCCGCGCGCATATGTACGGTCGCTTCCTTACGGTCTTTGCCGTAGGAGCACAGCTTGGCGATCATTGGATCGTAGAACACGCTGATCTCACCGCCCTGCTGCACGCCAGTATCGACGCGCACATGCTTGCTTTCCAACGGCGGGATGTAACGCACCAGGCGGCCCGTGGACGGCAAGAAGTTGCGGTACGGATCTTCGGCGTAGACGCGGGCTTCGAGCGCCCAGCCGTTGATCTTCACGTCCTTTTGCTTGAGCGGCAGTTTTTCGCCCGCGGCGATACGGATCATCAACTCGACCAAGTCGAGGCCGGTGATGAGTTCCGTGACCGGATGCTCCACCTGCAGACGCGTATTCATTTCCAGGAAATAGAAATTGCGCTTGGTATCGACGATGAATTCCACCGTTCCGGCGCTGACGTATTTCACGGCCTTGGCCAACGCGACCGCCTGCTCGCCCATGGCCTTGCGGGTCTTGGCGTCGAGGAACGGGCTCGGCGCTTCTTCGATGACCTTCTGATGGCGGCGCTGGATCGAGCACTCGCGCTCGTTCAGATACAGCGTGTTGCCGTGACGGTCGGCGATGACCTGAATTTCGATATGGCGCGGCTGCTCGATATATTTCTCGATGAACATGCGGTCGTCGCCGAAGGACGACTTGGCTTCGGACTGCGAGCGCTCGAAGCCTTCCTGCACTTCCCCTTCATTGCGGGCGATGCGCATGCCCTTGCCGCCGCCGCCCGCGGAGGCCTTCAGCATCACCGGATAGCCGACTTCCTTGGCGATCTTCTTGGCGTGGGCGACGTCTTTGATGATGCCCATGAAACCAGGAACGGTCGAAACGCCCGCTTTATCGGCAAGCTTCTTTGATTCAATCTTGTCGCCCATGGCCTGAATGGCCGGCGCATCGGGGCCGATGAAGACGATTTTCTCTTTCGCCAGCGCCTTCTGGAATTCCTTGTTCTCGGACAAGAAGCCGTAGCCGGGATGGACGGCCTCGGCCTTGGTCTGCTTACAGGCCTTCACGATGCGGTCGATGAGCAGATAGCTCTTCGACGTGGGGCTTTCACCGATGTGCACGGCCTCGTCGGCCATTTCCACATGCATCGCGTTTTTGTCGGCGTCGGAATAAACCGCGACCGTCGCGATGCCCATCTTCTTGCAGGTCTTGATGACGCGGCAGGCGATCTCACCGCGGTTGGCTATGAGGATTTTTTTGAACATCGGCATTGTTACAGCGGAATGTTGTCGTGTTTTTTCCAAGGATTCTTGACGTCCTTGGTTTTGAGCATGGCGAGCGAACGGCAAATGCGGCGGCGCGTGCCGTGCGGCATGATGACGTCGTCGATGAAGCCTAAATTCGCCGCGCGGAACGGATTGGCGAAGCGCGCCTCATATTCCTTGGTGCGCTCGGCGATCTTCTTTTTATCGCCGATATCCTGGCGGAAGATGATTTCCACGGCGCCCTTGGCGCCCATCACGGCGATTTCGGCCGTGGGCCAGGCGAAATTGACGTCGCCGCGAATGTGCTTAGAGCTCATGACGTCATAAGCCCCGCCGTAAGCCTTACGTGTAATGACGGTGACCTTCGGCACGGTCGCTTCGGAGTAGGCGAACAGCAGCTTCGCGCCGTGTTTGATGATGCCGTTGAATTCCTGGTTGGTGCCGGGCAAGAAGCCGGGGACGTCGACAAAAGTGACGATCGGGATATTGAAGCAATCACAAAAACGGACAAAGCGCGCCGCCTTGCGGCTTGAGTCGATATCGAGACAGCCCGCCAGCACCATGGGCTGGTTGGCGACGACGCCGACCGTCTGGCCTTCCATGCGGCCGAAACCGACGATCATGTTCTTGGCGAAGTGCTCGCCCACCTCGAAAAAGTCGCCCTCGTCCACGACCTTCAGAATCAGTTCCTTCATGTCGTAAGGCTTGTTGGGATTATCGGGGATCAAGGTGTCGAGCGAATAGTCGTCGCGGTCCGGTGAATCGACGCAGGCGATCACCGGCGGCTTTTCTTTATTGTTGAGCGGCATGAAGTCCATGAAGCGGCGCAGCTGCAGCAGCGCCTCGACATCGTTTTCAAACGCGCAATCCGCCACGCCGGACTTGGCGGCGTGGGTCATGGCGCCGCCCAGTTGTTCCTGGGTCACCGTCTCGTGGGTCACGGTCTTCACCACGTCGGGACCGGTGACGAACATGTAGGAGGTGTCCTTCACCATGAAGATGAAGTCAGTCATGGCGGGCGAGTACACGGCGCCACCGGCGCACGGTCCCATCACCAGTGAAATCTGCGGCACGACGCCGGAAGCGAGAACGTTCTGCAAAAACACATCGGCGTAACCGCCGAGCGAGATGACGCCTTCTTGAATGCGCGCGCCGCCGGAATCGTTGAGGCCGATAACAGGTGCTCCGACCTGCACCGCCTTTTCCATGATCTTGAGAATTTTCTTGGCGTGAGATTCAGCGAGCGAGCCGCCGAACACGGTGAAGTCCTGGCTGAACACAAACATCGGCCGGCCGTTGATGGTGCCGTAGCCGGTGACGACGCCGTCGCCGGGAATTTTCTGATCACCCATGCCGAAGTCTTCGGTGCGGTGCTCGACGAACATATCCCACTCTTCGAACGAGCCTTCGTCGAACAAAAGTTCGATGCGCTCGCGGGCGGTGAGCTTGCCCTTGCCGTGCTGCACGTTGATGCGCTGTTGACCGCCGCCGAGCCGCGCTTCCGCACGTTTTTGCTCGAGCCGCTGGATGATTTCACTCATGCCCGATCCAGTTTGGAATTATTGTAATTTGTCCCCACGCCGCAGCCCCTTAGCCAGCCCCAGCGGCCTTGGACATAGCATACCTAACGCCCGGTCCTGACACAAAAAAGTAACGCTGCCTGCCGGCTGTCAGGTTGCGATTGGCGCGCGCCAGACCAGCCCGCTATAACCCACCAGCCCGCCAAGAGGACCCAACCGGATGAAAATGAATCCCCTGCTGAAGCTCGCCCTGGAAGTCGGACCGCTGGCGGTCTTTTTTCTGGTGAACGCGTCGCGCGGGATTTTCATCGGCACCGCGGCCTTCATGGTGGCGACGGTAATCGCGCTGGTGACGTCATACGCCATCGCCCGCACGATCCCGGTCATGCCGCTGGTGACGGCGGTGTTCGTTTTGGTGTTCGGCGGGCTGACGCTTTACCTAGCCGACGAGACGTTCATCAAGCTCAAGCCGACGATCGTCAATCTGATGTTCGCCGCCATTCTGTTCGTCGGTCTGTTGACCGGGCGGCTGTTCATCAAGCTGGTGTTGGAAGCGGCGGTGCAACTCACGGACCGAGGCTGGCTGATCCTGACACGCTTCTGGATTGGATTTTTTATTTTCCTCGCCGCCTTGAACGAAATCGTGTGGCGCAACACGACAACAGACACGTGGGTGAGCTTCAAGGTGTTCGGCATCATGCCGCTGACGCTCCTCTTCAGCATGGCGATGATCCCGGTGATCATGCGTCATGCTTTGCCGGAGCAAGCGGGCGACGACGACAAACCAAAGGTGGACAGCCCCTGATTTTCCGGATGTAATGTATTGGACCGGTACGGGAGGTCCGAAACGCGTCATCACTAACGGAAGGATTCCCCGTGGCTAAGAAAGCGAAGAAAGCGGCAGGCAAAAAGCCCGCCAAATCTAAATCCAAAAAGAAAAAAGCGTCGGCTGCCTCGCCTCAGGCGGCCCGCCCTACCGTGCGCGTGGTACGGCCCCAAGGCATGAGCGCGCGCGGTAGATAAGCTAAGCGCGGCTGAGCGCTAAATATTTTCCAATCGCTTCGATATCGGCGGCGATGCGCGTGCGGCGATCGCGGGCTTCGGCGTCCTCGCCCCACTTTTCGGCCTGAAAAATCTCGTCCAGATACGCGGCGGCGTAGACTTGCGCCGCCGTCAGTCGGCCGTGGACCAGACCCAACGGCAACGCCAAGGAATTGGTAAGCGCGGCACAGGCTTGGTAGGCGGTCAGGGAAACATCGTCGAGCGCGGCAATCGCGGTCTTCAACTTTGCGGCCGCGGCCGGAGATTGGGTGAGCGGCAGGACGCCGTCGACCGTATTGAACGTGACGCCATGGGCGGCGCCGAGCCAATCGAGCACCGGCTGCCAGGTCGCCAACTGGCGCGCTTTCAGTTCACGCTCAGGCGCGCGGTAACACAGCACGTCCGTATCGACATATCCGAGCAACGCTTCGACGATTGCATTCCGTTGCGGCGCAATGCGATCGAGTTCCGTGGCTACCAGGCGTGTGAGCGGCATGTTTTCCGGATCGATGAACGGATCTTGCGCGTCCCACTCGGCGGCAAGCGCCTCGCCCAACACGCGCGATTTAGCCGCCAGCGGACTGCGCAGCGGCGTCATGGCCGCCTTGCCGTCGAGGTGCACCTGGAAACGGCCGTCCGCCGCCGCCACGCTAACGGTCTTATAAACCCGCTTGGTTTTTGGCTTGGCCGGTTCGCGGGCGACCCGCCGCGCTATTTCTTCTGGGTCCACGTCCGCGCAGCCTGACAGGGATCACCGCTCGCCGTGTCCACGCGGTCCTTGGCGCCTTGAGCAAGCACCGAGAGCCCGCCGGTGGCGAACGCTGCACCCAACTTGCCCAACGTCTTCGCGGCGCCGGCCTTATCGATGCCGATGCCAGGGCTGAGCATAGGTCCGCTGACGTTCACCGCGCTCACCAACTGCCCAAGACCTACGCCGATGCCGCTGCTGGCTTTGGGTTTCACAACGAGATCGACCCGTTCTGTGCCCAGATTAATGGTGCCTGACGAGGTCACCTGCATCTTGTCAGTGACGAGCGCGATGCCGTTCTGGGTGTTGGCGACGCCATTGGCGATTTGCAGATTCACCACGCCGCACTTCGCGACCGTGTAGGGGTCCTTATTGCCCAAGGGATTGAGCACATTGAGGATCTGCATGATCACGTCGGCGCCGATGAAATTCAGCGCGTCGTTGCGGATGCGGCTTTCGCCCATTCCGACGACCAGCGTTCCATCCAAGGTCGACATGATGCCGTGCACGGAATTGCCGGCGCCGCGGACGTTGACGTTGAAGTCGATGGGTCCTTGGGTGATGAACTCGCCCTTCTTCATTTCCATGGCGACGCGCTCGGCGGTGAAGCCTTTGGCCTCGCCTTTCAGCGCGACGGATTTCGCGCCCGCGTCGGCGGTGATATCGGCCGTCACTGTGCCGCCCGCGACCGCAAGGGACAGTGGCTTCACGGTGATCTTGCCGCCGGTGGCCGTGACCGGCGCCGCGAGGTCGGTGACCACGAGGCCGCTCGGCAGAATCACTTTCGGGATCGACACTTTCACATCGAGGTCGGCGCCTTCGAGAGACGCCCACGGCAAGGCCGTATCGGGAAACACTTTGTCGTTGGCCGTGGCGGGGCGGCCCTTGGAGCCGGGCGCGGGCTGCGCCGGCGCGATCTTCGAAAGATCGAGTTCCGGGATCGTGATGGAGCCTTTGGCCGACGGACTCTTTTTCGACAGATCCAACATAAGGTCGGTGCTGGCTTTCAGGCCCATGCCTTCCGCGTCCACCTTCATGGGGAATGCTTTGTTCATGGAGGCGAGCGCCGCGATCGGCGCCAGCGTGCCGTTGGCCTTGAAGTCCTGGCCGCCGAACTTGCCGGCGACGTCCAGCGCCCCTTTGTCGTCGAGGGCGAGCTTGTCCAGCACGACGTCGAGCGGGGTCCCCTCACCCTTATAGTTGGCCTTGGCGTCGGCGACCTTGATGTTGGTGATGCCGAGATCGGTGATCTTGCCTTTGGACGTCAGCGCAAGAGACGCGAGACTCGCGCCGCCCGAGGTCTTGGCGTCCTTGAAGGTGACTTGCACGTCCTTCAGATCCACCGCGCGGACGTTGAGGTCCATCACCGGACCGTCGATATCGACATCCACGGATTTGGCGGCGACGTCAGCCGTCGTCCCGGCTTTTTTATCGTGATAGGCGAACTTGAGTCCTGTCACCGAAATGTCGTTGACGGTCAGCGGAACGCTGCCGCTGGAGGACCCGCCACCCGACGATGTGTTTCCGAACTCCCAGTTACCTTTTCCGTTGGCGTCGGTTTCGAACAGCACATCAGGGTCTTCGACGGTCAGCGAGGTGATGTTGATATTGCCGAACAACAGCGGAATGAGTTGGGTGTGCGCTTCGACCTTCTTGATCGTGGCCATCTCGGGCCGCGAGCCGCCGGGCGCATTGGCGACTTTCACGTCCTTCACCACGATGGCCGGATTGAGCGACAAGGACAGCGACATATCGCCCACGGTGACGGCCCGGCCCGTGGCGGTTTTCGCCTGGTCCTGGACGACGCCCTTGTACTGGTTCACGTCGACCATCAGCAAAATGACGACGATGGCGGCGATGAGCAGAACGAAAAATGCGCCGAAGATTTTGACGAACTTCATCGCGGGCCTCCGAATTAACGGGCGGGAATAAGGGCCGTCAGGTCGTGCACAGCGTGCAGCAGATCGGCCAGCCGATCAACACACCGGTGGGCGCCGGCGGCGCGTAGTTCCGCAACTGGATGGTTCCCCCAGGAGACGCCAACAGCATGCATCCCCGCGGCACGGGCCATTTCAATGTCATAGGACGTATCGCCGATCATCACGGCGTGACGCGCCTCAACGCCGGTTGCGGCCAAGGCGTTGAGCAGCATGCCGGGGTGCGGTTTTCCCGGCGCGTCTTCAGGCGTTTGGACAGTGACAAAGCGGCCCTGGAATCCGTTGCGCTCGAGGAAGTGATTGACGCCGCGGCGCGCCTTGCCCGTGGCAATCCCTAGTAGGAATCCGTGTTTGTCGAGATCGGCGAGAATCTCATGGGTGCCCTCGAACAAGGGCTCGGTGTACTCGGGCCGCGCCCGCAGGCGGACGAAAGCCTCGCGGTATTCGTGATCGAGAGCCTTGTGCCGCGATGCGTCGACGTCGGGGAATAATTGCGCCAAGGCCTCCATCAACGACAAACCGATGACGCGCGGAATCACATCCTTCGGCGGACAGGTGATGCCGAGGATGCGCGCCACCTCTTCCACCGCCGCGATGATGTTGTGCTTGCTGTCGACGAGCGTGCCGTCGAGATCGAACACGACCAGGCGCAAAGGCGCACTCATTCCTTAGCCTCGTTCTCCGAGAAGCCCAGGTCCTTGAACGCTTCGGTCATGTGTTTCGGCAAGGGCGCGGTGAGGACGAGCGGCTTTTTACCGGCGCGCGGAATCGTCAGCATGCGCGCGTGCAGGCACAAACGGTCGGCCACATCCGACAACACGCCCTCGCTGAGATCGACGTCTTGTTCGGGATCGGGATTTTTGTCGGTGTATTTGGCGTCGCCGATAATAGGCGTACCGATAAGTTTGCAGTGGGCGCGCAGTTGGTGCGTGCGGCCGGTATGGGGCATGAGCTCAAGCCAGGTGATCTTGCGCCCCGCCGTGGTGACGACGCGGTAATCGGTGATGGCTTTCTTGCCCTCCTCGTCCCACTCCATGCGCTCCTTGCCGGGCGCGCCGGACTTAGCGAGTTTCGCCGAGATGGTGCCGGCCGGGTGCTCGGGGTGGCCCACCACCAGGGCCCAGTACACCTTCTCCATGTCGCGGCCTTGGAAGGCCCGGGCCAGGACGGCGGCGGACGCGGCGCTGCGCGCCACCACGATCACACCCGAGGTGTCGCGGTCGAGGCGGTGCACGAGGCGCGGCCGCTCGGAATTTCCAAACTTCAAGCCATCGAGCATGCCGTCCAGGTGGCGGCTGGTCTTGGTGCCGCCCTGGACCGCCAAACCGGCGGGTTTGTTAAGGGCGATCAGGTCGTCGTCCTTATAGATCACCATGGCTTTGACGGCCGCAGCGTCATTCTCCGACAACCGGGCTTTGGATTTCACGGTGCCGGGAATGGCCTTGGCGTGCTGGCCCAAGGGCGGTACGCGGACGACTTGGCCGGTTTGCATGCGCTGGTTGGCTTTGGCGCGGCCGCCATCGACCCGCACCTGGCCCGTCCGAAGCAGTTTTTCCAAACGGCCATGGGTGAGCTCCGGGAACCGGCGCTTGAACCAGCGGTCCAGGCGCACGTCGTTCTCGTCATCCGTGACGGATAGCTGCTGCACATTGCTCATGAAGTCTTCTTTTCGCGCAGCTTTTGCCAATATTCGAGGCGTTTGTTGATCTCGCGTTCGAAGCCGCGATCGGGCGGTTGATAGAACTGTTCCCGCGCCATGCCGTCCGGGAAGTAGTTCTGTCCCGAAAAGCCGTCCTCGGCGTCGTGGTCGTAGTTGTAGCCCTTGCCGTAACCGATGTCCTTCATGAGCCGGGTCGGCGCGTTAAGGATGTGCATCGGCGGCATCAGCGAGCCCGTCTTCTGAGCGGCGGCCTTGGCAGCACCGAAGGCGGTATAGGTGGCGTTGGATTTGGGCGCCGTCCCCAGATAGATGACCAACATAGCGATAGCCAGGTCGCCTTCGGGCGACCCCAACCGATCATAGGTCTCCCAGGCGGCGATGGCGGTCTGTAGCGCCTGGGGATCAGCCATCCCGATATCCTCCGCGGCGAACCGTGTCAGACGGCGCAAAAGGTAGATGGGGTCCTCGCCACCATCGAGCATGCGGCTGGTCCAATAAAGAGCCGCGTCCGGGTCGGACCCGCGCAAGGATTTGTGTACGGCGCTGATGAGATTGTAGTGGCCCTCGCGGTCCTTGTCGTAGACCGGCGCACGGCGTTGGACGAGTTCCGCAAGTTGAGTCGTATCAAGTACTTGCGAATCTTTCTTCAGAGCGAAGATATCCTCGGCCAAGGTCAGCATATAACGCCCGTCGCCGTCGGCCATGGCACGCAGCGCAGCGCGCGCGTCGGCGGTCAGCGGCAGGGGCTGTCCGGCATCGCCTTCGGCGCGCACCAGCAGCTTTTCCAGTGCCGCGTCGTCGAGGCGGCGCAACACGAACACCTGCCCTCGGGACAGAAGCGCGGCGTTGAGCTCGAAGGACGGGTTTTCGGTGGTGGCGCCCACCAGGATCACCGTGCCGTCCTCGACATAGGGCAAGAAGCCGTCCTGCTGGGAGCGGTTGAAGCGGTGAATCTCGTCCACGAACAGCAAAGTCCCCTGCCCGGTCCGCCGGCGGGCGGTGGCGGCCTCGAAAATCTTGCGCAGATCGGCCACGCCTGAGAACACCGCCGAGATCGGCTGGAAGAACAGATCGGTGCCCTTGGCCAACAGCCGCGCGATGGTGGTTTTGCCGCAGCCAGGCGGGCCCCACAGGATCATGGAGCTGAGGCGTTTCGCAGCCACCATGCGGCCCAACGGTCCGTCCGGGCCCAGGAGATGGTCTTGCCCGACCACCTCGCTCAGAGTGCGCGGGCGCAGACGATCCGCCAGGGGCTGGCCGACCTTGGACTTAGGGCTGACCGGCGCCTCCTCCTTCGCGAACAGATCGCTCACCCGGGAACCCGCATCTGATAGGTCTGCCCGTTGCGGCCGAGGCCAATCAGCCACGGTCCCGGCCCCGCAAGCAATTGCTGGAATTGATCGACGCCGGTGACCTTGCTGTCGCCAAGCGTGAGAATCATGTCGCCGGGCTGGATTCCGAGATTGGCGGCGATGGTCCCGGGGCGCACCTCCAGCACCACGACGCCGGGCTCGAGGTATTCGCGGCCTAATTCGTCGGCCACGGCGGGGTTAAAGGTCGCGACGGTGGCGCCCGAGAACGGCTGGCGCCCCGCAAGCGCGGTCTTCTTCCGGGCGGGTAGATCGGGCGGCGGCAACAGCGGCATGCTGGCCACGCGCTCGGCGCCTTTGCGGATGGTGCCCAGCGTCGCCTTCCCCGAAACCGGCAGCGTCGCCAGCAGGTAACGAAACTCATCGACGTCATGGACGGCCCGCCCATTGACGCTGCGGATCACGTCGCCCACCGCCAACCCGGCCGTGTCCGCCGGGCTGCCGGCGATGACGCGGTCGATCAGGACGCCGCTAGGAGCTGAAAGCGCCAGGCTCTTGGCGACGTCCGAGGTTATGGACTTGCCGGTCGCCCCCATCCACGGCCGGACGGCCCGGCCCTCTTTCAAGATGCTCGAGACCACCGCCTGAACCATATTGGCTGGCGTTGCGAAGCCGATGCCGACGTTGCCGCCGGATTGGGAATAGATCGCCGTGTTGATGCCGATCAGGCGGCCGTCCGAAGTGATCAGCGCTCCCCCTGAATTGCCCGGGTTGATGGCCGCGTCGGTCTGGATGAAGGAGCGGAAGACACCGACGTCCACCGAGCTGCGCGCGAGCCCGGAGATGATGCCCGAGGTCACTGTCTGGCCGACGCCGTAAGGATTGCCGATCGCCAGCACCAGGTCGCCCACCTCTACTTCATCTGAATTGGCCAGGGTCAGGGCGGGCAGCGGGTCCGTGACGTTCTGAAGCTGGAGGACGGCAAGATCGGAACGCTCGTCCTTGCCCACCACCTTGGCCTCGAATTCCCGGCGGTCATTCAAGACAACGGTGATCTGGTCGGCATCCGCCGCCACGTGGTTGTTGGTGACGATAATTCCCGAAGACCGGACGATCACGCCCGACCCCAGGGAGTTCTGTACCCGCTCCTTGGGGAAGGCGTTGCCGAAGAACTGGCGCATGATGGGATCGTCGCCAAAGGGGATCCGGTTCTGGATGACCTTGCGGGTGTAGATGTTCACCACCGCCGGGGCGGCTTTCTTAACCACCGGGGCAAAGGTGAGCTGAACCTGTTCACGGCTGGTGGGAACCACCGGCTCGGCCGCCAGGATCGGGGTCACGGCGCCCGCCGTTAATAGGAAAAGTAGGAGCGTTCTAAGCATCAAGGTGGGGCTTCATCCGATGGAGTGCCGTTCGCGCGGCAACGGGCTTATAGCATAGGCGCGGATCGTCCCGTTTTGCCCTAAACGACGTTCATGTAGGGCGTAAAACGCAGTTCAGAAGATTCTAGAGGTTCGATTCCTACGAGTCTGAAGATACTTACTTTTTAGCTCTTGAGAAATTAGGTGAAGAGCGTGCGGCAAAGAAAAAGGGCAGCGCCCGAAGGTGCTGCCCTTTTCGCGTCTTTTAGCGGCCGTTTTTAGACGGCGGCGGCCTGGGCGGGCTCGTCGATGCTGGCCAGCTCGGGCTTCGGACCGGAGTCCAGGCCCTTGGCGGCGACGTCGCGGTCAACCAGCTCGATGATGCCCATGGGCGCGGAATCGCCATGGCGGAAGCCGGCCTTAATGATGCGGGTGTAGCCACCCTTACGGTCCTTGTAGCGGGGACCAATCACGGCGAACAGCTTGGCCACGACTTTGTCGTCCCGGAGGCGGGCGGCCGCCAGGCGGCGTGCATGCAGGGTGCCCTGCTTGCCCAGAGTGATGAGGCGCTCGACGTAGGGGCGCAGATCCTTGGCCTTGGGCAGCGTCGTGGTGATCTGCTCGTGCTTCAACAGCGCATTGGCCAGGTTGGCCCACAGGGCGCGGCGGTGCCCCTTGGTGCGCTTTAGCTGACGGCCACTGTATCCGTGACGCATGGCTTAGGTCCTTTCTTCACTCTGGCCTCGGAACCCGAGGACCGATTTGCAAATCCCGCGGCCGTTTGAGGTACCGCGTGGGTGGGCCGGCATGGCCCAGAAAACTTCCCCGAAGGGAGATCTAGAACGGCTCTTCCAGCTTCTTGGCCAGCTCTTCGATGTTCTCAGGCGGCCAATTCGGGATTTCCATGCCGAGGTGCAGGCCCATCTGGGCGAGCACTTCCTTGATCTCGTTGAGCGACTTGCGGCCGAAGTTCGGCGTACGCAGCATCTCGGCTTCGGTCTTTTGGACCAGGTCGCCGATGTAGATGATGTTGTCGTTCTTGAGACAGTTGGCGGAACGCACCGACAGTTCGAGTTCGTCGACCTTGCGCAGCAGGTTCTTGTTGAACGGCAGTTCTTCTTCCGCGCGCTCGGAGATGGCCTGTTGCGGCTCTTCGAAGTTGATGAACAGCTTGAGCTGGTCCTGGAGGATGCGGGCGGCCAGAGCGACGGAATCTTCCGGCTTCACGGTGCCATTGGTTTCCACCGTCATCGACAGCTTGTCATAGTCGGTCTGTTGGCCGACGCGCGTGTTCTCGACCTTGTACGAAACGCGACGCACGGGTGAGAAAATCGAGTCCACCGGGATGACGCCGATGGCGTCGTCTTCTTTACGGTTGAGGTGGGCCGGGATGTAACCCTTGCCCGAATTGACCTCGAGCTCGATGTTGAGGCTGGCGCCGTCATCCAAGTGGCAGATGACGAGGTCGGGATTCATGATTTCGATGTCGGCGGTGGCCTGGATCTGGCTCGCCGTCACCTCGCCCGGGCCTTTGGCCTTGAGCGTCATGCGCTTGGGTCCGTCACCGTGCATGGTGAGGGCAAGCATCTTGATGTTGAGGATCAGGTCGGTGACGTCTTCGCGCACGCCCGGCACCGAGGAGAACTCGTGCAGCACGCCGTCGATGCGGATCGACGTGACCGCCGCGCCCTGGAGCGACGACAGCAGCACGCGACGCAGCGCGTTGCCCAACGTGACACCGAAGCCGCGCTCGAGCGGTTCGGCGACGATGGTCGCGGTACGGCGTTGGTCTTCGCCCGTCTCGATGGCGAGCTTCGACGGTTTAATCAGTTCTTGCCAATTTTTCTGTATCACAGCTCAGTTCCACCTAATTGAGGTGTTGATCCCGAAGTGACCACGCGCCGGTGGGAGAAGCCCGGCGGCGGGAAATACTTTGCTAGACGCGGCGGCGCTTGCGCGGACGGCAGCCGTTGTGCGGCACCGGTGTCACGTCTTGGATCGCGGTGATCGTGAAGCCCACGGCCTGCAACGCGCGCAGCGCGGACTCACGGCCCGTACCCGGGCCTTTGACGAACACGGAGAGCACCTTCATGCCGTGCTCCATGGCCTTGCGGCCGCAATTTTCGGCAGCCACCTGAGCGGCGTACGGCGTCGACTTGCGCGAGCCCTTGAAGCCCTGCGCACCGGCCGACGACCAGGCGATGGTGTTGCCCTGCACGTCCGAGATCGTGATCATGGTGTTGTTGAACGTCGCGTTGACGTGCGCGATGCCCGAGCTGATGTTCTTGCGCTCTTTCTTGCGAGCGCGCGGCGCGCCGGCGGCGGGAGCATTGGCAGCGGGAGCGGCAGTTTCTGGCTTGGCCATGGCTTATGGTCTTCTTTGGTCCGTGGTGGCGGAAGCTACGGCGCGAACGCCGGTAGCGCGGATGGTCTACTTCAAAACTTTCTTCTTGCCGGCGATGGGCTTCGACGGGCCCTTACGCGTACGCGCGTTGGTGTGCGTGCGCTGACCGCGGACCGGCAGGCCCTTGCGGTGACGAAGGCCGCGATAGCAGCCGAGGTCCATGAGGCGCTTGATGTTCATCGCCACTTCGCGGCGCAGATCGCCTTCGACCGTGAAGTCGCGGTCGATGGTGTCGCGGATGCGGATGATCTCGTCTTCGGTCAACTGGTTGACACGACGGTTATCGGCGATGCCCACGCGTTGGCAAATCTCGACCGCATTGGTCGGACCGATGCCGTAAATGTAACGCAGAGCAATGACGACCCGTTTGTTGGTCGGTAAGTTAACGCCAGCAATACGCGCCACAGCCCGTACTCCTTCAATTCCAAATGTTATGCGAGCGCGGCCGACGCGCGAAACCCGAAAAGCGGGGCATTATAGGCAGTTAGCCCCCTGTGTCAACACGGCCGTCACGCTCCTAAAACCCTTATTAAATCAGCAGTTACAGCGGCCATATCGCGGTCGCCGTCGATCACCATTAACAGACCTTTCTGCTCGTAGTACGGCAGCAAGGGAGCCGTCTGGTCGTGGTAGGCCTTGAGCCTCGCCTTGACCGTTTCGGCGTTGTCGTCGGCGCGGCGGGTGAATTCCTTGGAACCGCACACGTCGCAGACCCCTGCCGTCTTCGGCAGCTTGAACTTGTCGTGGTACCCCTCGCCGCACTTGGCGCAGGTAAAGCGGCCGGTGATGCGCTCGATCAAGCGCTCGTCCGGCACCGCCACCTCGACCACCTTGTCGAGGCCCATCTTCTTTTCTTGGAGCAGCTTATCGAGGGCTTCGGCCTGCCCCAGCGTGCGCGGGAAGCCATCGAGGATAAAACCGTTGGCGCAATCGGGCTGGGAAATCCGCTCGGCGATCATGGCGACCAGGATGGCGTCGGAGACCAGCTTGCCCGCATCCATCACCGCCTTGGCCTGTTTGCCGACGTCGGTACCCGCGGCAACTGCCGCGCGCAGCATATCGCCGGTCGACAATTGGACGATGCCGTAGCGCTCTTGAATGCGCTTGGCCTGGGTCCCTTTGCCGCCGCCCGGCGGGCCCATAAGGATGAGACGCTTTCCAGCCATCGGTGGACTACCGGCGCCCGCGCAAACGCGATTTCTTGAGGAGGCCCTCGTACTGATGCGCCAGCAGGTGGGCTTGAATTTGCTGCGCCGTATTGAGCGTCACGTTGACGACGATCATCAAGCTGGTGCCGCCGAAATAAAACGGCACGCTCAAACGTGAAATCAGAAACTCGGGGATCAGACAGACGACAATCAGGTAAAGACCGCCGACCACGGTCAAGCGCGTCAGCACATAGTCGAGATAGTCGCCCGTGTTCTTTCCGGGACGGATGCCGGGAATGAAGCCGCCGTACTTGCGCAAATTCTCGGCGGTCTCAGCCGGATTGAAAACGACGGCGGTGTAGAAAAAGGCGAAGAAGACGATCAACACCGCATACAGGAACAGATAGAGCGGCTGGCCGCGGCCCAAAAGCGCGCCAATGGTGTTTAGGACTCCGGTGCCACCGGCTTCGGTCGGCCCCTGGAACCCGGCGATGGTCAGCGGCAGCAGCAACAGCGAGCTGGCGAAAATCGGCGGGATCACGCCCGACGTGTTGAGCTTGAGCGGGATGTGCGAGCTTTCGCCGCCGAACACCTTATTGCCCTGCTGGCGCTTGGGATACTGCACCAAGATACGCCGTTGCGCTTGCTCCATGAAAACGATGCCGGCGATGACGGCAAAGGCGCCCACGATAAGCAACGCAAGAATGAACGGCGACATTGCGCCGGTGCGGGTCAGCTCGAGGATATTGACGATGGCGCCCGGCAGACGCGAAACGATGCCTGCGAAGATCAAAAGCGAAATGCCCTGACCGATGCCGCGCTCGCTGATCTGTTCGCCCAGCCACACCAAGAACATGGTGCCGCCCACAAGGGTGATGACCGTCGTGAACATGAAAAATATGCCGGGGTTCATGACCACGGGTAAGCCGTTGCTGGCCTGGGCCGACTGCAGTCCCGAGGCGATACCGACGGCCTGCATCGCGGTGATGGCGACCGTCAGATACCGCGTGTACTGATTCATCTTGATGCGGCCGGTGATGCCCTCTTTGCGCATGTTCTCGAGCGCCGGGTTCACTGCCGCCAAAAGCTGAATAATGATGGCCGCCGAGATGTACGGCATGATGTTGAGCGCGAAGATGCTCATGCGCGAGAGCGCGCCGCCGGCGAACACGTCAAACAGGCCGAGTGCGCCCTTGTTCTGCTGCACCATGATGTCGGCCATGGCGATCGGGTCGATGCCAGGCAGCGTAATGAAAGTGCCGATGCGGTAGATGATCAGCGCGCCCAGCACAAACCACAGGCGGCGCTTAAGCTCCGTCGCCTTGGAGAAAACGCCTAAATTGACGTTTGCCGCTAATTGGTCGGCCGCTGATGCCATCTAGAACTCCGGTTACGGCGCTAACGCGCCGTCTTAGGCGGAAGCCTGCGCGGGGGCCTTACCCTTGCTCTTCTTGGCTTTGGTCTTCGCGGCCTGCTTGAGGCTGTGCTCGGAGATCTTCTTCACGAGCAGCTTCACCGAACCGCCGGCCTTCTCGATGGCGGCGATGGCGGCCTTGGATGCGCCGGCCGCTTCGACATTCAATTTTGCCTTGAGTTCGCCGTCCGCGAGGATGCGGATGCCATCGCGCGCGTTGCGGATGATGCCCGCCTCAACGAGGGAGGCAGCGGTGACGGTCTTCGCGGCGTCGATACGGCCGACATCGACGCCCGACTGCAGACGGCCGATGTTGACGGGCACGAACTTGAGACGCGCAATCGAAGTAAAACCGCGCTTGGGCAAGCGGCGGAACAAAGGCATCTGACCGCCTTCGAAGCCCTTAATGGCGATGCCGGTACGGGCCTTTTGACCCTTAACGCCGCGGCCGGAGGTCTTACCGAGGCCGGAGCCAATCCCGCGGCCGAGCAATTTGCGCGGATGCGTCGAACCAGGGCGATTGCGCAATTGATTGAGTTTCATAGTCTTAAATCCCTTACGCCCCTATTCCCCGAACCGGGATGAGGCAGTGACATAGGTACGGAATTAGCCTTCGTCCACCTGCACGAGGTGCCGTACTTTATTAATCATGCCGCGGACGGCCGGGGTGTCTTCCAGCGTCTTGGTACGGCGGATCTTGTTCAAGCCCAGGCCGATCAAGGTCCCGCGCTGGTCGGCATGGCGGCCGGCGGCACTGTGAACCTGGGTGACCGTCACGGTCTTTTTCTTGGTATCGGCCATGACTTACGCTTCCTTGGCGGCTTCTTTGCCGCCTTCTTCGCGACGCCCGATGATGTCGGCGACCTTCTTGCCACGCTTGGTGGCAACGGAACGAGGGCTGGCCATCGACTGCAACGCGGCGAACGTCGCCTTCACCATGTTGTGCGGATTATTGCTGCCGACGCTCTTGGCCACGATGTCTTGAATACCCATGGTCTCGAACACGGCGCGCATCGGACCGCCGGCGATGATGCCGGTACCGGCCGGAGCTGAACGCAGAACCACTTTGCCGGCGCCGAAGCGGCCGTACAGATCGTGATGGAGCGTGCGCCCTTCGCGCAGCGGAATGCGAACCATGTTGCGCTTGGCGGCATCGGTCGCCTTGCGGATGGCTTCCGGCACTTCGCGCGCCTTGCCCGAACCGTAACCGACTTTACCCTTGGCATCGCCAACGACGACCAGAGCTGCGAATGCGAAACGGCGTCCGCCCTTCACTACTTTGGCGACGCGGTTGATGTGCACCAGCTTATCGACGAATTCATCGTCACGCTCTTCCCGGCCGCCGCGACCGCCTTCACGCCCGCCTTCGCGGTCGCGACGCGGTCCGCGCTCGCCGCCCCGGCCCTGACGTTCGCCGCCGCGACCGCCACCTGGGCGTTCGCCGCGACCGCCACCTGGACGCTCGCCGCCGCGATCTGATGTTCCTGTTGGTGTCCGTGCCATAACTCTTTTTCCCTTAAACCCGCCGGCTTAGAACGACAGGCCAGCTTCCCGCGCCGCGTCGGCGAGGGCTTTGATCCGGCCGTGGTACATGTAGCCGCCACGATCGAACACGACTTCCTTCACGCCCGCCTTGGTGGCGCGTTCGGCAAGCAGCTTGCCAACGACCGCGGCGGTGTCTTTCGAGGCGCCTTTGCCCTTCTTGATCGATGCCTTCAAATCGGTATCGACGCTCGAGGCCGCCGCGAGGGTCTTGCCGTCGCTGTCGGCGATGATCTGGGCATAGATGTGCCGGCCCGAGCGGAACACGGAAAGCCGTGCACGGCCGTGGGCCGCCGCCTTGACCGAGAAACGCGTGCGCGCGATGCGCCGCGCGGTCTGTTTGAAGCTCTTCTTCATGGCCTATTCCTTCGACCCCACGCCTACTTCTTCTTGCCTTCTTTGCGACGCACGTACTCGTCGGAATACTTGATGCCCTTGCCCTTATAGGGCTCAGGCCGCTTGTAGCCGCGAATCTCGGCCGCGACCTGGCCGACTTTTTGACGATTGGCGCCAGAAATCTCGATCTGCGTCGGCGCCGGGGTCTTGATGTCAATCCCCTCCGGCACGGTGTAGATCACGTCGTGCGAAAAGCCCAAATTGAGCGTGAGTTTTTTGCCCTGCGCCGCGGCCTTAAACCCGACGCCGTTGATATCGAGCGTCTTCTTGTAGCCCTGGCTTACGCCCTTCACCATGTTGTTGATGGTGGCGCGGGTCGTGCCCCACTGCGAGCGGGCGCGCTTGCTCTGGCTCTTAGCCTTCACCCAAACCTTGCCGTCGGACACCGAGGCTTCGATATCGTCCGTCGTCTGGATCTTGAGCTCGCCGAGCTTGCCCTTCACCGTCAGGATGTTGCCGGCGAGCGTCGCCGTCACACCTTGGGGAATGGCTACCGGATATTTACCTACACGCGACATCGCACGCTTCCTTCAAAATCGCAGTATCAGAACACTTGGCAGAGAATCTCGCCGCCGACATTGGCCTGGCGCGCTTCTTGGTCGGACATCACGCCGCGGGGCGTCGAGATGATCGAAATGCCCAGGCCGTTGTAGACCTTCTGCAAGTCCTTGATCTTCGCGTAGACGCGCCGGCCCGGCTTGGACACGCGCATGATCTCGCTGATCACGGGCTCGCCCTCGTTGTACTTGAGCTCAACCTTCAGCTCTTCGACGCCGTCGCGCACCGCGTAACGCTCGAAGCCGCGGATGTAGCCTTCACGCTCCAGCACGCGCAGCAAATTCTCGCGCAGACGCGAGGCTGGTGTGGTGATGGCGGATTTGTGCGCCCGCTGTCCGTTACGGATGCGGGTCAGCAAATCGCCAAGAGGATCGGATAATGACACCGTCGAATCTCCTTACCAGCTCGACTTAACCATGCCGGGAATCAGGCCCTTCGACGCCAATTCCCGCAGTTTATTACGCGCCATCTTGAACTTTCGGTAGGTCGCGCGCGGGCGGCCCGTGAGTTCGCAACGGTTACGAATACGCACCTTCGAAGAATTGCGCGGGATCTGCGCCAGCTTCACCACAGCGGCGAAACGATCTTCGTCGGTCACCTTCTTGTCCAAGATGATGGCCTTGAGCTTGGCGCGCTTGCCCGCGGCCGACTTGACCATGCGGCGGCGTTTCTTGTTGCGCTCAACAGTGCTCGTTTTCGCCATGGGAGTTTGTCTCCTTCCCGCTTACTTCTGGAACGGCACGTCAAAACCTTCGAGAAGCGCGCGGGCTTCCTCGTCGGTCTTGGCCGTCGTGCAGATGGTGATGTTCATGCCGCGGACCTTGTCGATCTTGTCGTAGTTGATCTCGGGGAACACGATCTGTTCCTTCAGGCCCATGTTGTAGTTGCCGGCGCCGTCGAAGCTCTTGGCCGACACGCCGCGGAAGTCGCGGATGCGGGGCATGGCGACGTTCACCAGGCGGTCCAAGAATTCGTACATGCGCGTGCGGCGCAAAGTTACGCTGCAGCCGACCATTTGATTTTCGCGCAGCTTGAAGTTGGCGATGGCTTTGCGCGACTTGGTGATCACCGGCTTCTGACCGGCGATGGCGGTCAGGTTGTCCACCGCGCCTTCGATCTTCTTTTTGTCTTGGCTGGCTTCGCCGACGCCCATGTTGATGACGATCTTGGTGAGCTTCGGAATCGCCATGACGTTCTTGTAGCCAAACTTGGCAACCAGAGCGGCCTTCACCACGTCTTCGTAGTGCTTACGCAGGCGCGCGGGCGGCGCCGGAGCATCGCTAACCGGAGCAGCCGCTTTTGCCGCCGGCTTTTCTTTGGCTTCTTTGGGTTCTTTGGCCATTGCCGTCTATCCCTAATCGATCTGTTCGCCGGAGCGGCGCGCGATGCGCACCTTTTCGCCGCCGACCACCTTGAAACCAACGCGTGTCGCTTTGTTGTCTTTCGGGTCGATGTGCGAGACGTTCGAAATATGAATCGGTGTCTCTTTCTCGATGATGCCGCCGCCTGAGGTCTGGCTCGGGCGCGTATGACGCTTGGCCATATTGATGCCCTGCACGATCACTTTGTTCGCGCGCGGCAGCGCCTTCAGCACCTGTCCGGTCTTGCCTTTGTCGCGCCCCGTGAGCACGACGACCTTGTCGCCTTTTTTGATCTTGAGCTTGGACATCAGAGCACCTCGGGCGCCAGCGAAACGATTTTCATGAACTTCTTGCCGCGCAATTCGCGAGTCACCGGTCCGAAGATACGCGTACCGATCGGCTCGCCCTGCTTATTGATCAGCACGGCGGCGTTACGGTCGAAGCGGATGGCGGTGCCGTCGTTGCGGCGCAGCGGCTTCGCCGTACGCACGATGACGGCATGGTGCACATCGCCCTTCTTCACGCGACCGCGCGGAATGGCGTCCTTTACCGACACGACGATGACATCGCCGATGCTGGCGTACTTACGCTTGGAGCCGCCCAGCACCTTGATGCACATCACCCGGCGAGCACCCGAGTTGTCGGCAACATCCAAATTAGTCTGCATCTGAATCATGACTTACGTCCTTAACCAGGTTAACGGGGCAGATTTATTCCGCCTTGTCCTGGATCAATTCCCATCGTTTGGTCTTCGAAATCGGCGCGCATTCGCGGATACGCACGACGTCGCCGACTTTGCAGCTGTTGGTCTCGTCGTGAGCCGCGTACTTCTTGGTGCGGCGAATGAACTTCTTGTAGATCGGGTGCATCATCCGGCGCTCGACACGCACGGTAATGGTCTTGTTGCCTTTGTCGCTGACGACGACACCCTGAAGAATCCGCTTCGGCATGTTCTTACCCTTTTTGTCCCTGGCGCAGGATCGTCTTGATACGCGCGATCTCCTTGCGCACACGGCTGAACTGCGCCGTGTTGGTGAGCTGCCCCGAAGCCTTCTGGAAACGCAGATTGAACTGCTCTTTCTTCAGCTCGCCGAGGCGGCCCGAAAGCTCCTCGGGTTTCTGGGCTCGTAAATCTTGTGCTTTGGTCATGCCGCGGCTCCCGCGCCGATACGTGCAATCATCTTGGTCTTGATGGGCAGCTTGGCCGCGGCGAGCGCGAAGCCTTCAGCCGCCATGGCCGCCGGCACGCCGTCGACTTCGAACAAAATCCGGCCCGGCTTAATCCGGCACACCCAATACTCCGGCGTGCCCTTGCCCTTACCCTGACGGACTTCGGCCGGCTTCTTCGACACCGGCACATCCGGGAAAATACGGATCCAGACGCGGCCCTGGCGCTTCATGAAGCGCGTCAGCGCGCGGCGCGCGGCTTCGATCTGGCGGGCAGTGACGCGCTCGGGCGTCAAAGCCTTCAGGCCGAACGAGCCGAAGTTCAAAGCAGTACCGCCCTTGGCATTGCCATGGATCCGGCCCTTGAAGGCCTTACGGTACTTGGTGCGGCTAGGCTGCATCATGATGACGTTAATCCACTACTAATTACGTTAGGGCCGAGCGCCTTGGCCTTGACCCTGGCCATGGCTCTGGCCCTGCTCGTTGGCGCGCTTGTCTTGCGCCATCGGGTCGTGCTCAAGAATTTCGCCCTTGAAGATCCACACCTTCACGCCGCAGGTGCCGTAGGTCGTGAACGCCGTGGACTCGCCGTAGTCGACGTCGGCGCGCAGGGTGTGCAACGGCACACGGCCTTCGCGATACCACTCAACGCGGGCGATTTCGGCGCCGCCCAAACGGCCGGCGCAGGTGATACGAATGCCTTCGGCGCCAAGACGCATCGACGCCTGCACGGCGCGCTTCATGGCGCGGCGGAACGCCACGCGGCGCTCGAGCTGCTGGGCAATGTTCTCGGCCACAAGCTGGGAATCGATCTCGGGCTTGCGGATTTCAACGATGTTCAGATGAACTTCGTTGCCGGTCATCTTCTGCAGATCCTTGCGGATCAACTCGATGTCCGCGCCCTTCTTGCCGATGACGACACCGGGACGCGCGGTGTGAATGGTCACGCGCGCCTTCTTGGCCGGGCGCTCGATGATGATGCGCGACACGCCCGCTTGCGCGAGACGCTTCTTCAGGTAATCGCGGATCTCGATGTCTTCATGCAGCATTTGGGAATAGGACGCGCCGCTAGCGTACCAGCGCGAGTCCCAGGTGCGGTTGATGCCAAGCCGCAGCCCGACCGGGTTTACTTTTTGACCCATTAGGCGGTCTCCCTTTTCTCACGCACAATGATGGTGAGATTGCTGAACGGTTTTTCGATGTGACCGACGCGGCCGCGCGCACGCGGGCTCCAGCGCTTCATCACCAGCGACTTGCCGACGTAGGCTTCGCTGACGACCAACTGGTCGACGTCGAGCTGATGGTTGTTCTCGGCGTTGGCGATCGCGGATTCCAGCACGGCGCGCACTTCCTGCGCGATGCGCTTGGGCGAGAACTTCAGTTGGGCGAGCGCCGCTTCCGCCGACTTGCCGCGGATGAGTTGGGCGACCAGGTTGAGCTTGCGCGGAGACACGCGAACCGAGCGTGAGAACGCTCTGGCTTCGGTTTCGCCGACGCGGCGCGGTGCGCTTTTCTTGCTCATGGCTTAATCCTTCTTCGCCGGTGCGGCGGGCGCCGGGCTGCCGCCCGGAGGAGCGGTTTTCTTGTCGCCCGTGTGGCCGTGGAAGGTGCGCGTCGGCGCAAACTCGCCGAATTTGTGGCCGATCATGTTCTCGGTCACCAGCACCGGAATGTGCTTGTGGCCGTTATGAACGCCAAACGTCAGCCCCACGAACTGCGGCAGGATGGTTGAACGACGCGACCAGGTTTTGATCACTTCGTTACGACCCGTACCGCGCACGGTCTCTGCCTTCTTCAGCAGATAGCCGTCGACGAAAGGGCCTTTCCAGGTTGAACGAGCCACGGTCTCTCTCCTTAAGCTTTCTTCTTCGACAGGTGGCGGCTGCGCATAATCATATTGTTCGTGCGCTTATTCTTGCGCGTGCGCTTGCCCTTAGTCGGCTTGCCCCACGGCGTAACCGGATGACGGCCGCCCGAGGTTTTGCCTTCGCCACCGCCCAACGGATGGTCGACTGGGTTCATGGCGACGCCGCGGTTGTGCGGCTTCCAACCCAGCCAGCGCATACGCCCGGCTTTGCCGAAATTGATGTTCTGGTTGTCGGGGTTCGACACCGCGCCAACCGTCGCCATGCACTCGGCGCGCACCAGGCGAATTTCGCCCGACGACACGCGCAGCTGCGCATAGCCTGAGTCTTTACCGATCAACTGAGCGTAGCAGCCGGCCGAACGGGCCATCTGGCCGCCGGCGCCGACCTTGAGCTCGACGTTGTGGCAGATCGTGCCAACCGGCATGTTCTTGAGCGGCATGGCGTTGCCCGGCTTGATGTCGGCGAATTCGCCGGCAATGACCTTGTCGCCCGCCTTCAAACGCTGCGGCGCCAAGATGTAAGCCAACTCGCCGTCTTCGTACTTCAGAAGGGCGATGAACGCCGTGCGATACGGATCGTACTCAAGGCGTTCGACAGTCGCGGACATGTCGCGCTTCTTGCGCTTGAAATCGATCTTGCGGTAACGGCGCTTGTGACCGCCGCCCATGAAACGGCTGGTGATAACGCCGCGATGGTTACGGCCACCGGTTGAGTGCATGCCTTCGGTCAAGCCTTTGACCGGCTTGCCCTTGTGCAGATCCGAACGGTCGACGAGGACCGTGCCGCGCAAGGACGGCGTAACTGGACGATATGATCTTAACGCCATGACTTAGAGTCCCGTGGTGACGTCGATGGATTGGCCAGCCGCCAGCGTGACGATGGCCTTCTTTACGTTGCTGCGCGTGCCCATGCGGCCGCGGAAACGCTTCTGCTTGCCCTTCGTGATCAGCGTGTTCACGGCGGTGACGTTCACCTTGAACAGCGCCTCGACGGCGGTTTTGATCTGCGGCTTGGTCGCGGAGAGCGGCACGCGGAACATGACCTGGTTGTGCTGCGACGCCAGCGTCGCCTTTTCCGTGATCAACGGCGCGCGGATGAAGTCGTAAAACGCCGGATCGATGGCGCCGCCGGCCTTAGGCGCGGCTTTCGCCTTCTTCGCAGGCTTTTTCTTGGTGTCGCTCATTTCAGGCGCTCCTCGAGCTTCTCGACCGCGGCTTTGGTGAGCACGAGCGTGTCGCGGCGCAGGATGTCGTACACATTGGCGCCCTGCGTGGGCAGAACGTCGATGCCGGTGATGTTGCGCGCGGCTTTGGCGAACGACTCATTCACTTCAGCGCCGTCGATGATGAGCACCGAGGTCCAGCCGAGCTTCTTGAAGCTCTTGGCGAGGTCCTTGGTCTTGCCCTTCTTGCTCTCGATGTTCTCGAGAATGATCAGCTTGCCGTCCTTAGCTTTAGACGACAGGGCCGACTTCAGGCCGAGCGTGCGGATCTTCTTGGGCAGGCTGAAAGCATGGCTGCGCGGAACCGGTCCGAAGATCACGCCGCCGCCACGCATGTGCGGCGAACGGAGCGAACCCTGACGGGCGCCACCGGTGCCCTTTTGGGCGAACGGCTTCTTGGTCGTGCCGCTCACTTCGCTGATAATCTTAGCCTTGTGCGTGCCGGCCTGACGCTTGGCCAACTGCCAACGCACGACGCGCTGCATGATGTCGCCGCGCACTTCGGCGCCAAAGAGATCATCGGACAGTTCGACCGAGCCGACGCTCTTTTTATCGAGGTTGATGACGTCGCATTTCATGATGTTAGCCCTCCGCCTTGGCGGCCTTGAGGCCGGCCGGCAGCGGCAGATCCTTCGGCAGCTTGCGCTTGACGGAATCGCGCACGAGGACGTAGCCGCCCGGATTACCAGGCACCGCGCCTCTGATGAAAATGAAGCCCTTAGCGTCGTCGACCGAGACAACCTGCAGGTTCTGCGTGGTCACGCGCTCGGTGCCCAAGTGACCGGCCATCTTCTTGCCCTTCCACACCTTACCCGGGTCCTGACGCTGACCGGTGGAGCCGTGAGAGCGGTGCGAGACCGACACGCCGTGAGACGCTTCGAGACCGGCGAAATTCCAGCGCTTCATCGGGCCTTGGAAGCCCTTACCGATCGTGGTGCCGGTGACGTCGACGAACTGGCCGGCGACGAAATGCGAAGGCACGAACTCGGCGCCAACGTCGATAAGCTTGTCGGCATCGACACGGAATTCGACCAGGCGGCGCTTCGGCTCGATCTTGGCCTTGGCGTAATGACCGCGCAGCGCCTTCGCGGTGCGCTTGGTCTTACGGGTGCCAATGCCGAGCTGAACGGCCGTGTAGCCGTCCTTCTCCTTGGTGCGCTGGGCAACAACCTGCACGCCATCGACCTGAAGCACGGTCACGGGCACGTGCGTGCCCTCTGGCGTGAACACGCGGGTCATACCCACTTTTACAGCAACTAAACCGGAACGCATGTGTCCCACCTTAAGTCAGTCGTTCGCTCTAGAGCTTGATCTCGACGTCCACGCCGGCAGCGAGGTCGAGCTTCATGAGCGCGTCCACGGTCTGCGGCGTCGGATCGACGATATCGAGCAAACGGCGATGAGTACGGATTTCAAATTGCTCGCGCGACTTCTTGTCGACGTGCGGCGAGCGGTTAACGGTGAATTTCTCGATCCGCGTCGGCAGCGGGATAGGGCCACGCACCTGTGCGCCCGTGCGCTTTGCCGTGCTGACGATCTCCTTCGTGGACTGATCCAGTACACGATGGTCGAACGCCTTGAGGCGGATGCGGATGTTTTGGCTGTCGATCATGGCCTATACCTAAAAAAGTGAGCGGCACCCGCCCGAGAGGCGGATGCCGCGCGTATTTTTCGCTACTCTACGATCTTTGCGACGACGCCAGATCCCACTGTGCGCCCGCCCTCGCGGATGGCGAAGCGCAGGCCTTCGTCCATGGCGATTGGGGCGATCAGGTTCACCTGCATGGAGATGTTGTCCCCAGGCATCACCATTTCCGTGCCGGCCGGCAATTCGATCGTGCCGGTCACGTCCGTGGTGCGGAAGTAAAACTGCGGACGGTAGTTCGAGAAGAACGGCGTATGACGCCCACCCTCGTCCTTGGTCAGGATGTAGCAATTGCAGCTGAACTTGGTGTGCGGCGTGATCGAGCCGGGCTTGGCCAGAACCTGGCCGCGCTCGACGTCTTCACGCTTGGTGCCGCGCAACAGAGCGCCGATGTTGTCGCCCGCCTCACCCTGATCGAGCAACTTGCGGAACATCTCAACGCCGGTGACGACAGTGGTGACGGTGGGCTTCAGGCCCACGATCTCGACTTCTTCGCCGACCTTCACGATGCCACGCTCGACACGGCCCGTGACCACGGTGCCGCGGCCAGAGATCGAGAACACGTCTTCGATCGGCATCAAGAACGGCTTGTCCTTGGGGCGCGCCGGCTGCGGAATGGCGGTGTCGACCGCCTTCATCAGCTCCAGAATCGCGTCATGGCCGATCTTGGGGTCTTTGTTCTCAAGGGCGGCCAAGGCCGAGCCCTTGATGATCGGGATCTTGTCGCCCGGGAATTCGTACTTGGTCAGAAGCTCACGCACTTCGAGCTCAACCAGGTCCAACAGTTCCGGGTCATCGACCTGATCGACCTTGTTCAAGAACACCACAATGGCCGGAACGCCCACCTGGCGGGCCAACAGGATGTGCTCGCGGGTCTGGGGCATCGGGCCGTCGGCGGCCGACACCACGAGGATGGCGCCGTCCATCTGCGCCGCGCCCGTGATCATGTTCTTCACATAGTCAGCGTGGCCCGGGCAATCGACGTGCGCGTAGTGGCGCGCTTCCGTCTGATACTCGACGTGCGCCGTCGAGATCGTGATCCCGCGCGCCTTCTCTTCTGGCGCCTTGTCGATCTGGTCGTAGGCCGTGTACGTCGCACCGCCCGTCTCCGCCAAAACCTTCGTGATCGCCGCCGTCAGCGACGTCTTGCCGTGGTCAACGTGACCAATCGTGCCAACGTTGCAGTGAGGCTTATTGCGTTGAAATTTCTCTTTCGACATGGCGCGCTCCGTTCGCTTAGAAAATTCTGTTTACTTGTTAATTAGCCAGCCAGCTTGGCTTTGATTTCGTCCGAGACGTTATTCGGCACCGGTTCGTAATGGTCGAACTCCATCGAGAACTGGGCGCGGCCTTGGCTCATGGACCGCAGCGTATTGACGTAACCGAACATGTTGGCGAGCGGCACCATGGCGGTGATGACGCGCGCATTGGCGCGGCTATCCATTCCACCCACTTGGCCGCGGCGGCTGTTCAAGTCGCCGATGACATCGCCCATGTAATCTTCCGGCGTCACGACTTCGACCTTCATGATCGGCTCGAGCAGCTTCGGACCGGCGTGCGGGATACCTTCACGGAAGGCCGCGCGCGCCGCGATTTCGAAGGCCAGCGCCGACGAGTCAACGTCGTGATAATTGCCGTCGTATAGGGTCGCCTTGAAGTCTGTGCACGGGAACCCGGCAATGACGCCGGTGTCGACCGAGGCCGCGAGGCCCTTGATGACTCCCGGAATGTATTCCTTGGGCACCGTGCCGCCGATGACTTCGTTCTCGAACACATAGCCGGAGCCCGGGGGCAGCGGCTCGAAGCGGATTTTGACGCGCGCGTACTGGCCCGAACCGCCCGACTGCTTCTTGTGCGTATAGTCTTCTTCGTACACGCGGCTGATGGTTTCGCGATACGCAACCTGCGGCGCGCCGACGTTGGCTTCGACCTTAAATTCGCGCTTCATGCGGTCGATGATGATCTCGAGGTGCAATTCGCCCATGCCCTTCAAGATCGTCTGGCCGCTTTCTTGATCGGTCGAGATGCGCAAAGACGGGTCTTCGGCGCCAAGACGCGCGAGCGCCATGCCCATCTTTTCGACGTCGGCCTTCGACTTCGGTTCCACCGCCACTTCGATGACGGGATCCGGGAATTCCATCCGCTCGAGGATGATCGGATTGTTCGGGTCGCACAGCGTATCGCCGGTGGTCGTGTCCTTGAGGCCGACGAGCGCAACGATGTCGCCGCACGTGGCTTCTTTGATTTCTTCGCGGTTGTTGGCATGCATCAGCAACATACGGCCGATGCGCTCTTTACGGTCTTTCACCGAGTTCAGCACGCCCGAGCTGCTTTCCAGCTTGCCTGAGTAGATGCGCACGAACGTGAGCGAGCCGACGAACGGGTCGGTCATGATCTTGAACGCCAGGCCCGAGAACGGCTCGTTCGGCGAGGTCTTACGCGTGATTTCCGTGGGCTCCTTGCCGAGCGACAGACCGACAATCGGCGGTAGGTCGAGCGGCGAAGGCAGATAATTGACGACGGCATCGAGCAGCGGCTGCACGCCCTTGTTCTTGAAGGCCGCGCCGCAGATCACGGGCACGAACTTGAAGGTCACCGTGCCTTTGCGGATGCACTTATTGATCGTGGCTTCGTCCGGCTCTTTGCCTTCGAGGTAGGCTTCCATCGCCGCGTCGTCCATCTCGACAATCGTTTCGAGCATCGCGTGACGGTATTCCTTGGCTTTGTCGAGCAGGTTCGCCGGGATTTCGGTTTCGTCGAACTTGGCGCCCAGATCTTCGCCCTTCCAAACCAGGGCCTTCATCTTGACGACGTCGACGACGCCGACGTGATCGGCTTCGAGGCCGATCGGGAAGTTCACAACCACCGGCTTCGCGCCGAGGCGGTCGATGATCATCTGCACGCAACGCTCAAAGTTGGCGCCGGTACGGTCCATCTTGTTGACGAAACAGATACGCGGAACCTTGTACTTGTCGGCCTGACGCCAAACGGTCTCGGACTGCGGTTCCACACCGGCGACACCGTCGAACACGGTGCAAGCGCCGTCGAGCACGCGCAGCGAACGCTCGACTTCGATCGTGAAGTCGACGTGGCCGGGGGTGTCGATGATGTTGATGCGGTGGTCTTTCCAGTAGCAGGTCGTCGCGGCCGACGTGATGGTGATGCCGCGCTCTTGCTCCTGCTCCATCCAATCCATCGTGGCCATGCCATCGTGGACTTCGCCGATCTTATGCGAGCGACCGGTGTAATAGAGAATGCGCTCCGTGGTCGTGGTTTTGCCGGCATCGATGTGAGCCATGATGCCGATGTTGCGGTAGCGCTCGAGAGGATAAGACTTGTCGCTCATTTTCTTGTTCTTGTTTTCTTGTTACCAGCGGTAATGCGAGAAGGCGCGGTTGGCTTCAGCCATGCGGTGCGTGTCTTCGCGCTTCTTCACAGCGCCGCCGCGATTTGAGGCCGCGTCCATCAGCTCGTTCGAGAGGCGGTCGATCATGGTCTTTTCGTTGCGGCCGCGCGCGTTGGACACGAGCCAACGGAAGGCCAGCGCCTGACGGCGCTCGGGGCGCACTTCGACGGGCACCTGATAGGTCGCACCACCAACGCGGCGCGAACGCACTTCGACGGTCGGCTTCACGTTCTCGATGGCGTCGTGGAATACCTTGAGGGCGTCCTGGCCGCCCTTCTTGCCGATACGCTCGAGGGCGCCGTAGACGATGCTTTCCGCAACGCCCTTCTTGCCCTGCTCCATGATCGAATTGATGAACTTCGCGATAACGGTGTCACCGAACTTGGCGTCCGGGAGAACTTCGCGTTTTTCTGCTGCGCGGCGGCGTGACATGGCGTGCTTCCCTTACTTCGGACGCTTGGCGCCGTACTTCGAACGGCGCTGGCGGCGATCGTTGACGCCTTGCGTGTCGAGCGTGCCGCGGATGATGTGATAACGGACGCCGGGAAGGTCCTTCACGCGGCCGCCACGGATCATGACGACGGAGTGTTCTTGAAGATTGTGGCCTTCGCCGGGGATATAGCAGATGGCTTCGAATTGGTTGGTGAGACGAACGCGCGCGACTTTACGCAAAGCGGAGTTGGGTTTCTTCGGCGTCGTCGTGTAGACGCGGGTGCAAACGCCGCGCTTTTGCGGGCAGCTCTCGAGGGCCGGCACCTTGTTGCGGTGGATCGGCTTCTGGCGCCCTTTGCGGACCATCTGATTAATCGTCGGCATACTCAAAATCCTCGCGTTGACTTCGCTCGTCAGTACAAAAACTCTAGTGGCACCCGGCACGGTCTCTGCGACAGTTTCCACTGCGCGACCCACCAGATGTGAAACAGGAACACCAGACCCTCTCGGGCCTTGTTCGTTCCCGTTCGAAAAAGTTTTGCCCGTACAAGGGGCTATGTCGGCTTCTTTTGTCTGTTCGACTGCTATCTGCGTTTAGATCGCGAAATCCGGATCTACCACCAGACGCCTTCAAGAACGGCGCGGAATATACGGATGGCCCTATAGGGCGTCAAGGCGCTTACGAAAGAAAGTTCCGCCCGTTTTTGCAGGTTTTTTGAGGGCTTGGACAAGGCCAACCGCCACCGTTAGGTGCAAAAACGAAGGGGGGCCGGTTAGGCCCCCCTTGTTTTAGCGACACTATATATAGCGTTACTCGGCTGCCGGGGTCTCCGCGGCGGGCAGAGCCTGGGTTTCCTTGGCCGCCTGCAACTCCTTGTCGCGGTTGGCCGCGAGGGATTTGAGGCGGTTCATGAGGGCGCCCGTACCGGCCGGAATCAGACGGCCGACGATGACGTTCTCCTTGAGGCCCACCAGACTGTCGACCTTGCCAGTGACCGCCGCTTCCGTGAGGACGCGGGTGGTCTCCTGGAACGAGGCCGCCGAGACGAACGACTGGGTCTGGAGCGAGGCCTTGGTGATGCCCTGGAGGACCGGCAGCGCCTTGGCCACCTTGCCGCCCTCGGCCTTCACCTTGATGTTCTCGGCGTCGAATTCCAGCTTGTCCGGCAATTCGCCGACCAGGAACGTGGTGTCGCCACCATCGGTGATTTCCACCTTCTGCAGCATCTGGCGGACGATCACTTCGATGTGCTTGTCGTTGATCTTCACGCCCTGCAGACGATAGACGTCCTGGATCTCCTTAATGAGGTACATGGCAAGCGCCTCGACACCCATGACGCGCAGGATGTCGTGCGGCACCGGGTTGCCGTCCATGAGCGGGTCGCCCTTCCGGACGTAATCGCCCTCTTGCACGGCCAAGTGCTTGCCCTTCGGCACCAGGTATTCGACCGGGTTGCCTTTTTCGGGCTTCACGACGATACGGCGCTTGGACTTGTAGTCCTTGCCGAATTCCACGCGGCCTTCGATCTCGGAGATGATCGCGTGATCCTTGGGCTTGCGGGCTTCAAACAGTTCCGCCACGCGCGGCAAACCGCCCGTGATGTCGCGGGTCTTGGAGCTTTCGCGTGGGATACGAGCAAGGATGTCGCCGGCGTTCACTTTCTGGCCGTTGTCCACGGACAGAACCGCGTCCACCGACAGGAAGTAGCGGGCTTCCATGCCGTTATCGAGGGCCACGACCTTACCGCCCTGCTCGATCGCCTTGTCGCGCAAGGTTACGCGCGGCTTCAGATCGGAGCCCTTGGGCTGTTGCTTCCAGTCGACGACGACCTTCGAAGCAATACCGGTCGCTTCGTCGAGGGTCTCGCGCATCGAGATGCCTTCGACCAGGTCCATATAGTGCACGACGCCGGCCTTTTCGGTGACGATCGGCAGAGTATACGGATCCCACTCGGCCAGCTTCTGGCCCTTCTTCACCATTTCCTTGTCGTCGATGAAGATCTTGGCGCCGTACGGCACGCGGTGACGGGCCTTCTCGCGGCCTTGCGCGTCCTCGAGGATCAGCTCGGCGTTGCGCGACATCAAGATGTTGATCTTGTCGCTGTTTTTCACGACGGCGCGGTTGAGCATCTTCACTTTGGCGTCGAACGCGGCCTCGATCGAGGACTGCTCGGCGCCGCGCTGTGCCGCACCACCGATGTGGAACGTACGCATGGTGAGCTGGGTGCCCGGTTCGCCGATCGACTGGGCAGCGATCACGCCGACCGCTTCGCCCACGTTGACCGTGGTACCGCGCGCCAGATCGCGTCCGTAGCAACGTGCGCACACGCCGCCAACGGTCTCGCAGGTGAGCGGCGAGCGAATCTTGAGCTTCTGCGGGCCGAGGCGTTCGATGATCTCGATTTCGGCTTCGGACAGCAGCACGCCCTTCTTGATGATCGTCTTGTTGGTTTCCGGATTGACCACGTCTTCGTTGGTCACGCGGCCCAACACGCGCTCACCGAGCGACAACACGACTTCTCCGCCTTCGACCAGCGGCGACGCCGTAATGCCTTCGTGGGTTTCGCAATCGTCTTCGATGATGATCGCGTCCTGCGCCACGTCGACGAGACGGCGCGTGAGATACCCCGAGTTGGCGGTCTTCAAGGCCGTGTCGGCCAAGCCCTTGCGGGCGCCGTGGGTGGAGTTGAAGTACTCCAGCACGTTCAGGCCTTCTTTGAAGTTCGAGATGATCGGCGTCTCGATGATTTCACCGGACGGCTTGGCCATCAGGCCGCGCATGCCGGCGAGCTGCTTCATCTGCGCGGTGGAACCGCGCGCGCCGGAGTGCGCCATCATGTAAACCGAGTTGATGGACGCGCCCGTCTCGATCTTCTGAATTTCCTTCATCATCGCATCTGCGACTTCTTCGGTGCAGTGCGACCAGGCGTCGACAACCTTGTTGTACTTTTCGCCCTGGGTGATGAGACCGTCTTGGTATTGCTGCTCGAATTCCTTCACCTGGTTTTCGGTGCGCTTGACCATGCCTTCCTTGGACTTCGGAATGATCAAATCGTCCTTTCCGAAGGAGATGCCGGCTTTGGCCGAGAAGCGGAAACCGAGCGCCATGATGTGGTCGCAGAAGATAACCGTCTGCTTCTGACCGCAGTGGCGGTAGACGATGTCGATGACTTCCGTGATTTCCTTCTTACGAAGGAGACGATTCACCAGTGAGAACGGCACGGCCGGATGGCGCGGCAGTTCTTCGGCCAGCAGCATGCGGCCCGGCGTGGTTTCCACGACTAGGGTCACCGGCTTGCCGTTTTCGTCCACGGTCTTGTAGCGCGCCTTGATCTTGGCGTGCAGCGACACGGACTTGCTCTGCAGGGCGTGCTCGATTTCGGCCACGTCGCCGAACATCATGCCGTCGCCCTTGTCCTTGTCGCGGTCCATCGTCGCGTAATAGAGACCGAGAATCATGTCCTGCGTCGGAACGATGATCGGCTTGCCGTTAGCGGGCGAGAGGATGTTGTTGGTGGACATCATCAGCACGCGGGCTTCGAGCTGGGCTTCCAGAGACAGCGGCACGTGCACGGCCATCTGGTCGCCGTCGAAGTCGGCGTTGAACGCCGTGCAAACCAGAGGATGCAGCTGGATCGCCTTGCCTTCGATCAGCACGGGCTCGAACGCCTGGATGCCCAAGCGGTGCAACGTCGGCGCGCGGTTCAAGAGAACCGGGTGCTCGCGGATGACTTCTTCGAGGATGTCCCACACTTCGGGACGCTCCTTCTCCACCATGCGCTTCGCGGCTTTGATGGTGGTGGCCATGCCGTAGAGCTCGAGCTTGGAATAGACGAACGGCTTGAACAGCTCGAGCGCCATCTTCTTCGGGATACCGCACTGGTGCAGCTTCAGTTCCGGACCGACGACGATGACCGAGCGGCCGGAGTAGTCGACGCGCTTGCCGAGCAAGTTTTGGCGGAAACGGCCCTGCTTGCCCTTCAACATGTCGGACAGCGACTTCAACGGGCGCTTGTTGGCGCCGGTGATGGCGCGGCCACGGCGGCCGTTGTCGAACAACGCATCCACCGACTCTTGGAGCATGCGCTTTTCGTTACGGATGATGATCTCGGGCGCGCGCAACTCGATCAGGCGCTTCAAACGGTTGTTACGATTGATGACGCGGCGATAGAGATCGTTGAGGTCGGACGTGGCGAAGCGGCCACCGTCGAGCGGAACGAGCGGGCGTAGTTCGGGCGGGATGACCGGAATAACTTCCAGAATCATCCACTCAGGACGGGCGCCAGAAACGATGAAGCTTTCGACGAGCTTCAGGCGCTTCACCAGCTTCTTGCGCTTGGCTTCCGAACCGGTTTCCTTGAGTTCGATGCGCATTTCGTTGCGCAGCTCTTCAAGGTTGATGGTGGTCAGGATCTCGCGGATGGCTTCGGCGCCGATGCCGTAACGGAAACTATCTTCGCCGTATTCCTCGACGGCGTTCTGGTACTGGTCTTCGCTGAGGAGTTCTTTTTCCTGCAGCGGCGTCATGCCGGGCTCGATAACGATGTAGTTCTCGAAGTACAGGACGCGCTCGAGATCCTTCAGCGTCATGTCAAGCAGCAAGCCGATACGGCTCGGCAGCGACTTCATAAACCAAATGTGGGCGACCGGCGCGGCCAACTCGATGTGGCCCATGCGCTCGCGGCGCACCTTCGAAAGCGTGACTTCAACGCCGCACTTTTCGCAGATGATGCCCTTGTACTTCATGCGCTTGTACTTGCCGCACAAGCATTCGTAGTCCTTGATCGGTCCGAAGATGCGCGCGCAGAACAAGCCGTCGCGCTCGGGCTTGAACGTGCGGTAGTTGATGGTCTCCGGCTTCTTGATTTCGCCGTAGGACCACGACCGGATCTTCTCCGGGCTGGCAATCGAAATACGAATTTGGTCGAAGGACTCGGTGCCCGTGACCTGACCGAAAATCTTCGTAAGTTCGTTCATTATCTCATTCTCCTAAAGGAGCTCGTTCTGCGTGCTTGGCCGGTGTCGTTTGCGTTTGTCTTAGGTCGGTGCGCTGTGGCTCAGTTCCACATCGAGACCAAGTGAACGCATTTCCTTGACCAGCACGTTGAAGGATTCCGGTATGCCCGCTTCGAAAGTGTCGTCGCCGCGAACGATGGCCTCGTAGACCTTGGTACGGCCCGAGACGTCGTCCGATTTGACGGTGAGCATTTCCTGGAGGGTGTACGCCGCGCCGTAAGCCTCGAGCGCCCACACTTCCATTTCGCCGAAGCGCTGTCCGCCGAACTGCGCCTTGCCGCCCAACGGCTGTTGGGTGACGAGCGAATACGGACCGATGGAACGCGCGTGAATCTTGTCGTCCACCAGGTGGTGCAGCTTCAGCATATAGATGTAGCCCACGGTGACTTGGCGATCGAACGCTTCGCCGGTGGAGCCGTCGTGCAGCGTGACCTGACCGGACGAGTGCAGACCCGCCTTCTCCAGCATCTCGACGATGTCCGCTTCGCGGGCGCCGTCGAACACGGGCGTGGCAATCGGAATGCCGGCGCGCAGATGTTCGGCGGAATCCGCCAATTCCGGATCGGTGAGTTCCTGGAATTCATGGCGATAGGTCTTCTCGCCGTAAATCTTCTTCAGGAACGAGCGCAGATCGCGTTCTGAACGGCCGCCGCGATAGGCATCCAGCATCTGGCCGACTTGCTGGCCAAGATTGCGGCACGCCCAGCCGAGGTGGGTTTCGAGAATCTGTCCGACGTTCATGCGCGAAGGAACGCCCAGCGGATTGAGCACGATATCAACGTGCGTGCCGTCGGCGAGGTAAGGCATGTCCTCGATCGGAAGGATCTTGGAAATGACACCCTTGTTGCCGTGACGGCCGGCCATCTTGTCGCCCGGCTGCAGCTTGCGCTTCACCGCGACGAACACTTTGACCATCTTCAAGACGCCCGGCGGCAACTCGTCGCCGCGCTGCAGCTTCTCGACCTTGTTCTCGAAGCGCTTGTCGATCAGGCCGGTGCTTTCCTCGAGCGACTTCTTCATCTGCTCGATGTCTTCCATGACCTTGTCGTTGGCCACGGCGATTTGCTTCCACTGGCCCGGTGTGTATTCGGCCAACAGCTCGTCGGTGACCTTGCCGCCGGCCTTGAAGCCCTTGGGGCCCGAGACCGTCTTTTTGCCCATGATCAAGCCCTTGAGTCGTTCGTTGAACGAACGCTCCAAGATCGCCTTCTCGTCGTCGCGGTCCTTGGCGAGGCTTTCGATTTCGGCGCGCTCGATGGCGAGAGCGCGTTCGTCCTTATCGACGCCGCGGCGGTTAAACACACGCACTTCGACGATGGTGCCTTGGGCGCCCGGCGGAACGCGCAACGACGTATCACGCACGTCGGAGGCCTTTTCGCCGAAGATGGCGCGCAGCAGCTTTTCTTCCGGTGTTACGGGCGACTCACCCTTCGGGGTCACCTTACCCACCAGAATGTCGCCCGCCTTCACTTCGGCGCCGACGTAAACGATGCCGGCTTCGTCGAGGTTCTTGAGGGCTTCTTCACCGACGTTCGGAATGTCGCGGGTGATTTCTTCCTGGCCGAGCTTGGTGTCACGCGCCATGACTTCGAATTCCTCGATGTGGATCGAGGTGAAGACGTCGTCGCGCACGATGCGCTCGGAGATGAGGATCGAGTCCTCGAAGTTGTAGCCGTTCCACGGCATGAACGCGACCAGCACGTTCCGGCCCAGGGCCAACTCGCCCAGCTCGGTGGACGGACCATCGGCGATGATGTCGCCCTTGGCCACCACGTCACCCACCTTCACCAACGGACGCTGGTTGATGCAGGTGTTCTGGTTGGAGCGCTGGAACTTCAAGAGACGATAGATGTCCACACCCGGCGCGTGGCTCGCGGTTTCTTCGGTGGCGCGCACGACGATACGCTCGGCGTCCACTTGCTGAACGACACCCGAGCGGCGGGCGACGGTGGCAGCGCCTGAATCGCGGGCGACCGCTTCTTCGACGCCGGTGCCGACCAGCGGCGCTTCTGCGCGCAGCAACGGCACGGCCTGACGCTGCATGTTCGAGCCCATGAGCGCGCGGTTGGCGTCGTCGTTCTCAAGGAACGGAATCAACGCGGCGGCGACGGAGACGAGCTGCTTGGGCGAAACGTCCATGTACTGGATTTCCGCCGGCGGCAGCAGGAGCGCGTTGCCGGCCTTGCGGCAGCTGACGAGGTCGTTCGACAGCTTGCCCTTGGCATCCACGTCTTCGTTGGCCTGAGCGATGTTGTAGCGCCCCTCTTCCATAGCCGAGAGGTAGACGACTTCGCTGGTGACGCGGCTGTCGTCGACTTTGCGGTACGGGCTTTCGATAAAGCCGTACTGATTGACGCGCGCGTAGGTGGCCAGCGAGTTGATCAGACCGATGTTCGGGCCTTCCGGCGTTTCGATTGGGCAGATGCGGCCGTAGTGGGTCGGGTGCACGTCGCGCACTTCGAAGCCAGCGCGCTCGCGGGTCAAACCGCCCGGTCCAAGGGCCGAGAGACGGCGCTTGTGGGTGATTTCCGACAGCGGATTGGTCTGGTCCATGAACTGCGAGAGCTGCGACGAGCCGAAGAATTCGCGCACGGCAGCGGCGGCCGGCTTCGCATTGATCAGGTCGTGCGGCATCACGGTGTCGATATCCACCGAGCTCATGCGTTCGCGGATGGCGCGCTCCATGCGGAGCAAGCCGACGCGATATTGGTTTTCCATCAACTCGCCCACGGAACGGACGCGACGGTTGCCGAGGTGATCGATGTCGTCGATTTCGCCGCGGCCGTCCTTCAGTTCCGTCAGCACTTTAATGATGCGCAGGATGTCGTCCTTGCGCAGGTGGCGCACGGTGTCGGCAACATCATCCATGCTGATGTTGAGGCGCGCGTTCATCTTCACGCGGCCCACGGTCGAAAGATCGTAGCGCTCGGCGTCGAAGAACAAGCCTTGGAACAGGGCCTCGGCGGTCTCCAACGTGGGCGGCTCGCCCGGACGCATGACGCGGTAGATGTCCACCAGCGCTTCGTCGCGGTTGGTGTTCTTATCTAGCGCCAAGGTGTTGCGGATGTACGGGCCGACGTTCATGCCGTCGACAAACAGGGTCTTGATCTCCTGAATGTCGGCGTCGTCGAACGCCTTCATGGTGTCGGCGGTGATCTCGTCGCCGGCTTCGATATAGATTTCGCCCGTTTTGGTGTTGACCACGTCCTCGGCGATGAATTTGCCGATGATCTCTTCGGGCAGGATGCGCAGTTCCTTCAGGCCATCCTTCTCGAGCTTGGTGGCGATGCGGGGGCTGAGCTTGCCGCCGGCTTCAAGCTTCACGCGGCCGGTCTTGGCGTCGACCAGGTCGAAGTTCAGCTTCATGCCCTTCATCTTCGCGGCATTGAAGTCGGTGCGCCAACCCTTCTTCTCACGCTCGAACAGCTGCGTGTCATAGAAGAAGTTGAGGATTTCCTCGGCGGTCATGCCGTGGACTTCCTGGGGCTCGACGGCCTTCTCGTCCTTCTTGCGCTTCACGCGCAGCTTCTCGGTGTTGGCGCTGTCGAGAGCATAGAGCAGCGTCGTCACCGGCAACTTTCGGCGGCGGTCGATACGCACGTACACGAGGTCTTTGGCGTCGAATTCGAAGTCGAGCCACGAGCCGCGGTAAGGAATCACGCGGGCGGCGAACAGGTACTTGCCCGACGAATGGGTCTTGCCCTTGTCGTGGTCGAAGAACACGCCAGGCGAGCGGTGCATCTGCGAAACGATGACGCGCTCGGTGCCGTTGATAATAAAGGTGCCGTGATCGGTCATGAGCGGCATGTCGCCCATGTAGACATCCTGCTCTTTGATGTCGCGCACGGAGCGGGCGCCGGTGTCTTCGTCGATATCCCACACGACGAGACGCAGAGTCACTTTGAGCGGCGCCGAGAACGTCATCCCGCGCTGCTGGCACTCTTCAACGTCGTACTTCGGGGCTTCGAGGTCGTAGGCCACGAACTCGAGTTCGCCTTTGCCCGAAAAATCCTTGATCGGGAACACGGACTTGAAGACTTCCCACAGGCCCGACTTTTGGCGCACATCGAGCGGCGAGTTGGTTTGCAGGAATTTGTCGTAGGAGCTTTTCTGCACCTCGATCAAATTGGGCATGGGCGCAACCACAGGGATGCGGCCAAAGTCTTTACGTACGCGCTTACGACCGTGGGGGGCTTTGGTCATACGGGTCCTCGTCCTTATCGATTCCAACCGGCAGATTGCCCGCCGGGGTCAGCTAGAAAATCCGCACTCACGTCAAAGGCGCTTCGAAGGACGCGCCTTTCGCGAGAATGCGGTTGGGACCCTTCCCGTGAGGGCGGGTCCCAACCTCAACTCGTGAATTACTTCACTTGGACTTTGGCGCCTGCGTCTTCGAGCTTCTTCTTGATCGCTTCGGCTTCGTCCTTCGTGGCGCCTTCTTTCACAGCTTTCGGTGCGCCTTCGACCAGGTCCTTGGCTTCTTTGAGGCCGAGGTTGGTCACTGCGCGCACTTCTTTGATCACGTTGATCTTGTTGGCGCCGGCGTCGGTCAGGATCACGTCGAACGTGTCCTTGGCTTCGGCGGCCGGAGCGGCAGCGCCGCCAGCGGCGGCAACGGCCACCGGAGCAGCCGCGGACACGCCCCACTTCTCTTCGAGCAGCTTCGAAAGTTCAGCGGCTTCGAGAACGGTCAATTTGGAGAGATCGTCTACGATTTTGGCAAGATCGGCCATTTTAGGAACTCCTATCTAATGTGTGTTTGCGTTGGTGCAATGTGTTGGCTTATGCGGCTTCGCTCTGCTTGGCGCGGGCCGCGAAGACACGAGCGAGCTGAGCAGCGGGGGCCGCAATGACGCCCGCGATCTTGGTCGCGGGAGCCTGAATGAGGCCCACGATCTTGCCGCGCAATTCGTTGAGACCAGGGAGCTTCGCGAGGGTTTCCACCGCCGCAACGTCCATTTTCTGACCGTCGAGATTGCCGCCAAGAATCTTCAGCTTTGCATTGTCTTTCGCGAACTTCGACGCGACCTTGGCTGCTGCCACCGGATCCTTCGAGTACGCAATACCCGTCGGGCCTTTCAGCAGATCGCCGAGGTTTTCGAACTTCGTGCCAGCGAGAGCGAGACGCGCGAGCCGATTTTTAGCTACTTTGAAGCCGGCGCCTGCTTCACGCATTTGCTTACGCAGTTTTTGCAGCTCCGCCACCGTCAACCCTTCGTTATGGGTGACAGCGATGAAGGTCTGCCCTGCGAGCACTGCGTTGAGCGAGGAAACCAGCTCCGCTTTTTGCTCTCGGTTCACTTTCGTCTCCGCTACTGAGGCTTGCTTCCTGTACGGACAAAAAGTCCGCACCCGAGGCAAACCGGTTTCACAATCCGTCGGGCCTAGGGAACCCACGCCCGCCGGTTCCAGGTCCTGCCCCAGAAGCTCGAAGTCCGATCAAGCTCGCCTGCGCAATCACTCGCACAACCGAACGCAATTGGTCTTGCCACTCCCGTCTGTGATGGTGATTGCTCTTTATGCGTCACTCCCGAAGGAGATCGGCACCATCAGTCTTGGACAGGTATCCGGCGAGAGACCGAAATCTCTCGCCGTATCGCAACTAGGCTTTTGCTAATGCATCAGCCGCGTTGATCTTGATCCCGGGGCCCATCGTCGAGCTCAGGGAAATCTTCTTGATGTACGTGCCTTTCGAGCCAGCCGGCTTCGCCTTCATGATGGCATCGACAAATGCCTTCACGTTGTCGGTGAGCTGCTGAGCCGAGAAACTTGCTTTGCCGATACCGGCTTGGACGATGCCCGCCTTCTCGACGCGGAACTGCACTTCGCCCGCTTTGGCGTTCTTAATTGCAGTCTTCACGTCGGCGGTGACGGTGCCGAGCTTGGGGTTCGGCATCAGGCCGCGCGGGCCCAGCACCTTACCGAGCTTGCCGACCACGCCCATCATGTCAGGGGTCGCGATCACACGGTCGAAGCCCATTTCGCCGGCGTTGATCTTGTCGGCGAGGTCTTCCGCGCCCACGAGATCGGCGCCTGCTGCTTTGGCGTCGGCGGCCTTGTCGCCCTTGGCGAACACGGCCACGCGCATGGTCTTGCCCGAGCCGTGCGGCAGCGCCACAACGCCGCGCACCATCTGGTCCGCATGCTTTGGGTCGACGCCGAGGTTCATCGCCACTTCGACGGTTTCGTCGAACTTGGCCTTGGCATGATCCTTGAGGATCTTCACGGCGTCCGCCACCGAGTAGTAGGTGAGACGGTCAACCGCGGCGAGGCCGGCTTTTAAACGCTTTCCAACTTTTGCCATGGCTACTTCTCCACCACTTCCAAGCCCATGGAACGGGCGGAGCCTTCGACCTGCGCCATCGCCGACTCAATGGTCGCCGAGTTCAGGTCGGGCATTTTCTTCTGAGCGATCTCGCGCACTTGCGCCTTCGTCACCTTGCCGACGAAACCGCGGCCCGTGGTGCCGGAGCCGGATTCAATCTTCGCCGCGCGCTTCAGGAAGAAGCTGGTCGGCGGAGTCTTAGTGACGAACGTGAATGAACGGTCCGAATACACGGTGATGATCACCGGTGTCGGGACGCCGACTTCACCGCCCTGTGTCGCTGCGTTGAACTCTTTGCAGAACTGCATGATGTTCACGCCGCGCTGGCCGAGCGCGGGACCCACCGGCGGCGACGGATTCGCCTTTCCGGCCGGGATCTCGAGCTTGACGTAGCCTTCGATCTTCTTTGCCATCGTATCCCTCAACTATGCGCCGGATACCCTCCGGTGCATCGGGTCCGTGGTACGGCGACCCTTGGTCTTTGGGGCCCACCTTCCACAGATATTTCGCAAGAGTCCGCTGACTCTTACGTTTTCAGTCAGATCAGAGCTTCTCGACCTGGCTGTATTCCAATTCCGTCCCGCCGAAGGCGGGCCTCATATTTTTAGCCGCAGCGGAACTAAAGCTTCTCCACCTGGCTATATTCCAACTCCACTGGCGTCGAACGACCGAAGATCGACACCGAAACCTTGAGGCGCGCTTTTTCTTCGTCGACATCCTCGACCACGCCGTTGAACGACGTGAACGGACCGTCGGAGACGCGTACTTGCTCGCCAACTTCGAAGACGACCGAGGGCTTGGGCCGCTCGATGCCTTCTTGAACCTGCTTCTGGATGCGTTCGGCTTCCGCCTCCGACATCGGCCGCGGCTTGTTGCCGCCGAGAAAATTCGTGACCTTGGGCGTGTTCTTGACGAGGTGCCAGGCTTCGTCAGTCAGATCCATTTTGATCAGGACGTAGCCCGGGAAGAACTTGCGCTCGGCATTGACCTTGGCGCCGCGGCGGACTTCCACCACTTCTTCCATCGGCACGATCACTTCTTGGATCTTATCCGACATCTCGTGTTGAACCGCTTGCTCGCGGATCGACTGCGCGACTTTGTTTTCAAAGCCGGAATACACGTGCAGCACGTACCACTTCGCCGCCATATTCGCAGCTCCTACCCGAATATCAGCGACACGCCCCACGTGAGCACTCTGTCCACGATGAGGAAGTACACGCCCAGCACCAGGCTGAACACCAGCACCATCACGACTGAGACTATGGTCTCGCGCCGGCTCGGCCATGAGACCTTCGATATCTCTTGCCGGACCTGACGGAGAAACAATGCTGGAGAGGTGCTCGCCATTTGAAATATTCACGCCTTTACCAATCTCGTTTTGCGGCGACCCGAGAGAAAGCGGATGGATCAGGGTGGGTTACCTGGAACGGCGACCCGATGAACGCTCTTCCTGCAGTGCCATCCGGAACCAGTTGGCAGGGGCGATAGGGCTCGAACCTACAACCCCCGGTTTTGGAGACCGGTGCTCTACCAGTTGAGCTACACCCCTACGATCCTGACTCTTTCGCTTCCTAAGCTATTGATGTAGGCCGCTGCGCCCGACAGCTGCCGACTACTCGATATTCGCCACCGCCACGCGTCGCCATTAGGCAACACAAAAGTACCGGGCGGCACAGGTGCCTCCGGAACGGGGGTCTATACCCCGCCCGAGATAGGCGATCAAGTGGATTTAGCAACCCGTTTTAGAGCGGAAAAACGAGGCCCCAAAGGCAGATAGCGTCAGCGCCTACTCTACGATCTTTGCGACGACGCCAGATCCCACTGTGCGCCCGCCCTCGCGGATGGCGAAGCGCAGGCCTTCGTCCATGGCGATTGGGGCGATCAGGTTCACCTGCATGGAGATGTTGTCCCCAGGCATCACCATTTCCGTGCCGGCCGGCAATTCGATCGTGCCGGTCACGTCCGTGGTGCGGAAGTAAAACTGCGGACGGTAGTTCGAGAAGAACGGCGTATGACGCCCACCCTCGTCCTTGGTCAGGATGTAGCAATTGCAGCTGAACTTGGTGTGCGGCGTGATCGAGCCGGGCTTGGCCAGAACCTGGCCGCGCTCGACGTCTTCACGCTTGGTGCCGCGCAACAGAGCGCCGATGTTGTCGCCCGCCTCACCCTGATCGAGCAACTTGCGGAACATCTCAACGCCGGTGACGACAGTGGTGACGGTGGGCTTCAGGCCCACGATCTCGACTTCTTCGCCGACCTTCACGATGCCACGCTCGACACGGCCCGTGACCACGGTGCCGCGGCCAGAGATCGAGAACACGTCTTCGATCGGCATCAAGAACGGCTTGTCCTTGGGGCGCGCCGGCTGCGGAATGGCGGTGTCGACCGCCTTCATCAGCTCCAGAATCGCGTCATGGCCGATCTTGGGGTCTTTGTTCTCAAGGGCGGCCAAGGCCGAGCCCTTGATGATCGGGATCTTGTCGCCCGGGAATTCGTACTTGGTCAGAAGCTCACGCACTTCGAGCTCAACCAGGTCCAACAGTTCCGGGTCATCGACCTGATCGACCTTGTTCAAGAACACCACAATGGCCGGAACGCCCACCTGGCGGGCCAACAGGATGTGCTCGCGGGTCTGGGGCATCGGGCCGTCGGCGGCCGACACCACGAGGATGGCGCCGTCCATCTGCGCCGCGCCCGTGATCATGTTCTTCACATAGTCAGCGTGGCCCGGGCAATCGACGTGCGCGTAGTGGCGCGCTTCCGTCTGATACTCGACGTGCGCCGTCGAGATCGTGATCCCGCGCGCCTTCTCTTCTGGCGCCTTGTCGATCTGGTCGTAGGCCGTGTACGTCGCACCGCCCGTCTCCGCCAAAACCTTCGTGATCGCCGCCGTCAGCGACGTCTTGCCGTGGTCAACGTGACCAATCGTGCCAACGTTGCAGTGAGGCTTATTGCGTTGAAATTTCTCTTTCGACATGGCGGACCTGAACCTGTTTGAAAATATCTAAATTACGAAGCGTGGAGCGGGTGAAGGGAATCGAACCCTCGTCATAAGCTTGGAAGGCTTCTGCTCTACCATTGAGCTACACCCGCACGGGGCCTGGTTTTACGCGACGTCCGGTGGAGCCTGCAAGTACGGCTCGACCTTGCCGCGCAGCAGGATGGTCATGGGGTTTCCACGGCGGTCTCGGGCTTTGCCGGCCGCCACGCGTATCCAGCCTTCGCTGACGCAGTATTCCTCGACGTTGGTCTTTTCGACCCCGTTAAAGCGAATACCGACACCGCGCTCCAGCAGCGCCGCCTCGTGGTACGGACTGCGCGGATCGTTAGAAAGACGATCGGGGCACGCGGTGGTCATAAAGGGCTACCGAGAGAAAATGGTGGACGAGGATGGATTTGAACCACCGAAGACCGAAGTCGCCTGATTTACAGTCAGGTGCATTTGACCGCTCTGCCACTCGTCCGTGCCGCACCCTATAAACGCCTCGGCGCACATATATCAAGCCCCATCGGCCTGCAAATTTCATTGATTTGCCAAGGATTAAGTGGCGCATATAGACCCATGGCACGACCCAAACCACATCACCGGCCCGGCGGCAGCGATCGCAGGCCCTCCGCAGCCGACTCTTCGGGCGAAACGCCGCACCGTTCCGGCGAGGTTTGGCTCTATGGATTTCATGCGTGCGCCGCCGCGCTCGCAAATCCCGCGCGCAAGATCTTGCGTATCGTCGCGACTGCCGAAGCCGCGGCGCGTCTGGGCGAATACCCGGAGATCCCGCCGCGCCTGCTTGGACAACTCAAGCCTGTGAAACGCCACGAGATCGACTCCCTTGTCGGTGAAGACGCCGTGCATCAAGGCGTCGCGGTGCTGACGCGGCCGCTCGAGCACGACCTCGCCGACGTGTTGGAACGCATCTCGGAGCCGAATGCGTGCATCGTCGTACTCGATCAAGTGACCGATCCGCACAACGCCGGCGCGGTGTTGCGTTCAGCGGCCGCGTTTGGCGCGGCAGCTGTGGTGGCGCCAGACCGTCATGCGCCCGATGAAACCGGCTCCATGGCGAAGTCCGCTTCCGGTGCGCTCGATAAGATTCCGTACATCAAGATGACCAATCTCGTCCGAGCGTTGGAGGTCATCAAGGAACATCAGTTCTGGGTGGTCGGCCTCGCCGCCGACGGACCGTCCGAACTCGCCGATATCAAGCTCGGTGGACGCATCGCGTTGGTGCTCGGCGCCGAGGACGAAGGCTTGCGCCGGCTCGTGCGCGAGACGTGCGATCACGTGGCGCGGCTGCCGATGCCGGGCGGCATGGAAAGCCTTAATGTCTCCAATGCCGCCGCCGTCGCGCTGTATGAAAAAGCGCGCCAAGACCGCAAATCCGTTAAGTGATTTTCAGATATTTGGGATCAACTTGCCCTTTGGCGGGCACGGTTTTATCGTCGCCGCGATTTCGCGAATTGCCGGGTTAGCTCAGTTGGTAGAGCACCTGATTTGTAATCAGGGGGTCACGTGTTCGAGTCACGTACCCGGCACCATCCCTTAAGCCGCGCTTGCGCGGCAGGCGTTCGCCAATCCGCCGATTTCCGTTTCCAACTTGGTCAGGCTCGCTGAATTCGGCGCGCCGTCCGATTTCAATAAGGCCCGCAACGTGCCTTCAAGCTGGTCGGCTGCGGCGCCGATGGCATGCAACTGAAAAAGTCCCGCCGATCCCGCGAGCATGTGCGCCCGCGCGAGAATGGATTCGGCCGCGTCTTTTTGCCACCCACCGGATCGCATGCACGCCCAATTACCGGTGATGGCTTCGATCGTCGGCCCGAGGCTTTGGCGGAACTCGGCCGCGACATTCTCGAAGCGTGCATTGTTTGATTTTGCCGGCGCTCCTCCCAGCAACATCTGAACCGACGCGGCCAAACTGGCGGGATCGAATGGTTTGGTGATGATGCCGGCTGCACCCAAATTCATGATCTCTTCGCGCGCGTGGCCGTCATCTTCAGCGGTCAGAAAAATCAACTGTGGCTTCGGCGAGATTTTTTCCTGCAGCATTTTCCAGGTCGCGCGACCGTCCATGCCTTGCATGCGCAGATCGAGAAGAATTAATCCCGGCTGGAATTCGGCGGCCACGGCGCTGGCCTCAAGACCGGAGCTGCACATCTTGACCGACGCGCCGGTGATCGCGAGCGCGTTGGCGGTGACGATGCGCACAAAGGGATCGTCATCGATCACCATGATGCGGGCGGGGATTGCTCTCGCGCCCCGCGGCTCAGACAGTTCCAGGTCGCTGTCCTTCATGCCCACTAACCGTCGCTCACTTTGAACTCATGGTGGAATACCAGCCAGGCTCCCACCCCTTTTAGTCCTTTTCCCGGGCATGGATAATTTCATCCCAGGTTGTATAATTCTTGGCCTTAAGAACCTGGCGCGTCAATGCCCTTACGGATACCGCATTGAAATAATGTCTGATTCAGCACCTTCCCAAGAAGCCGCCCGCGGCATCCACATCCTTGTTGTGGAGGACGATCAGTTCGTCCGCCAGATCCTCGAGATGTACCTGAATAATGAGGGTTATCAGGTGACTCTGGCGCGAGATGGCGACGAAATGCGCGCTGTACTGGCAGCCAAACCCGCTCAATTGGTGCTGATGGACGTGCGCTTACCCGGCGAAGACGGATTCACCCTGACGCGCTACCTGCGCGCCCACTACCAGGTCGGCATCATCATCCTCACCACGCGCCACGACACCGTCGACCGCGTCGTCGGGTTGGAATGCGGCGCCGACGATTACGTGACCAAGCCCTTCGAGGAGCGCGAGCTGCTCGCGCGCATCCGCAGTGTCTTGCGCCGGACCGGCACGCTTGGAACGTCGGTGGCCCATGCGCCAGCCGTCGCGGCGGCGCAGGCAAAGCGCCTTTCCTTCCAAGGCTGCACGCTTGACGAAGAACTGAGCGTGTTCCGCGGGCGCGACGGCAAAGACGTGGAACTCACCGCCAATGAATGCCGCCTGCTCGCGCATTTGGTGCGCAATGCGCGACAGGTGCAGAGCCGCGAAGCATTGACCGCCGCAGTGCTACAGCGGCAATGGGATCCGCTCGACCGCAGCATCGATGTGCTGATCACACGCGTGCGGGCCAAGATCGAGCTGGACCCAAAGCGGCCCACACTCATCAAGACCATTCGTGGAACCGGTTACGTTGTGATGCCGGAAGCCAGCTTGTCCGACAGCGCCGCCTGAGGCGGCACGTTTTTTTCGCGCCACGCCACGACTTCCGCGAGCGCTCTTTGTGCCAGCGTACGCACACGATCGCCGTCTTCCAAAATCCGTTCGAGATCGCCGCTGCGCAGCGAGCCCTCCAAAACCGCGCCCGCCGCCGATAAGTCATGGGCGCCCGCGATTCCGGCGCTGCCCTTGATGCGATGAACCGCGGCGACGGCGTCATCCCATTTGCCGAGCGACAATCCAATCGATAGCTCTTCGGTGGCTTCTTCGATCACCGTGAGCCATTGATCGAGCACCGGGGCCAGGCGCTTGCGGTCGTCGCCGTAGACCGCCGCGATATTGCGCAGATCCACCGTGCCCGTCGCCGGTGCGACGTGGGACGCGTTCTCAATGGCGGAAATGGCCGCACTTGAAGCAGAAGACTTCTTGGCTTCCGCGATCCAGCGATTGAGCATGGACTCCAGCGTGCGAATTTCGATTGGTTTGGCGAGATAGTCATCCATGCCGGCCGACTTGCAGCGCGCCGCCTCGCCCGGCAGCGCGTTCGCTGTAATCGCGATGATCGGTAGACGGGTCGTGCCGGCGCGCTCACCGGCGCGGATGATGCGCGTGAGTTCAAACCCATCCATGCCGGGCATATGACAATCGCACAGCAACAGGAGATACGCGTTCTCCGACAGCGCCCGCAGCGCGGTGCTGCCGCTCGCGGCGATGTCGCAGTCGTAGCCCAGGATCGCGAGTTGTTGGCGGACGACCTCTTGATTGACCGGATTATCTTCGGCCACCAGGACAACGCGGCCTTCGGCGCGGGCAGCCGCCACCGCGTCGTCGTCGTTCAATGCCGGAAGCGCGCTGGCCGAACGCGTCAGATACGCCGCCGGATCACCTTCGCTCACAGGGCGCGCGTCGACGACGGCCGCGAGAAGTTCGGCGCGGCGGATTGGATGTGCGCGAATCGCCCGCACGCCACGGCGCGCTAGTGCAAATGTCCCGCCCACGGCAGGGGGATGCAGCCACAGCACGGGGGCGTAGGCGCCGCCGCCCAAAAGCTTGAGCGCCGAGGTCGCGGCCTCGATGTCTTCGGCTTCCGCCTCCGGTCCGACGACGATAACGGTGCGCTTGCCCGCCTGCGCTGCCAGGTGCTGGCTCGTTATGGCGCTCAGCGAGCGAACGAGCGTGACGTTGGCGCCCTCGGCATCAAGGTAACGCACGGCGATCTGCAGCGCCGGCTCACCGGCATCCACGGCGATGACACCAACATCGGCAAGGCTTCGCTTGGTGGAAGCTGTGCGCACGTCTTGCGCCAGTGGGAACGGCACGGTGACGTGAAAGCGTGAGCCGCGCGCACTCTCGCTATCGACCGAAATACTGCCGCCCATGGCGTTCACAAGGTTGCGGCAAATCGCCAGTCCCAAGCCGACGCCGCCAAAGCCGGTGCTGTTGGTCGTGGCAAGCTGAGAGAACGGTTTGAATAAAAACGCGTGCAGTTCTTGCGGAATTCCGACACCGGAATCACTGACCGTCAGGCGCACCACCGCATGACTGGGCGTCCGATCGAGCAATTGCGCCGTGAACGCGACGTGGCCGCGATCGGTGAATTTGATCGCATTGGCGCCGAGATTGAGCAGCACCTGGCGCAGCCGCAACGGATCGCACAAGACCGTTGGCAAATCGGCGTCTGCCTCCGATGTCAGCGCCAAACCTTTTGCGGCGGCGGTATTGGCCAGGAGTTCGGCGCTGGTTTCCAATAACCCCGCCAAGTCCGTGGGCACCGGTTCGAGGCGCGCCTGGGCTGTCTCCAATTTCGCGAAGTCGAGGACGTCGTCGACAATGCGCATCAGCGCCACAGAGGACTCTTCGGCGGTCGCGATGATCCGGCGCTGTTCGTCGGTCAGCGACGTGCGCGACAGGATTTCGAGCATCCCGACCACGCCCATCAACGGCGTGCGAATCTCGTGACTCATGGCCGCCCACACCTGGCCGGTGTCGCGACCCAGTCCGGAGTCGGGTTTATCCTCGGAAGTCATGTGTGGCTTCTACCGCGGTCCTTGGAACCGCCAGCATAAAGCCGACACTAACGGAGGGCTACATGCCTACGAGAGGCATGAAAAACTTGGCGATAAGCCCTGTGGGCCGCAATTTGCCGTTGGTCATGATCAGTGCCGTGCAGCCGCCGTCTTGGTTGGCGATGGGCTGATGGAGGATGCCGCCGTCGGCGTATTGCACGTCGCCCGGCCAGAAACTTTGCGCGCCGTCGCCGTAGCCGCCTTCCAGCACCATCGTCAATTCTTCACAGCTGTGCGTGTGAACGGGAACCGACGCGCCTTCGGCGATGCGCATAAGGCCGACCTTGCCACTGTCGTCGTTCAACAGCTCGGCATAAGTGAGGCCGGGGCCGATCCAACGCCAAGCCAAGGCGTCGATGCCGCGCGGCATGTAGTGATCCAGCGTCCGCGGAAACGAACTCTTCGGTTGCGCGGTATTGCGCTCGGTCGATGCAGTGGGTTTGTCGAGGCGCGCCATGACCGCTGCCATCGACTTCGCATCAATCGACGCAGGCTGAATATCCTCAAATAATGCGCCGCCGGCGGTTTCCGCCGCGGCGATACTTGCGCGGCATTTCCGGCAGACGGTGACGTGAGTCGCCACGACAATCGAGGCCGCCTCGCCCAACGTCCCCGCCGCATAAGCAAGAAGCTGTTCGTCGGCGGGATGATGCTGCACGCCGCGAGGATTATTGTGAATTTGACGCAAGGCCACCGATCAAGCTCCCAACACGGACGCGAGTTTCTGCATCGCCAGGCGCAGGCGCGACTTCACCGTACCGAGCGGCAACGCCAATTCGGCTGCGATCTCGCTATGCGGTTTATCTTCGAAAAATGCCAACCGAACCACTGTCGCCTGTTCTCCTGGTAGTGTCGCCAAGGCCGCGCGGACGCGGGACTGGGTCTCAAGCTCTTCCCGGGCGCGATCGGGTGCCGGAGGTGGATCGGGCACGAACGCCGGGTCTTCAGGATCGAATTCCGGGCGCCAGCGGCGTAAGGAATCGATTCTCAAATTACGTACAATCGTAAAGATCCAAGTTCCGGCCGAAGCCTTGCCCGGATCGAACATTGTGGCCTTCTGCCACACCACCAACATCGCCTCTTGCGCCAACTCTTCGGCGGCGCCGGCGTCTGCGCCCAGACGCATCAAGTACGCCTTGGCCCGCGGCGCGTAGTAAGCGAACAACTGGCCGAATATCTGCCGGTCACGGCTAGCGGCCATGGCCACGAGCAACGCAGTCATCTCTTGCGCAGGCGTTTTGGCGTCGGCCGCCAGTATCTGGCTCACGCGAGGCTCCGGGTGAAAGCTGAACCCTTTCTAGGTCCAAGGACTCCGCCCACCAAGCGTAGCCGACAGTCAAATCCCTCCCGCGGCTCTATGAGATTGGCCACGTTAACAATCTTTGTACGTGCCATATCGGGTTTTGGATTGCACGCGCCCAACGGGAAAATGCCTTATGCTGCCAGCGAATAGCCGTAACTATGGCGCGGGATTAAAGACGGGAGTCAATTCATTCCGGCCAATTTTACTGCCCGGTTGAACCGCTCCCCGTGCCCTTTCGTAGACAGTGGAAAGCCTTTGTGCTTCAACCAGCGCACAGGGGCGGGGCCGCGGAAACGGCCCGACAAGTGGGGTTTAGCGCTTTCCGCTTAATAATTCGCTGACTACGAGGTGTGACGAGGCATGTTGGACCGCGAACGTTTGCGCGTGGCTGTTATCGGAACGGGGGTTTCGGGAATTTCTGCGGCATGGCTGCTTAATCAACGCCATGACATTCACGTTTTCGAAAAAGGGTATTGGGTCGGCGGGCATTGCAGCACCGTCGACGTCGCCTTCAAGGATCGCACAATTCCTGTGGATACCGGCTTCATCGTCTACAACGAGAAGACCTATCCCAACCTGACCGCCCTCTTCCGCCACCTCGACGTACCCACCGAGAGCCTTTCCAGCACATTGGGATCCTAAGCTTAGAATTCCACGTGGACAAGTTGTCGCG
>JADMIO011201697.1_pt1 | contig 56228 bp, 41 predicted proteins | sample 8958161 | NCBI WGS metagenome assembly JADMIO01 (sample SAMN16585339, study PRJNA669376) | soil metagenome | isolation source: Crop rotation soil | place: USA: Cullars Rotation, Alabama | collected 2011
CGCGACTTCAAGTCACGTGAATTCCAAGCTTCGGATCCCACTGTGCTGGAAAGCGCCGTCGAACGATCGACGTCCGACAGCTGCATGGCCTTCGCGTTGGCGAACGTCGCGTGGCCGCTCGCATGCGTCAGGAGAACGGGATTGTCGGGTGAGACGCGGCTGAGGGATTGGTGCGTCGGGAATCCCTCGACCGCGGGAACGGGCCGGTTCGTCCACTTCTCCTGGTGCCAGCCGCGTCCGTAGATCCACTGCCCCGGCTTGGCCTGTGTGACCGCCTGCGCGACCATCGCGACGATCTCGTCCCAGCTCTTCGCCCGCGTCAGATTGAGCTGGAGCTGCATCTGACCGACGCCGGCGAAGTGACCGTGGCTCTCGATGAAGCCCGGGATGACGAGCTGACCCGCGACGTCGATCACCTCTGTCGCCGGTCCGACGTAGCGCTTGATGTCCGCAGTGGAGCCGACCGCCGCGATGCGGCCGCCGCGCGCCGCGACGGCTTCGGCCCGGGCCGGCGTGTCGAGCGTCACGACCTTGCCGTTGATCAGGACGAGGTCCGCCGGTGCGACCGACTGGCCGCGCGGCCGTGCGGCAGCAGCAAGCGCGGCGACAACTACGGCCGCAGCGAGAACGAGCGGTGCCGGTTTCACGCGCAACCCCCTCAAGCGAACAGGCGCTGGAAATTGCCGCTGAAGATCTTGTCGCGCGCCTCCTGCGCGACGCCAAGGCGCTCCAGCACGTCCTTCTGCTGCTCGAAGATCTGCTTCTGCCATCCCCGCGGAAAGAACGAGGAGTCGGTGCCGAAGATCAGGCGGTCCGGCCCGGCGACGTCCAGCGCCTGGCGGAACACCTGCTCGAGCGTCAGGCCCGGGTGGTACTTCACCCACGAGTTGGTGCTCGACGTGTCGAAGTGGATGTTCGGGCACTGATCCGCGGCCATCAGCGCTTCGCGCAGGAAGCCGGCGCCGAAATGCGGGACGATCACCGGCACCTTCGGAAATCGCGACGCGACCGCGGCCAGGGCGAGCGGATTGCCGAGCGTCAGATCGAACGGAGACGGCAGGTTCAGCTTCTTCCGCACGCCGACGGTGAGCACGCCGCAGTGCACGAACACCGCCGCGCCGTGCGACGCCGCCGCCTCGAACACCACCGCCACGCGCTGGTCGTCGAGGCGGTAATGATGCATGGCGGGGAACAGGCAGACGCCGCGCAGCTTCCACTCGGACAACGCGCGCGAGAGCCGTTCGCCCGCGTCCCCCGCGGTGGGATTCAACATGAAGAACCCGACGAGCCGATCCGGATGCCTCGCGATTGCGGTCGCGACCGACGCCTCATCCCCCGGAATGCTGGCAATCAACGCCGCGCGCGCCACGCCGTGGCGATCGAGCTCCGCGATCCAGCGATCGGCCAGCAAGTCCGGCGGACCCGGCGCCTCCCATCCGAGCAGCGTCGCGATCACCGCCGCATGATCGCCGGGCGGGACGTCGGGACGGTCCTTCGTCAGGATTTCGAGGAAGCGCGAAGAGAAGAAGTGGCAATGAACGTCGCAGAGCCGCACGGGCAGGATCTTATTCACGTCAACTCCCAACCTCCAACTCCCAACTCCCAAGGCAGATCGTTGGAGAGGGCTGAGTGAAATACGACGGCATCAGCTGATGCCGCAGCATCTACCCAGAAGTGTCGTCCCGATTCCCGTGGGAGTTGGGAGTTGGAGGTTGGGAGTTGACGTTATCCCGCGAACTTGTACCCGAGCCCGTGGACCGTGAGGATGTATTGCGGGTGCTTCGGCGTCGGCTCGACCTTCTGGCGCAGCCAGGCGACGTGGACGTCGACGGTCCGGGTCGAGGGCATTGCGTTGTAGCCCCACACCTCGTTGAGCAGCTCCTCGCGCGTCAGCGTCGCGCCGCGGTGCTCGACGAAATAGCGGAGCAGCTGGAACTCCCGTGCCGACAGCTCGATCGGCGCGCCTTCCTTGACGACCTCGGCGCGGCGGAAATCGATCCGCACGTCGCCGAACTGGTAGCCGTCGATTGGCCGTGATGGCACCGGTGCCCGCCGGAGCTTCGCCTCGACGCGCGCCAGCAGCTCCATCATCTCGAATGGCTTGGTCACGTAGTCGTCTGCGCCGAGCTTGAGCCCGACCACTTTGTCCACCACCTGACCGCGGGCCGTGAGCACGATCACCGGGGTCTCGTTGCCGCGCCGGCGGAGCTCGCGCAGCACGTCGAGGCCGCCCATGCGCGGCAACATCACGTCGAGCAGGATCAGATCGAAGATGCCGGATGCGGCGCGCTCCAGGCCGCTCTCGCCGTCGCTGCTGGCTTCCACCGAATAGCCCTCGCGGACGAGACGATCGCTGAGCGTGAGCACGAGGCCCGGCTCGTCCTCGATCAGCAGCACCCGCTTCACGACGCCCGCGGCGCCGGAGACACCGCCGGACCGTCGTCCAGCGGTCCGTGAGGCCCGGGTGGATCCTGCACGGTCTGCCCGGCCGCCTGCGGCGCCGCCACCGGCAGATGGACCGTGAACTCGCTGCCGGTGCCCTTGGCGCTCGTCACGGCAATGCGTCCTCCATGCGCATGGACGATGCGCTGGACGAGGCTCAGGCCGAGGCCGGCGCCCTGAATCTGCGCCGCCACCACATCGGCGGCGCGGTAGAACGGCTCGAAGATGCGTTCCTGATCGGCGGCATCGATCCCGATGCCGCGATCGCTCACCCTGACCTCGATCATGGATCCCGCCTGCCGGGCGGAGACGCCAATCCACCCGCCCGGCGCGCCGTATTTGATCGCATTCCCGACGAGATTCTGGAACACGCGCCGAAGCGCGGATTCATCGCCGGCGACGGGTGGCAGATCCGGCGGGATGTCGACGTCCACCCGAATTCCAGCGCCTTCGATCAGGCCTGCCGACGCGCGGAGGACCTCGTCGATCGTCCCGCCGACGTGGACCGGCACGGCGTTCATCGTGCGTTGTCCCGAATGGATGCCGGCGAATTCCAGGATCTGCTCGACCATCTCCGTGAGCCGCCGGCCTTCGCCGCGCACGAGGGTTCCGTATTGCCGGACTTGCGTCGCGTCCAGCACGACCCCGTCGGCGAGGTTGTCGCCGGCGGAGCGAATCACCGCCAGCGGCGTCCTCAGCTCGTGCGACACCGCGGCGACGAACTCCATCTGCTGACGCGCCAGCTCCTGCGATCGCCGCGTCGAGACGACGATCATCACCAGGCTTGCCGCCAGGACGGCCAGGATGCTGCTGCTGATCAGGAGGTTCCGGCGCCTGGCGCTGTTGACCGCGGCTTCGAGCGATCCGGATGGATGCTTCACCAGCAGCCGCCACTTCGCCGGAGCCGATGCCCGCCCCACGGCGTTCGTGATCGACATCACCACGCCGCGGTCACCCCCCGTCACCCCGTCCGTTGAACGCGGCTTCCCTTCGCTTGCGGGAGGCAGCCACGCCGCCGAGTGGTCGACGAGCGCCGGTGGCGCGCGACGCACGACGATCCTCGGTGCACTCGCGCTTTCCGAGGCCGGTGCCGCGCCTCGTGCCGGCCGATCGATCGCCGAGTGGGGCACGGACAGCGTGAATGTCTGCGCCTCGACACGCGCTCCTGGCGGTACGACCGAGGCAGCGAACCGTCGGATATCGGCGGCCAGCTCCGGAAAATCCTGGCCGCGGAGCTGGAACAGGTCCGCGCGCGCGTCGGCCGACACGCTGGCGTCGGGCCGGAACTGGGGGCTCGATCCGTAGACGACCTCGCTGGTGGCGAGATTCACGACGGCCAGCTGGTAGTCGAAGCCGTTGCCGGCGCCGCGAAAGTGACGCCGGCACAGCGCCGGCAGCATCTCGCGCGCGACGTAATCGCGATCGAGGACGAGGATCGTGTAGGACAGCAGGACCGGCGTCGCCGTCGGCGCGCGTAACCCTCGAGCGCCTGGTTCGTTCAGATAAACCAGCGGCCCTGGCGCCATGGGAACGACCAGCGCCGGAACGCTCTCCCACAACGGGCCGGTGATCGATCGCACGAAGAGGACGTTTCCCGGCTCACCGCTCCGGCCGACATCGCTGGTCTTCTCGTCCTTGACGTCGACGATGCTCGCGCGGATGGGCGACAGAGAGGCAGGCCACTCCGCCGGCTCGACGGCGCGGGTGGCGGGGTCGAACCGCTGCAGCGAAGCCGTGCGGTCCTCGCGCACCGTCGCGACGTAATACTGGCGAATCAGCTGCGGGTAGCGTGATGTCGTCTGCCAGCGGTCGTAGCGTGCGGCGAGCCGCGTCGGACGTCCGCCCGCCGCTCCGGGTTCGAAGAGCGGCTCCGACTGGAACAGCATGTAGGCGAGCGTCAGCTCGCGATCGAAATCCTCGGCGACGCCGCGGGCCTGCGCGTCGATGGTTGCCGTCATCCGCTCGCGCTCGGCGTCGCTGATGCGTCCCAGCCACCGGTATTGCAGCGCGGCGAGCACCGCGATGAGCGCCAGCAGCCCGGCGGCGATCGCGATCATCGGCGGCTGGAACCTGCCTGCCATGCGAAAAGTCTAGCAGCAGATTTCCGCCCGAAGCCGCGCGCCGCCGCAGGTTTTACGTCCTTAACAAAATCTTTTCCCATGCTTAACCACTCGCGCCGTCCGGCTGGCGATGATGAATCGTCTCAACCCGCGGAGGTCACGAGAGTGTCAATTACACACATGCAGAAGTTCGTCCTCGCACTCACCGTCGCCGGTATCGCCGCCGCCGGCGCGCCCCGGGCGGCGGAGAGCGATAAAGCGGCCGCGGTGCTCGCCGCCGCACGCAAGGCCATTGGCGACAAGAAGGTCGACGCGCTCAAGTCGATCGCTGTCGACGCCTCGGTGCTGCGAAACATGAACGCCGTGCAGCTGCCGTCGGAGGTGGAGATCCTGCTCGAGCTCCCCGACAAGTACGCACGATCCGAGACGTCGAGCGGACCCATGGCCGCCCCGATGACGATGGGATTCAACGGCGCAACGCCGATACGTCCGGCCGGCGCTGTTGCGGTGCCGGGCGGCGGGATGATCATTCGAATGGGGCCGGGCGGACCGATGCCGGCCCCCGAGAAACTGTCCCCCGACGAGCAGCAGAAGGCGGACCAGCAGCTGCTGCGGTCGGCGCGCGCCGACATCTCACGGTTGATGCTCGGGTGGTTCGCGGCGGCACATCCCGCGCTCGACGCCCGATATACGTACGCCGGAGCGGCGGAATCCCCCGACGGGAAGGCGCACGTCATCGACGTCACGAACGGCGATGGATTCAGCGCCCGGCTGTTCATCGATCAGGCGACCGGGCTTCCGCTGATGCTCACCTACAAGGGCCCGCAGCCGCGCGTCATTACCGCGAGCGGTCCGCGCCGCATGACTGCATCACCGCAGCGTTCCGACCGCGGCAACGTGACGGCGGAGGAACAACGCCGCGCCAGGGAAGCGGCGGAAAAGGAGCTGCAGGACCTTCAGAGCGATCCGCCGGTGCTGGCCGACTACACGCTGTTCTTCGACGATTGGCGCGACGTCGGGGGCCTGCGGTTCCCGCACAAGATTCGCCGCGCGATGTCCGGCACGACGACCGAGGAGTGGACGGTCAACAAGGTCAGAGTCAACCCGAAGATCGATCCCAGGAAGTTCGAAGGCTGAGCCGAGGCGCACATGAATCGCACTTTCCTATCCATCTGTGTGGCCGTGGCGACTGCGCTGCTGGTCTCCGCGGCAACGTCTTCCGCTCAGCCGCGCCAGCCATCGGCGACGCTGCGCCTCGTCGTCAAGGACCCGAGCGGCGCGGTAATACCTGGAGCGACGGTGCAGGTCACGGCGCTGGACGCCGGCGCGCCCGGCATTACCGTGCAGTCCGACGGACAAGGTGTGGCGGTTGCCGCGAGCCTGTCAGCCGGCCGCTTTGCGGTTACGGTCAGCTTCCCGGGCTTCGAGACGCAGACCATCCCGGATCTCAGAGTGCGGGCCGGTGAGAACCGGCGCGACGTCACGCTGACCATCCGCAAACTCGACGAGAGCGTCTCCGTCGGCAGAGACCGTGCGACCGATGCGTCGGACCCGAGGAGCGATCGATTCGCGAACGTGCTCACGAAGCAACAGATCGACGCGCTGCCCGACGATCCCGACGAGATGGAGCAGCTCCTGAAGGACATGGCGGGTCCCGGCGCGACTCTCAGAGTCGATGGATTCCGAGGCGGCAAACTCCCGCCGAAATCGCAAATCCGATCGATCCGCTTCGGCAGCGGCATGTTCGCCGCCGAAAACCACGGCGGCGGGCTGACCATCGTCGACATCGCGACGCAGCCAGGGCTCGGGCCGATGCGCGGCAGCGTGGACCTCACGTTCCGCGACGGCGCGATGAACGCGCGCAATGCGTTTCAGGCGCGTAAGGGGCCGGAGCAGTCGCAGCAATACACCGTCAATCTGAGCGGTACGCTGCTGAAGGAGCGGACGTCGTTCTCGCTCTCGGCGGGGGGAGCGTCGCTCTACGACTCGGCGAACATCTTTGCCGCCTTGACAGAGGGGACGCGCACCGCCACTGCCCGGCGCCCGGCGGAACGGCTGAACATCACCGGTCGCCTCGATCACGCACTGAGCAAGTCGCACACGCTGCGGGCGGCGGTGCAGCAGGACGAGGGACAGCAGCAGAATCTCGGCGTCGGCGGCTTCGAGCTCGCCGATCGGGCATTCGAGCGGTCGTCGTCCGAGACGCTGCTGCGGCTGTCGGAGAGCGGTCCGCTGCGGCGTGGATGGTTCGGCGAGTCACGACTGCAGCTGCGGCGCGGCGTCAGCGATGCATCCGCATCGATCGAGGCGCCGGCCGTCCGGGTGCTCGATGCGTTTACCGCGGGCGGCGCGCAGCAGGCAGGCGGCCGCCGGACCACCGACATCGAGGCCGCGACGAACATCGACTGGGCGCGCGGCAGGCACGCCGTCCGGATGGGCGCGTTGTTCGAAGGCGGGTGGTCTCGCAGCGACAGCCGGACGAACTATCTCGGCACGTATACCTTTGCGAGCCTCGCGGATTACGAGGCGGGAACCCCCGCCACTTACACGCAGCGCACCGGCGATGCGCTCGTCGAGTATTCGCAGTGGCAGGCCGGTCTTTACATCCAGGACGACTGGCGCGCGCGCAAGAACCTGACGCTCAGCGGCGGTGTTCGGCAGGAGCTCCAGACCCACCTTGGAGACGGTATGAACCTCGGACCTCGCGCCGGGTTGACGTGGTCGCCATTCAAGAACGGAAAGACGACAGTCCGCGCGGGGGGCGGCCGGTTCTACGAGTGGCTGGAAGCCGAGGTCTACGAGCAGACGCTGCGCGTCGACGGGGTACGTCAGCAGGATCTGGTCGTCAGCAATCCCGGATACCCGGATGCGCTGACCGGCGGCGGCCTGTCACACGTCCTGCCCCCGAGCCGGTATCAACTTGCCGGAGGACTGGTCATGCCGGAGCGCGACATGCTGAACGCCGGCTTCACGCAGCAGCTCTCCCCCACCGTGATGCTCAACGTGAACGCCATGCACATGACTGGCAGAAACCGCTTCCGCGGGCGCAACGTCAACGCCCCGGTCAACGGCGTGCGTCCCGATCCGGCAACCGGCAACGTCACGCAGGTGGAGTCGACCTCGCGCATGACCAACAACCAGATGATGGTCGGCATCAACGTCAACCTCCCGGCGCGCCGCATGTTCGTCTTCGCCAACTACGCGCTGATCGATCAACGCAACGATGCGGACGGCGCGCTCAGCCTGCCTGCCGACAGCTACGACCTCGCCGCGGAATGGGGGCCGGCCGCCGGCGTGCCGCGCCATGTCGGCAGCGCGGTGGTCAACGTGCCGCTGTTCTCGGGGTTCCGGCTCGGGCTGACGACCTCGGCGCGCTCCGGCACCAGATACAACATCACCACCGGCCGCGACGACAACGGCGACACGGTCTTCAACGACCGGCCCGCAGGCGTCGGCCGCAACAGCGCCATCGGCAAGGGCATGTGGGACGTCGCCGCGCGCCTGACCTGGTCGTTCGGCTTCGGCGAACGTCCGCCGGCTGGCCCCGGCGGCGGCACGATGATCGTTCAGCGCATCGGCGGGGGGACGACAGCCGGAGATCTGCTGAACGGGCTGCCCGGCGGCGGACCGGACGACAAGCGAATCCGGATCGATCTCTTCGCGTCGGCCCAGAACATGCTGAACAGCGTCGCGCCGATCGGCTACTCCGGCGTCATGACGTCCCCGTTCTTCGGACAGCCGACGGCGGCGATGCCCGCACGGCGCGTGGATGTGGGAATGCGGGTGGCCTTCTGATCGCCGAGATCACGGAGGCCAAGGAGGCACCGGATCAATAAAAACGGAGCAACGGAGACAACGAAGAGAAACGGAGAAGACAGAGGTCCGATGGCAGGCGCGCACAGCGCGCAACGACGAGGCAGCAACCCGCCCGGCCTGCGGCCGGGCGCTGCCATCGGACCGCGCCCTCCGTTTGCCTCCGATGGCTCCGTTGCTCCGTTTCGAAAATCCGGTCGCTCCCTAGCCTCCGTTGCCTCGAGCGGCAGTCCGGGCCCTGTCGACCACCAGAAAATACGGCAGCGCGAGCGCCGACAGCGCGGCCGCGAAGCCGAACGCGCTCGCGAAACCGTATCGCTGAATCAACCATCCCATCGACGTCGAGCCGGTGCCGATGCCGGTGTCGAACGCCGCGAGGATGGCGCCGAACGCTGCGCCGCGGCGGCGCGCCGACACGTCCTGCATGACGTAGCCGACATACGCGGGGTACGCGGTGCCGAAGCCGACGCCGAAGACGAGCGCCGACAGAATCATCCAGAACCGCGTCCCGCCGACCGTCAGGCAGGCGAGGCCGCAGCTGATCATGATCAACGACGGAATGAAGACGCGCTTGTAGCCGATCCGATCGCCGAGCCGTCCGAACACCGGCCGGGTGCACAGGACGACGACGGCGAGGGCGGTGAGGTAGATGCCCTTGGGAGTCGTGCCGCTCGCGTCGGCATACATCGCGGCGAAGCTGGTGATGCCGCCGTATCCGAACGAATAGAGGAACAGCGTCAGCGACGTGACGAGCACCCGCCACTCGAGCAGCGCGCCGGAATGATCCTCTTCATCGTCCTCGCGCGGGTGCGGCGGCAGGCTCCAGGCGATGCCGGCCATCACCACGTTGAGGACGCCGGCGAGCGCGCACAGCCATCTCCAGCCGAAGCGGTAGATCCAGAAGCCGATCGTCGGCGCCACGGCAATGGCCGCCATCGTCGACAGTCCCCAGTAGCCGATGCCCTCCGCGCGCCGCCGCTCGGGCAGCATGTGCGTCATGTACGACGCCGAGGCAGAGAGCAGGCCCGACCAGAAGACGCCCTGGACGATGGCGAGCGCCAGCAGGACGCGGTAGTCGGTGATCAGCGCGTAGGCCAGCGCGAACACCGCCAGCGCGACGCTCGTGATGATCAGCACCTGGCGCTGCCCGACACGATCCGCATACGCGCCGGTGATTGGCGCAGAGAGCGCGGACGAGTAGGTCAGAAAGCCGAGGAACATCCCTGACGCCGACGTAGTGCCGCCGAGATCGAGGATGTGAAACGGCGCGGTCGGAAGCAGCTGAAAGGCCGAGACGAACACCGTGAAGCTGAACCCGCACATCATGAAGAAGCGCGGCGTGAACAGGCGATCGGAAGACAATCCCTGATTATCGCGGATCCACTTCGCAGGCGCGAGCGGCAACGGGCGCACGTCGATCCTGCGAGGCGATGTCGTCACCGCCTCGCCGCAGCAATCGGGGTTGGCGCTTTGTTAAGATGCCGGTATGGAACAGGACTACAGCGCGTTCCGGCCGTCGCGCATCTGGAAGCGGATGACGGCGGAGCGCAGGACGGATGCCGCGGAGCTCTTCTGGGGCGACGAGCAGTCGGCGGAACAGCAGGTCGAGGCCTGCGCGACCATCGCGACGCACATGAAGTTCCGCGCCAAGACGGTGCTGCATCTTCCGGTCGAGAAGAAGACCACGTACCTGCTTCGCCTGCCGAACATGCCCGATGCGGTGGCCGCGCGTGCGCTCGTCAACTACCACCTCGAGCGGCAGCGTCCGATGATGGGGGCCTTTCTCGACGCGCTCGGCATCGCACACGAGAACGGACTGATCAGCGAGGAGACGGTGGTGAAGCCGGAATCGGAGAAGCTGCAGGCCGCCGCCGCGAGCCTTGCCGCCGCATACCCGCCCGAGGACGTGGCGCTGTATTTCTCGACGCTGGTCTCGCAGGATCCGGAGACGTGGGGCGAGCTCGCCGGACTTCCCCAGACTGCTGCCGCCAACCAATAGCCGGCTGCTACAACCCTCGCACCGGCAATCCCGCCATCAGCGCGACTTCAATCGCGGCGCGGCGGCCGCTTTCGAGCGCTCCGTTCATGTAGCCCTGCGACTGCTGGCTGGTGTGTTCGCCGGCAAAGACGACGAGCCCGGCCGGGCGTGCGAGCCACGGGCGCAGCGCGGCATCGTAGCGGGAGTCGAACACCGCATAGCCTCCGCCTGCCCACGCGTCGTTTTCCCAGGCGTAGGAGGCCGCGCCGATCAGTTTCGCCGGGGTGCCGAGCCATTCGAGATCGCGGACGAGCCCCATCCACCCGCGCTCGCGGATGAGGGCGCGTACTTCGCGTGACGCGCCGCCGCCGGCGAGCAGGCTCAGGATTCCCGGCCTGCGCGCCTGCTGTTCGTTGCCGTCCCAGACCGCGCCGTGCGCGCGATCGCTGCCATATGCCGATGGTCTTCCGGGCTTCCTCCAGAACCGCCGGCTGAACTGCAGCAGCACCCGCGTCGCGGCCCCATAGTTCAGCGTTCGAATCGCACGCCACTGCTCCGGCGGCAGGGCCGGCGAGAAGACGACGCGCCTGAGCGTCGAGGCGGGCAGCGCGATGACGGCGTAATCCGCCTTCACCTCGCGCAGCCGCCCATCGTCCAGTTTCAGGGTGACGCCGCGGCCGCGCCGCGACACGCGCTTCAGCACTGCGTTCAGCAGCAGGCGGCCGCGCAGCTTCTTCGCCATCGCGCGGGGCAGCGAGTCGTTGCCGTCGCGCAGCCGGAACATGCGGCCTTCACCCGGGACTTCATCGGACGCGAACTGATCGATGAGCATCAGCAGCGAGAGCTGCGCAGGATCGGCAAGGAAGAACCCCCGCAGGCCGCATAACCGCGTGGCAATGGCCTTTCGAACCTTCGCCGTGGCAATCCAGTCGGCGACCGATTGCCTGCCCAGCACCTGCGCAACCGCGGAATCCCAGCGCCGGCCGGCTGCCTTGAATGCCTCGACTTCGGGCTGCATCAGCCGGGCGATTTCCTCGAATGCCGCCGGGGCGTCGTCGGTTCTGTTGACGACATTCTTGCTGGCGCCGTAGAACCCCCACCCCATCCTCAGGATCCGCACTGGCTCGAGTTGCAGCTCGGCCGCCAGGTTCAGGACGTTCTTCTGCTCGGATTCGATCAGGTCGGCGCCGACCTCGGCGTGCTGACCTTCGGCAAAGTCGCGCCGAGTGTGAACGCGACCGCCAACCCGATCGCGCGCTTCGATGACGGTCACTTCGGCGCCGGCACGCTCCAGCGTCCGCGCCGCCATCAGACCCGCCAGTCCCGCGCCCGCCACCACGATCCGCACTCGGCTCATACGCCGAGAATACGATCAACGCGCCAAACTAGAAGCGGTAGACGAAATTGACGATCGGAAACGCCACCGGACTGTCAACCACGACGATGCCCACGGCCAGGTCGGCGGAGAGATGCTCGCCGAAGAACCTGACGCCGCCGGACACGATCCCCGCCGACTTCCAGACGTAGTTCTCCGTCACGAACGTCAGGTTGCGGCGGAGGCGTGCCTCCGCGCCGAACATCGCGACGCCGCCGTTGCCGCTCTCCGAGGCGTAGCCGAGGCCCGCACCTGCGGTGACCGAGCCCGAGCCGGCATCCTTCGTGACCACGCCGTATGCGATTCCCGCGTGATCCTTGCTGTCGAAGCCGTGGAAGACGCCCGCGGCGACGTGGGTGCCGTTGCGCGACAACAGCTGCACCTTCGGCGTGATCCAGTAGAGCCTGTCCCAGTCCTCAGTATTGAAGACGAGAGGCGTACCGCCGCCAATCGAAATGCGGTCGGTGATTCCGACCTGCACGAACGGCATCAGTACGTCGTAGACGCCGAGATAGACCTGCCCTTTCGGCAGTGCGCGGCCGGTCGGACCGAAGAGCAGGCGCGTGTCGTTGGGGTCGTCGCGCTGAAATTCGCCGCGGACCATGCGGCCGGAGACGCGGCGGATCGACACGACCTTGTCGCGCGGCGCACGGATGGTCGCGCCGGCCGTGGTCGTGAAGACAATCTCCGCGTTCGTTTCGTACTCGACGGAACCGAACACGCGGGAACCGTCGTTGAGGACCAGTTCGTCCACCGTCCGGCCCGCGGTGCGCGTCTGGGCGGCAGCCGCCTGGGGTGCCGCGACGGCAAGCGACAGGACGACCGCAGCAAGAACGTGCTTCACGACTCACCTCCAATGAGCTTCACGTGGTGGGCATGCCAGTCGCTGGCGAAGATGCCGCGCGGATCGAGCCGCGCCTTCTCGGCCAGGAACTCCCGCATGCGTGGATGACAGGCGAGCACCTGGTCGGCGGTGGCCCATCGGTGGTACGTCAGGTAATAGCTGCCGCGGAACTCGATGGAGCGGTCGATCAGGCGGCGGAAGTCCGCTGCCGCCTTGCCGATGCCCTCCGGCGTGTGATCGACGTGGAGGTTGAACACGACGCAGGCCCAGCGATCGCGCGCCCAGGCCAGCACCGACTCGCTGTCCTGCTCGATCAGCCGGACGGTGCCGTAGACGATGTTCAGGTCGTGTTGCCGAGCGTCGGCGCGGACCGCGGCCATGAACTCCGGCAGGGCGGTACGCGGCACGTAGAGCTCGGTGATCATCTCGCTGCCCTTCACGGGCGCGCCGAGCTCACGATCGAGATCGACGTGATACGCGTCGGGATACTCGGACAGCTGGTGCGTGTCGCTCCAATAGAGCTGGCCGTCCGTGGCCATGTAATAGCGCGCGTATTCGGCAAACGCGCGCGACTTCTGCACGTGCGCGAGCCGGATCAGCTTTCGCCATTCGGCCGACGACAGGCTCCGCTGATCCATCGGGATCGGCATGTCGGTCGCGACCGGGCGATAGCACGAGAACACGCCGACTCGAGGAACTCGCGCGAGAGCGGATCGGTCGCAAACTGGCAGTCGCCGTACTCATAGCCCTCGCGGATGCGCTGGTCGAACAACCGCGGCAGATCGGAGATGCACGCGATGGTGACGCGACGCTCGACCTTCCGGCGCCGCGCCAGCCGCAGCGTGACCCGGGCAATCGCGCCGAACAACCCGTACCCGCCAATGGCAAGCGAGAACAGCCGCGGGTGCCGTGTGCGGCTGCAGCACTGCAGGCAGCCGTCCGCGTCGATCAGATCGAAGGACTCGACGTCGCCGACGATCGGCGGCAGCCTCAAGCCGCGCCCGTGGACGTTCGACGACAACGCGCCGCCGATCGTGAGGCGATCGGCGCCGGTCTGCTTCTGAACGATCGACCACGCCTCGTCGTGGCGCGGCAGCGCGCGGTGCAGGGAGTCGATGAGCGTCACCCAGTCGATGCCGGCTTCGACCGTCACCAGGCCGCGATCCGGGTCGATTTCGATGAGCCGGTTCAGGCCGCTGAGGTCGAGCAGCGTGCGTCCCGAGGCGAACTGCTGCCCGCCCATGGAATGACGTGCACCGCACATGCTGACTGGGGAGCCCGCCACGGAGGCGGCGCCGATCTGATCGCGGAGTTCGGCGATGGTCCGCGGCGCCAGCACCCGGCTGACACGCGTCGCATTCAGCTGCGAGTGGACGTCGTTGACGGTGCGCCGCTGGTCGAGCGGGGGTCGTGCCCCGCCTGCCGCGGTCCGGATTTCCTGAGGAATCGAAAGCGCGTCCATACACGACCACAGTAGGGCCCGGGGCCCTGAGGAGTCGTGATGGAGGGGTGAAGAAGGGTGAAACTACCGGGCCCGTTCGGCTAATTTGGTCAGAATCCCGTGGAAACCGGAGACTCCTTTGAGGCGTTCCAGGAGCGGTTCCACCGGGATCGTCCAGCCCGCAAACGACAATTCGGCCTTGTCGAGCAGCCGCTGGAGCGTGACGATGGCGTCGTCGGCGCGGCCGCGGACGGCGTGATGGAAGGCCTCGGTCAGCGTCGCCTCGCCGCCGCGTCCTCCCTTGCGGAGCGCCTCGATGGCCGCGGCGGCATGGGCAAACGCCGCATCGGCCGAAACCGTCTGGCCGTCTGCGGCAAGCGCCGCACCGAGACCCACAAGCGAGCGGGCGTGCTCGGGAAACAGGTCGAGCGCGCGGCGGAAGCGGACGACGGCCTCGCCGGCATCGCCGGTCGCCAGATGCGCGAAACCGGCGCCGTCGTGCGCGTTCATGGTGAACTCCGGCGCATAGAGCTGGCCGGCGGCTGACGACACCTCGCGGTCGAACTCGAGCAGCGCTTCCGCGGCATCGCCGCGAGCCAGCCGGACGAGTCCGAGCAGCCAGTGCAGCCCCTTGGCCGGATAGCGTTGTTTCAGGTTGGCCTGACGATCCTGGACGAGCGTGCCTTCGCGCAGCGTCGACTCCGCGCGATCGAGCATCCCTCGCGCGATGTGCACCATGGCGGCTTCGAAGTGCGCGAACGGAAAGTCCGGGTACAGCTCCATCGTGCGCGCGAGCGCCTGCAGGCGCTCCTCGCCCCAGGCCGCATGCGCCAGCCGGAATTGATTCCCCCAATATCCAGGCTCGAGCGCGACCGCGCGCCGCGCCGCGGCGAGCGCTTCGACCGACCGGCCGGCGCTGACGAGAAGAAAGGCGAGCGTCGCATGCGCATCCGCCAGATCGCGCTCGAGCTCGATGGCGCGCCGCACGTGATCGATGGCGCGTGCGAGGAGCGCGCCATCAGGTTGATTGCGTGCGCGCGACATCTCGTATTGCCAGAAGCGCGCGTTGCCGAGGCCGACGTGTGCGGCGGCGTAGCGGGGGTCGAGCGCGATGGCACGCTCGAAGTCCGCGATTGCCCCAGCGACCAGACCCGCATCGAGCGACTCGAGTCTGACCCGTCCTTCGGTGAACGCCTGATAGGCCTCGAGGCTGCTGGTCTCGCGGTAATGCCGCCGCTCGGCGGGGCCGGGTTTGCCCGCGCCAAGCGCGTCGATGAACTGCGAGACGATGCGATCCTGGAGATCGAAGACCTGATCGAGCGGTCCATCCGCCTTGGCGTCGGCGAGACATTCGCCGGAAGCCGCGTCGATGATCCGGCCGGTGATGCGAAGGCGATCGCCGGCACGCTGGTAGCTGCCGACGACGGCGCGGTCGATCCCGAGCATGCGCCGCAGCGACGCGAGGTCGCGCCCGGCCTGGCGCACCCCTTCGCTCACGAGCACACGATCGATGATTCGCGGCATCGCGGCGCGCAGGTCGTTGGTCAGCGTTTCAGCGATGCCCGACGACAGCCAGCCCAGGCTGGAGTCGTTGCTGACATTCTCGAAATCGAGGACGGCGACTGCCGGAAGCGGCTGCGCTTCGACGGGCGGAGCGGCCGGCGCGGGAGGCGCCATCGACGCAACGGCCTCGACGGGACAGATGAACCGGTATCCGCGCCGGGCCACGGTCTGGACGTAGCGGGGATTGCCGGAATCGTCGCCGAGCGCCTGCCGCAGCTCCGACACCGCCTGGGTGAGCGCGTTGTCCGTGACCGCGACGTCGGGCCACAGCGCCCGGAACAGCTCGTCCTTGGATACCAGCGCGGACGGCCGCGCGGCCAGGAATAGCAGCAGATCGATGATCTTCGGCGACAGCGGGATGTTCTCGCCGTCGCGGCTCAGTCGATACGCGCCGCCGTCGACCAGAAACGGCCCGAACTTGTAAGACGCCGCCGTCGGCATGCCTTGCGATTGTAGTCCGGGCCACCTTCACCTCTTCATTATCAGCAGCGCGTCGCTGACCTTCCGCGGCCCGGCGGCATCCGAGGGGCTGTTCATCGTCTGGCCGCCGGCCCACATCGTGGTGGAGCCGCCGCCATCGAGGTTCAGCGCGTCGGTCAGCCCGACGCGCCGCGCGAGCTCCCGCAACTCGAACAGCGTCATTCCCACGCTCAGTTTCGGCTGGCGGCCGTCGACGGTGATCAGCCAGATCGAGCGATCGGCGTGGGTGCCGATCAGCGTCCGTGGATGCGAGGTTTCCGGGAAGCCCGGCGTCAGGCGTTCCATCGACCAGTCGTCGATGAACACGCCGTTCCGGATCAGCAGGCCGGCGCCGCCGACGATGTCGCGGGCGCGTTCCCAGTCACGAGCATCCCCCTCGAGCGCCGTGTAGCGCACGTCCAGGTCGACGCGCACGTTCGGACGCAGCTCCTCGAGCGCCGGAGGGGCGCGCGGGCCGCCGAACGAGAGGACGAAGCCGTCGCGCGGGATGGGCGTCTTACCCGCCGTCAGGGGACGCCCGGCAACGCGCAGCGGCGTGCCCTGGACGATCCACTCGAGCCCGCCCGGCGCCGTGTCGGTGTTCACGTGATACGCCGGCGTGAAGAGCATCACCTTGCCGCGCTGGCGCGTCGTGTCCACACCCGCGATGTCTATGCGGGTATCCGGACGCATGCGCGATCTGACGTAAGCCGCGGCGGTGGCGGTCACGCGCCCGTAGACGAGGCGGATGGCACCGCCCTCCGGGATGATCCCGACTGCGCCGCGGGGCCGCCGCGTATCGCTGACCAGAGAGCCGTTCAGTTTGAAGACGCCAGTGGGGTCGCCGGCAGGAATCGCGAAAAAGCCGCCGTTGACGGCGGCGATCGCACCGCGCCGCGCGGCGATGTCAGCCACGGTTTCCGTGTCGACGATTGCATCGTTGGACAGCGCGGCTTGCAGGTCCACGACGGTGGTGTCGACGCGCAGCATCCAGATGGAAATCGGGGCCGGCGGATTGACGAGGCCGGGATCGGTGAGGTGGTAGAGCGCAACACCGGGAGCGACGTCGCGGCGAGGGCCGAGATCGAGCGACGGCTGCGCCGCGGCGAGCGCGGACAACAGCGCCGCGGCGAGAGCGGCGACATGCAGGCGCGGGGCTGCGCCCATTCAGCGCTCGCAGGACGTGGTGCTGCCCTCGAACGACTTCACCTGGAGCACCGGCAGCGATCGCCGCGAGTCGGTCTCCGGGGTCCCCGGGTGGGCGTTGGGCGCGCCGATGGTGATGCGCATCTTGCCGACCTTCCGGCTCGCCACGCCGTCGTTGCCGAGATCCGACTTCAACACCCCCTCGACGTCGACCACCCGGTGGTTGTGCTTGTCGCGCATCTGCTTGAGGAGGTTCTTGTCGCCGGTGAGCCGGAACGTCGTGCCGCTCGCCAGGGCGTCGAGTGCGTCCTTCGTGCCGATGTCGGTCGCCTCGAGCGCCGAGCCCGTGAGGCAGCCACGCACGGAGATCACGTCCCCCTTTTTGACACCGCCTGATGGTGGCGCTTCCTTCTGCGCAGCGCCAACCGCCGGCATCAGCGCAATCAGCAGGATCGAGACGGTGCGTCGCATGGCGGCTACCGCTTCCGCCCCGAATACTCCAGCATCTGCGTGGTCAGATCCAGCGGATACGAAATCCTGATGTCCGTGATCTTGCCGTCCGCCCCCTTCACGGCCTCGAGGCGCGGCTGTACGAACCCCGTGTACGACGGCATGTTCAGCCGCTCGACGCGCGCCACGACCTCGTCGCGCAGCTTCGCCTCGAAGTGGACGCCGTAGGTCTCGAACAGCTTCTTCGACGCCGCGTAATCCCCTTCGGCCTTGATGCGCTGGACTTCCGCCAGCAGCCGGCCGACGCCATCGTTGAACGCCTTCGGATCGACCATCACGTAATAGGTCTTGCCGTCGCGCTGACGGACCTCGATGGCCTTCGAATTGGCCATCAGCCACCGCACGATCATCTGGCGGTTGCGCATGTGGTCTTCTTCGATCTGCGTACCTTCACGGACGCGGCGGAGTTGTGCCAGCGCGTTTCGCGTGTATCCCTCGTACTCGGTGCGCACGATCTCGTCCTGGTCCTTGGCGTCGACGATGCCCAGCTCGGCGAGCTTGGCGTTGGGCAGGAAATACAGCGCCACCAGGTCCGCGCGCGCCTCCTCCAGCGCCGAGTACTGTTCCTTCAGCGCGGTCTGCGGGCTCCCCTTCAGCCGCTCGGAGATCTTTCCGGACGCATGCCCGATCACCTCGTGCATGTTGGTGGTCAGCTCGCTCGCGAGGCTGTTCCACTTCTCCGCCCGCGCGGCTTCCTCGTCAGACCACGCGAACTCCTTGCGGAAGGCGGACGACGTCGACTTGTCGTACGCCTCGTTGACATTCGACAGCGACACCGACTTGCTGCCGTGCTTCTCGCGGATCTCCTGGTCGTTCGGCAGGTTGATGCCGACCGGCGTAATCGGGCCGGAGTCGCCGGTCTCGATGACGACGTCGATGGCGTTGGCGGTGATGCCCTGGACGCCCTGCTTCTTGTATTTCGCGTCCCACGGCATCCGGTCCTCGAACCATTGCGCGTTCGCCGCGAGCTTGCGGATGTCGTCCGTCTTGTGGCGGTTGACGAAGTAGACGAGCGCCTCCCACGAGCCCTTGTGGCCGCGCGGATCCATATAGACCTCGACGAAGCCGTTGATCGTGTCGACCGGCGAGTTCTTGTCCTCGACCCACGCCACGTCGTAGGCGATGCGGTCGGCGGTCTCTCCCGTCTGATACCACTTGACGAGCGCGCGCAACGCCGCCGCCATCGACGGCGTCGCGAACGGGATCGCCGCCTCGAGATGCTGCACGATCTGCCGGATCTGCGCGTCGTACTTCCCGCCGACGCGATACACCTCCTCGACCAGCTTGCCGTCGCGCTTGATCACGCGCGAATTGAGCGGGTAGCGCTCCTCGAACCCCTCGAGGTCCTTCATCGTGGTGTTCACGTACAGGTTGTTCGAGCTGGCCGCGAGGATGTCCTTGCCGGCGCCCGGCGTCTTGTTCGTGACGATGGGATCGACCTGGGGGTCGAAGAACAGCGGCCGCATCCGCGTCAGCAGGGCGTCGACCGACTCGCCGTTCTGGACGGGGAACTTCGCGCCGGCCTTTTCCGCGGCGTGAACGGCGGCGGCGAACGCGTCGGGCGTCAGCTTGAGCACGAACTTGCGTGCGGTCAGGTTGTTGTACGGGCCGGTGTTCAACCAGAACAGCTTCGTGTAGCGCTGGATCTCGCTCAGCGTGGCGGCGTCGATTCCCGCCGGATGCGTGAGGATTTCCTCGAGCACGTCCCGCATCTCGAGGTTGTGGGCGTAGCGCTGGTCGTAATAGATGTCGCGGCCGGCGATCGCCGCCTGATACAGGTGCCAGATCAGCTGCTTCTGATCGAGCGGCAGCTCGTTGAAGCCATCGGCATACAGTTGCGCCACAGCCGCGTCGTCGACGCGCTCCAGGAGGTACTTGCGGTCGGCGGGACTCCCCGCGCCGGATTTCGATTGTGCCGCGGGGGGCGTCTGCGCCGCCGGCGTCGTGCCGCCTCCGCCGTGATCCCGCCCGCAGCCAGCTGCTACTGCCAGTGCCATTCCTGCTCCAATCAGCAACGAACGTCTCATGATGCCAGTGTAACGACTTCACGATACTGCGGCGTCCGCACCTCCCAGCCGAGCTTCTGCCGGATGCTGGCTGCGAGCGTGTCCATCGGTCCCGGCTCTCCGTGGACCAGGAACGTGGTCCGCGGCGGGGCCGTGAAGCCCCCGAGCCACCGGAGGATCTCCGCGGAGTCCGCATGCGCCGACATCGACTCGATGCGGTCGACGGCGGCCTGCACCGGCACGTCCTGGCCGTGGATCCTGATGGTCCGCGCCCCCTCGAGGAGCTGCCGGCCGCGCGTCCCTTCCGCCTGAAATCCGACCAGCAGCACGGTGTTCCGCGCGTCGGGCAGCGCGTCTTTGAGGTGGTGCAGCACGCGTCCGCCAGTCGCCATGCCGCTCGACGAGATCACAATCGACGGCATGCGCGACTGCGTCAGCTGCTTCGATTCGGCGCTCGAGCCGATCGTTTTGAAGCGCTGGGTGCAGAAGGCGCAGACGCGGCGCTCGCCCTGCGCCTGCCGCTGGCGCTCCGACGTCGGCTCGTGCGCCTTTTCGTCGTACGGCGCTTTCTCGTCGGTGTGCTCCGGCCTGAGATCGGGATCGAGCTCGTTCAGGCGCTCCGTGTAGCGCGCGAGCGCTTCGAGCGACATCGGGCTGTCGAGGAATACGGGCAACACCGGGATGCGCTTCTGTTCCTCAAGGCGGCCGATCCAGTAAAGCAGCTCTTCGACGCGGCCGACCGCGAACGCCGGGATGATCAACTTGCCGCCGCGCTGCGAGGTGCTCGTGATCACCTCCGCCAGATGCGCGCCGTCGTCATCCTGCTCGTGCACGCGGTCGCCGTAGGTCGACTCGACGAGCAGATAGTCCGCGGCGGACACGGTGACGGGATCGGGCAGCACCGGCCGGTTGTAACGCCCGAGATCGCCCCCGAACAGGATGGTGAGCCCTTCGGTGCGCACGCGGGCGTAGGCCGAGCCGAGGAGATGGCCGGCGGAGAGGAACTCGACTTCGATGCCGTCGGCCACCGGCATCGGGCGCTCGTAGCCGCACGGCTGCAGCAGCGAGACGGCGCGAAACGCGTCCGCCTCACCGTAGAGCGGCAATGCCGGCGCGTGCTTCGAGAAGCCGTGGCGGTTCGCGTTGGCCGCGTCCTCTTCCTGGATGCGGCCGGAGTCGGGCAGGACGATGCGGCACAGGTCGCGGGTACCGGCGGTGCAGAACACGCGCCCGCGAAAGCCCTGCATCACGAGCCGGGGCAGGTAGCCACAGTGATCGAGATGCGCGTGCGTCAGCACGATCGCGTCGAGCGATGAGGCCGCGATCGGGAGGTCCTGCCAGTTACGCTCGCGCAGCTCCTTCAATCCCTGGAACAAGCCGGCGTCGATCAGGATGCGCGCTTTCCCGGTGTCGAGCAGGTACTTCGATCCCGTCACCGTGCGCGCGGCGCCAAGAAACGTCAACGCAACAGCCATCGATCCTCACCTTCGAACGCTCCGCAGGGCCACAACCTTTCAGTATACTGTTCGTTTGTCCCGCGACCGACGGCCCATGCCTGCGTTCCTCGACCGGCTTCAGCAAGAACCCTCCGTGATCGCGGCGGAGCTGCGCCCGCCACGCGCCGAGCTCGAAACCGCGGCCAGCATGGACGCGTGGATCGACACCTATCACGCGGTGCGGAGCCTGACGAAGAACGGAACGCCGGTGTTCCTGACCGACAGCGCCGTCGGGCTGAAGGAAGAGGACAACCTGCGGCATCTGGTGAGCAACATCGGCACCGACGTCCCGCGCTCCACGGTGGTGCCGTTCCTGACGTGCAAACATCCCAAGGCGTACTGCCTCGCGTACGCGGATCGCGCGGTGCAGCAGGGATTCGAGGCGCTGGTGATTCTCGGCGGCGACAAGAGCGTCGGGCCCCCGCGCTGCGTGGACCACGCGTGGCAGCTGCGCGAGGAAATCCGCAGGCATCAACCGAAGCTCGCGCTCGGCGGCTGGGCCAACCCGCACGCCGACTGCGCCGAACAGGTCGGCCACCTGCTCGAGAAGCACGCCACCGCGGAGTTCTACCTGACGCAGATCGTCTCGCACCACGATCGCGCGCAAGTCGAGGCGTTCGTGCGGGAGGCGTCGCGCCGCGGCCTCCAGATACCCGCGCTGTTCGGCGTCTTCTATTACCGCTCGGCCAATCCGAAAACGCTGGCCGCGCTGAAGAGCTTCATCCCCGTGCCGGCACCCCAGCTGTCCGCCGAGTTCGCCGCCGGCGAATCACCGCTCGACATCTGCGCCCGGACGATCCGCGAGCTGCGCGCCGCCGGCGCCCGCCACTTCTACATCAGCAACCTGCCGCTGCCGTCGGCGGCGCTCACGCTGCACCAAATCCTCGAGCGGGTGTAGAGGTGGGTCGGTTCAATACCGAACTCCCAACTCCCAACTTCCAACTTCCAACTCCCAACTCCCAACTCCCAACTCCCAACTCCCAATTTCCACCTTCGTCAGAGCGCTCGGGCACTTTTCGCGGCAGCCGCCTATCAAAGCCAACGACAGGGAATCCGCGGGGACGGCAGAATTCAATATCGAGACGAAGCACATTCCTCCCGTTCTCTCGTTCTCCTGTTTAGGTCTCGCAAGGGGCTGTGGTCGTTGTGGCGAGGCGTTGGTAACCAGCGCGAACGCGGTTGGGCGTTGGGAGTTGGAAGTTGGGGGTTGACGTTAGACAATGTCGCCTGTGACCCGGATCTATCGCGCGGGCGATTCTGTCGAGGACTTCTGCCGCGCGTGCAAGACCGATCGGATGCATGCGGTGGTGGCGTCGGACGCCGAGGGGCGTCCGCTCCGGGTGGTGTGCGGCTACTGCCATAGCGAGCACAATTTCCGGGGTGGGCCGCGCATTGGCGGCGACGATCAGGCCGTGCGCCCGGGCGGGGGGTCTTCCTCATCGGCGCGCGCGCCGCGTGCGCCGGCCGGGCGCGATCCCTTTCCCATTGTCAGCGACCGCGAGAGAGCTGCACCAGCCATGACGCTTCAATCCACGTCCGACGGCGATATCGACATCGAGCTCCTGCTGCGCCGCATCATCCGTGAAGAGACGGGCATCACGCCCGTGGCGCCGGCTGAAAAGTGGCGTGGAGGATCGCTCGTCCTGAAACCGGGGAACGCGCAGCTCCAGGAGAAGAGCTGGCCGATCGAGACCTTCTTCCACAAGGTCGTGATGCTGCGGAACCGCCTGCGGACGCTCGAGCAGCAGGTCAACGCCACCGAGATGCCGGCCGACGTGAAGGTCAAGCTGCAGGGCTATATCAGCGGCTGTTACGGATCGCTGACCAGCTTCAACGTGCTGTTCGCGGAAGAGGCCGACCAGTTCAAGGGGTCGGCCGGCCCGGACTAGGCGCCGGGCCCTTATCGCCGGCGGCGCCGTTCGGTCGCCGCTGCCTCCTCCGGTGTCATCTTGACGACCTTGAGGCCTCCGGCCTCGATGGTGAGCCCGTAGGGATGCTGCTCGTGGCCCGATCCGCGCATCTTGATCACCCGCATCCGGCGATCCAGCTGATAGCCCGCGGTCGAATAATCGAGCGTCAGGATGGCGTCGGCGATGGTCGAGAGATACGGCGCGGTGTGCTCCGCCATCTCGGTCGTCGCCACCGTCTGCGTGATCATCGCGGAGCGGCCGTGCTCGCGCAGGATCGACGCGACGCCGATGATGAACTGGCGGAATCCCTTCTCCGACGAGGCGTGCTCGATCGAGGAGATGCTGTCGAGCACGATGAGCGACGGCTTCAACTGTTCGAGCCCCAGGCGCAGGTCGACGAGCAGATCCTCGAGGCTGGTCGCCTCAGGATAGCGGCAGATCACCTTCAAATTGCCGCTCTCGATGTACGCGTCCATCGGCATCCCGATCTCGCGGTAGTTGCGCAGCAGGATCGGACGCGTCTCCTCGAACCCGTAATAGACGACGCGCTCACCGCGCGCGGCGCCGGCCGTCGCGTACAGCCCGGCGAGCATCGTCTTGCCGCTGCCGGTCGGACCGCGGACGATGATGATCGAGTTGCGCAGCCAGCCGCCGTGCGTCATCTCGTCGAGGCCGGCGACGCCGCTGGAATAGCGCTCGACCATGTCGCTTTCGGGGTATTCCCGCGCGTCCAGCGGGAAGACCGCGATCCCGCGCGTCGTAATGGTGCAGGGGTATTCCCCTTTGTAGTGCCCGCTGCGGCGGTACTTGTTGATCTCGATGGAGCGGCGCCGGCGGCCGCTGTCGATGACGTTGCGCAGGACGATCGTCAGATCGCAGACGTAGTCCTCGACGCCGAGCGTGGTCAGCTGTCCGTAATCCCCCGGCGCCTCCGCGATGACGACGGCGGTGAGATCGAGGCGCCTGAACGTGTGAATGAGCTGAAAGAACTGGCTGCGAAGCGCTTCGGGTGCGGGCCGCGGGCTGAACAGGGCGGTCGCCGAATCGAGAATCAGCGCCCGTGCCCTGGTCTCCTTCACCAGCGCTTCCAGGCGGTGGATGAGACCGAAGAGATCGTAATCTCCCGACACCATTGTCGGCCCGTCCATCGGCCGCGTGATGTCGGCGAACTGCAGCGTGCCCTCGCGCACCAGCCGTGAGATCTGGAGGCCGAGCGAGTCGCCGCTGTCGGTGAGATCGGCGGGAGACTCCTCGACGGCGACGAGCAGTGTTGGGATGCCTTGCCGCGCGAGGTTCGAGGCGATTTGAAGGCTGACGACGGTCTTGCCGGTGCCGCTCTTGCCCGCGATCAAAGTGGAGCGCCCCGCCGGGATGCCCCCCAGCGTCAGCACGTCGAGGCCAGGCACCCCGGTTTCCAGCTTCTGCAGTCCGCTCATTCGCTGCCGTCAACTCCACACAGGCGCAACAGGTCGGCGACGATCTCGGGGTCGCGCAGGTTGCCGAGCACCCACATCTTCGGCTCGGGATAGCGCTTCACCAGCGTCGGCGTGAACGCGATCCGATCCGCTTCGCCGGCTCGCGGTTCCTGCCCGAGGTCGCGGGTCGAGAGCCGGACCTGCGTGCGATCGAACTGCTCGAGCACGCGCTCGAGGTTGCGGCACGCCTGAATCGATGCCGGAGACGCGGAGCTGATGTAGAGCACGAGCTCGACCCGGTGGGGCTGCGCGTCACCGGTTGCCTTGGAATCCGGCAGCACCCGGCGCCGCGCCGGCATTCCGTGCTCCTGCGCGTGGGCAAGGATGCCGCGCACCTGCTCGAGGAACCGGTCGAGATCGAGCGGCTTGGTCACGACCTCGACGTCGGCTTCGCGTACGTCGGGGTGCGCCGTGACGATCAGGGCGACGGCATTCTTCATCAGCCCCTGACTGTCCGCCTGCCTGAGCATCCAGGTGCCGGTGCCGCCGGGCATCGAGTAGTCGGTCAGCACCAGCTGATAGGTTTCCTGCTCGAGACACTTCAGGCCTTCAGCGGCCGTGGCCGCCTCGTCGACGACGTGACCTTCGATTTCGAGAGCGGTCACCAGCATGCGCCTGACGTCGTCCTGATCTTCGACAACCAGAATCCGCGCCTGCTTCGTGCCACCCATCGCCGGATTGACTTCGTGATGGAACGAAGCGCCCAACGGCCTCCGCCCACCGTTCATTGCGTCACCGTTTTCCCACTCTGAAGGCTGCATAACACGTCAGCGTGCGGTCACTCCGCACCTGCCTGCTGATGATCAGCAAACCGCTTGCCGGCTCATCTGACATGCCGGCCCCCATCCACGCGAATCGTTTCGCCGGTCATGAACTCCGTTTCGATCATCAGCAGGACCGCCCGGGTGATCTCGGCGGCGCCTCCCCATCTGCCCAGCGGCGTGGCGGCTTCGACGGCGCGGTACTCTTCGTCGGTCGTCCCCGGCGGCGCCAGAATCGGGCCGGGAGCTATCGCATTCACGAGGATCCGGTCGCCGGCGAGCTCCAGCGCCAGCGCTTCGGTCAGGCCGATAACGCCGTGTTTCGCGACGTAGTACGGCACGTACCCCTTGTACCTTGGACGTCCGCTGCGCGCGACCCAGTCCGTGAAATTTATGATGCGCCCGCCGCCGGCCGCGCGCAGGTGTGGAACCGCCGCGCGCGAGCAGAGGAACGCCGCCTTGAGGTCAACGTCGACGACCGAATCCCATACTTTCTCGTCGGTCTCGTCGAATGGGACCGATACATACACCGACGCCATGTTCACCAACACGTCGAGGCGTCCCAGGTCGGCGGCGGCGCGGTCGACCAGCGCCTTTGCTTGATCGCCAGCGCCGAGGTCGGCCTGATAGACGAAGGCCCGCCGGCCGGCCGCGCGGACGGTTTCAGCCGCAGCATCAGCCTCAGCTTTGGACCGGTTGTACGACAGCGCGACGTCCATGCCACGAGCGCCAAGCTCAGCGGCTATCGCGGCACCCAGTCTTTTGCCACCCGTGATCAGGGCGGCGCGGTTGGTCAGGTCGGTCGGCACGTCACATACGGCGCGGCTGCCCTCTGAATGGATCGGGGCAATCCCGCGCGTCTTCGCGATCCGAGTATTGTGCCACCAATTCCAGCGATGAACGCGATGGGGCGGGCCGTCTGCGACCGACGGAGCTGGCAGATCGACGAAGAGGAACCGTCAGCCTAGAAGTAGAGCGTCAGCCCCGCGGTCCACATGGACCCTTTGTACGAGGGAAGAAAGCGGCCGAAGCCCGATTCACCCTCCGCCGCGGCTTTCGCTGGGGTGTCCTCGTCTTCTCCGAAGCGGAGAAACGTGTAGCGGTAGTCAGCGTGAGCGCCGGCATGTTGCCCGAGGCGGAGTTCCCCACCGAATCCGGCGTGCCAGCCGAAGTCGCGCGAGGTCTCGGAGGCCACGACCTTCTTGTCCGCCAGCGTTTCGACTTTATGGGAGTACCACCCGCCCCCGCCCAGGACGTAAGGCGCGATCACCGAGCGGACCGGGTAGAGCAGCAGAGACGCCTGAATCGGATACTCGCGAGTGCGTTCCGTGAGCGCGTCGTTCGTCTCGCTCCGCATGTCCAGCGCAACTTCGAGCGCCGTCCGGGGCGACATCTTCGCGCGAATCTGGCCGCCGGTGAACCGCTGCCCCGTTACGTCGGCCTTGGCGTCGGCGCGAATGAGGCTGAAGCGACCGCCGATTCCCAGCGCTTGCGCCTGAGCGGAAGCGGGGATGGACATGAGGACCAGCAGGCCGACAGCCGTGACGCAGTCTGGAAAACGCATCAAGACCTCCGGAGGCTTATCGGCTCTGCGGCGGTGCTGCTTCAACTTCCAGTCGGGAACTGGAGGTGGGAAGTTGGAGATTGATGTATCTGAAACGTCGAAGTGCGGTCGACCGGAAGCGGAACGTGAAGCACCCTGCGAAAGTGCTGACGTTAGTCGTTGCACACCGTCACCGGACCAGCCCGACGAGGCGTGATACGTTCCGCCCCCGGTCCACCGCACTGCGATGGACGCCGGGGAAATCCACGCCGACGGAGCCTCCGACGGGAGGATGAGGCTCCGTGGCGTGGACAGGCGCTCTCCTTTAGGTGAGCACCTTAATCACAACCCGCCGATTCTGCGCGCGCCCGTCCTTCGTCTTGTTCGGGGCGATCGGCTTGTCTTCTCCGTAGCTGATCACGTTGATCCGGTGGAGCGGCACCTGGTGCTGCTCGTAGAGGTAACGCTTCACAGCTTCCGCCCGGTCGAGACCGAGCTTGTAGTTGGTCTGCGGCGATCCCGCCGAGTCCGTGTGTCCTTCAATCTCGATGTAGGCGCCGTTCGGCTCGGCCTTCAGCTTCGCCACCAGCGCGTCGATGTCGGCCTTCGCCTCGTCGGGCATCACGGCCTTGCCGAACTTGAAGCCGGCCTTGTCCTCGCTGAGGACGACCTCGTACACGATCCGCTTCGAGGCCTTCTCGATGGCTTCGGCGCGCGTGTTCACGGCTTCCGCCGCGGTGTAGGCGGCGTCGGCACGCTGCCCCGCCTGGGCGGCGCGGGAGTCAGCCGCTGCCGCGCGCTGGTCGACCTGACCGATGCGCGTCTCGTTGGCGCGCGTCCGTTCCTGGTTCTCCTCGACGGAGCGCGAGAGGGTGTCGACCTTCTCGTTCACCTCGCCGACGTTCGTCCGCACGAACTTCTTGGTGGCACAAGCCGTCGTCCCGCCGAGAGCAAGCGCCAGGACAGGGACGAGCATTACCGCTTTCTTCATCATTGCCTCCGTCTAATAACGTCCGGTTTCCGGCCGAACGCTGGCTGGTCCGCTAACTGCCGCCCGTGCGGCTTCTTCCGACGATGGTTCGCTGCCGCTGTAGCCGGTCCGTGCACGCACCACCAGGCGTCCCTGGCGTGTGCGCACCTCGAGCGGCCGCCAGCCGGCGCGATCCGATGCTTCGAACGCGAGCACGTACTGATGCCGCAGCTCGCCGATGATTTGCCTGGCCGCCAGGCTCGCGTGCGCCGGCGCGCTGGCGATGAACAGCTCGCCTCCCGTGCGCCGCGAGAGCTCCTGCAGATCGGCGGCAATCGCCGTCTTCTTCGCGTCGTTGGTCTCGCGCGGGTCGTCGACCTGCGCGACCACCGCCACGATGTAGACCGGAACGTCGATGCCGCTCGCGATGTTGGAGACCTCGGCCGCCTGCAGGCTGCTCTTCGTATCCACGCCGTCGGTGATCACGACGACGGCGCTGCGCTGCGGCATCGCGTGCGCGCCGCCCGACGAGGAGGCCTGCGCCACCATGCGCGCCGTGCTCGCGATCGCGTCATACAAGGAGGTCTGCCCGAACGGCGGCTGCACTTCGTCGAACGCCGCCTCGAGCGCCGAGCGGTTCGAGGTGAACGACTGCACCTCGCTCAGCATCGTGTCGAAGGAGTAGACCGCCGCCTGGTCCGTCGGACCGAGCGACGAGAAGATGTGGTTGGCGGCCTGGCGCGCGTCGACCGTGCGGTCGCCCATGCGCATGCTGCCGCTGATGTCGACGAGCAGAGCGACCTTGACCGGACCGTTCAGCTCGGCGCGGAAGTCGACGATCGGACGCGACTGTCCCGCTTCGACGATTTCAAAATCTTTCTGGGAGAGATCGTTGACGAACCGTCCCTTGCGATCGCGAACGACCGCGGCGACGGAGACCAGATCAACGGCGGAGCGGAATCGGGGCGCCGCCTGCTCCTGCGGCTGCGGGGTCTGTGCGCCCCCCCGGGCAGCACTCAACGCGAATACGACGCCGGCGATGCCGCGAAGCATCGCCGTTCCTCCCGTCATACCAGGCGCTACTCCAAAGCGCCTGCCATTCGCCTAACTTATTGATGATACATACGTTAGCTTATTGATGTGTACCCTCGCGAGAGGGTGCGCACACGCTTTTCGCGTAACAATTACATCTTAGGGGCGATTCAGGCCTGTCAGACTTACATAGCGTGACGTGATCCCAACTGAGCAACGCGGAGGCGCACATTACGGGATTGCACACCGTCTGTGCCGTTTCTGCGCATCGGACGGCAAGCTCGCGGCTGCCTGCTAGAATCGGACGGAAATGCCGTCCCGCACGACCGCCGCCATCCCCGTCGCGAGCCGCATCAGCGGCTTCTCGTACGCCATCCGCAACATCGTCGCGGAAGCGCGGAAGGTCGAGGCGGCGGGCCGCCGGGTGCGCTACCTCAATATCGGCGACCCGATCATCTTCGGCTTCCGGACGCCGCCACATCTGGTCGAGGCAGTCGAACGCGCCATCCGCGACGGACATAACGGGTACGCACCGTCGGTGGGCATTCCTGCGGCGCGCGAAGCGATCGCGGCCGAGTGCGGACGCCGCGGGATGCCCGTCTCACCCGACCGGGCCGTGGTGACCGCCGGCACCTCCGAGGGCATCGAGCTCGCGCTGACCGCGCTGGCAGGGCCGGGAGATTCAGTTCTGGTTCCGGTTCCGACCTATCCGCTCTACACCGCCGTCCTCGCGAAGATCGGCGCGAAGCCCATCTTCTATCGCACGCAGCCCGGAGACGGCTGGGTCCCCGACGTCCGCGAGATCGCGCGGTTGATCACGCCGTCAACACGCGCGCTGGTGGTGATCGATCCGAACAATCCGACCGGGGCAAGCTACCCCGTCGAAGTCCGCCGCGCCCTGCTGGAGCTGGCCGACGAGCACAACATTCCGCTTCTGGCCGACGAGGTCTACGCCGACCTCGCGTTCGACGGGCCGGTGGAGGCGATCGCCAGCCTCAACCCCGACGCGCCGGTGATTACTTTTTCCTCCCTGTCCAAGGCGTATCTCGCACCCGGCTGGCGATCGGGTTGGCTTGCGGTCGGCCGCAGCGAGCGTCTGGACGACGTGCTTGGCGCGATCAAGAAGCTGGCGGACGGCCGCCTCTGCAGCTCGGCGCCGATGGAGTATGCGATCGTTGCCGCGTTGAACGGGGACCGCTCGCATCAGCAGACGTTCCGCGACGACCTCCGCGCCCGCGCAGAGGTCACGACCAGCCGTCTGAACGCGATTGAAGGCATGTCCGTCGTCGCCCCCTCCGCCGCGTTCTATGCGATGCCGAAGGTGGAGCTGCCGCGCGGCACGACCGACGCCGACTACGTGCTTGCGCTGCTGCGCGCGACGGGCGTGCTGTGTGTGTACGGATCCGGCTTCGGCACCAGCCCGGAGGACGGGTTCTTCCGCGTCGTGTTCCTCGCGCCGCCAGCGGAACTTTCGGAGATCTACGACCTGATTGCCGACTTCACCAGCACGTTCCTGGCCCGTCTCTCCTGACCACGGTGGCGGCCGAGCCCTCTGAATACAAACCGCTGATTCTCTGGACGCTGGCGATCACGGCGCTGACCGTCGTCGTCATGTGGGCGGCGTACCTCGTACGCGACATCCTGCTGCTCATTTACGTGAGCGGTCTGCTGGCCGTCGGCTTCAGCCCGATCGTGCGCCTGATCGAGCGGCGGACGGTGCTGCCCATTGCGCGCCGGTTGCCGCGCTGGCTGGCGATCCTCATCCTCTATCTGTTCATCCTGGGCACTCTGACGGTCGTCGGGATCCTGGTCTTCCCGCCGCTCATCCATCAGGCGCAGCAGCTGACGACCGCACTGCCGGAGATGCTCAACCGCGTGCAGGATTTCCTGATCGAGAAGGGAATCCTCAGCGAGCACCTCACGCTCAAGAGCGCCGTGCAGCAGGCGCCGTCCGGCGGAGGCCAGGCGGTCGGGACGGTGCTCTCTGCCGTCGTCGGAGTGATCGGCGGAATTCTCGGCGTCCTGACGATCCTGATCCTGACGTTCTATCTGCTGGTCGATTCCGGCTCGCTGCACAGAAGCTTCCTGCAGTTGTTCCCCAAGCGGAACCGCGCGCGTGTCGATGCGGCGACCCGCGACATCACGGCCAAGGTCAGCGCGTGGCTCGGCGGGCAGCTGCTGCTCGCCGGCATCATCGGCAGCACGTCTGCGCTGGGCCTGTGGCTCCTGGGAATTCCCTTCTTCTACGTGCTCGCATTGATCTCCGGAATCGGCGAGATGATTCCGGTGGTCGGACCCATTCTCTCTGCGATTCCGGCCGTCGCCGTGGCCGGGACGGTGTCGCTGAAGAAGGTGCTGCTGGTCATCGTGTTCTTCGTCCTGCAGCAGCAGGTCGAGAACCACGTGCTGGTTCCGAAAATCATGGAACGGCAGGTGGGGGTGAGCGCCGTCACCGTGATCATCGCGCTGCTGATTGGCGGGAAGCTGCTCGGAATCCCCGGGGCGATCCTCGCCGTGCCGACGGCGGCAATCCTCCAGGTGTTGATCAGTGAATTGCGAGGAAAGAACGAGTGAGGGGCTAACCGAACAGCAAACCGAGCCACGGCACGACCGCCACCACCAGGTAGAAGCAGGCAAGCGCCGCGACCGCCTTGTGCACTTCCGACAGGTGCAGCACGATCCCGAAGCATCCCGCCGCCAGCTTGGCGATCATCAGGCCCGCTCCGGTGCCGGCGGCGCTCATCAGCCACGTGATGACCGGATTGCCTTCGACGGTCGGGCCCAGCGTCGTCACGCCGACGAACGTCAGGACGCCGTCAGAAACCTGCGCCAGCAGAAAGATCACGAGGGCGAGGTCGCCAAAGAGGCACCGTCCCCTGGCTCGTGCACTGCCCATGTTCGCTACCTGAATTGCGTACACCTGGAACCTCGCTGCCACATCCGGCCACGGCGGGCGTCGTCTGCTGGGGAGTAGTCAATCGGGGTACCAATCCGGCAGCTATACTCCGGAAATGCGCCACGATCCCCTGGCCTATCTGGGCGAGGAACTGAACTCGCTCAAGCAGCAGAACCTGTATCGCCGGCTGCGCGTCCTCGACGGCGAGCAGAAGGCCCATACCTCTTTCGACCACAAATCGGTCGTGAACCTGTCCTCAACAATTACCTGGGGCTGACGACGCATCCGCGGCTGCGGCAGAAGGCGCTGGAGGCGGTGGAGCAGTTCGGGGTCGGCTCCGGCTCGGTGCGGACGATCGCCGGGACGATGGCGCTTCACATGGAGCTGGAGCGAAAGCTCGCGGAGTTCAAGAAGGTCGAGGCGGTCGTCGTGTTCCAGAGCGGGTTCACTGCGAATGCCGGCACCGTCTCGGCGATCCTCACGAAAGAGGATGTCGTCATCTCCGACGAACTGAATCACGCGAGCATCATCGACGGCTGCCGGTTGAGCCGCGCCGCGATCAAGGTCTTTCCGCACAAGGACGCGGATGCGGCGCGCCGCATCATCCGCGAGCTGCCGGCCGGCCAGCGCAAGCTCCTGATCACCGACGGCGTGTTCAGCATGGACGGCGATCTCGGTCCACTCCCGGAGCTCTGCGCGCTGGCCGAGGAAACCGGCTGCATCATGATGGTGGACGACGCGCACGCGAGCGGTGTGTTCGGGAAGAACGGCCGCGGCACGATCGATCATTTCGAGGTGCACGGCCGCGTCGACGTGCAGGTGGGCACGCTGTCGAAGGCCATCGGCGCGCTGGGCGGCTACGTGGCGGGCTCGCGCGCCTTGATCGAGTTCCTCTACCACCGTGCGCGGCCCTTCCTTTTCTCGACCTCGCATCCGCCCGCGGTCGCGGCGGCGTGCATTGCCGCCATCGACGTCCTGCTCGAAGAGCCGGAAATCATCGACCGGCTGTGGGACAACACCCGCTTCTTCAAAGCAGGGCTGCAGCGTCTCGGGTTCGATACCGGCCTGAGCGAGAGCCCGATTACGCCGGTCATCGCCGGGGACAGCGCAAAGGCGATGCGGCTGTCGGATCGGCTCTTCGAGGAGGGCGTGTTCGCGCAGGGCATCGCGTTTCCGACGGTCGCGCGCGACAAGGCCCGCGTCCGCACCATCGTCACGGCGACGCACACCCGGGATGAGCTGCAGTTCGCGCTCGACAAGTTCCAGAAAGTCGGAAAGGAGCTTGGTCTCGTCTAATCCTGAATGCCGATTCCGAAGGGCAACGGCTGACTGCTGAGAGCTACCGCACTGTGAGACATCCGGGCGCCGACCGCGCGAAGGAGTGGTTCGACACGTACACCCGCGATCTGTCGGCGGAGGACCTGCAGCGCCTCTTCACGCACGACACGCCGGACGCCTACCGGTTTTTCAGCCGCGGTCTGGACGAAGAGCGGCTCGTCGGGCTTCCCTGGTGGAAGCGCGCCGTCGTCCGGTTCCGTCAGGTCTTCGTCGCCTTTACCCTGAAGCTGCCGCCGGCGCGGCGCGCCCTGTATCTGGGGGCACTGGCCATCGCGCTGCTGGGCCTGCTCAAGCTGTTCCGCGGGTTCACGCTCGTCCGGCTTCCGTTCGGCACGCCGTTCTTTCCGATCTCGATGCTGCTGCCTGCGTGGGCGGACGGCACGTTCGCCCTGCTCGTCAGTCTGCTGCTGGTGAATCTGCTGGTGCTGCTGGAAGTCGCCGACCGGCTATCGCTGAAGGGAGAGCTCGAGGTCGCGCGCGAGATCCAGCTGGCGATGCTGCCGAAGGGAACGTTCACCGCCGCCGACATCGAGATTTGCGGCGCGACGAGGCCGGCGAACACCGTGGGGGGCGACTTCTACGACGTGCTGCCGCTGCCGGATGGCCGAGTGATCCTCGCGCTTGGCGACGTCGCCGGCAAGGGAAGTCCGGCGGCGCTCCTGATGGCGCTGCTCCTGGCCATGCTGCGAACGCTCGTCGACGAACGGCTCGAGCCGGAGGCGCTCGTCGAGCGGCTGAACGCGCAGATCTGGCGGCACAGTCCGCCGTCACGGTTCATCACCATCTTCTACGCGGTCTACACGCCGGCCACGGGATCGCTGGTCTACGTCAACGCCGGACAGAATCCGCCGCTGATCCGCCGACGTGACGGCTCGTTCGAGCGTCTCGCGGGCACGGGAATCGCTCTCGGCATGTTCGACCGCTCGACGTATGCGTCGGTTGAAACGCGCATCGACGCCGGCGATCTCCTCGTGCTGTATAGCGACGGCATCACGGAGGCGGAGAATCCCGCCGGACAACCGCTGGAAGAAGCAGGTCTTCAGGGTGTGCTGAATCGTTCTCCGGGGGACTCTCCAGCCGCGCTCAGCGCGCGCATCATCAAGGCCGTCGAGGCCTACGCCCAGGCGCCGAAGTTTGCCGACGACCTCACCGTGCTGATCCTCAAGCGCATCGCGATCGCCCTGTAGGACGCCACGGTCGCCGGGGCCTCACTCGAGGCGATAGATACGCGTGCTGCCGATCGTGGCGACTGTCGTCATCCGCGTGATGGTCTTCTGCGCGGCGGCATCGAACCGTTCGCGAAACGCGGCATCCTCCTCCGGCAGATCGACGACGGCATATGGCTCCTGGCCGCGCGAGCGCAGCACCTCGACCGCACGATCGAGGGCGGCGCGGTCCACGACATCCCAGCGCACGGTCAGCCGTCCTGAGTAATACCGCAGCGAGCCGCTGTGCTGCATTGCAAACAGCACCGCTGAGGGCGGCAGGTGATCGCGGGCGTAAGCGCCGACAGCGGGATACTTCTGTTCCCCGTTGCGCAGATCGAACACCCCGACCGATCTGGCCTCGATCGCGAACCATGCCGCCGCCACGAGCAGCACGATCGTCGCGATTCCTTCACCCGTGCGCGCGAAGAAGCGGCGCGCAGCCGCGAGGACCATCGCGGCGTCCAACAGGAGCATGAGCGGCAGGCCGGGCAGCAGGAAGCGCGTGTAGAACCATTCCTCGGGACGGAAGTACACGTATGGCAGGTAGGCGAGCAGGACGGCGGCGCTGAATGCGTAACAAATCGCCGCGAACACACGATCCGGCGCACCAGCGTCGCCGCGTAAGGCGGGCGGATCGCTCACGGCGGGCGCGGCTACCCTTCCCCGCGAGGACATCGCAATCCACAGCGGCGCGACGATCCACAGCCAGATCAACGGCGTGTGCGTCTCCGCCAGCCACCCGGGGTAGCGGGCGAGATTCGGCATCACGTTCGAGAGCGAAAACAAGTCGTGGAACTCGCCGTAGCCGGAAGCGAGCGGCGAGCCATACCGGATGTTCTGGATCGCGCCGAGCAGGACGATTCCCGGCACCGCTGCGACGGCGCAAAGGGACGCGCGCAGGAGACGGCGCCCCGCCGGCGCCGTGATCACTGTCGCGACGATCAATAGGAGGAGCGGCGCCAGGTTCGGCCGGATCAGGATGGCGATCGACGCGACGCCGCCGGCGCATATCGCGCCCCCCAGACCCGGCCGGCGTGCCAGCAGCAGGGCCAGCATCCAGAAGGCCGTCGCCGGGACGTCCGACATCGGCTGCACGCTCTGATAAAGGAAGGTCGGGCTCGCGGCCAGCAGCACGGCCGCGAGGGCGCCGGCCAGCGGCTCACCGAGCTGCGCGCCGAGACGCCAGCAGCACCACACCGCCAGCGCACCGCAGAACGGCACGATCAGGAACAGCGCGTCGGGATGGATCAAGGTGGCGGGAGCCATCAGCAGCGGCAGGCCGGGGGGATAGGTTGGCGACAGCAGCGCGCGCGAAGGGCCGCGCGTGTAGCCCAGGGGCGCGAGCGTCCCGGGGACATCCGGCCACGCATTCGCGCGATCGAGGTCCAGCGGAATCCGCTCGACCACGTGCCCGTGCATGAACAGGCCGGCCTGACTGACGTAGCCGTAAGAATCAGCGCCGCCCGCGGCAAACGTGCCGAAGGCGATTCCCGCGCAGAAGACCCACGCCATCGCCGCGACCGGAAGGCGGCGCGCGACGAGTGGCGCCACGCGCAGGACGTCGTCGTGCAGCCGCGAGAGCGCCCACAGCACACAGGCGCCGGCGAGCAGGGCCGGCCGCTCCCAGGAGCGTGCGCGAACGGTAATCCCCGAGATCTTCGTGTCCACTCCGCCGGTCAGCGCGATGAAAACGGCGATCGCCGCGAACGCGGCGGCCAGCGCGAGTGGAATCCGGACCCGGTCGCGCCGCGTCATTCGTCCCGTTTCCGCACCTGCCCGTCCGGCCGCGGGTCTAATATGGATTCACTCATGGCTTTGCGAGCTCTCCTCGTGCTCGCGTTGATGGCGGCCCCCGCGGCTGCCCGGCAGGGCCCACCCGCGGACCGGACCACGGCGCTCGTGGCACGCCTCGAACAGGCGCTCGCGGCGGGCAACATTCAGGCGGTCATCAGCCTGGGCGTCGAGCCCAATGCGGCGGGGCTGCGGCAGTTCGCCTCGATCGCCAGCCCGGCCCCGACCCGGCTCATTATCAAGGAACGCGATCGTACGCCGCTCACGCCTTCCGGCCAGCGGCTGCTCCTCGAGGTCTTCGCGCAGTACGGCGTCGAATCCACCATCACGACGTGGCGCCTGGACGTCACGGCCGACGACGCGCCTGGCGGCCCTCGTTTGCTCGAGATGGAGCAGCTCACGTTCGTGAGCGGCCTCTACCGCCTGGCGCTCAACCCGGCCAAACAGTTCACGGTTCACAATCTGACGGTGCTCGGCACCGACCTGTCGCTCGAAATGCCGTCGGGCAGCGCCTTCGTCTCAGAAACGCCCGACGGGCCGACCGCGATCGTCCTGCTCGGCCGGGGACGGATGCGATTCGCCCCCGCGGATCCGGCGGAGCGCACGCAAGTCCGGATCTTCGCGGGAGACGACGCCCTGAGCACTGAGTTCGACGCGCTCTTCGTCCGAGTCCGGCCGTCGGAGTTCGCGCAGATCTTTCCACAGGACGCGCTGATCGCGAGAACCGTCGTGCCCGGCGATCTGCGGCGGGCCAACGAGGTGTTCGAGGACTACATCGGGCAGACGCTCACGCTGGACCTCTCGGATTTCAGCCGTGAGCGCTGGTCGCTGACTCCTTCGTCAGGCGACCTGATCGCGGAGGTCAGAACGCGCCGGCTGGGGAGCCTCACCTACGCGCGCTCGACCAAGGACGCCGAAGACATCTCGCTGTTCGAGCGGAAACGGCGGCGCAACATCGCGGTCTACGCCTCGCAGCAGAAGCTTTCTGCGCGCGGCCGCTTCTACAGCGAAGATCAGCTGACCGAGTACGACGTGCTTCGCCACGATCTCGACGTCTCGTTCGCGCCCGATCGACTGTGGCTGGAAGGGACCGCCAGGGTGCGGATCAAGATCCGCGCAGCCGCGGTGACCTCGTTGACCCTGCGCCTGGCGGAATCGCTGGTCGTCCGCAGCGTGGTCGCCTCCGAATTCGGCCGTCTGCTGCACCTCCGTGTGGTCGGCCAGAACGCGGTGATCGTCAATTTTCCCGGCTCGGTGACGCGGGACAGCGAGCTGTGGCTGGCCATCGAATACGGCGGGCGGCTCGCGCCGCAGGACCTTGATCGCGAAGGCATCGCGGTAGAGCCGCAGCAGCCGGCGGCGCCGGAGCGCGAGCAGGTCTTCATCCCGATCGAACCGCAGTATCTCTACAGCAACCGCAGCTACTGGTATCCACAGGGCACGGTCACCGATTACGCAACGGCGCATCTGCGCATCACCGTGCCTTCCGATTACTGGGTCGTCGCCAGCGGCAACCCCGCCGGGCCGCCGGCGCCGGCACCGCCCGATGCGGCACAACATTCGCGCCGCGAGTTCGCATTCGAATCGGATCAACCGCTGCGATATCTCGCGTTCGTGATCAGCCGCTTCAACCAGATCGGATCGCGGCAGATTCCCGTGCCTTCGGGCAGCCGCCGGATCACCGCGGCAGCGGACCACACGGATACCGCGCAGGCATCGGACGACGCGCGGCGTGCCTCAGGTCCATATGCGGGTCAGCAGGGCGTGATGCGGTCGTCGTTCGGCGTCACGCTCGACGTGCACGCGAACCCGCGGCAGACCAGCCGCGCCCGCGCACTCTCCGACCGCGCCGCAGCAATCTTCGAGTATTACGGCTCGATCCTGGGAGACGCGCCGTATCCCACGTTCGCGCTCGCGGTCACCGAAAGCGACCTGCCTGGCGGCCACAGCCCGGCGTATTTCGCCCTGCTGAACCAGCCGCTTCCGCTGACACCGCTGGTGTGGCGGAACGACCCCGTGGCCTTCGAGAACTACCCGCCGTTTTTCCTCGCGCACGAAGTCGCGCACCAGTGGTGGGGACAGGCGGTCGGCTGGAAGAACTACCACGAGCAGTGGCTGAGCGAGGGATTCGCTCAGTACTTTGCCGCGCTGTATGCCGAACACGATCGCGGTGACGAGATGTTCTCGGGCATGCTGCGGCAGATGCGGCGATGGGCGATCGAACAGTCCCCGCAGGGTCCGGTCTACCTCGGATACCGGCTCGGACACATCAAGGGTGAGGGACGCGTCTTCCGCGCGGTGATTTACAACAAGGGTGCGATGGTCCTGCACATGCTGCGGCGGATGCTGGGGGACGATGCGTTCTTCGCGGGGGTGCGGCGGTTCTACAACGAGTGGAAGTTCCGCAAGGCGGGGAGCGACGACCTGCGGGTCGCGATGGAGACGGCGAGCGGCCGGCAGCTCGGCGACTTCTTCGACGCGTGGATCTACGGCGTCGCCGTACCCGCGCTCAAGTTCACGACGGCGATCACCGGCAGCGAAGCGCGCGTGCGGCTCGAGCACGTCCGCGACGTCGTGCCGGTACCCGTGACCGTTTCCATCCTGTACGCAGACGGCCGCACCGAGGACATCGTCATGACGGTGGCGGAGCGGAGCGTCGAGCGGACGCTCACGCTGAACGGCGCGGTGCGCTCGATCGAAGCCAACCGCGACAACAGCGCCGTCGCGGAAATCGTCAGGTGAGCGTAAGCGTCAGGGCAGGTAGATCGCGGCGACGCGGGGCTCGCCGTTGCGCTCGAACGCTTCGAAGACGACGATGAACTTGGAGCCGGCGTACTCGTAGAACCGCGTCAGCCGCTCGCCGAGCGTTCCACGATCGATTTCCTGCCGGCCGCTCTCCGCCGCGCGTCCCAGCGCCGCGGCCACGGCGCTCGCCGTCTGGCCGACCTTGATTTCTTTTCCATCGAGGAAGGGCAGCAGCGGCACCGACACGGCACGCGGCGGCACCGCTGGCGGAATCGATGCAATCAGCGGACGCGCGGTCGACGCCGGCACCCGGAAATGCACCGGTCCCCGCAGCTCGCGGACGACGAGCGAGGCCACGGCGATCGTGGCAAGCAGGAATGCCGCGGCGATGAGCCACTCGACGAGGGGTGCGATCCGGAAGCGATTGGCAAGTCGAACGGCGTCCATGAGGCCCCCCTTGCTGGGATAGGTTGGCCGAAAGCGAAGACGTTCACTCTAGGGCCCGATGCGCGTGCTGTCAAGTTGCCACGCGCGTGTCACAACTGCACGAGATTTCCAGGTCGGATGCAGTGGCAGTGATGCGTCGAACGCGCGCGGCCGGCGATCGACCTGCGGTCGCGAGGGACTGCCTGCGCAGACCTCAGTCAACCCTCGAAGGTATTCTTCCTGGGACAAAAAAGGGAGACTTCTTGTTTTCCTGACGATTTCCGCACACTGTCCTCTGGCGGGTAACTTGCTCCCCCAGCCGCCTGTCTCAGCTTTTTTTGAAGCTGTCGATTCTGTCCTTTCCTCAAAGCAGGCGGTGTATGGCTCGATTGTTCTTGCGCCGACTCACGGTCGGTCTCAGCCTTGGTGTTGGTCTGTTGTGTTTGTTCGTTCTCGGTCCCGTAGGGCACCGTGACGCGCTGCGTGCGCAGGTCGTCGACCCGTGTACGACAACGCCTGTGAACCCGATTGCCTGTGAAAACAGCAAGCCGGGCAACCCTGCGAGCGAGTGGGACATCGCTGGATCCGGCAGCGCCGCGATTCAGGGCTTCGCCACCGACATCAGCGTCAACAAGGGCGGCACGATCGGCTTCAAGGTCAGCACGACCGCCGGAAGTTACCGCATCGACATCTATCGTTTGGGATATTACGCCGGCAACGGCGCGCGCCTCCAGGCGCAGATCACCAATCCCACCGCCACCAACCAGCCGGCCTGCGTCACCGACGCGGCGACCGGCCTGATCGACTGCGGCAACTGGTCGCAGTCGGCCTCGTGGCCGGTACCGGCGACGGCGGTCTCGGGCATCTACATCGCGAAGCTGGTGAGGACGGACGGCCCGTCCGGCGAAAGCCACATCGTCTTCATCGTCCGCGACGACAGCGGCGCCTCGCCGATCCTGTTCCAGACCTCGGACACCACCTGGCAGGCTTACAACCAGTACGGCGGCAACAGCCTGTATGTCGGGTCGCCCGCGGGACGCGCGTACAAGGTCAGTTACAACCGTCCGTTCACGACCCGCGGAACCGGGCCGGAGGACTGGCTGTTCAACGCCGAATATCCGATGGTCCGCTGGCTGGAGGCCAACGGCTACAACGTCAGCTACTTCACCGGCGTGGACAGCGACCGCCTCGGCGCCGAGATTCGCGAGCACCGCATCTTCCTGTCGGTCGGCCACGACGAGTACTGGTCGGGCGCGCAGCGGACGAACGTCGAAGCGGCGCGCGCTGCCGGCGTGAACCTCGCCTTCTTCAGCGGCAACGAAGTCTTCTGGAAGACACGCTGGGAGAACAGCATCGCCGGCGGCTCCACGGCCTACCGCACGCTGGTCAGCTACAAGGAAACGCACGCGAACGCGAAGATCGATCCGCTGCCCGGCGTCTGGACCGGCACGTGGCGCGACCCGCGGTTCAGCCCGCCGGACGACGGCGGCCGCCCGGAGAACGCGCTGACCGGCACGATCTTCACCGTCAATTCCGGCACCGCCGCGATCCAGGTGCCGGAGCCCTTCGGCAAGGCACGCCTGTGGCGCAACACCAGCGTGGCCTCGTTGACCGCGGGACAGACCGCGACGCTTTCGGCAGGAACCCTGGGCTATGAGTGGGACGAGAACCTCGACAACGGCGCGCGTCCCGCCGGGCTCGTGTCGCTCTCGTCGACGACCGTCAGCGGCGTCGAGAAGCTTCAGGACTACGGTTCGACCTACGCGTCCGGAACCGCGACGCACAACCTGACGCTCTACCGGCACGCCTCCGGCGCGCTGGTCTTTGGCGCCGGCACCGTTCAGTGGTCCTGGGGTCTTGATACGTTCCACGACCGCACCGCGTCCACCGCTGACGTCCGCATGCGCCAGGCGACCGTGAACCTGTTCGCCGACATGGGCGTGCAGCCGTCGACGCTGCAGTCCGGCCTTGTCGCCGCCACGGCTTCAACCGATACGACGGCGCCGACCAGCACCATCACTTCTCCCGCGGCCGGCGCGACGGTCACCGGCAACAGCCCGATCGACATCACCGGCACCGCCGCGGACGTGGGCGGCATCGTCGCCAACGTCGAAGTGTCGCTCGACAACGGCGTCACGTGGCGTCCGGCGACCGGCCGTACGAGCTGGACCTTCTCGTGGACCACTCCGTCCACGGGCAGCCTCGTCATCAGCGTTCGCGCGGTCGACGACAGCGGCAACGTGCAGTCGCCGGTCACGACGCGCACCGTCACGATCTCCGGCGGCGCCGGGTCGGGTGGACTGGTGGCGTCGTACGGATTTTTTGAGGGCTCGGGCACCACGGTGACCGACTCCTCGGGCCGTAACAACAACGGCACCATCACCGCGGCGACCTGGAATGCGGCCGGCAAGAACGGGTCGGCACTGACGTTCAACGGCACCAGCGCGATGGTCAGCGTGGCCGACAGCGCCTCGCTCGATCTGACGACGGCCATGACGCTCGAGGCGTGGGTCCGTCCGACGACGCTCTCCAACTGGCGCACGGTCATCATGAAGGAGATGACCGGCGGCCTCGTCTACACGCTCTATGCGCACAACGGCGCGACACCGGCTTTGTGGGCGCGTCTCCCCGGCGAAACCAATCTCGACGGCACGTCGTCGCTCGCACTGAACACGTGGTCCCATCTGGCCGCCACCTACGACGGGGCGAACATGCGCCTCTATGTCAACGGCGTCCAGGTCGCGAGCCGCGCGCTGGCCAGCACGCTGCCGGTGTCGACCGGCGCGCTGCGGATTGGCGGCAACTCGATTTGGGGTGAGTTCTTCGCGGGCGATATCGACGACGTCCGGATTTACTCGAAGGCGCTGGTCGCGGCGGAGATCGTGACCGACATGAACACGCCGGTTCTTCCGCCCGATTCGACGCCGCCGGTGCTGGTGTCGACGTCGCCGGCCGCGGGCGCGGTCAACGTGCCGCGGTTCTCGAACATCACCGCGACGTTCAACGAAGCGATGATGCCGAGCTCGATCGACAGCACCTCCTTCACGCTGCGCGACGCGCAGAACCAGGTGGTGCCCGCGGTCGTGACCTACGACCCGGCGACGTTCACCGCGGTCTTCGATCCGGTCGGCAACCTGGCGAGCAACGGCGTCTACACGGCGACCGTCCGCGGCGGCGCCGCCGATCCGCGCTTCAAGGACGCGAGCGGCAACGCGCTCGCCGCGTCGGCGACCTGGTCGTTCACCGTCGCGCCGCAGGGCCTGATCTGTCCGTGCACCCTCTGGGAGCCGACGGACGCGCCGCTGGCAGTCGACTTCAACGACACGCCCTCGATTGAAGTCGGCGTGAAGTTCCGATCCGATCGCAACGGCTTCATCACGGGCATCCGCTACTACAAGGCGGCGCTCAACACCGGCACGCACATCGGCACGGTCTGGGGCCCGACGGGCGTGGCCCTCGGCCAGGCGCTGTTCACCAACGAGTCGTCGACCGGCTGGCAGCAGGCGAATTTCTCGCCGGCGATTCCGGTGACGGCGAATACGGTCTACACGGCGTCCTACTTCGCGCCGAACGGGCACTACTCATCCGACCTGGCGGCTCTGGAGGCCGGCAAGGACTCGGTGCCGTTGCACGCGCCGGCAGCCGGCGTGACGCCGAACGGCGTGTTCCGCTACGGCTCGCCCGGCGGCTACCCGACGCAGGCGTCGAACGCGGCCAACTACTGGGTCGACGTCGTCTTCGTGGATTCCGTCCCGGTGGACATCACCCCGCCGACCGTGACGACGTTCGCACCGGCGAGCGGCGCCACCGCGGTGCCGGTCACCACGGCGGTCACGGCGACCTTCAGCGAAGGCATGAGCGCCGCGAGCATCACGTCCGGCTCGTTCGAATTGCGCCAGGGCACCACGCTGATCTCCGCGACGGTCACCTACGACGCGCTGAACCGCATCGCGAAGCTCCAGCCGACGGTTGCGCTGACACCGAACACGGTCTACACCGCGACGGTACGCGGCGGCGCCACGGATCCGCGCGTCAAGGACGCGGCGGGCAACGCGCTGGCGGCGACACTGACGTGGTCGTTCACGGCCGCGGCGCCGCCGGCCAACGACGGCAACGGCGGTCCGATCCTCGTGGTCGGCAGCATCGTCAATCCGTTCGGCCGGTATCTGAGCGAGATCGTGCGGCACGAAGGGTTCAACTCGTTCACGGGGACGGATATCTCGACCGTCACCGCGACGATGCTGAACTCCTACGACGTCGTCGTGCTCGGCGAGATGCCGCTGACGGCGGCACAGGTGACGATGTTCAGCGACTGGGTCAACGCGGGCGGAAACCTCATCGCGATGCGGCCTGACAAACAGCTCGCGTCGCTGCTGGGCCTGACCGACGCGGGGGCTGTCCTGAGCGACAAGTATCTGCTCGTCAATCAGAGCGGCCCGGGTGTGGGCATCGTCAACCAGACGATTCAGTTCCACGGCCCCGCCGACCTCTATACGTTGAACGGCGCGACGGCCGTGGCCAACCTCTACTCGAATGCCACGACGGCGACGACCAACCCGGCGGTCACCCTGCGCAGCGTTGGCACCAACGGCGGGCAGGTGGCGGCGTTCACCTACGACCTCGCGCGTTCCGTCGTCTACACGCGCCAGGGCAACCCGGCGTGGGCCGGCCAGGAACGCGACGGTCAGGCGCCGATCCGCTCCGACGACATGTTCTTCGGCGGCACCGAGGCGGACTGGGTCGACTTCAACAAGATCGCGATTCCGCAGGCGGACGAACAGCAACGGCTGCTCGCGAACCTGATCGTCTCGATGAACGGCGACCGCAAGGCTCTGCTGCGGTTCTGGTACCTGCCGCGCATGCTGAAGGGCGCGGTGATCATGACCGGCGACGATCACAACACGACCAATGGCACGGTGGCCCGCTTCAACAACTACACGGCGGTCAGCCCCGCCGGCTGCAACGTCGCCAACTGGGAGTGCATCCGCGCCACGTCCTACGTGTTCACGGCGGCGGCAATCACCAACGCCCAGGCGGTGACGTTCAACAACGCCGGGTTCGAAGTGGCGGCGCACATGAACACGAACTGCACGGACTACACGGCCGCGAGCCTGGCGTCCGACTTCAACACGCAGTTGACGCAGTTCACGGCGAAGTTCACCGGCATCCCGGCGCCAACCACCAACCGCACCCACTGCATCGTGTGGAGCGACTGGGCGTCGCAGCCGATCTGGGATCGGACGAAGAACATCCGGCTCGACACCAGCTACTACTACTGGCCGGGCGGATGGATCCTCGACCGGCCGGGCCTGTTCACCGGCTCGGGTCTGCCGATGCGTTTCGCCAACACCGACGGCACGACGATCGACGTCTTCCAGGCGACGACGCAGATCACCGACGAGTCGAGCCAGACGTATCAGCTGCACATCGACGCCCTGCTCGACAAGGCGATTGGCGCGGAGGGCTACTACACGGTCGTGACGGCCAACATGCACACGGACTACGCGTCGCACCCCGGCTCCGATGCCATCGTGGCGTCCGCCGTGGCACGCGGCATTCCGGTCATCTCGGCCAAGCAGATGCTGACGTGGCTGGACGGCAGGAACAACTCCACGTTCAGCGCGCTGACGCGGTCCGGCAACACGGAAACGTTCACCATCACCGCGGCCACCGGGTCGACCGGCCTTTACGCCCTGTTGCCGACGCAGTCGCTGGGTGGATCGCTCTCGACGCTGACCCGCGCCGGGACGGCCGTCACCTTCACGCGCCAGACGATCAAGGGCGTGGAGTATGCGGTGTTCGCGGCGACGGCAGGGGCGTACACGGCGACCTACGCGGCGCCACCGGACACGACCATCACGTCTTCACCCGCGGCGACGACGACGAGCACCAGTGCGTCGTTCTCGTTCACGGCGAATCCGGCGGCCGGCGCGACGTTCGAGTGCGCCCTCGATACCGCGGCGTTCGCGGCCTGCACCACTCCGCGGGCGTACACGGGCCTGGCGGCTGGCAGCCACACGTTCCAGGTGCGGGCCGTCAACGCGCAGGGCTCCGATCCGACGCCGGCATCCTTCAGCTGGCTGATCACCACGGGGCCGCCCGACACGACGCTGACCGCGACGCCCCCGGCGACGACGACCAGCACCAGCGCGTCGTTCTCGTTCACGGCGAACCCCGCGGCGGGCGCAACGTTCCAGTGCTCGCTCGACGGCGCCGCCTACACGACCTGCACGAGCCCGCAGGCCTACACGGGTCTGGCGGTCAGCTCGCACACGTTCAACGTCCGCGCGGTGAACGCCGGCGGCACTGACGCCACACCGGCGACGTTCACCTGGACGATTTCGGTGCTGGCGGTGCCGGATACGACGATCACGGCGAATCCGCCCGCGTCGACGGCAGCCACGACCGCGGCGTTCCAGTTCACGTCGACGCCGGGAGGCGCCACGTTCGAGTGCTCGCTCGACGGCGCGCCGTTCACGCCGTGCACCAGCCCGCAGAATTACTCGGCGATCGCGCCGGGCAACCACGCGTTCTCGGTGCGCGCCACCAATGCGGCGGGGACGGACCCGACGCCGGCGACCTACAACTGGACCGTGACCGGCACGGCGTGCCCATGCTCGTTGTGGCCGGCAGCGACGGTGCCTGGCAACCTGGCAGCGGCCGACGCGGGTCCGCTCGAGATCGGCGTCAAGTTCCAGTCGGAACGCGCCGGCCTGATCACGGCGATCCGGTTCTACAAGGACGCGTCGAACACCGGCGCCCACGTCGGCCACCTGTGGTCCGCCGCCGGCACCTTGCTCGCGACGGCGACGTTCACGGGCGAGACGGCCTCGGGCTGGCAGCAGGCTCCGCTCGACAACGCGGTGTCGGTGACGGCGAATACGACTTACATCGCGTCCTACTACGCGCCGGTCGGCCGCTACTCGTACGACTCGGGCTACTTCAACAGCACCCGTACGAACTCACCGCTGAGCGCGCCCGACACGGCGAGCAGCGGCGGCAACGGCGTCTATCGCTACGGCACAGGAACGCTGTTCCCAGACCAGACGTTCGGGGCGGCCAACTACTGGGTCGATCTGGTGTTCGTCGATTCGCTGGCGCCGCCGACGGTGACGTCGACGACGCCGGTCAACGGCGCGACGTCGGTTCCGCAGACGACGGCCGTGACGGCAGTCTTCAGCAAGGACCTGAATGCCGCGACGGTGACGACGACAACGTTCGAGCTGCGTGACGCGGCGGCGGCGTTGATTCCCTCGACCGTCAGCTACAACGCCGCGACCCGTACCGCCACGCTGCAGCCGAACGCCGCGCTGCCGGTGGGCACCTATACGGCTCGCCTGATTGGCGGCGCCAGCGGGACGCGGATCATGGACACGACGGGCAACGCGCTGGCGTCGACGGTGGCGGTGACGTTCACGACCGCCGCGCCGCCCGACACGGCGATTACCGGCACTCCGACCGCGACGACGACGAGCACGTCGGCGACGTTCACGTTCACGGCCACGCCGGCCACGGGCGCGACGTTCCAGTGCTCGCTCGATGGCGCGGCCTACGCTACCTGCACGACGCCGCTGACGTATTCGGCGCTGGCGCTTGGCGGCCACACGTTCAACGTGCGCGCCGTCAACGCGGCGGGCACGGACGCCACGCCGGCGTCGTTCACCTGGACGATCAACGCGCCGGTTCCGGATACGACCATCACCGGAACGCCAGGCGCGTCGACGACCAGCACCAGCGCGACGTTCACGTTCACGTCGACGCCGGCCGGCGCCACGTTCGAATGCTCGCTCGATTCGGGCGCGTTCACCGCATGCGCCAGCGGCGTGACCTATACGTCGCTGACCGTCGCGGCTCACACGTTCAGCGTTCGCGCCGTGAACACGGCCGGACCTGACCCGACCCCGGCGACGTTCGCCTGGACGATCAACCCGCTGGTCGTGCCGGACACGACGATTACCTCGTCGCCGACGGCCACGACGACCAGCACCAGCGCGACGTTCACGTTCACGTCGACGCCGGCCGGCGCGACCTTCGAGTGCTCGCTCGACGGCGCGGCGTTCGCGGCCTGCGTGACTCCGGTGACGTATTCGAGCCTGGCCGTCAGCGGGCACACGTTCAGCGTGCGCGCGGTCAACGGCGCGGGACCGGATCCGACGCCGGCCACCTTCGCGTGGACCATCACGCTGCCGCTGCCGGATACGACCATCACGTCGAGCCCGGCCGCGTCGACGACGGCCACCACTGCGGCGTTCACCTTCACGGCCACGCCGGCCACGGGCGCGACGTTCGAGTGCTCGCTCGATGGCGCCGCCTACGCGGCCTGCACCACGCCGGCGAATTACACGGCGCTGGCGCTGGGCAGCCACACGTTCGGCGTCCGCGCGGTGAACGCGACGGGCACGGACGGGACCCCGGCCACCTTCGCGTGGACGATTACGTCGGCAACCGCGAACCTCGTGCTCGCCCTCGGCTTCGAAGAGGGCACCGGCACGACGGCGGCGGACTTGTCCGGAAGCGGCAACAACGGCACCCTGTCGAACGCCACGTGGGCGACGACGGGCCGGTTCGGACGCGCGGTGTCCTTCAATGGCACCAACGCCATGGTGACGGTGGCCGACTCCAACTCGCTCGACCTGACCACGGGCATGACCCTCGAGGCGTGGGTCAACCCGACGACGGCGACGAACTGGAGAACGGTCATCCTCAAGGAGCGTCCGTCGGCGCTGGCCTACTCGCTCTACGGCAGCAACGGCAGCGCGGCGACGTCGTGGATCAACATCGGTGGCAACGACCGCCACGCGGATGGCGCCACGATCCTGCCGCTGAACACCTGGACGCACCTCGCCGCCACGTATGACGGCGCGACGCTGCGCCTCTACGTCAACGGCGCGCAGGTCGGCTCGCTGGCCACGACCGGCGCGATGAACACCTCGACCAACCCGCTGCGGATCGGCGGCAACGCGATCTGGGGCGAGTGGTTCAGCGGCATGATCGACGAGGTGCGCATCTACAACCGCGCCCTCACGGCGGCCGAGATCACCACGGACATGAACACGGCCATCCGGCCGTAACCCGGGTCCGCGGACGGTTTTTCACGGGCGAGCGGGGATATCCCGCTCGCCCTTTTTTTGTGGTGGCGGAATTGGTTCAGGACGGTTCAGGACGGTTCAGGGGGTTCAGCGGGTTCAGGGTTCAGGGCGGTTCAAGGGGTTCAGGAAAGTTCACTGGGTTCAAAGGCCGTTCGGAAGAGGTTCAGGGGGGGCGGGGGTTCAGTGCGGTCCCGGTACCGGGGTGGGGATGGGGATTGCGGATCCGGATGAAGGTCGAGGGATCCGATATGATCCGGTAGATATGGACACCGTCACGCTGACGATAGATGGGCGTCAGGTTACTGTCGAGAAGGGGAAAACCGTCCTCCAGGCAGCGATCGAGAGCGGCATCAAAATCCCTTACTACTGCTTCCACCCCGGCCTCGGCATCGACGGCTCATGCCGCGTCTGCATCGTCAAGATCGAGAAGATGCCGAAGCTGCAGACGTCGTGCTCGACGCCCGTGGCCGAGGGCATGGTGGTGTCGACGCAGACGCCCGACGTGATCGAGGCGCGCGCCAGCGTGTTCGAGTTCCTCCTCATCAATCACCCGCTCGACTGCCCTGTCTGTGACAAGGGAGGCGAGTGTCCGCTGCAGGACTTCTCGTACAGCTTCGGCCCGAACGAGAGCCGCATGGAGTTCCCGCGCCGCGTGTTCGACGGCGAGGGGGTGCGCGCCGACGTCGACTTCGGCCCGACGCTGATGCTCAATCGCAACCGCTGCATCCTCTGCACCCGTTGCGTGCGCTTCATGCGCGAGATCGACACGGACGCGCAGATCAACATCTGCGACCGCGGCTACGGCAGCGAGATCGCCACCTTCCAGGAAGAAGGTGTCCACTCCCTGCTGTCCGGCAACCTGATGGACGTCTGTCCGGTCGGCGCGATCACCACGCGCGACTATCGCTTCAAGTCCCGGCCGTGGGACAACCCCGATGCCGTCGATACGATCTGCACGCTCTGCGAGAAGGGGTGCAATACCACCGCGTGGTTGAAGGCGAAGCCCGAGTGGGCGAAGGGCGCCCAGTTGATCCGGATGACGCCGCGCTTCAATCCGGACGTCAACAGCTACTGGATGTGCGACATCGGCCGGTTCGACTACCGCTGGATTGAGGGAGACGATCGCCTTCAGCGGCCGCTGCTGCGCACCGAAGCGGGGACGCTCGAACCAACCGACTGGCGTAATGCGGTCGCGAAGCTGGCCGAGCGCGTCGCGGCTGCGGGTGGGCCGGCGGCGCTGCGCTTCTTCGTCTCGGCACATGCCTCGCTCGAGGAGCTGGCGCTCATCGGCAAGCTCGGTGGCACGTTGGGAGTGCCGGAGCACGGTGTTGCGGTCGGCTGGCGCCGCCGCGAAAAGCCGCAGCCGCCGGCGACGAAGTTCAAGATTCCTCCCGACGATGCGCCGAACGTCAGAGGGGCGAGGGACCTCGGCTTTCCGATCAAGACGAATGCGTCAGGCGAACCGGACCTCAGCGCGTTCCGTGCCGAAGTGGAGGCGGGCAAGGTCGCGTCGCTCTACGTGTTCGACCCCGGACCTGATGGATCGATTGGCGACGTGTCGTGGATCATCCGCGCCCGCGAAGCTGGCCGCCTGAAACACCTGATCGTGCAGGGCGTGCTGATGACGCCGCTGGCGCGTGCCGCGGACGTCGTGCTCCCGGGCGCCTGCTGGGTGGAAAAGGATGCCGCCTACGTGAACCAGCAGGGGCGCGTCCAGGCCGCGGCGCGGGCCATCGCGCCTCCTGGAGAGGCGATGGAGGACTGGCAGATCTTCGTCAACGTCGGCGTCGCTCTGGGTGCGCCGCTCACTTACACCAGCAGCCAGGAAGTCCGCGCCGAGATCGCCGCCGCGCTGCCGAACGACGAGCGCTACGCGTCGCTGCCGCGTCTGAACTTCGCCCGCCCGGTGTCCGCCCGCCACTGGCTGCAGGCGTCGAACCCGTCCGAGCGTTGGAAGTGGGACTTCATGTTCCAGGATCTGCCGCCGGTGAAGTTCGTCGGCAAGCCGGGCGCGACCTCCTGGATGAACGGGATACCGCTGACCAAAGTCGACTGACGGGGTGCCGCAGCAGGTCACCTATCTCGCGGCACTCGTTGCGGGTGTCCTGTCGTTCGTCTCTCCGTGCATCCTGCCGCTGATCCCCGGCTACATCTCGTTCGTCTCGGGCGCCACCCTCGACGACATGCGTGGCCCGGCGGCGCGGCGTCGGTCTACAGTCCTGATCCCATCGGCGGCATTCGTCGCCGGCTTCTCGCTGGTTTTCATCGCGTTCGGTGCGTCGGCTACGGCGATCGGCCAGCTCGTCGTGCGTCACCAGCCGCTGCTCGGCCGCCTCGCCGGCATCCTCATCATCGTCTTCGGACTGCATACGATGGGCGTGTTCCGGCTGCGATTCCTCGAGCTGGAGCGCCGCAGCGACGGCCCGCGCCAACCGGCCGGGGTCCTCGGCGCGCTGCTGGTCGGCGTGGCATTCGCATTCGGCTGGACGCCGTGCATCGGCCCGATTCTCGCGGCCATCCTCGTCGTGGCCGGCTCGCGGGACACGGTCGGCGAGGGCGTGCTCCTGCTCGCCATCTACTCGCTCGGTCTCGGGATTCCGTTCCTGCTCACGTCGCTCGCCATCGATCGCTTCTTCGCGCTGAGCGCCCGGATCCGCCGCTATTACCACGCCATCGAGCTCGTCTCGGGCGGACTGCTGATCGCCATCGGCGTCCTGATCTTCAGCGGACAGCTGACTCTCATCACCCGCTACCTTCAGCCGTTCCTGCCGGCGTACTAACTAACTCCCGTCCGGTAGCCAAGGCGGCGTTCAGCGATCGACATTGATCAAATCGACGATGGTGGTGTGGTTGCGGGCGGCGGCGCGGGCGAGAGGGGTGCGGTCCTCAGCGTCCACGGCGTGCGGATCGGCGCCGCGCGCGAGCAGGGCTTTGACGACTGGAACGTAGCCTCCTTCCGCGGCGATGTGGAGGGGCGTGTGCCCGCCGGCGTCGCGGGAATTGACGCCGGCGCCGCGTTCGATGAGCAGCAGCGACACCTCGCTGTGCCCTCCGGCGACGGCGGCGTGCAGCGGCGTGTTCGCGAGGCTGTTGCGCGACACCGCCGTCAAATCGGCGCCGCGGGCCAGCAGGCGTTCGGCGGCTTCGCGGTGGCCGAAGAACGCGGCGAGGTGGAGCGGCGTCCAGCCGTCGTACGCGTGTCCATTCACGTCCGCGCGGGCCTCGAGCGCGGCGTCCATCGCGTCGATGTCTCCGGTTGCCGCAGCGGCGAAGAGGTCGAGCGACTGCCCGGCGCGGCGCATCGCGGCGGCGACGTCCGCCACCGTATCCGAGTGGCCACGGTAGAGCGCGGCCATCAAAGCGGTCTCACCAGTCGCGGCTGTGGCGCCGGCCAGCGACGGGTTGGCGGACAGGATGGTCCGCACCTGGTCGCGATCGCCGCGCTTCGCCGCGTCGATCAGCTCATCGATACCATCGGTCATTCCGTTGCTCATCCTTTGATCAGAAGCGCGCGAGGCTTTACGCGCACGTGAATGGTCGTCTCCGCGCGGCCAGGCTCGCCGTCGACGTGATACTCGATCCCGTCGCTCGCGCGGACCGTGGCTTCGCGAATCTGCCGTGTCAGGACGCGCGGGGCGCGGTCGGCGGTCCCGCTCGCCAGATGACGTGCGTGCCAGAATCGGGCCACGACCCGGCGATCCTCGACGACCGTCGCGTCGAGCAGCCCGTCGTCCAGCGCAGCGGTGGAAGAGAGGCGCACGCCGTTGCCGTACTCGCGGCCGTTCGCGAAGGCGATCAGCAGTGCCCGCAACCGTCGCGGCTCGCCGTCCAGCTCCAGTTCGTAGTCCTGCGAGGAATACCGGCAGCCTTCCCGGACACCAATCACGATATAGGGCCAACGCCCGCGTTTGCCCCGCGCCCGGACGTTGAACAGCGCGGCAATCCGCGCATCGACGCCGACGCCGGCAATGTTGAAGAAGGGCCGATCGTTGAGCATGCCGGCGTCGATGGACCGAACCTGGCCGTCGAGCGCGGCGTCGATCGCGGCGCGCGGCTCACGCGGCGACCCGAGCGCCGCCGCCAAGCCGTTGCCCGAGCCTGACGGCACCAGCCCGAGCGCGGTCCGCGTGTCGAGCAGCGCCGCGCCTGCTTCGTTCACCGTTCCGTCGCCGCCCCACACCACGATCAGCGATGCGTTGTCCTGCACCGCCGCGCGCGCGAGCTCGTTGGCGTGGCCGGCGCGTTCGGTGAGGTGCATCGACGCGCGCAGCCCGCGTCGATCGAGTGCCTCGCGGAGCAGCGCGACGCGACGTTCCGCCGCGTGTGTGTCCGCGCCGGCGCCCGAAATCGGGTTGATGATCGCAACGACCTTCACAATGCGTCTGCTATAGTAGCTTTCCGAGATGACCCTCGGGAGGTCTTGATGAAGAGCGGCGTCTTTCGATTTGCGCTCCTCGTACTGTTCGTCGGATCGATGTCCGCGGCAGCGTACGAAGTGTGGAGCGAGGAAGGCGTCGCCAGCGGAGCGCTGGCAGCGGCACGCACATTCGACGCAGCCGCGGAGCAGGTCTCGCGATCGATCGCCGAGGTGAAAAGCGCGCAGCCTGGCTACGTCGCCGCCGGTCAGGGAGATGATTTCTGGACCGCGCGTGTGGACACGTTGATGCGCGGCGCGACAGAAGGCCTTGCCGCGTTGCGCAGTCAGGTGCGGAGCGGCGAGGCGCAGGCCGATCTCGAGGGGGCCGCGGCGGCGCTCGAGGATCTGCAGCACATGGATCGCCGGGCGAGGGACTACGTCCGCAGCGGACAGAAGCTGCTCGCGTCCGATCTGGTCTTCTCCGACGGCATCGAGAAATCCGAGGCGGCAGTCGGCTCCCTCGACCGCGCCCGCGACAAGGAGCGGCGAGCTGCCGACGCCGTGATTCGCGATGCGCGGCGCACGCAGCTGAGCGCAGGCGCCGCGGCTGCCGCCCTCGGCGCGCTCGTCGTTCTCGCGCTGGCGCCTCTCCCCCGCCGGGATCCCATCGCCGCAGTCGAAGCGCCGGTCGCGCCGCCTGCTTCCCAGCCGGAGCCCCTGCACAGTCCTGCCCCTGTTCTCGAATCCGCGCCGCGTCCGGCGAAACCGGTCGATCTCGAGGAAGTCGCGTCGTTGTGCACCGAGCTGGCGCGCGTCGCTGACACGCGCGCGCTGCCCGCGGTCCTGGAGCGGGCCGCCAGCCTGCTCAACGCCAGCGGCATCGTGTTGTGGATTGCGGACCCGGATGGGCGCGAGCTGACGCCGGTGATGTCGCACGGCTATTCGCAGGCGCTGGTGCTGCGGCTGGGGACGATCGCGCGCGACGCGGAGAACGTCACCGCGGCTGCCTACCGCACCGGCCTGGTGCAGACGGTGCGGGCTGACGCTGTGTCTCACGGGGCCATCGCCGCGCCGCTGGTGACGCCCTCCGGTCCTGTCGGCGTGATGGCGGCGGAGGTGCTGGACGAAGGCGAGCGCCGGGAGGCTGTCAGGGCATCAGCGTCGATCGTCGCCGCCCAGCTGGCAACCTTGATGGCCCCGCCGTCGCGGGCAACTGCCAAGACCGAAGCTGCCGGCGCTTAGCGCCTCACAGAATCGACGTCCGTACCGGCCGCCGCCGCTCGGGACGTTCGGCCTTCCCTTTCAACGTCACGGCCTTCCGATCCCGCATCACGGAGATGCTGAAGTCCTCGCCATCGTCCATTCGCTGCACTTCGCGGCGGACGTCCGAGGGGTCGTTCACCGCCGTTCCGTTGATGGCCGTGATCACGTCGCCTGCCTTGACGCCGGCCTTCGAGGCCGCCGACCCGTCGCTGACCGACGATACGAGCACCCCTTCCTTCGTCCCGAAATAGTCCGCGAGCTGCGACGACAACCGGTCGACTGTGATGCCCAGCCGGTTCGTCCGGCCGAGCAGGTCGTCGAGACCCCATACGGAGGGCGGGTCGGGAGGGCGCGGCGCGGCAGGCGGAGCCGGCGGTGCCGGCGGCGCGGGAAAGGCACGCGGCGCGACTCTGTAGCGGAGGTCCCGCCCCCAGCCGGCGAGATCTTCGAGACGCTCGAAGCCGAACCGCGTGCCCTCGCGCGGCGTGATGGACAGCGTCGTCCGCTGCCCGTCGCGCGTCACGGCCATCGGAACGGTGCGGCCCGCCGGCGTTTCCTCGACCAGCCGGGTCAGTTGACGGGCGCTTCGGACGCGTTCGCCGTCGAACTCGACGATCACATCGCCCTTGCGAACGCCGGCTTTTTCGGCGGGGCTGTCGGCCGTCACGTCGTCCACCAGGGCGCCGGCGGATGGACCCTTCGCCGTCTTGCTATCGCCGTCTTCCACGTCCCGGACGGCGATGCCGATCTGGCTGCCGCCGTTGAGGATTTCGAAGGCGCGCGGCGCCTGTGCCCGGACGATCCGGGTCTGCGCCCGCGCGGCCGGCATGACCGCGGCACCGGCGCCCGCGGCGACGATCAACGCCGCGGCCAGGACCGCGGCTTTCCAGATTCTCATGTCGCTCTCCTTGGCGGATATCCTGAAATCCCTGTATCTTTTCGCCTGAAATGAGACGAACCCCTCCCGGAAAAGGTTGTCCGGGCCGATAAGCGGACCATGTTGATTTCCCTCTTGTTGAGCCTCACGCTGGCCGCCGGCGCGCCAGCCGGTCAGGCAGCGGACGCGCGGGCGCAAGCCGAACAACTCGCCAAGAGCGGTTCCTACCGCGCGGCGCTCGAGCGCTTCCAGGCCATTGCCGCGGCGAACCCGGACGACGTCGAAGCGCGGTTGTGGATTGCGCGGCTGCACGACCTGATGGGCAACGAGCGGCACGCGGTCGACGTCTACGAGTCGATCATCGCGACGCACCCGCAGAACCTGAACGCCTTGATCGGCGCCGGCCAGGCGCTGGTCGAGCTGAGACGCTACCGTGAAGCGGCGGACGCGCTCAACCGCGCCGAATCCCTGGCCGCGGAGAACCCGACGGTGCTCGCCGCCCAGGGCAAGCTCCACGCCGCAGCCGGACGGACGACGCTGGCGCTCGCGTATTACGCGCGCGCGCTGACCATCGATCCGGGGCTGGCCGGAGCGCAGGCGGAATACGAGGCGGTGAAGCGGCAGCATGCGCACCGGCTCGAGCTCGGATACTTCTTCGAGCACTTCAACACGGACATCCCCGACCCGCAGGCAGGAACCGCGGCGCTCAACGCGCGCGTGTCCGAGAATCTGCGCGTCGTGCCGACGGTGCAGGTCGAGCGGAAGTTCTCGCGCACCGAAACGCGCGCCGGCGGCGGCGTCGAATGGACCGCGCGGCACGGCCTGGAAATTCACGCCGGCGCGCTGTTCGGCGGTGACGCGCAGGTGCTGCCGCGCTCCGACGGCTACGGCGGTGTGAACGTCACCAGGGGCCGCGCGACGTGGAGCTTCGACCTGCGCTTTGCGGAGTTCGAGAACGTCGACGTCCAGATCGGCGGGGCCGGCCTGCGCATGGCCCTCCCCGGCGAGTCGCACGCCTGGGTCAAGTACTACCGCTTCGCCACCGACTACGAGCGCGGCCTCTCCGACATCGTCCAGTCGTGGGTGCTCGGAGCGTCAGGCCGTCCCTCGCCGAACTGGCTGCTGGGCGCGGAATACACCCGCGGTCCGGATCAGCTCGAGATGCTGACCATCGATCGGCTCGGGCCGTTCGAGACGAACACCTATTCGGCATTCGCCGAGGTGCTGCTGACCCCGATGTTCTCGGCCCACGCCCGCTACGACTACCAGAACCGCCCCGAGGACGTCACCGTCCACCGCGCGACGCTGCGGCTGGTGCATCGGTTCTAGGACAGGAGCCGGAGTCAGGAGCTGGGGCGCGTCTTTCCAGCACATTGGGATCCTAAGCTTAGAATTCCACGTGGACAAGTTGTCG